>Ga0209647_1000033_pt1 | contig 111086 bp, 87 predicted proteins | sample GraSoi_2013_60cm_FD_185827 | JGI IMG/M metagenome (GOLD analysis project Ga0209647, IMG submission 185827) | Grasslands soil microbial communities from the Angelo Coastal Reserve, California, USA - Sample 9_17_2013_60cm (SPAdes) (version 2) | ecosystem: Environmental > Terrestrial > Soil >...
AAGCTTTCCTCCCGCGCTCCCGGGCGCAGCTTATCTATACAGATTCGCCAAGCCCTGCTGCTCGGTCTTGCCTACAACCTCTATCGCTTGAGGCATCCCCTCATCTGGGAGGATGTCAACAGAGCCAGTGTTCATTCTAAAGGGACTTAAAGTCATTTGTTTTCACACACTTTTGCAAGTGTTGATTCTAAAAGATCTTATATTGCCCAAGAATTGCGCAAGGTGGGTTGCGTTTAGCTAGCGTTGCAAACAAAGGACCATGGCCTGTCGGCTGGCTCCAGAAGCAAAAACGCCGGCAGGGATGCTGGCGTTACGGGATCGGGGCGCGATAATACCCAAAACTGATACTACGCGAGTAGTAACGGGTTGTCAAGGAAAAAGGCGGTAGTTGGGTTAGCTTCCGATTAGCCCGCAATCCCTCCAGAATTGGCCGCAGGCACGGAGATCACTTCCTGCAAGCCGACTTGCAGGGACGAAATGAGGCGACTCACGCAGGATGTTTCAGCAATCACGATCGTCGCTAAAGAATCTGGCGGGCCCCGGTGTCCGACGCCTTCTGAATCACGTCAAGCAACTGGTGGCGTTTGACGGCCACATCGAAGTCTGGGCTGACGGACTTTCCTTCGCGAATGCCTTCCGCCATCCGCATGTACAGCTGCGCAACGTTGAAAGGAAGCCCCGCCGGGACCGCGGGTGGAACCCAGCGATAGCTCTCCGGTATCGAGAGATCCGCCAGCGGTTTGCCCGCCTGCGCACCCCGCACCGTGAAGTCTGAGACCTGTATGTAAGTCGCCTGGCGAGGGTCTGCCGGCACGATAGCCAGGTCTCCCTCGGTACCGTGGATCTCGAATAGGAACCCCGTCCCATTGGCGAAGCCGCCTTTGAGGTGGACCGATGCGACCGCGCCGTTTTGGAGGACGCCGCTTAGGAGCACCTGGTCGGGCGCGGTCATCGGGATCGTCTCGCCCGTCTCAACGATCTTAACTCGTTGGCGCTGATTCGCCACGACGCTGGACAGCTCTTTGAACTCCTCAAGGCAGAAGCACAGCGCGTCAATTGAGTGTCCCCCGGGGCTGGTCATTAGAGTATTGCCGTTCAAGCGATCTGCCATATAGGCCCAGTCAAGCGTGAATTCGGTGCCCCATGCTGGCGTCGTTATGATCATCGTGCAGGAAAGCACCTTGCCAACGTAGCCCTCGGCGACCAGGTCTCTGACGCGATTGAACTCGCGGGCTCCCCGGGCTTGTAGTCCCACCATATGGTGGACCCCTTTGCGGACGGCCAAATCACGCATCTGCCCTGCCTGCTCGGTAGTGGCCGCAAGCGGCCATTCGCAGTAGAGATGCTTGCCGGCACTCAACGCGGCCATCCCCAGCTGATGGTGTGAAGGCACCCGCACGCAGATTGCGACGACGTCCACATCGGGATGCTGGGCCATTTTGTAAGGGTCAGCGAAAGCGTGGGGAATTCCGAAATGCTTGGCCGTTTCGTCTGCGGTTTCCTGGCGGCTCGTGCTGACCGCCGTGATCTCGAACTCCGGAAGCGCGCTCAAGGCCGGAATGTGGGCATCGCGCCCCCAGCCGCTCCGCATACTCGCTCCAATGATGCCAACACGGATTTTTTCTGTCGTCATGATGATTTTTTCCTCTCTACTCTCTGTGGACGCCGATGATGCCTTTATAGGTGCGCTCCATGTACTACGAGAATTCTAGAGCCTTGTCACACTTATGAGAAGAAGGCACAATATGGGGACATAGTCACCATTTGAGACCCATAACGATGCCAAAGTTCAAGCCGATCATACTCGACGAAGATTGCGCGCCCCGCCGCGTGCTGGAGCTGTTCAGCGTCAAGTGGACCACGATGGTGCTCCACTCGCTGCACTTCAACGGCGGCACGTGCCGGACCGGCGTCCTGGCGCGGAGCCTACCGGGGTGCTCGAAGAAGATGCTCACGCAGACGCTACGCGAGATGGAACGGGACAGGCTGATCGATCGGAAGATCTATCCGGTTATCCCGCCGATGGTCGAATACTCCCTGACGCCAATGGGCCGGCTCTTCATCGAGCCAATCGAGATGCTTTATGCGTGGGCGGCCAAGAACGACGACGCGTTGTCGAAGCTCAGGAGGAGGCGGAAGAAGCACACGGCTTCGAGAGACAAAGCGAGGAAGGTTCAATAAAATCCTCAGTTATCGGTTCGTCCGTCGGATTAGTACCGCTAAACGCGCTAGCAGTGACCGTTGTATTGCCGACGAGATGCCGACTTCACAGGACTAATCACGGTGTGGAGGACCTTCCGGAGAGTCGGCAACGGCTAGGTTGAACCTAAACCACCGCGTCACACCTCGACTCCACAAAAGTTCGTACGAGGCCACACTTTCACCTGTGATAGAAAGCATTGGTAGATATTGTCTTCTCAGGGAGCCGAAGATGCGGCAGAGCAGAAGAATTTTTCTGGCGAGGCTGGGAGCCGTTGCGCTGGCCGTCCAGGCTCGTTCGTTCCACGCACTAAGCAGTATGGCCGACCGGTTGGCATGGCAGCGCGAGGCAAAGTTTGGAATGTTCATTCACTGGGGACCGTACTCAGTGGCGGGCGTGGAAGCATCCTGGCCGATCATGGCGCCCACGGGCGAAATCTCGGAGGCGGAGTATCGCGCGTTGCCCACTCGCTTCAATCCTGTGCGGTTTGACCCTAACGCGTGGATTGATTTGGCGCGTAAATGCGGACAGCGGTACATGGTCTTAACCGCAAAACACAGCGATGGTTTTTGTATGTTCGATTCGGACTATACGAACTACAAAATCACGCGCTCACCGTACGGAAAAGACATCGTGCGCCAACTGGCGGATGCCTGCCGGGAGAACCAAATGCCACTCGGCTTTTACTACTCTCCGCCGGACATGAACCATCCCGGCTATCGCGATACCAGCAAGCTTTCAGCGACTAATTACCGCGGCGAGCCTGAGCGTGCAGAATGGCCACTCTATTTGGAGTACATGAACCTGCAATTACATGAACTGCTGACGAAGTATGGACCTATGGCGGAGGTCTGGTTCGACACGGTCGATCCGGAAGCGCAGGCTCGCTATGATGGACAGCGCTTCGTAGATGAAGTGCGCCGGCTGCAGCCAGCGGTCCTGGTGAATAACCGGATGGGCGTGCCGGGAGACTTCGCCACGCCCGAGCAGTTCATTCCAAAGGCGATTCCCGTGAAAGGGATTCGGATGGACAGCCCGGATCACAGTGCGGCCGACAAACAGACGATCACCGTGCCACGTCCAGAAGATTTCCAGCCGTGGGAAACCTGTATGACGATCAACGAGACTTGGGCCTATCGTCCCAAGGACCGGAATTTTAAGAACGTCGACACGTTGATTCGCAGTCTTATCGAGATCATCAGCAGGGGTGGTAATCTTTTGCTCGATGTGGGGCCGCAGCCGGACGGGCAGATCCAGCCCGAATTTGTGGAGCGCCTTGAGGGGATTGGCCAGTGGACGCACAGAAATGCGGCGGCGATCTACGGCAGTACATATGGGCCAATCCAAGGAGAGGCGTCGTTCCGCACGACGGAGCGGGGAAGCAGTATTTATGTGTTTGTAGTGGACTCATCTGCCGAAGACATTCGGGTGGAAGGGCTGCAGAAGACGGTGAGCAAGGCGCAAGTGGTAGCGACAGGGAAGCCTATTGCGTTCACGGCGACGCCCGGGGGGATTCGCATTTCGCTGGCTAAGGAGTTGTGGAGCGACGGGATTCCCGTGATTGAGCTGCGCAGTTAGCTGTGAGAGAAGGATCAGCCACCGGCAATGAGTTTCTACCCTTACGAGGGTGCCAACGCGGTTTGACGATAGGTGTTCTATTCCGGTCCACCAGGGCATTTCAGTTAGAACTGAACGCTGTTGTTGCCATTGCTTCATTGCATTCAATCTTCGTGATAGTGTAACTTTCCGCGCATTTGCTAAGAGGCAAAAATGGCGAAACCTAAAGTGCTGGCGACGCGGCCGCTGTTTCCAGCGGCGCAGAAAATCTTAAACGGGAACTGCGAAGTCGATTACTGGACGCAGCCGGAGCGTATTCCCAAAGAGGAATTGTTGCGCCGTGTTAAAGACAAAGAAGGCTTGGTGTGCCTGCTCACGGAAAAGGTCGATGAAGAACTGCTGGCGGCGGCGCCGAAACTGCGCATTGCGGCCAATGTCGCGGTGGGCTACGACAACATCACGGTGGCTGACTGCACCAAGCGAGGCGTCGTGGCCACGAATACGCCCGGCGTGCTCGACGAAACCACCGCTGATTTTGCCTGGACGCTGCTTATGGCCGTGGCTCGCCGCTTGGGCGAAGGCGAAGCGCTGGCGCGTTCCGGCGAGTGGAAAGGGTGGGACCTCGATCAGCTTGTAGGCGCCGATGTTTGGGGCAAGACGCTTGGGCTGGTTGGTTTCGGCCGCATCGGCCGCGCAGTGGCGCGACGTGCTTCGGGCTTTCAGATGAAGGTGATTTACCACGATGCTGTGCGCGTGCCCCTCGACGTGGAGAGGGGTTTCCATGCGGAGTACCGTGATTTGAACGCGCTGCTCCACGAAGCCGACTTTGTGAGCTTGCACGTGCCCCTGCTGCCAGAGACACGCGGACTCTTCAACGCGAAGATGTTCTCGCAGATGAAGCCCACTTCGTTTTTGATCAATACGTCGCGCGGCCCGGTGGTGAACGAGGCGGACCTGGTACAGGCCCTCGAGAGCAAAAAGATCGCGGGCGCAGCGTTGGACGTGTACGAAAAGGAACCGCTCATTAACCCGGGCTTGAAGCGCCCGAACGTTGTTCTCGCGCCGCACATCAGTTCGGCATCGCTCGAGACGCGCACAAAGATGGCTTGCATGGCCGCGGAGAACGTTGTGGCGCTCTTGAAAGGCCAGCGGCCACCTAATATCCTGAATCCCGAAGTCCTGAAAGCAAGCTGAAGCGCGTGCCGGTAATCCTCGCATGGCGGACCTGAAACATCTTGCCCGCCTAATTTTTCACGAAACGTTGGCGGCCATCGATATTCCGGCAGTGATGCAGCGCAAGTTGCGCGTTGCAGGGTCGCTGCTGCACTGCGGCGAAATCGCGGTCGACCTGCGCGCTTTCTCGAAAATTCGCGTCGTGGCGGTGGGCAAAGCAGCGCACGCCATGCTGAGCGGCTTGCGCGCGCTGCTGCCTCCGGAGGTAGGGTTCGAGGGCATCGCGTCCGCGCCCACGCCGCCGGACCGTCCGCTGCCGGGTATCCGATATTTTGTCGGAGGCCACCCGATCCCGAATGCGGAGAGTTGGGGAGCCGCCGAAGCCATCCTGTCGCTGCTGGGAGAATGCGATGAAACGACGCTGGTATTTTTTTTGCTGTCTGGCGGCGGATCGGCGCTCTTGGAGCTGCCCCTAGATTCCGGTATGACGCTGCAAGATGTGCAGCAGTTCTATCGCACGCTGGTGACTTGCGGCGCGCCGATTGCCGCGATGAACGCAGTGCGGAAACATGTTTCGGCGGTGAAAGGCGGCCGGCTTGCCGCGGCGGCGAGGCGCGCCACGAAGATCACGCTAGCGGTGACGGATGTGCCTGCCGAGCAGGAGTCCGCGCTGGCCTCGGGCCCGACTTTGCCGGACCCTACTACAACCGCGGACGTCGAACGCATCCTCTCGGAATTCAAAATGCTGCAACAATTTCCTTCAGCGCTGCGCCGTTGCGTGGAAGAAGGAAGAATAAGCGAGACGCCCAAGGAAAAAGACCCTGCATTCGCTAACGCGTACTTTGCCCTGCTCCTGGGCATGGACGATTTATTTCATCCCGCGCATTACTTTTCGGAGGCCAAGAGCTTTTTCACCTGCTGCGATAATTCGACGGACGACTGGCCGGTGGAAAAAGCCGCGGAGTCTCTGCTCGCGCAGCTCAACGCGCTGCAGGCAGCGCATCCCAGCCATCGCGTGGCGTTGATTGCCGATGGCGAGGTGAGCTCGCCCGTGACCGGCGATGGAATTGGCGGAAGAAACTCGGCGTTTGTGCTCGCGTGCGTGCCGAATATTGTCGGCCGCCGCGTCGCGGTGCTCAGCGCGGGCACCGACGGAATCGATGGCAACAGTCCAGCCGCAGGGGCAGTCGCAGACGGCGAAACGCTGGGGCGTGCGATGGCGGCGGGCTTGGATCCGGGAGACGCGTTTCGGCGCAGCGATGCGTTTACTTTTTTCGCGCGGCTGAACGACGCCGTCATCACCGGCCCGACGGGGAACAATTTGCGGGACTTGAGAATTTTGCTTTCGGAGCCCTAGGACTGGCTGTGCAGGCCCCAGGGATTCTACTTTCCTATTTCTTGGCGAGATAGGTTTCGATCGATTTCAGGCGGTCGCTCATTTCCTGTAATAGGTGTTCCAGCTTGTCGAGACGCTGCGCGACGCCTTGCTCGCTGGCGTCGCCGCTTTTCTCGCCGTCAGTTTCTGCGCCGCCGGCCCCTTTGCCACTGTCGTCTTTCTGCAGTTGCGCGATTTGCTGCTTGATAGTGGGCGCCATGTCAATGCTGAGATCGTCTCTTTTGAGCAGCGCTTGCAACGCGGGTATAGCCGACGGATCGCCTCGGCTCCCCAGCGCGCGCATGGCTGCGTATCGTATCGGATAATGCGGTTCCGTCAGATAGCCGGCGATTTGAGCGGTAATCTCTTTGTTGCTCTTCTCCAGGCGACCGAGGCTCGCGATCGCGGCTATGCGCGTCTCGATTGCTTTGCCCGGCGCCGACCATTCGCGAAGCAGCGGCACACCTTTGTCGTCGCCAAGATAGCCGAGCGAACGCAGCGCGGCGTTGCGCAGGAAATCATCCGGCGAATCCGCATTCACCGCCGCAACCAGCGCCGGAAGAGCGTTCGCAGCTTTCAGCTTGCCGAGCGATTGCAGCGCGTTGGCGCGCGTGCGGTAAGACGCATCGTCGCGAGCGATGTCCAAGAGTTTCGCAGCGATTTTCGGTTCGTCCTTGATGCTTCCCAGCGCGGCGACAATGTGATTGCGCACGTAAGGTTCCTTATTGGAATCTAGCGCGTCCAGCAACTGCTTGCCCGCCGCGGCATTGCCAATGCGCCCGAGGGCGTCGGCGGCAATATCTCGAAGACCCCACGCTTTGTCCGTGTTCAACGCAGCGCCAAGAGCGGCCACCGCCTCATCATCGTTCTTTAATTTTGCCAGCGCCTGCACCGCTTCGCCGCGGTCCACTAATTCCGCGGCGTTCTTCAGTTGGTACAGCCACTCCTTCTTTTCCTTGTGGAACTCCGCAGATTTCAGAATCTGTCCGCCCTTATCGAAGAGCACCATCAAGGGAGCGGCGTCAGACGTTAGCGGGAAAGTTTCTGACTCCTTCGAAACGGCAAGCCTGTGCAACTTCGCGCCGGATGCGGTGGTGATCTCGACATCCACGGGCACATGGAAAAGTCCGACTCGGCCTTCCACTCTCTGCGTTTGTTTCACGGTCAAGGCGATCTGATGCTTGGCGTCGTCGTAGGCGTAGCTGATGTCAAACTTCGGAGCTCCCGCGCCGTAAATCCATTCGTCGAAGAACTGTTGCACGTTAATGTGATTCGCTTCTTCGACGGACTTGATGAGATCCGCGGTGACGACGTTTTTGCCGCGATGGACTTCGAGATAGTGCCGCAAGCCGCGATAGAAAGCATCCTCGCCAATTTGGTGGCGGAGCATGTACAACACCAAAGCGCCCTTTCCGTAAGCGTTGTCGTCAAACTCGCTGGAGTCGTCAAAATCGTGCCGCACGATCGGCTTGCTGTACAAGTTGGCCTGGCCGAGCCACTCCTGGACCGCGCTCCATCGCTCGTAGTCAGCTTGCTCTTTGGGATAGTGCGATTCGGTCCACACCATCTCGAAGAACGTTGCGAAGCCCTCATTCAGCCAGATGTTTCCCCAGTCGTTGCAGGTAACCAGGTCGCCGAACCACTGATGCGCCAGCTCGTGCGAAATCAGCGGATCTTCGTCGCCGGGAAATTCCGCTATCAATTTCGGGTTCCGTAATGAACTGCTGGTGTTTGTTGTGGCGCTGGAATTCTCCATTCCACCGGCGACGAAATCGTCCACCATCGCTTGCGAGTATTTCTCCCACGGGTACTCCACGCCCAGCTTTTTGCTGAACAGTTCTATCATCGCGGGTGTGCGCTCGAAGTTCGGCAGCAGACGGTCGCCGCGGCCCTTCGGTGCGTAGTAGGTCACCGGCTCGCCATGCCACGTTTGCTTCACTTCCTCGAACTCTCCGGCAACCACGGTGAAGAGATACGTCGAACTCGGCAGCGACTCACGCCAGGTCCACGTCTTCATGTCGTCGCCAGTTTTGGTGACGTTAATGAGCTTACCGTTGGCCACGGTGATCCACGAAGCCGGAACAGTCAGAATCGTTTCGGTGGTCAGGCGGTCGTTCGGATAGTCATAGGTGGGCAGGTAGTAGCGCGTGTCTTCTGATTCGCCTTGCGACCAAATCTGCTTGGGCCGATTGGGATAATCCTTGTCCGGAAGAATGAAGTACAGCCCCTTCGCCGGCTTGCCCTCGTAGCGAATGTCGACGTCGAATTTGTCGCCGCTATGCGCAACTGCGGGCAGCGGAACGATGAGCTTCGAAGCAGTACTTTCAAATTTCGCGGGCGCCTTGTTTAGCGTGACGCTTTGAATGGTCAACCCGACGGAATCAAAGGCGATTTTCGAAGTGCCCTCGCGGAGAATCGCCAGCGTGTGGGTGACGTCGCCGATCACCTTCTTCTGATCCAGATCGAAGCGCAGCGCGATTTTCGAATGCTGCAAATCGTAGTCGCGATTGCGCGCGTAAGGTTCATCCGCCCACAAGTGCGCGCACGCAACTGCCATGGCCGAAACGCCGGCCAAAGCGAGAATTGCCCGGCGAATTCGATTCGCGTTTCGACACGATGCAATCATCATTCCTCTTTTCTCCGTGACGATGCTGTTAAGAAGCAGCAGCGCTCTCCGCGATGCGGAGGCCGGCGCTTCTGAGTGCGGCAATTGCAGCATGCAGGTGTTGTTCGCTCACTAGCAAATAGTCGGTGTCGAAGGTGGAAATCGCGAGGAGACTTACCTTCGCTTTAGCCAACGGCGCCGCCAACCCGGCCAAAACACCGATTTCCGACAATACAAACGGGCCTTTCACTTTCAGCGCGCGCCATCCTGTTTCGGCCGAAACACCGCGAGGAACTTGACCCGCTAGACAGACGACCGAAAGCTCATCACTGGTCCGGGTGACCGAGAAAAATCCGCCTTGTGTCGCCCATGGCGGCAAGGGTGCATCTGCCGCTAGACGCACCATCGCGAAAGATCCCGGCAACACAGCTAGATCAAAACGGCGGTTGGATTCGCTCATGCGATAGAGGAGACTCCGCACCAGCCATCGACGGCAATGGACGTTCCGTTCACACAGCTGGCGCGCTGCGAGGCCAGAAATGCGGCCACCGCGGCAAACTCCTCGGGCGTTCCAATGCGGCCCGCGGGAATCTCACGAGCGCAGCCGGCGAAGACCCCATCTGGTTTGACGTTCGTCCGCGTGGAAATACTTTTCGCGAGACTGTCGAGGCGTGCCGTGCGCGTATACCCTGGGCAGGCGTTGTTTACGGTGATGCCGTCGGACGCATATTCATTCGCTGGCGTGCGCGTCAGTCCGGTTTCCGCGGAGCGCACAGACGCGCGCATAGAGTTGGAGAGCAGCAACCCATCCGCAGGTTGCTTCACCGCCGCCGAAGTGATGTTGATGAATCTCCCCCAATTGTTTTTCTTCCTCCGCGGCAGCGTCTCGCGCGCAAAAAAAACCGTGCGCCTTGGAAGGTGGTCGCCGCCCTCTCGTCCCAAGTCCATTCTTCCGGTGCTCCCAAAACTTCCATGCTCCCGCGAAATGCCGCACCGCGTCAAATGCCAACTCGTCGCGAATCGTGGAGCGCGCCTAGCGCATCGAATAGCATGCCTAAATCCGAGTAGAATAGACCTGACCAGAGGAGATGCCCATGACCGAGACTGCAACATTTGGCGCAGGATGCTTTTGGGGAATCGAAGCGGCGTTTCGCCGCATCCCCGGAGTTGTCGAGGCCACGGTAGGCTATAGCGGCGGCCACACGGAAAACCCTACCTACAAAGACGTCTGTACCGACGAGACCGGTCACGCCGAAGTGGTGCAAGTCACGTTCGACCCATCACAGGTAAGCTACGAAAAGTTGCTCGACGCTTTCTGGCAAATGCACGACCCCACGCAAGTCAACCGCCAAGGCCCGGACTTCGGCTCGCAATACCGCACCGCTGTCTTCTTCCATTCGCCTGAGCAAAAATCCACGGCGGAAAAATCCAAAGCCTCATTGCAAGCCAGCGGCAAATTCCGCAAACCGATCGCCACGGAAATCACCCCAGCGGGTCCCTTCTACCGGGCCGAGGACTACCACCAGCGCTATCTCGAAAAGCGCGGTGCCGCCTCCTGCCATTTTTAGTTAGGGCGGATAAACCGCATTTCAAAATGGAACCGACTCCGTTCTAAAGCGGAACGACGGCACCGCCTAGACGCCTCCACGGCAAAAATGCTTCCTCAATAAACCCTATCCATTCCGTTGTTTACGCCGCCCTCTGGTTTTCTGAAGCTCTAACCTTCCGGTTACTCATTTGCATGGTGTCTGACACGGCGTGGGCGGTGCCGACAATTCGGGCCCGATCCGCACAGTGCACGCCCAACCTAAGTGGGTGGCGGACAACTCTTTGCGCGCGAGCGGGGGTGAAAGTGCCGCCAGGAAGAAGAGAAACCTGATGAATTTGAGAGCGTCCCTGCGGGTTTCGCTGTGTTGCCTGGCTTCCTTAGTGTTCACAGGCATGGCGTGGCCACAGGAGCAACATACTCCCCCGCGAGCACCCGCCGCCGACATCATCCAAGACAACCTCAACCGCGCGGCGGCCACTGCCGAGCAACTCTTAGAAGTGCTGAACAAAGAACCAGGACTGATGGTCGAGTTCAAGCAATTGCTGGCCAAGGATGCGGGAGTCAACGGCCAGATATTGGAAGAAACAGATCTAAGCGAGGCGGCCATAGCAGAACGTCTACGCTCCGAACTGCATAGTCGCATTCTGGCGACTGCTTTGTTGCGCCGGTACGGGTATCTCCTTCCGCGGATCAATCCTGATTCAGATCTTGCGGCAGAGCATAATCTTGTTCTACGAGAGCGCGCGCAGGAAATCCAGCGTGCCGCTGAACGCCGCAGCGTCACGGGCGAGCATCCACGGACAGAACGAATTGGCGAATGCAATCCAAACAGAGAGGCTTCGTGTGGAGTCGCCGAGATCGCTCCGAGCAGCGACGGCCGTCCAAAGGAAGACTCGCTTGACGAAGAGCGCGCTGCACAACCAATTCTGCGAGCGAGTGACGGAGATGTCCCCACCGATTTGCCGGTGGACGCATTCGTCGGCGATCACGGTATAAATACGAAGCAGCTCGTGATTTCAGAATCACAAAGCGTGCTGGCCTCCCAGAGGCAGACAGACGGTGAACCGGAAGCAGGCCATCTCCGTCCCGACCGGGTGGAAGCGCTGGAGGACCCGCTCTCCGCGACTCTGCTGCCACCGTCGCAGGCACTAGCCGGTTTCAAACCGCCCACGAACTCCCCAGACATCGGTAGCGCCCCGCTTGGCAATACTGCTGGACGGAGCTCGGCCGACCCCCGGGCCGAACGTGGTGGGCGGCAACCGTCATCGCCGGAATTCGAGCCCGTGCGCATGGACCGTCAAACCAATCCTTATGCCAACGTTCCGTCGCTCTACGATCTTTATGTACAAGCCGCTGCTTCCAATCAAAAGATCCGGCGGTTCGGCTTGGATGTTTTCCGGCGGGGCATTGCCAATCCCGACGTTTTGCCGATGGATCTTCCGGTCGGCCCGGACTACATCGTTGGTCCAGGAGACAGCTTATCGTTAAATCTTTGGGGCGGCGTTTCGCAACGGCTTTTCCGTACCGTGGACCGCGAGGGGCGTGTGTTGCTGCCGGAAGTCGGCGCGATACTTGTTTCCGGCAGGACGCTTGCGGAAGTTCAGGAAACGATACAAGGCGCGCTTCGAACGCAATTCCGGAATGTTTCTGCCGATGTTTCGCTGCAACGGCTCCGCACGGTGCGGGTCTACGTTGTGGGCGAAGTTGCTTCACCAGGCGGGTACGACATCAGCTCCTTGTCTACTCCTCTGAATGCGCTGTTTGCCGCCGGGGGCGTCACCCAGCTCGGATCGCTTCGCCGCATAGAACACTATCGTGGCAAACAACTTCTCGAAGAAGTGGACGCGTATGACTTGCTGCTGCGCGGAATTCGCGGCGACACCCACCGGATCGAGAATGGAGATTCACTGCGAGTTCCCCCTCTCGGCGCCACCATCACCGTAGATGGCATGGTGCGACGGCCGGCGTCCTATGAACTTCGAAGAGAGAAAAACCTTCGCGAAGTTCTGGATCTTGCCGGCGGTATCCTGCCCGCCGCGGCACTGCGTCACATCGAGGTGCAACGCATCCAGGCTCATGACAAGCGCACCATGCTAAGCCTCGACATAAGCGAAACTGGCGATAACGACGCGCTGCATACGGCTCTCGATAAATTCAACGTTCAGGACGGCGACGAAATTCATATTTTCCCGATCGCTCCTTACAACACTAATGCGGTATTTCTCGAAGGGCACGTCCTGCGACCCGGACGTTATTCGTATCGCGATGGAATGAAGCTGACCGATTTGGTGACCTCCTACCAGGATCTCCTCCCGGAGCCCTCGGGACGCTATGCTGAAATTATCCGCATCGAGGGGCCGGATTATCGTCCCATCGTCGAGAGTTTTGATTTGGGCGCGGCACTGGAGCATCCGGAGACCGCGCCGAAAATCCAAGCGCTAGACACGGTTCGAATCTTTGGCAGATATGACTTTGAACCTTCGCCGGAGATCTTAGTCACCGGTGAAGTACGCTCGCCTGGCCGCTACCGAACATCGGGGCGGCAGCATTTGCGTGATGCGCTCTACCAAGCGGGGGGCGTCACGCCGGATGCATGGCTGGACTCCGCGCAGGTATTCCGCGAGGAAAAGGACGGTCCGGCGAGGGTTTTCAGTATCAATCTACGAGACGCGCTGGCCGGCGACCCCTTGAGTAATATCTCTATCGAGCCGCGTGACCGTGTTCTCATACATCGACTGCCCCGAAGGATCGATCCGGCCAACGTCACCGTGCGCGGAGAAGTGGCACGGCCGGGACGCTACCCGTTGGTGGCAAACATGCATCTTTCGGATTTAGTGCGCTCCGCCGGGGGGCTGTTGCGCAGTGCGGACACTCTCAACGGAGATTTGAGTCACTACACTGGCGCATCTGTGAGCACAACAAGCGCTCAAGCGGCGAAATCGCTGAAAGTAAACGTTGCATCGGCGCTGAGCGGCGACGCTGCGGATGACCCTCCATTGTCGGATGGCGACCTGTTGACTGTGCCTCAACGCAAGACTTGGTCGGATATCGGAGCGACGGTAACGATTCGCGGCGAAGTAGCAAGGGCCGGTACGTACGGGATTCAGCCCGGAGAACGTCTGAGTTCGCTGTTGCGCCGAGCCGGCGGCCTGCTTTCCACTGCCTACCCCCAAGCGGCGGTCCTTGAGCGCCCCAGCGTGCGCGAGATGCAGCAGCAGAGCCGCGAAGAACTGATTCGCCGCCTCGAGCAAGAGAGTGTCGCCGTAAAGACTTCGCTCACCGGCACGGGCACTGAGCAGGCCGCTTTACAACAGAGCGCCACCCAACAAAAGGAGCGCGTGCTCGAAGCTCTGCGTAAAGCTCCTGTTTCCGGCCGTCTCGTTGTGCATATCCGGCCGGAACGCAAGGATTTTGCCGGCTCGGCAGACGATATCGAACTCCGCGCTGGGGATGTGTTGCAGGTGCCCAAGCAACCTGGGTTCGTTCTCGTCATTGGACAGGTGTACAACTCGAACGCCATTACGTACACGCGAAGAAAGAACGCCGCTTGGTATCTCGCGCGGGCGGGAGGCGCGACTCAACTCGCCAACAAGAGCGCTATCTTCATCCTTCGCGCCAATGGAGAAGTAACAAGCAGAAGCGGCGGCCTGTGGACGGGCGGCGCACTGGCCTCCATGGTCGAGCCAGGAGACACCATCGTGGTCCCTGAAAAAGCCGTGCTCGGAAGCGGCAATGCTTGGAAAAACATCGTCGCCGTAGCTCAAATCGCCGAGGCCGGCGCCCTCGCCGCAGCCATCGCTATACCATAAGACCGACCGAAGCAAAAAATGGCGGAGAGGGTGGGATTTGAACCCACGGTAGGATTTCTCCTACACACGCTTTCCAAGCGTGCTCCTTAAACCGCTCGGACACCTCTCCGCTGTAAACGGCCTAAACAATTTAGCAGAAACGCTCAGCACACGCACACCCCGCCTCTCCACCGGGAGTCCTGAGGCCATTGTTTCGAGGGGATTCTTGAACAACAAGTCCAAAGCAGTCGACTGCGAGACGCTGCGGAAGGAACGAGGAGCTACTTCCCAGAACGGCATTCTAGACCAGGACGGCACGTCCGGCGCGGCGATCCTGTCAGACTCGGCGGTCACTAAAGTGCGAGATGTTCGGCAGGCGAATCCTGTCACCACGACAATCGGTGCTAGCAGGCCCTCGCTGCCAGCAGCGAGTCCCGTGCTTGCAAGTCCATCATTTTCTCAGGATCTCGGCTTTGTCTGGGCGCTCGCATCGATCGGAGGATGACCGGGCGGTAGCGTTCCACCGGTTGCCGGAGTCGTAGGCGGAATCATGTCGCGGAAGTTGGGCAGGCTTCCGTGCATCGAGTCCGCGCCGGGCTGCATGTGCGGATTGGCGTTTGCGGCGGGATGCTCGATCATGCCGCCGGCAGCTTCCGTCTTGACGACCACCCATGCGGAGTCACGCTTTTCCAACTGATAAGCGACCTGCATGCCCGCGCCTGGAGGCGCGCCCGTCTTGGGCCGAAAGATTACTTGCGCATGGGCTTGCCGACCTTCAAGGGCGACGCCATTCACATCCATGTCCATGGCGCTCAGGTTGAGGGTGTTGAGCGAAGCGAGATGTTGCGTGATTCCAGCGCGAATGGCGTCGGCATCGCTTTGCTGCTGTTTGCATCCGCACGCCAGGATGACAGAGACGGCGAACGCCGCAACCGCCGCGACTTGTTTGGCCTTTTTCAACTTTGTCTCCCTCGAATTGGAGCGAGAATCGTTTCGCAACTTACGCCTGAACGAGCTCCAATTCTCGAACCTGCTTGCTTCCCTCGGAGGTCAAATCTGTTGGCCCGAAGGCGATGCCGATCTTCTTCAGAAATGCCGTGGGAGGCTCGCCGCCGGCGAAGATCCACACGTAGTCGTTGGGAAGTTTTTGAACTAATCCTTTCACTTCCAGCATCACGGCATCCGGAGTGAATTCTACCGGATTGGAGTTGAAAATCACTTTGAGCTTCCCCTTACGCACGGACTCTTCGAGGCGCCGCGTATTGCGCTCTTTGATGCGGCCAAAGGCGGCCTGACGATAAGAAAGCGTAACGGTGTTTCCTACTTGGTGGGCGAGGCCCATCGCAGCTTCCACGGCGCTGTCGCCGCCCCCGACGACGAGAATCCTTTTGTGAACGTAGTGGTCGGCTTCAATCAGGCGATACATTACTTTCGGAAGATCCTCGCCTTTCACGCCGAGTTTGCGGGGGCTTCCACTCTTGCCGATCGCAAGAATAACAGCGCGCGCGCGGTGGCTGCCCTTTGTGGAGTTGGCCATGAAAATCCCATCCGGGCCTTTGGCGATGGCCTCGACTTTTTCGCCTTTGCGAAACCGGAAATCGACGCGCTGAAGAACCTGGTTCCAGAAAGCGAGTAGCTCTTCCTTCGAGAGCTCTGTTTTTTTGAACTTGCCGTAGACGGGGAGCTCGACTGGGCTGGTCATAACTAATTTCTGGCGTGGATACTTCGCGACGGTGCCGCCCATCTCGCCTTCATCGAGAGTTACGTAATTAAGTTTTCTCTCAATCGCGCGCAGCGACGCGCTGACGCCGGCTGGGCCGGCGCCAACAATCAACACGTCGTAAATGTCGGAAGCTGGTCTCGGGCCACCAAGTGCAGCCATGCGGCTGGCGACGGTATCGACGCAGTCGCGACCTTGATTGATGGCATTTTTGATCAGCGCGAGACCACTTAGTTCTCCCACGATGAAGAGGTTCTTGATGGAAGTCTCGTGCTCCGGAGAAAGAAAAGGCAGGTCCGCTCCGACACTGGGGCTGGCCATCACCATCTTGATGGCGCCGACCGGGCACACTTCGGCGCAGAGGCTGTGGCCAATGCACTTGTAGCCGTTCACGATAACGGCCTTGCCTCCCAGCATGGCGAGGACATCACCCTCGGGACAGACCAGGGTGCAAGCTGCACAACCGATGCAATAGTTAGCGTCGATTTGCGGATGCTGGGCGCGCGGGCCTTCGGAGTGAAATTTCCCTTTTTCGAGGGCTGCGCGTGCTTTTTCTTCCTGCTTCTTCATTTTTCTAAAATGGAGAAGGAGAAAGGCGATGATGATGCCGGCGGCCAGCGCGAATGAGATGAGATTGTCCATAATGATTTAGAGCCGGTATCCCATGAACAGCGCGATACCTATGTGCAGGATAGCGAGAATCGCGAAGGCATAGCTGAACGGGCGATGCACCACGTGCCAGAGATGAAACACCTGCTGCGTGCGCGACAAGAACAGTACGCGCTTGGAAAGGGCTGATTGCCGCCTGGCTACGCCGATGGTTTGTTCCAGCCTGGCGTCGCTCGTTGCGCGCAATCCGCAGAAGGACAGCAGCCACCGACCGAAGCCAGCGGCCTGGAGACGCAGAAGCGCGACTTGAAAGGGACGCTTGCAGTCGATGAGGATCATCCAGAGCAGGGCCGCAAAAATCGAAATATTTGCAACGGTCTTGGCGTCGGGCAGGTCGAAAATGGCTTCCATGCGGGCGCCGAAGGCCAACTGCTGATTGGCAAGAGCGCGGCGCATGGAGTTTTCCATGTCTTCGAGCTCCTTGAGAGAGAGCTCGGCGGCATTGAGGCTGCGGGGAATCTGGGAATACAAGTAGCGCCCAACAAAACCACTGATGGTGACGGCCAACATGCTCCAGAAGGCCATGCCGGCGATGTTGCCGAATTTGAAGGAGGAATGAAACGCAACGATCAGCGGTGCTGTGGTGCCCAAGATGACGTGAAAATCAAGCCAGTGGCGGGAATTCCCTTGCCTGGCCAGCCATCCCCACTTTTTGCGGAGCGGGTAGAGATAGATGAGGAAGAAAAGAAGCACACCGAGCATGCCCAACTTCATTCCGATGGTGCCGCTGGGGCGCAGCAATTCGTGCTTGGGAGAAAAGGGACGCTGAGCAGCTCCCAAACCGTAATAGTCGTAGCCGTAACCTGCGATGACCAAAACCACGGCGGCAGCCAGCAGCCAAGCAAGAACGAGCCGGGTACGATGGCCGCGCTCGCTTTGGTCGCGCGCGAATGCGGCGGCTCCGGAAGTGGTTTCAAATGTGGCGGGCACGCTCATGGTTTCCCCCCGGTCACTACCTGAATGGTGGCGCGGAACCTGCGGTAATTGGAGAAGCGGTGAAGATTCCGCCAGTGTTGGCGCGGCGTTTCCACGTCGATCGTGGCGGATATGGGCATCCAATAGGATTCTTCGGGGTCATGGAAGTTGATCGTGGCGTAGTGAATTTCGCTGCGCAGGCCCTTAAGGCCTAGATCGCTAAGGCTGGAGTCGACTTCGGCGACGAGTTTTGTGATCGAGCCCGTGCGTGCATCAATCCAGAGTGACCCGGAGAGAGGAAGCGGATAGTTCTGGCCGCGAAGCTGCAAAGCCGCGGGTGAAGAGCCACCCGGTAGCGGCTTGAAATTGATTTTGAACAGCGTTACACCGTCGAGGATTTCCTCGCCAGCGGGCTCAAACGCGTAGCTGTCCTGATAGTCCGGATGTACAACGAGAAGCATGCTGGTAAAACCGTTGGTGATCAGCAAAGTGCGCGCGGGATCGCGGAAGGAAGCCTTGCGGGTTTCGCGAGACTCGGTGAGACGGAGTGAGCCGCTCTGCTTATCGACCAGCAGTTGGTACTCAAACGCCGAGTCCTCGTGGTAAGCAACCTTGCCATTTGGACTGACGACGCCCTGACTGACGGATTCCGCGCAGACAACGTTGGCGGCCTGCTCGAAATATTTCGCTACCGAACGGCGCGCGAGATCGAAGGCTGCGAGTGCTGTCGGCGTATCCGAATTGGTTGGTTGGTGAGATCTTGCGCCCAGCTCTGTAGTGGGGCTTGAATCGGCCGGGAATTGCGCCGACGCGCAAGGCGGCAGCAGCGCCGCGAAAAGAAATAGGACGCGAATGCTGGGAAAGTGCCTGCCCAACACGTTCCTACGCTTGCGATCGAAATGGCGTTGGTGGTTCATCGTCTGCTATATCCCCCAAAGCGATAACCGAATACCGAGGACCATTGCCGGTAGTTCAGCGTGCTGCCCTGATACCAGCCGAAATTGCCTTCCAGAAAATAGCGCGCGCCGACATTCCAATCGGCGACGGCGTTGACGAAATTGGAGTGAGTATTGGTGGACAGACTTGAATTGAAGATCTGGTGGCCGCCAAGAACTTGGACCCGCAGACTATCAGTGAGGCTGCGCGACAGAGAGAAGGACTCGTATTGTCCTCGACCAAAAGCGCTGTCGAATTTCGAGTAGTGCACGTCGGCTAACAAACCGGTCTTCCAGATGCGGCCCAAAGTGATGCCGTAGGCCTGATTCAACGACGTCTTCACGTCCGTGCTGACTTTGCTGCGGCCGAGGCTGGAGTAGACGGCGACGTGCTTGATCAGTTCGACGCGCACATCGCCGCTGAAGCCTTGAAACAGGTATTGGTCGAGCAGGCCAGTGCCGACCAAACGCGGATCAAACGTCGGCAGGTTGCGAAAGTAATTGTGATTGATGCCGAAGGTCAGCCGGCTTACGGGCTGGAAGTGGAGCGAGGAATAACTCTGCGAGAAGCCGGTGGGGTTGCTCCCGCCATTGGGCAGCGGCGAGGTTCGCGCAGCATCGACCTGCATGGAATTATAGAAAGTGACGTATCGCTTCCAGGATAGATTGTTCTCGAAAAATGCGAACTGCCGCGCGACTCTCCATTGAATGCTGGTGACCGCAATGCCCGCGGTGCTGAAGATGCGCGTGCGATCGAAGCCGCCAGTCTCGAAATTCACGAAAGAACCGGCGATGTGCTGGTTGGGAGCGTAGCTCCAGGAGGTCGGATCAGGCGTGGAGCCGCCGAAGAAGCCGACGCTCGCGATGCGCGTGATTTTTCTGGCGAAGTAGCCGCCATCGATGGTGCTTAGGCTCGGCGCGTAGGGAAGAAAAAGGCGTCCTACGCCGACAGTGACGGGCGAATATGGACTCTGATAGGTAAAGCCGAGATGGTAGGTTCGGTTGATCAGATCGGTGAGCGTCGTTGGGCTTGCGCTTGCGCCGGCCGTACCGGAGCTGCTGGTGGTGAAATTGCCGCGCCAGTAGCCGGTGAAATTCCAGAACGTGCCGCCGATATTGGTCATATCGGAATCGATCACCAAGCCGACTTGTTTGGTATTGAATCCGCCGGCCTCGCTCGTGCCACCGTAGTCGACCCCGAAGCGCCCGCGGATGTGGCTCATCGGCAATTCCTGGATGATTTTGCGCTCCTGCACTTCGCGTAGCTCTTCATCCAGCGGGTCGCCATAGGTGAATCCGATCACGATCGGATATTTGCCCACCTCCGCGGCTGATTGCGCCTGCTGGCGATCTTGCACGCTGTCCGGCGTGAGAAAGGCCAACTGCCCGACATTGATTTCGCCAGTGCTTTGCAGGACTTCACAAACAGCGGAGGAATCGGCGACGGATGTCACACGCAATTCCGCGACATGCTCCTCGCCTCGGAAACGCACACCCTCGGAAACAGCGCCGTCGGGCGGTGCATTGACGACCGAGAGTTTCATGCCTTCCTGCACAGCAGCATTGCGCCCGCCATCGATGTACACCGCGCCTTCGGAAACGTACTTCACGCGGAACACGGCCGGCTTCTGAGAGGGCTGCGTGGTTTGTGCGGCGTCGGTCGACGTCGCTAGAAGACTGATTTGAAGGCATGCAAGGAGTAGCAATGCCCAAAGGTAGAGCGCAACCGAATTCATGCCATGGCCCTCATTTGTGGCAGTTGTAGCAAGTGGTCGGGCCGTAGACGTATCCGCCTACCCCGCTATGGCGTGGGTCTGTCTGAGCCTGAGTGTGGAAGGGATTGGTGTGGCAGTTGATGCACGAGAAAGTGGCATAGTTCGTCGAAACCAAGTGGCAATCGGAACAGACGGAACCATGGTGCGGGATATTAAAAAAGGTGTGGTTAAAGGTGGCGCCCAGCCAGGACGTAGTGTTGTGGCAACTCGCGCAGGTGGTCGGGTAATTGGCCGCGATGTGATTTGGGACGGCGCCGCCGAGCGTCGCAGTGCTCTGCCAGGCCGCGACGTGGCAGCCGTAGCAGTCCGTGTTCGCCGTAGTGAGATTGTAATTTCCGTTGATATGGCACTGGGCGCACGTCGTGCTGGTCAAGTGGAAGCCGGTCAGCGGCCAGCCGGTGGCGCTGTGATCGAATTTTCCGTCGGCCCATTTCGTGATGGGATGACACGTCGTGCAGGCAGACGCGGTTGACGGAAATCCAGATTTGATGTGGTCCGGGACATTGCCGCCAAATGTTGGCGTGCTGTTCCAGGCAGGCAGGTGACAACCCATGCAGTCGTTGGAATTCAGCGTATAGACGTTGTTCATGTGGCATGAGGCGCAGGGCGTCGGTACAGGCGACGCATGTGTGCCCATCAGCGCAAATCCCGTGGTCGCGTGGTCGAAAATCGCCGTAGTCCAAGAAATTGTGTTGTGGCAGGTGGAGCAATTGGCGGCGGCGAAGGCGCTTCCTGCCGCGGGGTGATTGGGGTTGGTCGTCTGCTGCCAAGTTGTCAGGTGGCACCCGGAATTGCCGCAGTCCGTGGGCGCAATGCTAAGGCTGTAATTGTTATTGATGTGGCAGGAAGTGCAGGCCGGAACTTTGCCGCCGTTCGCAACCAGCGCGTGCGAGTTCGTCAGCGGGAAACCGAATGCGTTGTGGTCGAATTTTCCGTCCGCCCATTTGGTGATGGGGTGGCATGTGGCGCAAGCAGACGCCGAGGATGGGAAATTGGCTTTGACGTGATCTGGGACGCTGCCGCCGAACGTAGGCGTGCTGTTCCACGCGGAGAGGTGACAGCCCATGCAGTCCGACGAGTTCAGCGAATAATTGTTGCTTACATGGCAGGCCGAACACGGCGTGGGGGTAGGCGAAGCGTGCGTGCCCGTCAGGGCGAAGCCTGTCGCGGTGTGATCAAACGAAGCGCCATCCCAGCCTTTCGTGGTGTGGCAATTCGCGCAGTTTGCCACTGCAAAAGCGGGTCCGGCCGATGAGTGCACCGGCGTCGTGGTTTGACGCCACGTAGTCAGGTGGCATCCGGAATTGCCACAGTCCGTGGGCGCAATTTGCAGATTGTAGTTGTTGTTGACGTGGCATGACTGGCAGGGCACGTTGGCATGCCCATTGGTGAGCGGAAATCCCGTGGCGCTGTGGTCGAACTTCACCTGCAGCCAACTGTCCGTCGAGTGGCACAGATTGCAGGTGGTCGAGAAACCTGCGCTGGCGTGGTTGGGGTTGGTAGCTTTCTGAAAGTCCCTCAAGTGGCACGAAGCACACGCGGTCGAGAGGCCTTCATATTGGCCCACGGCAGCGCTTTTGTGACACTGCTCGCAAGGGACAGCCGCGTGCGCGCCGAAAAGGGGAAAGCGGTTTTGGTGATCCTTAATCTGCTGCGTGGCAATCTGCCAACCGAGTACGGTGTGACACTGTGCGCAGTTCGTGCCCATTTTGCGGCGGTGAATATCGGCGTGACAATCCTGGCAGTTTTTCCCGACGTCCGTGAACACGGGTTTGATATGACACTGCGTGCATTGCACTTTTTCGTGCATGCCGCGAAGAGGGTATTTCGTTTTGTTGTGATCGAATTCCGGGACGGGGCGAATCGGGCGCCACCCCGCGGAGGTATGGCAATTCTCGCAAGGTATGGCCAGCGGTCCATGCGGGCTGCGCGTGCTTTGTTGCTGCGGTTGGGCGCGCGAAGGCATCGCCGGCTGAGGGAGGGCGAGAGCGAACCAGCACAAAACCTGGACAAGCGCGTAGTATATAACCACCCTGTGTCCTCGACTCTTCGTAAAGAGGGTGGAAACCCAATAACCCTGCTATCAGTGTTCCGTAACCACCAACCCTGAAACAACTGTACGCGCGACCAGTTAGCGTTCAACCGAGCGAACCGCTCAGTCTCTGCAGAATACCTGTACCAAGAAAGCGATTTCGCACAGAAAGGGGTCGATACTGACGGAGACAAGGAAAGTTGGCCAGAATTCGCAAATTGGGGCGGTCGTGACAGGCGTCACGAAAAAGGCTTGCGTGGAACGATATTCGAGCCGTGGCATGCCGCGCATTGCAGGGGTGTGGGCTTGTAGAAAAGCACCCCTTTGCCGGCGATGAACCGAATCGAATTGTGACAGCGCTCACATTTCACGCCCTCGTGGCCGCCTTGCAGCGGAAACTTCGTGCGCTTGTCGTGATCAAAGGTGGAAGGCACCCACCTTTGCGCGGTGTGACACTCCGCGCATGGAATTTTCTCCGCTCTGGCGATGAACTGGCCGCCATGCGGATCGGAATGGCACTGATCGCAACGCTGAGGCGTTCCCTTGAATTGGATTTCCTTCTTACCTGGAGCTGGTTTGTGGCAACCGTCGCAGGCCACTGCCCGATGAGCCCCGAGCAGGGGAAATTTTGTCTTGCTGTGGTCGAAGCCTTGGACGTCTATCCATGATTTCGTGTTGTGGCATGCTTCGCAGCCGAAGGCAGTGCCGTCCGCTCGGCGGCGTGCCATCCGATCGTTGAATTCTCCGTGGTGCGGATCGGTATGGCAAGCCGTGCAACTGCGATCTTGAAAATGGAACGGCAGGCCTTTGTCGGCCGCGTGCGTCATCCCCTCTTTATGGCAGTCGTTGCAGGGAACGGCCACGTGCGCACCAGTTAGCGGAAATTTTGTCTCTCGATGCTTGGCGATAGTGAACAGAGAGCGGTGGAAATCCTGAACGGTGTGGCAGCCTTCGCAGCGATTCTTGTAAGGCGCGTCGGCGAACTGACCGCCGTGCACGTCTTTGTGGCAGTCCATGCAGTTCGCAAACTTCACATTGTAAATAGTGGCCTCGCCGGCCGGAAGATGGCACTTTGCGCATTCCACTTTGAGGTGCTTGCCTTCCAGCGGGTAGCGCGAGCTTGCGTGCTCCTTCACTCCGAACAGCGACGGTTTCCAGCCCTCGACCGTGTGGCACTCCGAGCATTCTCCCTTTTTCTCGCGGTTTGCGAATTGGCCCCTGTGGATGTCTTTGTGGCAGTCGGTGCAATTCGCAAAGCCGAGTTGTTTCTTGAAATCGCCGTTTAAGTGACAAGCAGCGCAACTTACCTTCGCATGCTGTCCCAGCAGTGGATATTTCGTCGTCGAATGATCAAAGGTGAAGCCGGACAGGAGTTTCTTCCATCCCGCAGTCGTGTGGCACTCTTCGCAACGCTGTTTGAAGGAGCCTTTGTGCGGGTCGATATGGCAGTCAATGCAAGCGCCGAAACGCATGCCCTTGAATCGCGCCGGACCACCAGGCACGTCGGGCTTATGACACTTTTCACATGCGACGTGAACGTGTAGCCCAGTCAATGGGTAACGCGTCTTGGAATGGTCGAACTCTTTCGCGGCTTTCCAATCGCTGACGTTGTGGCAGCGCTGGCAGTCGTTTCCGAGCTGGCCCTTGTGTGGATCGGTGTGGCACGAGAGGCATTCTTGCGAGAGGCCGACGAACGATTTGCTGAGATCTTTGTATTTGATCAGGCCGCGGTCGTCGCCTTGAATGTTTTTCGGCGTGTGGCATTGGGTGCATGCGACATTCGCGTGTTTGCCTTCCAGGGCGTAGCCGGTCAGCTTGTGATCGATTTGTTTTTGCGATGGCTCCCAGTGAATCAGCGAAAAATCAAGCCCGTTATGTTCAAGGTGGCAGCGCACGCAATCTTTGCCGCTGGGATTTTTCATCCCGAGCCGCGCGTGATATCCACGGTTCGCGGAAAGATGCTGCGCAATCTCCTTATGGCACTCGAGACACTTGAACGTCGGCGCGGTGGCTCCGAATTGGTGGCAGCTCGCGCACTGCGTCGTGCCCGTTAACGACTGATGCGCGGCGGAAAGCGGGCCTGGCGAGATTTGTGCGTGTGTCGGGTTCGAGCCAACGGTCAGAAGAGCGGCGGCAGCAAGAAAAACACAGCGCAAAAGAAAAGTTCGGACGCGAATGGGGACAAGCGGCACGGCAGGATCGAAGGGATGCACCGAACTCTCCGTCTGAATGCTGCGAGGTAAAGCCGTTGTCTCGGTTCTACTAACTTAGCATTCAGGTTCCGCCGCTGTCCTTCCTTCAATTTTGGCTGTGTCTATTGTGAAAACGGACCACCTACCTTAAGAGACGACGGACTGCCTTAATAAGGATAGGGGTCGCCCGGGCGGGCAATGCGGATGCGGTGATCGGTGAACTTGTAATGCGCGCCGGGTAGTTCGACTTTGGGCATGTGGCAGGTTACGCAGCGCTCGTTCGCTACGGGGCCCGGCTTGCCCGAGGTGGAGACCGTAGCGGGCTTGATGGGCGTGTTCGCGGAGGTCTGCTCCCGGGCAACGACGGGGTTGGCATCGGTGGAAACGGCGGCGTGGCAGCCGGTACAGTTGGCGTCGTGAGACGAGGCTTCGGACGTCAACTCGATGTAAGGATCGTGGCAAGCGGTACAGGCAAAGTGAGCGTTGTTCGGGTCGTGACCGCGGCTGTTAAACAATCGATAAGGCCGGAAGCGGACATTACCGACGCCGCCGAGGTTGGGAGTTTGACCCGATTGACCCTCAAGAAGCTGTTGCGGCATGATGTAAACTAAGTGCTTGCAACAATTCCGGGATCGTCTAATCGGTAGGACATCAGCCTTTGGAGCTGAGTATCCTGGTTCGAGTCCAGGTCCCGGAACCATTTTTCTCCGCACCCTCTATAACGTCCCGTATAACGTCGCGCCAATCCGCTGACTGTGTGTGGCTGTCGGCGCGCCATTCACTGGCTATCCGCAAGCCACTCATTCAAGTAAAATGCTTTGTATCGAACCACCTACGCAGCGGCGTTGATATTCTGGATGCCAGGCCTGCGTAGTATCAATGTGTCTCCCTTAAGGATCGCCGAACGCATGGCCATGCCAGCAAACGCACCCGTACACGACCTGGGCTCTTTGCGCATTGACGACCATCACCGCTCCGGCGGTAGTTGGGGCAAGCGCCTGGCCATCTTCTTCGGCCTGCTCGTTGTGCTTGGAGGGCTTTCCGGCGCCGTTTTCACGTTTTGGAATCAGAAGCCCGTCGTAGAGGTCGCGGTGGTGCAAAAATCAACCAACAACGGAGGTCGCGAAGCCCTGCTCAACGCCAGCGGCTACGTCACTCCCCGCCGGCGCGCCACCATCGCCGCGAAAATCACCGGCCGCGTCACCGGAGTCTTTTTTGACGAAGGCACGCATGTCAGCGAGGGCCAATTGCTCGCCACGCTGGACGATTCCGATGCCCGCAGAGCGCTGGACGCCGCTAAAGCCGACTATGCCGCCTCCAAAGCCGCCATCGCCGATTACGAAGTGCAACTGAGGAACGCGCAAATTCAGCTCCATCGCGCCGAGCAACTCCAAAATGCCGGCGTGCAAACCCAGGAGCAACTCGACAATGCCCGCACCGCTGCCGATAGCCTGCGGGCAAAGATTGCGCTGGCGCAATCTCAGGTCATCAGCTCCGAGGCGCGCATCCAGCAAGCGCAACAAGCCGTCGACAACTGCACCATCCGCTCGCCCTATACCGGCATCGTCGTCTCCAAGGACGCCCAAGTCGGCGAAATGGTCTCTCCCAATTCCGCGGGCGGCGGCTTTACCCGCACCGGCATCGCCACCATCGTGGACATGAAATCTAACGAGATTGAAGTTGACGTCAATGAGAACTATATCTCTCGTGTGCAACCCGGCCAACCCGTCACCGCCATTCTCGATGCCTACCCCGATTGGGAAATCCCCAGCCGCGTGCGCACCATCATTCCGTCAGCCGACCGCCAGAAAGCCACCGTGAAGGTTCGCGTCTCCTTTCTCAAGTTAGACCCGCGCATCTTGCCCGACATGGGCATCAAGGTTACGTTTTTAGGCGCTGAACAAAAAAAGGAAGCCGGTGCTGCCGCCCCAGCCATTCTGATTCCTAAGAGCGCGGTTCGTGATGACAATGGCAAAAGTATCGTTTTCTTGGTGAAAGACGACAAGACTGAGCGCCGCGCGGTAACTCTGGGCGGCAACCGAGGCTCCGATACCGAGGTCATCGCGGGCGTCACCGTGGGAGACACGCTCGTCGTAAAAGGTCCAGGTAATCTTCGCGACGGCCAAAGCGTAGAGATTAAGAAGTAGCAGAGTAGGGGCGCAGCATTGCTGCGCCCCTGTTGGCGGAAAACAAAGCCTCATAGGAACACCAGTTATCAGGGAGAGAGACCAATGATCCGAGTCGATGGCTCAGGAAAATCCAACAGCTTGATCCAAGTCCGCGGTCTGGACAAAACCTACCGCCGCGGTGGCGAAGAAATCCAGGTCCTGCAACGCCTCAATCTCGACGTGGACAAAGGCGACTTCGTCGGCTTCATGGGTCCCAGCGGCTCCGGCAAAACCACGCTGCTGAATTTGCTCGGCGGTCTCGATGTGCCCACGCACGGCAGCATCACCGTGGCTAGCGACGAAATCACGCACATGTCCGCGAACAAGCTCACCCAGTGGCGCGCCCGCCACGTCGGCTTCATCTTCCAGATGTACAACCTCATCCCCGTGCTCACCGCGTTCCAAAACGTCGAGCTACCCCTGCTGCTTACCAAGCTTTCGAAATCCGAGCGCCGCAAGCACGTAGAAACCGCGCTCGGCGTCGTCGGCCTTGCCGACAGAATGAACCACTATCCGCGCCAGCTCTCCGGCGGACAGGAGCAGCGCGTGGCCATCGCCCGCGCCATCGTCGCCGACCCCACATTTCTCCTCTGCGACGAGCCCACCGGCGACCTCGATCGCAAGAGCGCCGACGAAATCATGGAGCTGATCCATCGCCTCGTGAAGGAGTACGGCAAGACCGTCCTGATGGTCACGCACGATCCGGTCGTCGCCAAGCGCGCCGATCTTACTCTCCACCTCGAAAAGGGTCTTCTTGTTGAATCCGGTCAACTTGGTGTCGCAGCGGGAGGTGTCGCGTGAAATTTAGCAGCCTCATCTTTGCCAATCTCTTTCGCAAGAAGCTCCGCCTGATCCTTACCATAGGCTCGTTCGCCATCGCTCTCGTTCTCTTCACGTTCCTGGCTGTGGTGAAGAGCGCCTTCACCCGTGGCACGGAAATCGCCGGCGCGGATCGCCTGGTAGTCGTCAGCCGCATCGGCCTGATGCAATTGATGCCGATTTCCCATCGCGACAAAATCCTTTCCATACCCGGCGTCAAAGCGGTCACCCACAATCACTGGTTCGGCGGTGTCTATCAGGATGAAAAGAACTTCTTTCCCCAGTTTGTAATCGACCCGGGAAATCAGCGCCAGGTAATGACGGAGCTGGTGGTACCGGACGACCAGTGGAACAATTTCGTGAAAGACCGCATGGGCGCCATTGCCGGCGCCCGCACCGCCGCACGCTTCCACTGGAAAATTGGCGATCGCATCCCCATCAAAACGACTCTCTATGGCGGCGGCTCTTCGGAGTTCAATCTCGACGGCATTTATCACAGCGAGCGTCCCGGTGGTGACGAGAGCCAGTTTTGGCTGCAGTGGAAATACTTTGACGAGAATGCGCCCGCTCCCGTCAAGAGCACGGCCGGATGGTACGTGGTCAAGCTCGACAGTCCCGACGACGCCGAGCGCGTCGCCAAGGCCATTGACGAAAAGTTTGCCAACTCGTCGTTTGAAACCAAAACCGAGACGGAATCCGCCTTCGCCGCATATTTCGCCAAACAATTCGGAAACATCGAGCTTTTGATCCTCACCATCGGCGGCGTCGTCTTCTTCACGCTTCTACTGGTCACCGGCAACACTATGGCCATCTCCGTTCGCGAGCGCGTTGGCGAGCTTGCCGTGCTCAAAGCCATAGGCTTCTCCGGGCGCGCTGTTCTTTTCTTCGTACTGGCGGAGTCCATCATCATTGCTCTCGTTGGCGGCCTGCTCGGTTTGACCCTCGCCTACTTGGCCATCCCTGTTATCGGCATAGCTCTTACCGGCCTGCTGCCACCCCTTCTCCTTTCCAAGTCGCTCCTGACGCTTGGCCTTGGATTTGCGCTCCTTGTTGGCGTCGCCAGCGGCCTGCTGCCGGGCATTGGCGCCATGCGCATGCGCGTGGTTAACGCGTTGAGGAGAGTCTGAAATGACCATTCCCATCATTTACAACGTTCGGAGCGTCAAAGCTCGCTGGACCTCCACGATCGTTGCCGTGGCGGGAATTGCCGGAACTGTGGGTGTCTTCATAGCTATGTTGTCGCTCGCCCGCGGATTCAGGGCCACGCTGGTTTCTTCCGGCTCCGAGGACAACGCGCTTATTACCCGCGCCGGCGCTACCTCCGAAATGACCAGCGGAGTCTCTATCGATTCCGTAAAAGTCATCCAGGATGCTCCCGGCATCGCTCGCGGGCCCGAGGGCCCGTTGGTAACACAGGAGGCTGTCCTGATGGCGCCGATCCCGTTGATCTCCACCGGGACCGACGCGAACGTGGAGCTTCGCGGCGTCTCGCCTAACGTTCTTGCTATCCGCGGGAACATCAAAATTATAGAGGGCCGCATGTTCCAGCCCGGCCTCTCCGAACTCATTGTCGGTAAGAACGCCAGATCGACCTATTCGGGCCTGACCCTGGGAAGCACAATTGGGCTCGGTACTGTACGCTGGCAAGTCGTGGGCGTTTTCGATGCAGGGGGCAGTGCCTTCGATTCCGAAGTTTGGGGAGACGCCCACCTCCTCAACGGCGCCTATAAACGTCCGGACACGATTTCTCAGTCCGTTACCGTACACCTCACTTCGCCAGCCGCGCTTCAACAACTGAAGGACTCGCTCACTAGCGACCCGCGTTTGAACGTCGACGTAGTCCGCGAAATCGACTACTACTCTAAACAGTCCACACGCATGACTACGCTCATCACCATATTGGGCGGCTTTGTTGCCGGAATCATGGCCATCGGTGCGGTTTTCGGCGCGCTGAATACCATGTATTCCGCCGTTGCCGAGCGCGGCCGGGAGATCGCTACCATGCGTGCTCTCGGGTTCGGCGCTGCCGCGGTCGTAATTTCCTTCTCCATCGAAGCGCTTCTCATTTCCTTCATCGGCGGGGGGATCGCCTGTCTTGCCGTTCTTCCCCTGAACGGCTTGACCACCAGCACCATGAATTTTCAGACGTTTTCCAACCTGGCCTTCGCCTTCAAGATCACCCCCGAATTGCTTGCAAAGGGCATTCTCTTCGCTCTCACCATGGGTCTAATTGGAGGCCTGCTGCCTGCCGTCCGCGCAGCGCGGCTCCCCGTGGCGACGGCCCTCCGCGAGTTGTAAGCCAGTGCTCCGCCCGTTTGTGCCGGGACACCGATAATCCAGAGAACCCTTCGCGGGCGCGACGGCGCGCTGACGAATAGCCGTCAGTCGCGATACCCCGCTTCCCTGATTTTCGACTCGTTACAGCTCGTTCTTTTTTATTTGCGAAACTGCGTAATCGCACGCTCGCGCTGTCAGCGCCATGTACGTGAGGGATGGGTTGACGCAGGAACTGGAGGCCATGCAGGCGCCGTCGGTCATAAACACGTTTTTCATGTCGTGCGCCTGATTGTGTTCATTCAGCACGGAGCTCTTCGGATCGCGCCCCATGCGCGCCGTCCCCATCTCGTGAATCGCCAAGCCCGGCGGTGAAATCTCCTGGAACGCGTAAATATCCTTTGCGCCGGAAGCTGCCAGCATCTCCGCGGCTTGCACCACGATATCGCGGGACATCGCGTGCTCGTTCTCGCCCCATGCGCAGTTGATCTTTAGGGTCGGAATCCCCCACGCGTCCAGCTTGTCTTTCTGTACTTCCACGTAGTTGTCGTGATTCGGCAGGCATTCCCCGAAACCACCGATGCTCATGCGCCATGGTCCGGGCCTTTTCAGCGAATTCTTGAAGTCCGCGCCAAACCCGCTCATGTGCATTCCGCGGGCCCACCCTTCGCGGCTTCCGCCACCCTGGTAACCGTAGCCGCGCACAAACTCTTTCTGCTTCGTTTTCACATTGCGGAAGCGCGGAATGTAGATCCCATTCGGGCGGTTGCCAAAGGGCATCTTGTCTTCATGCCCTGGCATGGTTGCGCTGGCGCCCGCGCCCATGTGGTGATCCATCAAGTTGTGGCCCAATTCCCCGCTGCTGTTCGCCAGGCCGTTCGGGAATTCCGGCGTCGCGGAATTCAGCAGGATGCGCGTGGACTCCAGCGTCGACGCATTGATGAAAAAGATGCGGCCCTTGAATTCCATGGCGTTCCGCGTTTGCGCATCGACCACGCGCACGCCGCTAACCTTCCGCGTCTTCGGGTCAAAGACCAGGCTGTGCACCACGCTGTAAGGGCGAAGCGTGAGTCGCCCGGTTTTTTGCGCCGCCGGTAGCGTCGAGCTAAGGCTGCTGAAATACGATCCCGTGATGCATCCGCGGTGACAGACGCCGCAGTAGTGGCAAGCGGCGCGACCCTTATGCACCTGCGTCAAAACCGCGGACCGGCCGATGGTCATCATGCGGTCATCAAACTTTTTGGCCAGCGCGTCGCGCACGTCGCGCTCGACGCAAGTCATTTCCATGGGCGGCAGAAATTTTCCGTCCGGCAATTGCGGCAATCCTTCCGCTTGGCCGCTGATGCCCGCAAACTCTTCCACGTAGTCGTACCAGGGCGCGATGTCCGCATAGCGAATCGGCCAGTCCACCGCAACTCCATCCCTCAGGTTGGCTTCAAAATCCAGATCGCTCCAGCGGTAGCTCTGTCGCCCCCAGGTGAGGGATTTCCCTCCTACTTGCCGGCCGCGAATCCAAGAAAATTTCTTGTTGGGATCAGTGGAGTACGGATTTTCCTTGTCGCTGACGAAAAACTTGCTCGAATACTCGTCGCAAGCGTAGTAACACTCGCGCTGAATCGGCTGCGTGCTTGCGCGTTCCGCACGTTTGTCCCAGCCGCGAAACTTCAATTCCCACACCGGTACGTGCTCGACGTAATCGCGCTCCGGCAAAATGGTCCGTCCCGCTTCCAGCACCAGGACACTCAGCCCTTTTTCCGTGAGCTCCTTAGCCGCCCAACCTCCGGTTATTCCCGAGCCGACAATGACCGCATCATAGGTGTTTGCCGCCGCCATGTTCGTTTTTGTCCCCTGTCCTATGCGTTTCCGAGTCCGGAGCCCAGCTTCTCGCAGCCATGGTGCGCGCCGGGAATAATTTGCAGCTTTAATTCCTGCGTGAATCCAATTTCCGAAGTGTAGTAGCCATGCAGCGTGATGCCGCGGAACACGTCGTAGAAGTTTCCCTTCAGGTGCGTGTCGAACTCAGGGACCGTATTGCCGTGCTTCTCCCGTTTTTCCGCGCGCTCGTTCGCGGTGTAATCATCCATCGCGCGCAGCAACGTAACTTGCTGATGGGGACTCGCGTCGACAAAGTCTTTTCCAAAGAGCTCGTTGCTCTGCTTGTCCACACCGGTCAACCCTGCCAGGAAATATTGCCGCTCTTCCTCGGTGGCCCACTCCGTCAAAATCACGTCGATGAATTCATTCACTCTCGCCGCTTTCGCTCCCGGCGTGTCCGTTTCCGGAATAATCAGGTCCGTCATTACCACTACGGTGGTGTTCTGGTGCGGATTCAGTGTGCGCAGTTTGTATCCCGGTCCGGTCTGCGCCTGCGCCTCCCGAAAGAACGCCGCCAGCGGCGAAGAAAAAACCGGGAGCACCGCTCCTGTCGCCAACATTTTCAATACGTCGCGTCGTTGCATAATTCCCTCGCGAGAAGTGAGTTTTTGCGGAGTGCTTCGACCTCACGCCCTATAATGCTGGGTCACACGTTTGAGATGCCGATGAGCATACTCCAAAATCGTGCTGTAGAGAATCGATTTTCTAGATGCTTTTGAGAAGATACGGTTTGTCCTTGACACCGAACGAATTCAAATACGTCACAGTAAACGGGAAGCGGCTGGAAACGCTGCGGTACTCGCCGGCACGCGCGAACGGCACGATTGTCATGCTCCACGAAGGGCTCGGCTCGATCGCTATGTGGAAGGTCTTTCCCGAGCGAGTGGCGGAGGCCACCGGTTGCGGTGTTCTGGTGTATTCGCGCTACGGCCATGGAAAATCGCAGCGCCTCGCGGAGAAACGCTGCGTTGACTTCATGCATCACGAAGCCAAAGTTGTTCTTCCTGAATTGCTTCGCCACTTTCAAATTGAGCAGCCCATTCTTCTCGGACACAGCGACGGTGCTTCCATCGCTTTAATTTACGCAGGCACTTGGCCCGGGTGCGTACGTGGGCTCGTCCTCGAGGCGCCGCACGTTCTTGTCGAAGAGTTTGGTCTCCGAAGCACGGTCGCTATTCGCAACGTTTACGAAACCACGGAACTGCGCGAGAAGCTGGCGCGCTATCACGATCACGTCGACGAAATGTTCCGCGGATGGAATGATATTTGGCTCGATCCGCAATTTCGCGAGTGGAACATCGAGGAGTGTCTCGACGCGATCACTTGTCCCACGCTGGTCATCCAAGGAGAAAACGACGAATACGGCACGGTGGCGCACGTTGAGACGATTCAGCGCCGCGTGCCTGGGGCGCAGGCGCTGATTCTTGCTGGCTGCGGCCACTCTCCGCACCGCGATCAGCCAGTTCTTACCCTTGAAGCTATCTCCAGATTCGTGGCTACGAGGTTGTCCTGAAATGCTGGCGCAGCATGCTGCGCGGCTAGAGGACAGCTCATCAATGCTCACGCCTCGGCAAGCTGGGGTGCAGCGGTGCTGCATCCGTACGAACGTCCATCAATTCACCGCTACCACTAGCAGCGTTGCATCGTCCTGCCAGATTCCGTGGCTGAAGTCTGATGCGGCTTGCAAGATCTTCTTCTGAATTTCGGCGGCGGTTCGCGAGGGATTTTCTTGCAGCACGCTAAGCAGGCGCTCCTCGCCGAACTCCTCATCCACGGAGTTCCACGCTTCCGTGACTCCGTCGGTGTAAAGCACCATGCGGTCGCCGCTCTGCAATTGCATCACTCCACTCTTAAACGCCTGATTTGGAAAAACGCCCAAAACACAGCCACCTTCGCGGAGGCGCTCGTGGGACCCATCAGCATGCAAGACAAAAGGTGGATTGTGGCCCGCGCTCACATACCGCAGCTGACGCGCCGGTCCATCGAGGTGGGCATAGAACAAAGTGACGAAACGATCGCTGGCCATGTTGCGGCAGAGGAGAGCGTTCAGGCGCAGGCACAATTCCTCCGGCGCTAGCGAAGGCGAGGCCAGGCCGCGCACGGCGGCCTGCAAATTCGACATCAGCATCGCCGCCGGCAAGCCCTTCCCGGCGACATCGGCTATGCACAGCCCACAACTTTCGCCGCCAAAGGGAAGCACATCAAAGTAGTCTCCGCCGACCACCCGCGCGGATTGCCACGCGCTGGCAATTTCGTAACCAGCGAGCTGCGAAATTTCCTTGGGTAGAAATCCTTCCTGAATCGCGCGCGCCTCGGCGATCTCGTGCTCCTGCTCGTGGAATTGCGAGGCGATCACTTTCTGGGCTTGCGTTTCCTGTACTGCCAGGCGCGCGGTTTCTCGCCGCTCACGCCCCAGCGTGATTTGCTTGCTCAAGACTTCCAGCAACTGCGAATTCGTCCAGGGCTTCTCGACAAAATCGGTGACGCCGCGCTGCATGGCTTCGACGGCAATGCCAACGGTGGCCCACCCGGTCATCACCACAATCGGTGGCACGCTGTCCATCGCTTTCAGGCGGGATAGCAGATCCAAACCTTCGCGCCCGGAAGTAGTGTCACGCGCGTAATTCAAGTCCATCAGCAGGAGATCGAATTCGGCGCGGGTCAAGGCCTCCAGCAAATCCGAAGGCGAGGTAACCGTTTCGGTGGTATAGCCGTGCCCTTTTAGCAGAAAGCACAAAGCCCGCAACACGTCGGGCTGGTCGTCGGCAATCAAAATTCGGGACTCCATGATTCTCACTTCAGCGGGAGTTTCGGATATGCATGCTAACATGACGCCGATTCTCCTTTGTAATTCGACGCTTGCCGCCGCTGAATGTAACGGCAGTAATGGTTCCAACCGCAATTTAATCTAAGCCGCGTGCTCACACCGTGTTAGCGGGCTCCGGAGGCTTGGCGGAAGTGCCGCCTGACCGATTGCGGGAAGCGGCGTCCCAGGAACGGACAGCCGCGCGGTTTCGGCCGGGAGTGACATTCTCACCGGGCCCAGCGGGCCCACCCGGCCACCTAAAGGTGGCCGCTACACTTGTTCATGTTTCGACCTTTAGGACGGCTGCACCCTCGATTGCGTCGTTTTTCAGCGCGTTTAGGGCACGGTTGGCTTCGCGCAGGGGAAAGAGTTGGGTGTGCATGCGAATGGGGATTTCGGCCGCGACGCGCAGGAAATCTTCGCCATCCTGGCGCGTGTTGTTGGCGACGCTGCGAATGATGCGTTCCTGGTAGAGCAGGTCGTAGTCGAAAGAGGGGATGGGGCTCATGTGAATGCCGCCGAGGACGAGAGTGCCGCCCTTGCGCAGCGCTTTCAGCGCGGCGGGAACGATTTCGCCAGCGGGAGCGAAGACGATTGCGGCGTCGAGCTTGGCGGGAGGCTCGGCGAAGGTGCCGCCTGCCCATTTGGCTCCGAGCTCAAGTGCGAGCTTTTGATGCCGCGCATCCCGGGTCGCCGCATACACTTCCATATTCCAGTGCAGCGCCACCTGAATGGCAACGTGGGCGGCGGCGCCAAATCCGTAAAAGCCCAGCTTGCCGCCGGGCTTAACTCCAGAAAGACGCAAGGAGCGAAACCCGATGATTCCGGCGCAGAGCAGCGGAGCGGCTTGCTCATCGGGAAATTGCTCCGGGATGGCATAGATAAAGTCTTGTGGAGCAACAATGTACTCGGCGTAGCCCCCGTCTACGGTATAGCCAGTGAAAGCGGGATGGTCACAGAGATTTTCCGCGCCGGAGCGGCAAAAGTCGCAGGTGCCGTCGGTGCGATGCAGCCAAGCAATCCCCACCCGTGAGCCGACGGGAAATCGATTTGCGCCCGGACCCAACTTCTCAATTGTCCCAATAACCTGGTGGCCGGGAATTACAGGGGATTTTCGCGGGATCAATTCTCCTTCGATGACGTGAAGGTCGGTCCGGCAGACACCGCAGTAAGAGACGCGAACGAATACTTCGCCTTTTGTTGGGGTCGGTGTCGGAACGTCCGCGAGCACCAGCGGGTTGCTCTCAATGGGGGCGGGAGCTTGGAGGAGGCAGGCTTTCATGTGGGGGGCACCACCCCCACCCCCGGCATTTTGCAAAAAGAGTCTGCAAGTTGCTGAAAACAAACGACGGCGGGTTTAATAAGAGAGGCAGGAGAGTTCAAGAGGCTGCAAGCATTTGAAAACAAGAGGCTTGCGGGGAGCGGATGCGCATCGGGGGGAAGAAACGGCTCCACCGATTCATGTCGAGGAGGGATGGAGTTCGGGGCAACCATGGGAAACGATAGCACGGGAACTGAAGATTACGGAAGCGTAATCCATTGAGTGGGGATTTCTCCGGGTTGAATGGTTGCTGGGTGCATTGGATGGGAAGGAATTTAGCTCGAGGACTTCAAGACTCCACCGGCGGACAGCCAGAAATGGCTGTCCCACTTTATCGAGATAGGAGGTTGTTAGACATTGTGCGGTTGGGCCGTGCTGACGCACGGCCTCTATAGTTTGCGGTATTGCCAAGCTGAGGCGCAGCAATGCTGCGCCCCTACGGGCGGGAAGCGGCTAGCTTTGCGGCGTTGTGGCCGCACATGCCGTGGACTCCGCCGCCTGGGGGTGTGGAGGAGGAGCAGATGTAGATATTGCGGGCGGGCGTGGCGTAATGGCGCCAGGTTGGGCGGAAGAAGAATTGGCGTAAGTCCATGGCGCCGCCGGAGATGTCGCCGCCGATGAGGTTGGCGTCCATTTCTTCCAGGGCGCGGGGGGAAAAGATACGGCGGGCGAGAATGCAATCCCGGAAGCCGGGGGCGAAGCGCTCGATCTGCGATTCGAGGGCTTCGAGCATGTCGACGGTGGAGCCATTGGGGACGTGGCAGTAGGCCCAGGCAATGTGCTTCCCTGCTGGGGCGCGGGTGGGATCGAAGAGGCTCGGCTGGGCAAGCAACACGAAGGGGCGATCGGAGTGGCGACCGTGGCTCACGTCGTATTCGGAGGCGGCGATTTCCCGGAAGCTGCCGCCGAGATGCACGGTGGCGGCTCGAGCGCAGTCGGCCGCTCTCCAGGGAATGGGGTTGTGCAGGGCGTAATCGACTTTGAAGACGCCGGGACCGTAGCGGTACTTGGCGAGCTGGCGGGCAAATCGCGTGGGGAAACAGTTGCGGGCGATGCGCAGTAACTGGTGAGGGGTGACGTCACAGAGAACGGCGTCGTAATCCTCTAGTGCGGACAAGTCTTCTATACGCGTGGAGGTCTTAAGCGTGCCGCCTATGGTCGCGAGATGGGCGCAGAGGGCGTTGGTGATCGATTGCGCGCCCCCCCGTGGAATGGGCCAGCCCACGGCGTGCGCGGCGGCGGCGAGAATGACGCCGAAGGCGGCACTCAGGGGCTCGTCGAGGCTCAGGAAGGAATGGGCGGCCAAGCCGGCGAAGAGCGCTTTAGTGCGTTCGCTGCGGAGATGTGCCAGCGTTTTTGTCGACGGGAAAGCGGTGAGGCCGAAACGCGCGAGCAGGAAGGGATGAGGCGTCAGGAAACGGAGCGGGCGGAGGATTTCGGCGGCGAGGACGGACCAGCGTTCGACGAAAGGCTGCATGAGGCGGCGCCAACGCTTGCCGTCCGGTCCTAGAGCGGATTCGGCGGCGAGTAGATCGCGCTCGAGGATTACGGCGGTGCCGTCGTCGAGAGGATGGGCTAGCGGGGCGGGCGAGTGGATCCAGTCCAAACCGTGTGAGTGTAGCGGCAGAGAGGAAAAGAACGGGGAGCCTGCGGCTAGCGGATGGACTGCGGAGCCGAAGTCGTGGAGGAAACCGGGTAGCGTGAGTTCGAGCGTGCGGGCGGCGCCTCCTGGTTGGGTTTGGGCCTCGAAGACGTCAACGTGGAAATTGCGTTGGGCGAGGGTTATGGCGGCGGCTAGGCCGTTGGGTCCGGCGCCGATTACGGCGGCTCGGCGGTTCTTGTGTGAACCTGAGTTCATCGCCGGACAGTCCTGGCGGACTGGGATGCGCTAAAGCGCACCCCTACAACTCTTGCAAACGTTTTAGTCATCGCGGTCATTGGCGGGGCGGGAGTTCTGGCGGCCATTCGAGGGCGATGATATGGCCGTTTGCGTCGCGCCCCAGGGTTGGCGCGTAGTTGCCTAGCAGTTGGCGGCGCCACCACAAACCGCGTTCGCGCTTTTCTTGCATCGAGGTGAACCAATATTGCCAGAGGAGAACCCGGACCTGGCGCGGGGGCTGCGGAAACGGATTGGCGGCAAACAGCGCCAGGACGTCGGGACTGCCTTCGAGGAGGCGCTCTTCGGTGCGGGGGACGATGGGATTGGAGCGCCAGTGGCCGAGCGAGGCGAACCACAAATTCCAATCGAAACGGGGCTGATAGGGGGCGTAGATGCGGGGAGCTTCGTGTGGATTCTGGGGCTTAAACCGAAATTTGTAGGCCAGCCAATTCTCGCCGTCATTGGAGCCTTGGAATTCGATTTCGTAGCGGCCGCGGGTCATTACCGCGAAGAGGCCGTAGCGGTCGGCGATGCGAAAAGGCTGTAGCGCGGCGACGGGTCCGGATGGAAATGGCACACCGGGCCAAATCATCCACAGGAGAAGTACGGTGCTGGAGTAGAAGAGCCACACGAGCATAACCGTCGTGAGGGCGAGCTTGAGCGTGGCTAAGTTGTGCGCCCAAGCTTGCTGCCAGTGCGGCACCGCGGCTTCGTGTGGAGCGACAGCTTCCGAAACGGTTTGCGTTGGTTGCGCTAGATGCGCTCTCCACGATTGCGGGACGAAACGGGCGAGGAAACGGTCGTCCAGGAGAAAAATGCCGAGCGCAAGAACGAGGTAGTTCAAGAAGGTGTAGTTGGCGGTGAAGATCACGCCGATTTGCCACGGTGTGACGATGAAGAAGCAAATGATGCGGATGCGGCGAGGAAGGAATAGCATCCAGACAAGGACGAGTTCGAGAGCGAGAGTGGCGAAGGCGGTGGCGGCATGAAACCAGTGCGGCGTATGTTGTACGTACCAACCGATCCAGGTGGGGAGCGGACCGTTTTGATAGTACTCGTCCATGGCGGTGAAGTGGCGCCACTGGGGATCGCCGCTGGCGATTTTGGCGATGCCGGATTCGAAGTAGATGCGAAACCATTCCCATAGAAGGAGGAGCATACTGGCGCGCATGGGCGGGCTGTTTGGCGCCAGGCCGGGACGAAATCCCGGTGGAGCGAGGAAAAGAGAGAGGAAGCCGGCTTCGAGGAGCATGCCGTCGGACTGGTAGCCGGAGAACTCGGATGCGGCGCTGACGAAGGAGAGGAAACAGACGAAACAAAGAAGGAGCATGCCGCGCGGGAAGATGTTGATGGTGAGAAGGACGGAGGCGAAGAGGCCGGTCCAGCACACGGCCATTAGCATATGATTGCCGGTGGAAAACCAAAGAAGCGTGGGTGCGTACCAGAAACGCGAGAAGCCGATGGAATTGGTAACCGCACGCAAGTATTCGGCGGAGGGGAGAATTCCGTTGGGGCCTAGGAGGCCGCGGACCTGGAAGATCAGCGAGAAGAATGCGGAGAAGTAGATCACGCCTAGCGCGCGGAGGAAGAGCCAGCGGGGGATGAGGCGGTCGCGGGCGCCGTGCTCGGGATCGAAGAGCCAGCGGAGGACGGAGGCGGGGCGGAGATCCATGGCGCGATTCCCAATATACAGGGGTGATGCGGCGGCTGACAGCATGTGACAGAAAACAAGAGCAAATCTAACGCAGAGGCGCAGAGTGCGCTGAGGCACGCAGAGAAGAGCCGCGCCGCGTCGATTCAGATGTTTCAGGAATCTATTTCTGTAGCAGAGTTACACGAGAAAATCTGATTAGAAACGAACATCCATGAGCTATCAACCGATTGAGAATTACGGGATTATCGGGAACATGCGGACGGCGGCGCTGGTGGGTATGAACGGTTCGATCGACTGGTATTGCTCGCCACATTTCGATTCGCCGAGCGTGTTTGGGGCGATTTTGGATGATGAAAAAGGAGGACGATTCAAGATTGCGCCGGTGGCGGAGCAGCTGAAGTCGCGGCAATTTTATTGGCCCTCGACAAATATTTTGGTGACGCGATTTCTGCATGAGGACGGAATCGCGGAGCTGGAAGATTTCATGCCGGTGGGATTGCCGCCGGAGTCGAAGTGGTACCACCACTTGTACCGGAGAGTGCGGTGCGTACGGGGCACGGTGAACGTCCGGATGGTGTGTAAACCGGCGTTCGACTATGGACGAGCAACGCACGAAGTGAACCTGCACGGGAATGGAGCAACGTTCCGTTCCGCAAAGCAGTCCCTCCACCTTTGTTGCGGAAAGGCGCTGCGGCAGGGTGCAGACGGAAGCGTGGTTGCGGAATTTTCGCTGGAGGAAGGCAAGTCGCAAGTCTTCACGGTAAGCGATGCGAAAACTAGCAGCGACTCGCCATGCCCCGCATCGGAGGCGGAGGGTGAAGAGCTGTTCCAGCATACGGTGCAATTCTGGCACCGCTGGCTTTCGGCGTGTACTTACCATGGACGTTGGCGCGAGCGCGTAGAGAGATCGGCACTGGTGCTGAAGCTGCTTACCTTCGAGCCCACGGGCGCCATCATCGCCGCACCGACGACGAGCTTGCCGGAGGTGATCGGCGGCCCTCGCAACTGGGATTACCGGTATACGTGGTTGCGAGACGCGGCATTCACGGTGTACGCGTCTATGCGCATCGGCTTTACGGAGGAAGCAGCGGGGTTCGTGCACTGGATACAGAACTATGCCGCAAAATACACGCGGCCGGGGGAGAAGATCCCCGCGATGTTTTCCATCCATGGCAATCCCGAACTGCCCGAGCAGGAACTGAAGCATTGGGAAGGCTATAAGAAGTCGAGCCCGGTGCGCATCGGCAATGCTGCGTACAAGCAATACCAGAGCGATATTTACGGCGAACTGATGGACTCGCTGTATCTGTACAACAAATATGTGCTGCCGATTCCCTATGATTTCTGGACAAGGATCCAGCAGCGACTCGATTGGGTGTGCGAGAACTGGCAAACCCCAGACGAGGGAATCTGGGAGATGCGCAACCGCCAGGAACATTTTGTGTATTCGAAGCTGATGAATTGGGTGGCGCTGGACCGCGGAATCAGGCTAGCGGACAAGCGGTCGTTTCCGGCAAATCGCGAGAGGTGGATGGGCGAGCGGGACAAGATTTACGAGGAGGTGATGAGGCGGGGGTGGAGCGAGAAACGACGGGCGTTCACGCAATTTTACGGAAGCGAAGACCTGGACGCTTCGGTGCTGATCATGCCGCTGGTGTTCTTTATGGCGCCGAGCGACCCACGGATGGTGAACACGATCAAGGCAATCCTGAAAAGCCCGAAGGAAGGCGGGCTGGTCAGCGACGGATTGGTGTACCGGTATCCACCGGACCCGCGCATCGACGGGTTGCCAGGCGAGGAAGGGACATTCAATATGTGCTCCTTCTGGCTGGTCGAAGCGATGACGCGGGCGGGGCAGGCAGATCCGGAGATGCTGAATCAGGCGCGGCTGCTGTTTGAGCGCATGCTGGGATACGCGAACCATTTGGGGCTGTACGCGGAACAGACGAGTTCGCAGGGCGAGGCGCTGGGAAACTTTCCGCAGGCGTTCACGCATTTGGCGCTTATTAGCGCGGCGTTTAATTTGGATCGAAACCTGGACGGAAAGAAAATGAGTAGCTAGGGGGAACACATGCGCCGAATTGACTTGGCGCGTGTATGTGCCGGCTAGACCGCCGCACTCCAAATAGTGCTACATTATTTTCATTATGCAATTTAAAAAGATCGAGAAAGATGGACTGGAGTGCACGACTTCGGCGGTGCGGCCGTTTGGGTGCATGGAGCTTTGGGCGGGAAACGAGAAGGCGCATCGTTCGCTGGAGTTGGCGGGGCTGGACAGCGATGTGATTGCTCTGCCGTCTGGCGGAGACGAGGGCGGTGACCTGGCGGCGGTGTTTTCTTGCAGCGACAACATCGCGCGCGTGGTGCTTGCGGATTGCGTTGGACATGGCTACATGGCGAGCGGCGTGGCACGGCATATCCACAAGCTGCTGCATAAGTTTCACGACATTCGCGATACCGCGGGGCTGCTGGCGGCGCTGAACGACGAATTCACGCTAGGCGCTGCCAGCGACGGCGAGGCATTGCGGCTGACCACGGTGGTCACGGGGACTTACGACGGGATGAGCGGGGAGTTTAACTTTGCTTATGCCGGGCATCCACGGATGCTGGTATGGCGAGCGCGGGACCAGAGGTTCTACGAGATAGGAGAAGGGCTTGAAAATTTGCCGCTGGGATTTATTACCGGAGAGCAGTACAGCGAGCAGAGCATCCGACTGAACGTGGGAGACATGATTTTGGCGTTTTCGGATGGTGCGACGGAGGCGCACTCGCCTGAGGGTGAGCAACTGACGGCGAAAGGATTTTTAGCGCTGGCGGAGGAGACGTTGCGGGGGATAGCGGAGCCGGTGAGTTTGGCGGAGTTTTCGAAGGGTTTGCTGGACGGAGTTCACGCACATCGCGGGGGGACGGAGTTGGAGGACGACGTTACGCTGCTGACGCTGCGGCGAGTGAGCTGAGGCGGAGAGCCGGCGCGGCGCTGCGCTACTGCGGCGGAGATGCCGACGAGGCCGGCGGGTGCGTAGAAAAATACTGGACCAGGCTCGCGGTGAATTCGTTTGTAGCGCGCTGAACGTTGCGATTGAGGGCGGCTACTACGGCGGCGACATTTTTCCCTTCGACGGACTCGTCGTGGTTATAGACGTGAGTCCAGACGGTGTCGCCAGTTTTCGTGTCGCGGAGTTCGAGATCGAGTGAAAGACGCGCAGCCATCGAGGAGCCGGCGATTTCCTTGAAATCGTAGAGATGGCCGTGGAGGAGATAGTCTCCGCGCACGCTGCTGCGGAGGGAGTGCACGGAGCGGTAGCGGCCTGAGGCGCGAAGCGAACGGAAAATCACGTCCTGGATCATTTCGGTGGGCGGTTCGGCCCAGCGCTGGTATTCATAGATGCCCATGTTCTCGCCGTTGGAACTGTAGACAATGTGGTCTTCGCGGTAGAGATGCGAGGACGTCAGGGTGCCCATGACAAGTGTTACAGGGAAGGCGTCGCTTGGCGGGTCGGCGGCGTTATTGCTGGGGGCGGTGAGTTGGTAGTAACTCGCGGGGCGGGCGGCGCCGCATCCCGCAACGAGCCAGGCGCAAAGCAGAAAAACACATGGGTGCCGCGAGATCATTGAAGTTCACCGGGTTTGTGCTCGCGCGGATTGGAGGAGCGAATCAGGGTGTAGGGACGAGCCTTGATGGTGGCCGTGAATTCCTTGAGATTTTCGGAGACGTGGCGGAAATTATCGAGGAGCTCGTCGATATTTTCGGAGTTGACGTCGAGCGTCTGATTCAAGTGCGAGGTGAGATCGGTCATGTTCGTGAGAGTGTGACGAAGCTCAGCGACGGCCTGGCGGATGTCGGCGCGATTTTCGCCGATGAGTGAATCGATGTGATCGATGGCTTTGTTGGCTTCGGCGGAGGTTTTCTGGAAATCCTGGAGAACAGGCTCGAGCTTTTCGCTGACGGAATTGATGTGCTGGAGGGTGGCGCGAAGAGCGGGGCGATTTTCTTCGATCATGCCGCGGGTGCTGGCGAGGGTGGCGGAAAGATTGGCGCGGTTCTGAACGCTGAGGAGATCGTTGACGCGATCGAGGGTGACTTTTAGCTCGGTGGCGCGATCGTTTAGCGTAACGACAAGCTGCTGCGCGTGGGGAGCGAGATCGTTGAGCTGCGCGGTGAGGGCGTTGAAATCTATGTAGTTTTCGGAAGTGAGCTGAGAACCATCGGGAGCAACGGCGGCGCTAGGAGTGCCGGGAAGAATTTCGAGATGATTGTCGCCGAGCGGGCTCAAGCTCATGATTTTTACGTGGCTGTCCGTTTTGACGGGGAGATCGGATTGCACTTTGAAGGTGATGTCGATACGAGAGGGATTTTGCGGATCGATGCGGACGCGGTCAACGCGACCGATTTTGGGTCCTCCGGCGTAGCGAACGCCGGAACCGGACTCGATGCCGCCGGCAAACGTGAAATAAGCATGATAGGTGTGCGTGGAACGGCCGAAGGCGCCGCTGATGGCGAATACGGTGCCGATTAATACAGCCGTGGCCACGATTACGAAAAGACCGACGAGTGCTTGTTCGCTTTTAGGATTCATTGGTTCCCTTCCCTGCCGCAGCGATCATCTGGAGCGACGATCCTCCGTTAGCATCTGCAAATAATCCAGCTCGCGCGCGACTTCAGGTTCAGCGACACGATCGAGAAACTGGCGAACGCGCGGCTGCGTGCTGGCGCGCATTTCTTCGGTGGTGCCGATAGCAACGATATTACCCTTATCGATCAAGACCATGCGATCGGCGATCAAGTAGGCGCTGGCGAGCTCGTGGGTGACGACGATTATAGTCATGCGGAAGGCTTGCTTGAGTTCGAGGATGAGCTGGTCGATGCCGGCGGCGATGATGGGATCGAGACCGGCGGAAGGCTCGTCGAAGAAAAGGATTTCAGGATCCATGGCGAGAGCGCGGGCGACCGCGGCACGCTTTTTCATGCCGCCGCTGAGCTGCGAGGGCATGTAGTATTCGAAGCCTTCCAAGCCGACCTGTTCGAGCTTCAAACGCAACATGATTTCGATGGTTGATTCTTCGAGGCGGGTGTGCTCGCGAAGCGGAAGGGCGACATTTTCGCCGACGGTCATGGAGCCGAAGAGAGCGCCACCCTGAAAAGACATGCCGATTTTTTTGCGGATGGCGTCCATTTCGGACTGCGAGATCGCGGCGATGTCCTGGCCCTTAATCCAGATCTGACCGGAAGTAGGCTTTTCGAGGCCTACCAGAGTGCGCAGGAGGGTGCTCTTGCCGGAGCCGGAGCCGCCAAGGATCACCAGAGTTTCGCCGCGATTGACGTCGAAGGTGATGCCGTGAAGAATTTCGCGCTCGCCGTAATTGACGCGCAGGTCGCGCACGGAAATCGTGGCGGCGGATTCGAGCGAGTCTGTAAGCGATGCTTCCATGCGTGATTTCCTAGTGGTCGCTCATAAAAAAGAACAGCGCGGTGAAAACGGTGTCGACAACCACGACCAGAAAAATGGACATGACCACGGCGCGGGTCGTGGAGCGTCCGACTTCTTCGGCGCCGGCGCCGGTGGAGAGGCCTTCCAGGCATCCTACGGCGGTAATGGTGATACCAAACATGACACTCTTAATGAGTCCAGTGACGATATCACGGAGGAAGAGCGAGTCAAGAGAGGCGGAGATGTAGCGGATGAAGGTGAAGTCGGCTTGCGCGACCCCGAAGAGCGAGCCACCGAGGATGCCCATGGTATTGGCCCAAATGGTGAGGCAAGGCAACATGACGGCCATGGCGATAAATTTGGGGGCGACCAGGAAACGGACGGGGCTGATGGCCATGGTTTCGAGAGCATCAATTTCCTCGGTGACTTTCATAGTACCGATCTCGGCGGCAAATGCGGAGCCGGAACGGCCGATTACAACGATGGCGGTGATGAGAGGGCCGAGTTCGCGAGACATGGAGATGGCAACGGCGGTGGCGACATAGCTGATGGCGCCAAAGCGGCGGAGCTCATAGGCAGCCTGCAGAGCGAGGATTAAGCCAATAAAGAATGTGATGAGAGAAAGGATGGGTAGAGCGCGGACGCCAACGTCAAGGGCTTGCGAAACGGCGCGCTGAAAACGAATGGGTTTGCCTTGAAAGGGACCGACGAAGGTGTAGTACGCGGCGCGGCCGCCGAGAGACGCCAGAGAACCAATGTAGGCGAGGCCGTTGGTTACGGAACCGCCGACTTGGGAGAGGAGGGGCATATTTGTATTGTGCACGATAACAGCGGTTGAGGTCCTTCGGACCAGAAAACGAAGCGACTGGGACGCGCTAAAGCTCGCCCCTACAACACTATGCTAAAGCCGGATTCAGGAGGACAGCGCCTGATCTTCGTCGTCGTAGACTTCAAAAATCTTCAACAGCCGGGAGAGTTGCAGAACTTCGCGCGCCGAGGGGCTCAAGCCGAACAGGATGAAGCGCAGATTGAGATCGCGGCTGGCTTTGAGGCCTTCCACTAATGAGGCGACGCCAGAGCTATCGATGTAGCGGACTTTGGTGAGATTCATGACCACGCGAGGCGTACGCTTCTCGCGAACCTCGCGTAGAAGGGCTTTGCGGACCTCGGGCGAGTTAGCCAGGTCGATATCTCCTGTGACGTCGAAAATGGTGGTGTTATCGGAATGCCGCGCGGAAATCTGCACGGAAGTCCTCCTTTGGGTAATCATGGCGTACGCGATTGCGTCGATGGCTGGAGATACTTGACCAGCCGAAACTGATTGGTGCTGCCAGCGCGCTTATACTCCACGGTATCCATACTCTGGCGAATAAAGTGCAGACCCAGGCCGCCCGGCTTGATCTCGTCGAGGCGACGGCCGCGCAACTTTGCGGGGTCGACGGCGGGACCCCGGTCGGAGAGCAAAATTTCGAGGCCGTCGCCGCGCTCGGAAGCGGGAGACCGGACACGGGTGCAACAGACTTCGATGGGCTGATCGGTCCGTCCGTTATAGCAATGGCGCATGATATTGGTTAGAGCTTCGTCGACCGCGCGCGTGACGGAACGGCGATCGGGCGGAGAAAAGCCGAAGACCTCAGTAAGGCGTTCGAGCGCACCACGCACGACGCAGAGCAGTTTGGGATCGCTGTGCAATTCGAGCTTCAGTAAGAATCCGTCGTCCGACGCGAAGCCTACACCCGTTGTATCACCCTGACGCATAAGAACGCATAAGAAAAGGACTGGCCGCCAAGTCGCGCCTGCCGTGTTGGAGAGGAGGATAAACGCAAAGAAGGAAAAAAGAAATGGGGATGTGGCGCGGGGCGGTAAAAGCGGCGTCGATTGAGGAAATGGTAGACTAATAGAGTCATGCGCGTACTGTTGCTGAATCTGAGCTCCGAGACGAATGAGCTGGTGAACCGCGCTCTTGCGGGGCAGGGCTACGAAATCGCGACGGAATCGGCGTTGACGGTGGACGATGTGCTGGCTCTCTCACCCGAGGTGGTAATCACAGAGGCTTCGCCGACGGATTTGAGCTGCTGCGGGATGATCTCGCAATTGAAGGCGCAGTCGGATACGCGGGCAGCGATGAAGATTGTAATGGTGGTGCGAGGGGGAGCACTGGAACGAGCGAGGGCGCTAGATTTGGGCGCAGATGATGTAATCACGTTCCCATTTGAAGCGGTCGAGTTTGCTGCCCGGGTGCGGACACAGTTCCGGGAGCGGCAGCCGGAAGAAGATTTGAAGACGATGCTCAAGTACGCGGTGCAGCGCGAGCAGATGGCTGACATCGCGGTGGAATCGTTGAGCGGCGGTGCGGTCACCAAGCACCGGTTCTGGCTGATCCCAGCGATTTTTGTGGTGAGTGCGGCAGCGATTTTGGCGGCCGCGCTCATCGTGATCTCGACGGGAAGGAGCCGTAAGGAAACGCTGCAACTGCGGGCGGAGATTGCGCGGCTGAACAGCGGACTGGGCTTGCACGATCAACTTTTGCAGCGCACGGAGCAGGCGCGGACTTCACTGGATGCAAGCGCGAAATCGAACTCAGCGACGCGCGATACGCTGCGGGCGCAATCGGAAGATTTGCGCAAGAAGATGGCGACGGCGGAGGGGCCGGATGCGCAGTCGCTGAAGCAGCAGTTGGTGGAGACGCAAAAGCGGCTGAAGTTGCTGGAGAATGAAGGGAAGATCGCGGAAACGATTGTACATAGCTACGGGCCAAGCGTGTGCTTGCTGCACGTGGTGGTGGAGTTTCTGGACAAGGACAGCGGGAAGCCGATTCAGCTCGCGGTGGACGCACTGGGCAAACCGCAGGTCGATGACAAGGGAATGGTGCGGTTGGAAGCGGGGGGAACCGGTCCTCATTTGCAGATCGATGTGTTTGGGACGGGATTTTTAGTGCGGCGGGATGGAAGGGTCCTGACAAATCACCATGTGGCAGAACCGTGGTGGAACAACGACGAGTTGAAGGAACTGCTCGACCATGGGGCGACGGCGTATGTGCTTTCCTACAAGGCATATTTCCCTGGGAGCTCGGAGGGGATATCGGCGAAGCTGGACAAGGTGTCGCCCAAGGCCGACGTGGCGACACTCAAGCTGGATGGGCCGACGCCGGCAAATGCCGCGCTGTTGGAACTGGATGAGCGCAACGAAGCCAGCGTCTCTGGCGAGCCGGTGGTGTTAATCGGATATCCGACAGGGATCGAGGGGATTTTAGCGCGGGCTGGTTCGGATGTTACCCAGAAGATTGCGGACAGCACGCAGAATGTGAACCAGATCATGTCGCAATTGGCGGCGCAGAAGCTGATACGGCCGACAACGACGCAGGGGCATATCGGCGATGTGCTGCAGGACAAGATTGTTTACGACGCGGCGACCACTTCGGGGGGATCGGGTGGGCCGCTGTTTAATCGCGATGGAAAAGTGATCGGGGTGAACTTCGCGATATTGAAGGGATTTGGCGGATCTAACCTGGCAGTGCCTGCGCGGTATGCAACGGAGTTGCTGAGGTAAGATTGAGCCCACAGCCAGAGAGTCCTTGAAGCACACCTTCCGCAGGGGTAGAATATACCCGCAAGTTTAAGGCAGCTAAGTAGTTGGTAGGGTTGCGCTCTACCCACCCAGCGCAGCCGGTATAACATGGCAAAACCGGAACAGTATACCGAGAGGGCCGAGGCACGCCCGCACGGAAACCGCGCCCATATGCGGCGGAAGCTGTCGCCCATGGCTTACGTGGAATTAGGGCAGGAGAACGGAGGAATTCTCTTGAACCTGAGCGAAGGCGGCTTTGCGGTGCAGTCGGCGCTGACGCTAAGCTCGCGTGAGTTTTCCGAGCTCCGGTTTCAAGTGCCAGCGTGTCAGGGATGGTTGACGGCGAGGGGTCGCGTCGCTTGGTTGAGCGACTCAAAGAAGGAAGCAGGTATTCAGTTCACAGAACTGCCAGGAGAAGCTCGGAGAGAGATTCACAAATGGGTTTCGGCGGAAGGGGATCCCAAGGAGGCAAGGGAGAGAATTCCGGCCGCGTTTAAGGGAAGCCCGGGGTCTTCCGAGCAAATTTTCGACACGCCTTATCGCGGAGGTGGAGGGGCGCACGATCCCACGATCGCGCAGAGCGCAGAAGGAAACGGGGCGCAAGCGGAAAAAGAGCACGAACGAACGGAGCCCGCTGCAGTGGCGATTGCTGAGCCGCCGCCGCGGGATTTTCGATTCGGGGAATACTCGATGTTTGCGGCGGCAGCTTCCGAAAAAGAGACAGTTTGGACGGAGCCGACACGACGACGCGGGAATTGGGGCGGCGCAGCGTTACTGGGGATCTTGGTAGCGGCACTGTTCTTTGCGCTAGGCGCTACCGTAGGCCGGGGAACCGTAGACAAGTGGATTTCTTATCTTGCAGGTTGGACGCAGAACCAGCTCACGACGACGCCTCCACAGGTTACGCCGCCGGCACCGCCAGAGCAGGCGGGCGCGCCTGGGCCAGTTGAAGATAGCAAGGAATCGAAAAGGGCGGCAGACGAGGATCCGACAAAGGTGCCAGAGGCGAATCCAAATTCCGGAACGGCAGCAAATTCGGAAGTTGGCACCGTACCTCACGAGGAGAAGAAAGACGCCGAAGTAGGAACGGGTACACCACAGACAGCAGGAGGCCATCCTGCGAACGACAGCGGCGGCGCAGGGGGTTCCACGGCACGGAGCGCAATAAGTTCTGGCACCAATGAACGGCGTTTACGACATTCCGCAGAAAACGTAATGCCGCGCAACAACTCTGGGATCTATACCGAGCAGAGCAGTGTGTCGCCAGAACACTCAATTCTAGTGAACGCGCCGGAGCCGGGGGGGCGTCCTTTCTATGTCAATCTTCCCGGCGAGGCAATCAGCGCCTCACCGGCGATAGCTATAAGTGCGCGGAGAACATTAGAGATCTTACCGAGCGCATCCGGCCGATCCGAGCGAGTGGTTATCGGGAAACTAATATCGCACAGCGAGCCTTTTTATCCGGCGGAAGCCAGGAACCGGCGTATGGAGGGAAATGTGGAACTGCGCGCGCGTATAGGGCGCACGGGGCAGATCATTGCCGTGACACCGGTGAGCGGGGCCGGGCTGCTAAGCTCAGCGGCTCTGACGGCAGTGCGCGAGTGGCGCTACGAACCGACATTTATAGACGGAGATCCGGCGGAGACGGTGGCAGACATTACTATCGTTTTTCGATTACCTTAGATATTACCCTCCCTCTAGAGAATTGCCTGAAAGCGTCAGGCGTTTACCCGATAGGTATTGGTAGAAGACTGGATTGCCTGAGGGCAGGCTACGTCCATAATCTATCTGCATGAGGAGTGTGTGATTTCGGGGGCCCCGCGGAGACCAGGTATGAAGCGAGTGAGCACGGGTGGAGCGCCAGAGTGAAAGTGCGATCCCACGTTATCGCAAATGTTGTCGCAAAGCCAACCACGGAGACGGAGTTGGTCTTCGAGGAAGTAACAGGAGGAAGGGACCACCGGAACGCAGCAGGCAAGATGCAGCGTCCAGTACAAATTCACTTGCTGGTGCAAGGTGAAATCGACGCGACGCGTTTGCGGTCGGCCTGGCAAAAAATAGCAGAAGGCGCGAGCGTCCCTATTGAATCGTCTGACCAAGCAAATGGAAACGGGCACGGGCCGGGAAGCACGGGGAGGCATGCTCCGTGGCACGAGCATGACCTTCGCGGTTTGCCGCGGAGCGACGCGCGCAAATGGATCAAGTCCTTTCTAGAAACTGACGGACAGCAAGAGATCTCCGCACAGCGCCTTCCGCCGATGCGCTGCGCTCTGCTCCTCACTCAAAAGCGAGAATGCGAACTGGTATGGAGTTTGCATCCGGCGGCAGGCGAGCGCGTGGACGTGCAGCAAGCGATCGCGGACCTTGTGACAACATGCCAATCTAAGGTGCGGGTAACCGAACTGGCCTCGGAGCGTGTCGAAGAAATCGAACAACGAGCTGAAGAGTCGGAGCCGGAGGATTCGCAGGGTACCCAGAACATACAGGATACAAATGTTGGGGAAGACACCGCTGAAGCAGAATTGATTGCGATATGGGAAGCGGTGCTTAACACGAAGCCGGTCCGAGCGACTGATGACTTTTTCGACTTGGGTGGGCATTCGCTGCTGGCGGCGCGACTGATGGCGCGGATCGAGGATTCTCTTGGAGTGGAATTGCCGCTTGCTTCCCTGCTGGAAGCGCCGACGGTGCGCGGCCAAGCACAGCTCGTCAAGAAGCACCGAGGAACCGGCAGCGCAAAGGATGATGGCAGGAAAGAGCATGCGGGTCCCAGGCAGCTTCCCTTCTTCTTTCTCGGCGGCGACCCAACGTTCCGCCCGCTCTCGCAGAGGTTGAGCGAGCTGCGCGAGTTCCATAGCTTGGGCTTGCGAATGTCACTGATCGCAAAGCTGAAGGATGCGAGTTCGCTCGAGTGCATCGCAGAGCAGCTTGTGCAAAGCATACGAGAGCGCCGTCCGGAAGGTCCGTACATGCTGGGCGGATGGTGCGCGCACGGCTTGCTTGCTTTCGAAACAGCACGGCAATTGCAGGCGCAGGGCCAAGAGGTGGCGCAGGTTGTGCTGCTGGAGACGGCGAATCCCGTGCGGATGAAACAGTACAGCGGGTGGAAGCGGGTAATCGCGCGGGCGCAACTGAAGTTTCACCTGCTGAAGTTTGAGTATGCGTACGTGCAGCAATTGAGCTCCACGCAATCGAGGGACTATATCGCAGGGCGCACAGCGCAGAAGCTCGCGAGAATGAGGCAATCTTTGCGCCGCGTGCTGAAGGCAGCGAAGTTTTATCCGGAGCTGGACGATCCTGCCGCGGGGAACCCGCGGGATGTGTTGTATGCAGCAGCGGCGAAATACCAGCCGAAACCGTATCACGGTCCTGTGGTGCTGATTCGCAGCATGAAACGAACGTTTGGATTCGGGCGTGTGCTGGATTTGGGATGGTCCGAATTGCTCGGGGACGATCTGGAGATCTGCGAAACCCCGGGCAACCACTATACGATCTACATGGAACCGAACGTGGACGCCCTGGCGCTCAAGATGAACGTTTGCTTGCGAAAAGCGGAAGAGCGCGCGACGCGGTCGAGTACCAAAGTCGGCTACTAGTTTAGTCTTCCTATGGCCAATTTTCCTCCGTGGCTGCCTATCGCCACACCGCCCCCGCTTACTGACCACGAATTGCACGTTTGGCGAGCGTCATTGGACTTATCCCCCGCGGTGCTCCGGCGAGTTGAAAACACACTGAGTGCGAGTGAAAAGGAGCGCGCGGCGAGGTTCATAGTTCCGCAAGCTCGCGAGCACTTTCGCGCGTCACGCGGGATTCTGCGCGAATTGTTGGGAGCATACGTGGGACTCGATGCCGGCGAGGTCACACTAAGCTACGGTTCGCAGGGGAAGCCCTTGCTGTCGCCAGCGCACGATTCGAAGATTTGCTTCAGCGTGTCGCATTCACATGGAGTGGGCTTGTTCGCGTTTGCTAGTGGCAGTCAGGTGGGCGTAGATATCGAGCAGGTGAGAACAGAGTTCAGGGGAATGGAGATTGCATCTCATTTCTTTTCAGAAGAAGAGATTGCTGGACTGGCAAAGCTGCCGCCGAAGCTGGCAGACGAGGCGTTTTTCGGCTACTGGACTCGGAAGGAAGCCTACGTCAAAGCACACGGAGGCGGGCTGAGCATCCCATTGCGTGGCTTCACGGTTAGCGTCGCCGAGAGCGAGCAGTTGCTGCGGGATGACGCAGGAGCGCGGTGGAGTTGTTATGCGTTGGAACCGGCGCCGGGATTTGCCGGGGCGGTTGTAGCGGCTGGCGAAAACTGGAGCTTAAAGTATTGGGAGTGGTCAGCGGGAGTTGGGGAGAGAATTGCGGCTCCGACGTTGCTCATGTGAACGCGAAAACTTGGGACGGATTTAGCTACGAAAGTTACGGGGCGACGTGGGGATCGGCAATGTGCGAAGCGGACCAGGAGGAGCGCAGGAGCATTGCAGCGGGCATGCCAGTCCGCCAAAGGCGCATGGGCTCCCCGTGGATTGCGACACTCAGACCCTTGATCTGGCGCAAATATGAGGCAGCCGCGAGGCCCGTAAGGGCCCGCACCAATAGTGGCGGCGTCGAAAAGCATTTGTACGAATACTCAGGCGGCTGGGCTTGGCTGAGAACTGGCTATAGTTGGAAGGTCGCAAGGCTGGAATTCGGACTCGACACTGTAAACGACGCGGCCGCCTTCCAAGCTGGCATAGGCAATGCGGGCGCGGTCCTGCTGCGGTCCTTCTATGCGCCAGTCCCTTCCCTCCTGGACAAGGCGCATCTCATTTCTGCTTCGCCACCAATCGTTAAGCTCGCGGGGGAGAGGAATCCACAGCTTCGATTGACCGCGAAGCTGGGCGAGGCGGGCCAGCAGGGCGGAGTAAACATCACGGGCGCGTTTTTCGAGCAAATAGTCGGGATGGACGATGAAACTGATCAAGCCGTTTTGTTCGAGTACAAGCTCGATTTCCTGCTCCCAAAGCTCCATAGAGTATAGGCCGAGGATATTGAACAAAGTGTAGTCCTGGGTAGCCACCACGGGGATCTCCAGGATTTTGCCGATAAAGTAGGGCTTCGTAGTACAGCAGCCGCCGCGCTGTGGGTCGAGGTGGCCGACATTGGGCACGGACATGTCGTACGCGCAATCGAAGAATTCGTACCAATCGAGATTTCGATACAGAACGCCGGAACGATAACCGGCGGAGCGGAATTTCCTGCCGTAGTCGTTGATGCGAGCGACGCGGCGAAGGAATTCCTCGCGATCGCGGAAGAGATCCCCGTCATGGTTGAAATCGTGAACGTTGATCTCGAAGCCGCGCTCGCGGAGGGTACGCAGAAACTGATTGGAGACTTCGTAGCGGACTTCGGGAACAATCTGAAAGGAGGACTTGATGCTGAAGGTGTCATCCAGGTCCATGAGCGTGCTGCAAAAGTCGCGGCCGACCGCCGTTTCGACATCGTGGGTCATTGTGGCGCAACTTTTATAATCGTCGGGCCAAAACCAGATAAAAGGGACGCGTCGGCCAGAATTGGCGCGTATGACGCAGGCCATCATGCGATCGAACAGGCGGTCAACGGTTTGATCGACCGGCCAGCTGGGAAAGAGTGCGCGATCCCATCCGCGGAGAGCTAAGCGCTGCAGGTGTTTGCGTACGGAGGTCGGCAGGAAAGGACGCATGGCGTAATAGGTCTTGCGGCTGACGGATTTCGTAACGGACCTGCGGACGACGGGCATGGCACCGTCATAACGCTCGAGGCGCAAATTCTGCACAACTTCGTCAAGATCAAACGGCAGAATACAGGCGTTATCTTCGACGCCCACGACGGACAAAACGTCATCGAGGGGACCAGAAGAGTTACGGCGAGTTTGGCCGGCGGAGACTCTGCCATAGCACGTTAAATCAGGGCCAACGCGGAAAAAGCCCGGTTGGGGAAGGAGTTGTCCCTTAAGGTGGAAGTCTGCGTAATTCGTCGGACAACGGAAATATTCGAGGAATTGTTTGTTCATTGATTTAGGGCTGAAGTCATCCTATGTGGCGGTAAAGGAGCCTTCCGGTCGCGGCGAGAAGCGGGTCAGGCATCAGGGAAAAGACGCCTTTGGCGACGCGTGAGCGCCAGCCGGAATTCAGATGGAACGTCTGCCGAGCGGGAAGACGGTAATAGTCAAGGGGCATACTTACGGCCCCCCAATTTTCCTTGAAGCTGACCAGACCGGCATTGTCCGGCTCTGATCGGCCTAAGTCGTATTTCAGGATATCGTTCTGTTTGGCGTCCTGAATCGCTTTCCAAAAGAGAAGCGAGTTCCCGCCCAGGTTATTGAAGCGGGAATCGGAGCATCCATATTTGTAAACGAGGACGTCCTTGTATTGAAGGGTGATAATGCTCGCAACGGGCTGGCCATCCTTTGAAGCGACGCGGACGAGAGCGCGATCACCGAGGCACGCGACGGAATTGCGAAACCAAACTAAGGGCTGCGGCGGCAGGCCGTGACGGCGGCGGGTGAGCAGCAATAGATCGTAAAATTTCCTAAGAAGCGCATCGGAGCGACCTTCTTCATAGCTAAGATTTTCACGCTCAGCTCGATGAATTTTCCTTTGCACGCAGCTCTTGTGAAAGTTCTGGAAGAGCGTAGTCAGACTGGGACGAAGGTCCAATACCTGTAGGGAGAAGGATTCACTCTTCGCGAGATCGCAGCTTCGCCCGGCATCATTGGCAAAAAGCGGGCGCAGCTCGATGTATTTCCATTGTTTGCTGTGACGCGAACCTTTGAGCCAATCCATTACCTCGCTCAAGTGCTCCGAATCGGCGAGAGGCTCGCAGTGATCCGAAAAGGGGAGAGAGACGAGACGGTTGCCGCTAACCCAACTGCGAATGCGGCAGAAGGCGATGCCGTTCGAGAGCTCTTTCCCGGGTGGCGTGGTGGTATAAACGACAGGTTCGTAGCCGTAGGTACGGCGCAGAGCTTCAAGCCAGTACGTAGTGTGGAATACCGAACCATGCGGATGACGATCCACAAACCTCTGCCAACGCAGGTCTTGCAACGGATTGAATTTGTAGACGCTCACAAGGGTTCAAACTTCAAGCTGCGGTGCCGGCGGCGGGCATAGCAAGCGGCTCTGTTCGGCGCGCCACCACGTCGCCGTAATATCTCTCTGCCTTGAAGATACGGGTGCGAAGCTGCTCGGCATCCATCCATTGCTGGGAGGACAATTTTGTATCGCACGTGTAATTGAACTCGTAGCCCGTGGCGAGCACCGGGGCCTCAAGGCAGCGCTCCGCTACTTGCGGGACCTCCCGGTTGAACTCAAAACTCAGAGCCCGAGGTTGAAAAGACATGCCGCGAAGGACATGGTCGTCAAAGCCCTCGACATCAATTTTGACGAAAGAGGGGACGCCGTAGCGATGCGCCAACTGATCGAGTGTGAGGACGTCGACCTCGATGGGTTCCTGCCAATGAGCGTCATGATGCTGCAATGGAGAGGATTTGGCTGCATCGTACCACTCCGTCGCCACCGTGGAGAGGCTGGGGTACTCGACACAAATGTGCAACTTCAGCTTGCCGGGTTTGTCTCCGACAGCGCAGTTTTCAACGCGTATGTTACGCGAGCGAGCCAGTTGCTGCAGGGTCTGGCAACAGCTAGGGTTTGGCTCGATAGCGACGACAGTCGCACCGAGGCTGGTGAAACACTCAGCATATTTACCGAAATGGGCCCCTACATCAAACACCAGATCACCGCGCCGGACGAAGGGCGCGTAAAAGGCGCGCATCTGCATGCGATCGACGAGCTTCGCTCGGTCGAAAATGTACTGGTATGCCATGCGAACGGGAAAGAAAAGCGGGGTGCCATAAAGACGTTCACGCACGGATGATTTGATCTTTCGTTTTCCTTCTTGCATCAATGCTCCTCCAGGGGAGTGGACTACGGAGAGCTAAGCTCGGTTTGGGCGTCCCAGCGCGGGGAAGGTTGCGCGTCCCGGAGCCGCCCGACGGGCGTAGCCCGCGACCGGCCGGGTGGCGGGAAGACGCACTGCCTTCGGGGCTGGAACTTTTTCCGGCAAGTAAGCGGCCGTGGCAGTAACAATCATGCCCAGCAGCGCGAACCAAGAAAAACGGGTTTGATCGAAATAGCTGACCCCGAAGAAGGCAACCACATGGGAAAACAAGGCGCCTCCAAGGAGCCAGAAATACCATTCCTTGTTGCGGTCACCTTCGACCGCCTTCCTTGCAGTTCCAATTCTCGAGAAGCAGATGCAGATCAAGGCCAAAAAGCAGATGAAACTTGCCAGGCCGCCTAATTGGCCCTCGTAGACGTACTGATTGCAGAGGTCCCACATATTAAAACCCCATCTGGCGTTCTCGGTGGTGCCCATGAGCCACCAGTCGCGGAAATGCATGATGAAGTCATTGATGAGCATGGCGCGGTGATAACCGGAGGAGCCTCCGACGATATCAATGTGTTGAATGGCGAACCAAACGGGAGCCTTCATGACCAGTTGTAAGGCCACGAGCCCGGCTACAATTCCCCAACGGACCGTGCGCATCGCTCCGCGAAGGGGCCAGGCACAAATCGCGATCAGGGCGGCGCCGTAAGCTAGTACGGGGGTGCTCGAAGAGGAGGTTAGAACTATCACAGTGGCGGCGATCATTCCGGCCACACCAAGGAGCCTCGATTTGCCACTCTTCCAGAGCAGGAAGAACAAAGGGAAGAGCGTGGCGCCGAAGGTTCCCGCCAAAAGCTCATGCTCGAAAGGACCTTGGGAGCGCACAGAGCCGCCGCGAACCTCAGGAAGAGCACGGACACCGCCTAAGAGGCCAAAAAGGTCTAGCCGGTGTATCTTTTCAAAAACCATGCATCCAGCGATGATGATGGATATGGCGGCGAATGCGCGAATGGTGCGGAAAATGTCTTCGTCGTCGCGGATCAGGTATCTGACCACAAAGAAGCCGCCCACGGCGTCCAGCAAGAAACCTGCCTGATAAACCAAGGCACCCGTATTGAACGAGAAGACCAGGACACCCGCGAGAACACGGAAGAAAGCCCAGAATAGAAACACAACGTCCAAGCGACCGAGACGGTTGCCGAAAGCGCCTTCGGGAGAGGCGAACATCGAGCCAAGCATGCGGACAGCGACGGCAAGAACAATAATGCGAAAGACGAAGAAGTGGAGACCACCGATGAGGATTTCCTGCCCAAGAGGAATCAGAAAAGTGGCCGATAGAACCGGGAAAATGACGTATTTGCGCGGAAGGAGGAAAATCAATGCGATCGCGACGAGCATCGCAATTAACACAATGGGATGAAGGATGGTTTCGGAAGCACCGCCGCCAAAACGAAGATTTTCAGGTTGCATTAGCAGGCCTCCTCTTGAATGCAGACGGTCACGCGGGACTTACCTCGATAGGCGAACTCAACGGCTGACCGAGCGGCTTACGCTGCGCCCTTCGACTTATGAATTCTTCCAGCAGATCCGCACTGCGTTCCCAGTTGAATTGTTTGATGAAGTCGTTGGCCGAATGAGCCAAACGAATTCTGAGATCGTCGTTGCCGAGGAGCAGGCAGATGTTACGGGCCAGAGCCTCCGGATTCCTGGGTGGTGAAAGTAAAGCGGTGACGCCATGCTCGGCAAAGTCGCGAATACCTCCGCTGTCTGTGGCCGCGACAGCACACCCGCAAGCGGCTCCTTCCGCCGGCGGCAGAGCGAAACCTTCCGCCACACTGGAGCTCACGACAATGCTTGAGCCGTTGTAAAACTCCTCCACAATACGGTGCTGCGGGGGATCGTATTCATAGGTCATCCACCGCGGAACCCAGGAAGGGCGGCGACTATTGCCGAACAGGACTACCCGAAGGTCAGGAAATTCCCTTTTCGCGATCTGAAGGGCGGCGATGCCGTCTTTGGAACCCTTGAACTCCACCGGCGAGCACATCATCACGACTTGGCGCCCGCGCTGCTTAATAGGCTGGGTGGCTCTGTAGCGCTCATGATCAACACCGTTGGGCACATAGGTCAGGGAATGACCCGTGAGGGTCCTCCCGACGTCAAGGAGCCATCGGGACACCACGACCTTGCGCAGGGGCATGCGCCACGTGTCGTCGACTAAGTCCTTCGGCCCCATCCACGTTTCGTGATGCTGAATGAGATAGCTCTTTTCCCCCTTCGCCAAGGGGCACTCCATGACAGGACGAGCGGTATTCCAGGCCGTGGCGAAAAGGACGTCTCCGTCGGGAATATGACGCTCATGTGAAGACGGAACGAACAGGAGCTTGACCCTTTGGTCGATCGGGTGCCAATCAATGGAGGGCGTCGATACCAACTCCAGTAGGCCGAGGCGCATCCTACGCACGCGCGCGCGAAGAGTAGAAGCGACGGGCGGACAAAAGCTCAGTTGGCGCGGATGAACGACAGCGACCTCGTGGCCGCGCGAAACGAGTCGATTGGCGTATTCATATACAACCCTGAAGCCCCCAGAGGGACCCCACATATAGCCCGGCATCAAGAAGGTGATTCTCATTTCATGGTCCAGATGAAAATTTCAGAGGCGATGAAACTCGCGGTCAGGAGTCCTTACAGGGCGGCGTCGTTGCCCGTTATCTGCATGGCCGGGGTGGCACGCCGACCTCTCAGAATTGCAAAAGCTCTTTGACGCAGGCCGTAAATTGTGGTCCTGTCTTCCGCGTCCACAGCAAGGATCCAGAACACAAATGCATAACAGACGAAACAGAGGACGATCAGTGGCACAGCAAGGAGGAGTTTCATATGTATGGATGCCACCCCAAGAACGAGCGCCAAGAGACCTCCGCTCACCAAAATGGCGCGGAAGAGGGGTCCGGAAATACAGTCGCGCAGAGAAAATGCTTTTAGTTTGGAAGCGAAGATATAAAGAACGGCGCAGTCAAAAGCGGCCAGTAGTAGTTTGGCCAGAGCCGCTCCATTAATACCCTGATGCTTTATCAGCCACCATGCAGCGGCCGAATAGACCGGAATCGCTGCCAGATCCAGTATGGCCTTGAGATCCGGCCTGCCAAGAGCTTGGACCGACGTGAAAGGAACAAAGGCAAATGCGTTAAGGAAGAAAACCAACGTGGTAAGTTGCAGCACCAACGTGCTTTCCAGCGCGAACTGGGGCCCCAGCCAAAGATGCATGATGTCCTTCGCAAAAAAGATGAATACCGCAGCGGGGGGCGTCAGGACTAGAAAGAGATACTTGAGCGTTCGAGACGTTACGTCGGAAACCTCAGAACTCTTTCTGCTGCCGTGATAACTGAAATAAGGAAACAGCGAAGGCACGACGCTCATGGGGAAGATCAAGAGCTTAGAGACGAGTTCATAGGGCGCGGAGTAGAAGGTAAGCATACTGACGGACAGCAACGATGCGATCATGAAACGCTCGAGGTACCCGAAAACGGGGCCGGTGATATTGGTAACCATGACCCAGCCGCCAAACGTGGCCAATGGTCCGAGCGAAGCCCGGGAAACGCGGAAATGGCTGCCAAGACCCGGAATGGTGCGAAAGCAAAGGAAGAGATATGCGAGTGTCGAAATCAGCCGGATGGCAACCAGCAAAGATACGATGGCAGCGACGTGCCAACCAAAGGGAATCGCGAGAGCCGCGGCCAGATAGAAAAGCACGCTGGAAGGGACTTTGACGTAATTCACCAAATCAAAGCGCTGCGTGGCTTCGAGGACACCGCGGAGGGCATTATTGCCGAGCATAACAGGCATGGAGGCACAGAGCACAAAGAGCGCGATACGGGCTTCCCCAGCCAATTCGGCGGGCATTTTGAAAAGATGGGTGACAGAAATGGGAACAAACAAGGCGGCGACAACGCCGCCAACAATTCCTAGGCCGACGAGGAGCGACAGCGAAGTCCAAATCAACGCGGGAACTTTGTGGAGGTTTTCAGGATCGAGATTTTCCGCAACAAATTTCACAGTGGCACGGCTTAGTCCCAAGTCGAAAATATTGAAATAGCCGAGCAGCATGGTGGCGATGGACAGAATTCCGTATTGGGCGGTGCCGAGGCCCCTAACAATGTACGGAATGGTGAGAACACCGACGGCCATGGGCAAAACCTGGCCGGCAAGGTTGAAAATGCTGTTTTTTGCGATTAAACGTCTACCGCGTTGCTTGTGATCGTCCATTTTTGGTGGTATTCGATGCGGCGGTGTTACGTTGCAAAGCGGAGAGTCAGACAACAGACCAGTTACATCGACAAAGATGGGAGTGGAACAGCGATCCACTCCCATCTCCAAGGTTCGCTTCTCAAGTTGCTGTCAAGCAGTTTGCCGCGCTACTGGATCGTGACGGTGAGGCCGGCCGGCGACGACGGCAAGGCCGTCGACCCAAATTTGTATGCACCCGCGTCCCAATTGCCGCTAAGCGGACGTAACGCTCCCACCTTGTCTTTGGAGAGCGGGGCCAAGCTACCGGCGCTGATGTTGAGCAAATTTGCGGCCGCGTTGATCGCCACGGAACCCGATAATAACTGCCCCAAGCTGCTCGCGTTAATCTTCGACGCTGTCACAAATTTTGATGTGGAATCGCAGTGACATGCGGCTTGAAATGACGCCAAGTCCTGATAGGTGTGTCCTTGATATCCAAACGAGTTGTACGAGCCTGCATCCGTGAACAAGTCCTCGTAAACGTTATTGTTGACTCCCGCGGAAGATAGAGAACCGCCCGACATTATCGCAATATCGGTGTTACCGCCGAGGAGGACGTTATTGATGGCCGTAAAGTTGTTCTGTCCAGTGGCAAATATTGCCGCACCGTGATCATGCCCGCCGGAGCGGATGAAATTGTTATAAGCGGAGTTTCCGGTGGGAACGCCGCCTGGCAAGGTACCAGAGTTAGGAACTCCTTGAAACCAGATCGCCTGGAGGGTGCGATTTGCGGGCACCAGGAAAACGTTATTGTAGACAGCGACATTCATCACGGAATCCTGAAGGTAGATGTGCGCAGTGATGTTGACGCCGGAATCGCCATCGAAGATATTGTTATAAATAACGCCATTAGTTACGACACCGCCATTTTGTCCCCAAAGGTGCAAACCGTCGTGATGATAGGCGTCAGTAGGAGAATCCCAGTTCACATAGCCATGAAAGTGATTGTCGTGTATCGAAAAACCTGAGGTGGTGCCTTGAGGACCGTCCGCAAGGCCGTGATCGACGTTGTAGACGTTCGAGTAAGATATAGTGAAATTGTTTCCAGACCCGGCGAACGCCCATCCGGCGTCGTGACAGGTCACGTGAGTGATCGTAAAATTATTTGAATTGAGAAAATAAACGCAGTTTACGGCTGTCTGTGTAATTGCGAGATCCGTCGCTAAAGTGCGAACGTACATGTCGACGATGCTCACGTTTTGTACTACGCACCCCGTACAATTTGGGGCGTAAATCGCCCTGGTATTCTGGGCATACGCTCGACCGGTGCCATTTGCGGTGTTCCGGATACTGCCGTTGATTCCACCATCGATGGTGATGTAACTCTTCCCGTCCTCATTAATGACTCCGAAAGGGGACCAATAGGGCGCTGTGAGGATGGCGTTGGTTTCGAATTTTATGGTGATGGGAGTCGTGCTAGTGCCGTTCCCGAGGACCGTTAGAAGCTGCTGACCCGGAGTCCCTGTAAATGTGCCGCAGAGATGCACTGTGGTGCCCGGACCTATTTGAGCGACTCCCGCTCCCCAGTTAGCAGCATTGTTAAACCAAGCGTAGGGCATGGCTGTAGAGCAACCCGTTCCGCTTCCGGTGCCAACCTGATTCGCTGCGATGTAGAAGTCTTTTGCTCCAGCGGGTAGTGCGAAAAACAAGAGTACAAGGACTAAACTGAGCCTGCGCATCGTCTTTTTTGCCCCCTCGACGGAAGGCTCTCTTCAGAGGACGAGGATAGGTCGCCTAACCCGTAAGCAAGGGCGGCCTGGAACATGAGAACGAGAGATTCCGACCATTCGTTCTTTGAAACGCAACTTCCTGTACTTGAGAGGTTACAGGCAAGGAAAATCTGCTTCTACTGTCCATAGGAACAATTTGAGGACAGGTGGGTCGTTCAGTACGCAAGGTGGACATCTTTCCTGACGTCGGTATCAAAGGCGTTAAATGGTTGTCGGTAACTCTACGGCTGCGACTGCGCAGGAATAGCGCGAGACGATGCCGGAGCGACCGGGGAGACGCCGGAACCCGGAACTGGCGGGCAGGGCAGCCGATCCCCACCGGTTCGCAAGGGTGCGAATTGAACAACCTGCGGCTCCTTGCCAATGCCGACGTATTGAAATCCCTTCGCCACGACCTGATCTGCGGAGTACATATTACGGCCGTCAATCAGCAAAGGGTGAGCAACAGTCTTCGCAAGGATGTCCCAATCGACATGTCGGAACTCGTCCCATTCCGTGAGCACCAGGATGGCGTCGGCTTGTTGGGCAGCCTCGTACTGGCTCAGGCAGTAGGTTATTTCCGGGAGCTCATCCTTTGCCTTTTGCATCGCTTGCGGATCGTAGGCGCGGATGCTGGCGCCCTCGGCGAGGAGACGCCTGACGATATTTAGCGCCGGCGCGAAGCGCACGTCGTCGGTATCTGGTTTGAACGCTAAACCCCAAACAGCAATGCTTTTGCCGCGTAGCACCCAGAGCTCCTTTTTGACCTTCGCCACGAATTGCTCCGCACGGCGCAAATTGATTTTTTCCACTTCCTTCAAAAGAGAAAAGTCGCATCCAAGCTTTTCTCCGATGCGAACGAAAGCCTGCAAATCTTTGGGGAAGCAAAAGCCACCGAAGCCGATTCCCGGATTGAGGAAACTTTGACCGATACGTTTGTCGCTGCCGATGCCCTCGGCCACCTTGACGATGTCGGCGCCTGCGGCTTCACAAGCATCCGCCACCAAATTGATGAATGAGATCTTCATGGCCAAAAATGAGTTGGAGGCGTGCTTTACAAGTTCGGCGCTGTTTGTGTCGGTCACAATAAGCGGGATATCGCGAGCCGGCGGACACTGCGAATGAACCGGACAGGCAGAGGGTGACGTGAGGACCGGACGGTAGATTTCTTTCATCATCGCTATGGCACGGGAAGATTCGGCTCCTATGACGATACGGTCAGGATGAAAGAAGTCGCCGACGGCGGAGCCTTCACGAAGGAATTCGGGATTGGAAACGACGTCGAACTCAAGAGCATTGACATTATAAATCGAAAGATGCTTCCAGAGGCGCTTTGCGGTTTGTACCGGCACGGTGCTTTTTTCAATCACCAGTCGATAACCGCGCGCAGTGGAGGCTATAGTGCGCGCGACGGATTCAATGGCGCTGAGGTCAGCTTCACCGTTCTCTAAAGGAGGCGTGCCCACGCAGATAAAAATCGCGCTTCCCTTCTCTATAGCTTCTGTGGGCGAGGTGAACTGCAGGCGACCGGCAGTGGTGTTACGTTTAACCAGAGAGTCCAGATGGGGCTCGAAAAAAGGCAGGCGACCAGCGGTGAGCTTTTTTAGCTTGTCCAGGTCACTATCCGCACAAAGAACGTGGTGGCCGACTTCCGCGAGACAAGCGGCGGTCGTCAAACCAACGTAACCAGCGCCGATGACTGAGATTTGCATTCGTAATTTACCCCTGATTGGTTTTGGAATTAGAAGCCGCGCAAGGCTCAAACGGTGCAGGCGAAGACCGAAGCACCGGTTGCTTGGCTACTAGAGAATCAACAATTCCGAGATATTGATATTTGTCGATGTCCCAGTTATGGGCCTCGACATACTTCAACGCGTTAGCCACCTGTTGCCGACGGAGTTCAGGATTTTTCCTGAGAAGAACCATGTTGGCGGCGAGTTCCGCTTCGTCGTCGCTGTCGTAGTATTTCAGCAATGTATCCGTGTAGTAGTACTGATGGATTTTGGTCCGCGATACGACAAGAGGAACACCGACAGCCATAAACTCGAAGATTTTCATGCTGAGCGCTTCATTGCCAAACTGTGAACCCGCGCGTTTGGGTTCGACGGCGAGGTCCGTGTCCGCCATCACTTGGACGATCTGCTCCGTCGGAAGCATCCCGTGGAAAACGACACGACTGCCAAGGCCGAGAGAGTCCGCCAACTGGATCAGCGATTCCTTTGCCGGGCCTTCGCCATAGATGTGGAACTCAGCATCTGGCATTTGGTCCTTGATCTTGGCAAAGGCTGTAATGGCGACGTCAACGCCCTGGTGCCAATTCAACGAGCCTGGGTAGGTGATTAGGAATTTGCCTTTGCCTCGGTTGCGGATGTTCGGGTTGAAGAGTTCACTCGCGGGATAATTACGAATCGGCGAACACTTTTGCGGCATTCCGGAGCGCTTGGCGACACGCTCGCACCACAGATGATTGGCCACGATGGCGTGGTTGGCGAAAGCGATGGACAATCGCTCCACCAGAACCAGGCAGCGAAACAAGAAAGAGCCGCGGGCCACGCGGAACTTGCTGGCATAGAATTCGGGGAGGACATCGTGTATGTCCAGAATCACCGGAGTTCCCAGAAGCTTGGGGAAGATCGCGGCGAACACGAGAAAATCCGGAACGGAGTGGACGTGGATGAGCCGGTATCTCTCCGAGAAATGACGGCGTGCGATAAACGCGGCGGACGAAAGCAAGAACCGCAATATCCGAAAAAGATACGTTAGGGGGCCTCGCTCATTGATCATTCTGGTCTGAATGCGGAAGACATTTACGCCATCCAAGACGGAATGAGCCGGCTGGCCGGGTTGGCGAAGTGCGATGACGTCAACGGTGTCGCCGCGCTCGACCAAAGCCCTTGCGTACTGCTTAATGCGCGCGTCCGCCTCATAGAACGAATATGCGAGCATGCAGATTTTCATCGGATTATGGCGCGAGGGTGTGGGGTCGGGCATATGACCGGGAGGAATGTGCCGCGTTAAAGAGCTACCGGCTGAGGCTGTTCGGCGTTGGCTGCCGGCTGGTAGGAAAGGAATGCCGCTACCTCGCGAACCACGCGCTGGATTTGGTCTGCGTCGAGCTGAGGATACATAGGCAGCGACAGAATTTCCGAGGCCACCCGCTCGCAAACTGGAAAACTTCCCGTCGGATACTGAAGATGGCGGTAGGCTTCCTGGAGATGAAGAGGAACCGGATAGTGGATGGCGGTTCCAATTCCAGCTTTGGTTAGGTGCTTCTGAAGAGCATCGCGCTGATGAACGCGAACCACATACAGGTGATAGACAGAGATCGCGAAATCGGGGCTAAAAGGAGCGACGACGCCATCCATGGTCGCAAACCCTTGGTCGTAACGCTCGGCCACTTCCTGGCGCTTGCGATTCCAGCTAGCGAGGTGGCGAAGTTTGATGGTAAGGAAACCGGCCTGCAGCGCATCGAGGCGACCGTTGTAGCCTTCGATTTGGTGATAATACTTTTGCGCCTGGCCGTGGTCGCGAAGCATGCGCATGGTCCGGGCCATGCTTTCGTCGTTGGTGGTTACCGCGCCAGCTTCTCCACACGCTCCGAGGTTTTTCCCTGGATAGAAGCTGAAGGCCGCTGCCTGACCAATGCTGCCGGCTTTTCTCCAAGCGTTCTGCTTTTTTGAAAAGTACTCGGCCCCATGCGCCTGACAGGCATCCTCGACAACGATGAGATTGTACTTGCGAGCCAGATCGAGAATTGGGTCCATATCGGCCGTTTGGCCGTAGATGTGAACGGGAACGACGGCAGTCACCGGCGCTTGCAGCTTCCGATGAATGAGCTTGCCGGTTTTTGCATCCTTTGAGCATTCGCGTTCCAGGTACTCCTGGAGCTTGCGTGGATCCATGCAGTAGGTGCGCTCATCGATGTCAACAAAGTCGGGGCGCGCGCCGGCTTGGCTGATCGCCTCCGTGGTGGCGATGAAAGTGTGCGGCACAGTGACAACGACGTCGCCGGGCTTGACACCGGCAGCAGTCAAGGCGAAGCGGACCGCGTCTGTTCCGCTGGCGACACCCACACAGTGAGACGCATCGCAGAATCTTGCAAACTCCCTCTCGAATTCCTCTACCTTGGATCCTCCAACGAATCCGGCGGTTCGCAAAGTGTCTTTTAGCGTCGATAACAGTTCCGGTTCCAGCTCCCTGTGAAGCGTCACTAAATCCAGAAACGGGATTTGGTCGTTATTGGACATTTACGCGATCCTCTGCTCCTCAGTTATGTAGCGAAAAAGTTTCGCCGGATTGCCAGCGACGATGGCATTTGCGGGAACATCCTTGGTGACGACGCTGCCTGCGCCCACGATGGCGTTTTCTCCGATTACGACATTTGAAAGGATGGTGGAACCCGAACCGATGGAAGCGCCTTTCTTCACAACGGTCCGTTCCACGGCCCAATCTTGTTCGGTCTGCAGTTGCCCGTCGAGCCTAACGGCACGGGGGTAGCTGTCGTTGATAAACGTCACGCTATGGCCGACGAAGACCCCGTCTTCTATTTCCACACCTTCACAAATGAATGTGTGACTGGAGATCTTGCAGTTCTTCCCGATTCTTGCGTTTTTCTGTATCTCAACAAAGGCGCCGATTTTTGTGTTATCGCCGATGGTGCAGCCGTAGAGGTTGATGAACTTGGAGAGTTTGACGTTCGCTCCCAGCCGCACGTCGGACGCGATGGAAAGGTGCTCACCCATCGCGGAATGCAGCTTTCCGTTTGTTGATTCTTTTATGGCGGTTTTCATGTTATTTAGACCCGCACGCGAGCGACGCTGGCCCAGCTTGGCGGCAAGTTCTTCGGGATTTCGATATCCTCGAAAATCTTGCTTTCACGGCAGCCGTGATCCTTTACCCAGGCCGCCATGTTGCGAATGCCGTCTTCGAGGGATGCCTTTTGCCGCGCACCGAACACATTCTCTGCGCGCGAATGGTCTGAAAAAGCGATTTTCACTTCATTGCGCGGATCGAGATGGACGACCTTGCAGCCTTTGCCCATGGCGGCAGCCACGACTTTAGCGAGGTCATTGACCGAGTGAGGAACGTCGGCGCCGACGTTGAAAATTTGATTGCGTGCAGAGGGTACATCTACAGAGGCGGCGATAATGGAAGCCACGTCACTTATATGGGTGAAAGCGCGCAGTTGCTCGCCATCTCCAAAAATAGTCATGGGTTCGTCCTTCATGAGTTGATTCATGAAGATGCCTACGACGTTGCGGTAGCGGTCACCAATGTTTTGGCGTTCGCCGTAAACGTTGTGCGGCCGGAAAATTACGTAATCGAGGCCGAACATCTCGTGCGTAACCTTCAATTCCCCCTCAACGGCTACCTTCGCGATGCCGTAGGAGTCTTCGGGGAGCGGCACCATCTCTTCCGTCATGGGCGATTGGCCGGCACCGTAGACAGCGATGGAGGAAGTGAAGACGAAGCAGCGCACTCCGTAGTTGACCGAGGCGTTGATCAAATTTACGGATCCGATCAGATTGTTGTTGTAGTTGAAGCGCTTTATAAAATGACTCAGGCCTTCGGCGGCATAGGCAGCCAAGTGATAAACGTGAGTGAAATTGTAACGGTCGAAGAGACGATCAATCAGGTCAAAATCTAAAATGGACGCTTTAACAAAGACTGCGCCACTTGGAACGTTGTCCTCAAACCCACCGCTCAGATCATCGAGGACAACGACTTTGTGGCCGCGGCTGAGGAGTTCGTCAGCAACGTGCGAGCCAATGAAGCCAGCACCTCCGGTCACCAATGAAGTGGTCATCTTTTCCGTAATTCCTTTCATTTGCGATTGAATTTTCCGAAGAGATGGCAAGCAAAACTAGATCGAAACTTGAGGAACAGAGGTTTGTTCGAGGCGAGGTTCCTCACCTCTTTCCACAAAGTTCACCGGGTCAATAGCCTGGTTCCATCGAACAACTTCGCGGTACATCTCCAGCCGACGCTGAAGAATTTCCTTTGGCTTCAGTAGGTTGAGCAGGCCGTAGCCGAGTTGGCGCACTCGAATCTTGGCGATGGAAAGACGCCGGCAACGTCGCGCGGCCCTGGCGCCGAAATGCTTGTAGAAGTAGCGATAGCGGCTGCGGTGCTTTTCAATCTCAAAGCGGACAGGAAAACGACTGACCGATTGTCCGCCTAGATGAGTGATCATCGCTTCTGGGGTGAAAAGAATAGGATGGCCGGCATTCCAAACTCGCCGGCAGAGATCCACTTCCTCGTAATGGTAGAAGAATTGCTCGTCGAATCCGCCGAGGTTTTTGAGGAGGTCTCCGCGAAGCATTACGCAACAGCCGGACTGCCAATCGATGGAGCGCTCCTTATCGCCCCGCCAGCCAGGGTATTCCTCATAGATGAAATAGGAGGACAGCCTAGAAAGGCCAAGCGCAGAAACCCAGTAACGCCAGACTGTGGGGAAAAGGCGTGCGGAAACCTGATACGTTCCGTCAGAGTTCAGGACGCGGCAACCGAAGGCTCCGGCTTTCGGATGGCGGTCTGCAAACTCCACGAGTCTGTCCAGGGCACCTTCATGGATGATGGTGTCGGGATTTAGGATGAGAACGTATTCGCCGCGGCTGGCACTTATGCCAGCGTTATTGCCTCTGGCGAAACCAAGATTCTGCTGATTCTCGACAATCCGCACTCCGGGGTAGTGCTTGCGAATGAATTCGACGGATTCGTCGACCGAGCCATTATCTGAGACGACGATTTCAAAATCAGTTATGCGAGTGCCTTCGTAAATCGAGCGCAAACAATCGCGGATCACGCGCAGGTCGTTCCAGCAGATGATTACGATAGAAAGTTTCATGGTCTCGCGATTCCGGCAAAGGAGGCGACTCGCCACCTATAGCTTCACAACCCTCCCTTTGTGCTTGAGGGACTCGTCCGCGGCTTCCAGCATGCGCACAATGCGCAATCCGGCCTCGCCGTCATTAAAGGGTCGCTTGTTGTTCCGAATGCAATCGATGAAATAGGAAGCTTCGACTTTGAGAGCCTCAATCTGTTCGATGTTAGGCGACCACATGTCGCCTGTCCGATAGCTCACCAACTGCTGATAAACGGCTTCACCACCCATCATCTGCACGCCGCGGTCATACACTTTGACCTTTTCGTCGGCTTCCAAGTCGTTCCACACGAGCATCTTTTTCTCGCCGCCCAGCAGGGTGGTGCGGACTTTTACCGGCGAAAGCCAGTTCACGTTGATGTGCGCTATCAGGTTATTGGGGTAATAGATGGTAAGGAAGGCGATGTCCGCGTGGCCGTTGAGATGGTTTGCGCCCGTCGCGACGATCCCTTCGGGCTTGCACATAATAAGGTGGTCCATGATGGAGAGGTCGTGGGGCGCCAAGTCCCAGATCACATTGCAATCGTGCTGAAACAGTCCAAGGTTCACGCGAGTGGAGTCGTAATAGTAGAGAGGCCCCAGCGTGCCGTCGTCGACAAACTGCTTGATCCTTTTCACAGCCCCGGTGAAAAGGAACGTGTGGTCCACCATGATCTTCAGGTTCTTGCACTCGGCGAGTTCGATCAGTTGTTCGGCTTGAGCGGTGGTGCAAGTAAAAGGTTTTTCGACGAATACATGCTTTCCGTTCTCGAGCGCAAGCTTTGCAAGCTCAAAGTGGGTCCAGACGGGAGTGACGACGGCGACGACGTCCACTTGAGTGCTGGTCAGCACTTCCATTTGGTCGGACGTTACGGGCACTTCCGGATGAGCGCGACGCACTCGCGAGAGCGACTTGGGGTTCTTGTCGCAGACCGCGACAACATCGGCCTTTTCGTGACCTTGAAAATTGCGAACAATGTTTGGACCCCAATAGCCGTAACCGATTACGCCGACGCGGATAACGTCTCTGGCAAAGTTTGCGCCGAGCGGAAGATTGGCAGAGGTTCCAACGCTGAAGCTAGTAGCCATCCAGATTCACCTGATCCATGGGTTTATGATTGTGCAAATAGATCGGAGAGGATGGGCGATCTCCGATTGAAACAGTAGGCTCCGCTTAATACGCACCGTCACCCGAAAATACGGCTCGTGGGGTCTGCAAAAGAATCTTCAGATCAGACATCGGCGAACATGTTCGCGAGTAGCGCAGGTCGAGGCGGACCATGTCGTCAAAAGTCGTCCTGCTGCGCCCGTGCACTTGCCAAAGTCCGGTGATACCGGGTTTGGCTTCCATCAAACGCCTGCGGTGCCAGATGTCGTACGCTTCAATTTCATAGTCGATGGGAGGCCGCGGCCCGACTAACGACATCTGCCCCCTCAGAACGTTCCAGAATTGGGGAATCTCGTCGAGGCTGGTGCGACGCATGAACCTGCCGATCCAGGTGACACGCGGATCGTTTGTCAGCTTGAAGACGCGCCGACGATTACCGTTGGAGGGGTTAGGCTCTGCGCGCCCGGCGATGAACTTTCTCACATATTCCCTGTGAATTTCTGGGTCTGTAGCCACATACATCGATCGAAACTTTAGAAATTCGAATGGGACTTGGAACTGGCCAAGCCGCTGCTGCCGAAAAAAGACCGGGCCTTTGGAGGTGAGCTTGATGAGCAGCGCCAAAATGCCAAATATCGGCGATAGAAACATCAGAGCCAAGGAGCTACCGACGATGTCAATCAAGCGCTTTAAAAGAAGAGAAGCTCTCTTGCTGTCATCTACATGGAGGAGATCCGGATAGAGCACAGGATCGAGAGCAAGAGTATAGCCACCGGTCTTCCAGCTTTGCGGATAGGAATAGAAGGAAATTTGTAAGGCCTCCACTTGATTGGCGTGAAGCGCAAGCGCCGAGAGTGTCTTGGATTCAATGCTCTCCACTGCCGCGCTGAGTTCAGCGTTGCCGAGTTCACTAAAGATGACACCAACCGCAGTGTGCGACTCAAACCACCCGAGGACATCCGTCTCGCGAATCAGACCGCCAAGCGCCCTGACAACGCGATCCAAAGCAGGCTCTGCATGCACCTTCGGAGCCTTGTGTCGCACAAGCATCAGCAAAAAGCTCTTGCGCGAACGCTCCGACCGTTTCCGCTCCTGGCACAAAACGCGCCGAAACGCGGTTTCCGGCAGGGGCTTTGCGACGTTGCCGAAGGTCTCCTCGGAAACGGTATCCAGCCTCCCTTCGAGTTTGGCGTTTTTTGATTCCGTGCTTATCGTTGCGTCTAGCACTCTAGAAAATAGGGACATGGGGTCTCTGAGATCTGGCCAGGAAACTTTTCTATGGGCGGGCACGCTGCAGCGCGTGCACCACGCTAACCGCGTCCGAATCGATCTCGACCGCGACCGAGCGCTGCAGGAGCGTTATCGATAACACGAGCCTTCGTTTGCCCTTCAATTCTGTTAGTATGCCTTCCAACCCGCGCAGGGCGCCGGCCTCGATGCGAACTTTGCTGCCGACTTCGAGATATGCGCATGGAAAATTCGGGACACCGGACTCGATGAGTTTCCGAATCGCTTCAATCTCTTGCTCATCTATCGGAACGGGAACGTGATTGTACCCGACGATTTGAGTGACGCCCGGCGTTTTTAGAATAGGCAGACGATCGTGAGGGTTGAAACGACAGAACAAATAGCCGGGGAAAAGCGGGGAGTCGACTTCCTTAAATCGGTCCGACCAGCGTCGCCGTTCCTTGTAAAGCGGAAGGAACCACTCGTAACCCTTGCCTTGCAAGTGGTCTGCTACGACAGTCTCGTAGCGCATTCTGGCCTGCAGCGCGAACCAGGGGTAGCGTGCCCCGGTGAGCGCCGCTTTTTCTGCCTCACCGTGGTGAATTGAGCCCGGAGTTTCTTGAAGTTGTGATTGCGTCAAGCTACCGCCATGAAAGTCCCACAGGACTTTCCCCAGTTTCCTTTTTACTAATTCCCCAGGGTCTGTTCACCGCCAGGGTTAAACGGCTCTTCTCAATCTATGTAGCACGACGCACGGTAAGTACCCATACCGTGCTTCCCGTAAGCCCAACAAGGGAACTGCTGTACCGAATATTTGTTGAAGCGCACACCTGTGTGACAAGTCATCGTTGACGAACTTTTGACTGAGTTTGAGGAAACGATCCTAGTTGGCGACCCCGGCCTTTAACTCTTCGTTGTAATAAGAGCCGTACGCGGCGCCTTCATCTGCGCAATTCAGAGCAACGCCAAGCAGATTTTTTTCGCGAAGCTGTTGGCATGACTTTTGCGCGCTATCGAAGCCTGTCTGCGCCGCCCGAATCACGGTCAGAACGCCGTCACACAATTCGGCTAACATCAGCGCGTCCGAGACCGGTAGAGTCGGAGGGGAGTCCAGGATCACCCAGTCGAAAACGGGACCGATCGTTTCCAGAAGAGACTTTAGGCGCCCGTTTGCGATCAGTTCGGCGGGATTTTGCGGTTTGCTACCGCCGGCAATAAAGCACAGATATTCAGGCAACCCTCGCTGGATGATGGTCATCTCCTGCGCTTCGCCCTTCAAATACTCCGAAAGGCCGGGAGAGTTCGGCGCTCCGAAGCCCTCGTGAAGATCGGGACGGCGCAAATCGGCGTCAATCAAAAGGACGCGGCAATTCTGTTGCCTTGCCAAGGCATGCGCGAGGTTATTGGCCACGAAGGTTTTGCCTTCGCCTGACAGCGAGCTCGTTACCAGAACGCTCCGCAGCGGCTGTTTGTCACGAATTTGATAGAGCCGCGACCGCAAAGTCCGGAATTGCTCCCTCACAGCAGGCGGAGCACCCGGATCTATGAAGACATTGCGTTCGAGATTCAGTCGCCAGCCGGGATTGGCGCAATGCGTCCAGATGTCATCGAAGCGGAGAAATTCGGACGCTCTCGTTTTTATGTCAATCTCGGAATGCGCTAAGGGGTCCAGTATCTCGGGCGGAGGAGTCGTGGAAGGCTCCGCGACGTAACTCTGGACCTCAGGAGCTATGGGAGGAGGCACCTCGAGTGGCACCGTCCTCTGTTGTTCAGCGCGCTTTAAAGCTTCGTGAATCCTGCTCATGGCTTCCTTTCGTGTGCTCCGCTTGTTACGGAATTATTGCGACCCATTTCTTCCAAAAGATGATTCAAGCTCCGCAGAAGGCCTTCGACTGTTTTTGAGCTGTCTTCGCCGTTGCGAATCACCGGCCGGGCCATGGGATCCAGCTCGTCGAGCTCAAATTCATGCGCGGCTTCATGCACGACACTCGGCGGAACTGGCTTCACCAGATCGACGAAAGAATTGATGAGCGAGTTTTCGCAGAGCAGATTTGCGACGCGAGGAATGCCGCGGGAATACTTGTAAATCGCTTCCACGGCCTCCGGAGAAAAAATAGGAGTTCCGTTAGCGCCGCCGATACGCAGCCGCTCATTTATGTATCCAGTCATTTCCTCTTGGGAGAGAGGCTGTGTTCGACACCGCATGGTAATGCGCTGGCGCAACTGGCGGAGCCGAGGATCACGCAGCTTTTCTTCAAGCTCAGGCTGACCGGAAAGAACAATTTGAAGCAACTTTTCGCTTGCTGTTTCGAAATTGGTGAGCAAACGAATCTCCTCGAGAACTTCGTAGGAGAGGTTTTGCGCTTCATCCACGATCAAGACAGACGTCTTGCGATCACGAAAACGTTGCAGCAGCCAGTGGTTGAGACGCATCAGCACGTGACTTTTGTCACGGCTCTCGCACGGAATGCCGAAGTCTGCCATCATGAAGTCAAAGAGCTGGCTCGTATCGAGCTGAGAGTTAAAAATATAGGCGGTGGCGACGCCTTCGAGGTTCAGCCAGTCGAGCAACCGATTGAGCAGCGTCGTCTTGCCTGTGCCCACTTCACCCGTCAGCAGGATGAATCCTTTACGGTTCTTGATGCCGTAGGCGAGTCCCGCAAGCGCTTCCTGGATTTCCCTCGTCAGGAACAGGTAACGAGGGTCAGGGTTGGCGTTGAACGGGTTTTCTCGCAGTCCGAAGAAAGATTTATACATGCGTTAGTCTCAAGCGCTCGCAACCAGCCTTGGGCCTTCGGAAGAGCCTTTGCCCGCGGCGGCTGCATGACGCCGGGCACCTTCCACCGATGGAATGTTCGCGAGCGTAGGTAGTTGGAGAAAGAACTCGACGTCTTCCTCCGTACGTAAGGTTTTGTCGCGCACTTCGCGCAATGCCACTATCCCCAAACCCAACACAAGTCCGACCGCAAGCCCGCCCAGTGAAAAAAACAGCGGATTTGGAAAGGACGGTGAGTCAGGAAGATTTGCGGGGTCGAGGATGCGAAATTCCGCGTTTTCGGTCTGGTGGTTCATGTCACTCACCATGGCGGATTCACTTCGCTTCTTAAGCAGGTCGTTGTAGAAGTCGGCCGCAGACTGATAGTCGCGCGTGAGCTGCTTGTATTGCTCCTCGACATTGGGACTCAGCTGCAGGCGGCTTTGGTACTGACCAATCTGCCTCTGAATGTCGCGCTGCTGCGCGGTTTTTTCTTTCAAGATGGAATCATACTGGTGCACTTGCGCGCGCAATTGCTGAATTTCCGGAGTGTCCGCTCCCGCGGTAGTCGCCGTGTCCGCCGCAGGGGCACCTTGAGAAGAGGCCATTTTCTGCTTCAAATCGGCGATACTTTGGCGCAGTCGGATGACGTCGGGATGATCTTCCGTATCTTTCGCGAGGAGGGCCGAAAGCTCGCTTTGCATGTCGGCCAACTGCTTTTGAGCTGAGGGATTATCGACGGAACGCGATGCAAGTTGCTGCGCGAGCATGGATTCGGTAAAAGACTTGTCTTGCTGCGCACGACTCAGCGCTTGCGTGGCCGCATCGAGCTGCGTGTTCAATCCCGACAGAACGCTTAGATTTGCTGGCTGTTCATCAGGAAGCATTCCTGTGTGGAGGGTTTTGAACGCGGCGAGTCTAGAGTCCTGATCATCCAGCTTGGCCTTGGCATCCTCCAGCTGCTTCGTCAGGAACACTGTGGTTCCTTTCGCTTGTTCATGGCGCACGCGCTGGTTTTCTCCCATAAATACGGAGGCGACCTCATTGCACATTTTCTGCGCGAGTGCAGGATCACGGTCCGTCACTTTGATGATGAATCCTGGGAGTTGCGAGCTGTTCGATTCGGCCATCGGCTTAACAGGAGTCACGGAGATTTTCTTACGCAGGCGATCCACCAATGCGTCCTTCGAAGCCTGCTGAGTTCGTTCTTTCTGGTAGAGGCCGAACTTGTCGATAATCGCTTCGAGCCTGGAGCGGCTCAGAATCTGCTCCTGCAGCGTAGTTAGCCGCTGCTTCGAGTCTCCCGTGCTGATATCTGTTACATAGCTGGTTGGAACGGCGGGTTGCTCCACGAGAACAACCGTTTGCGACGTATATTCCTTCGGCAAGACAAAGCACAAGAGGTACCCAACCGCCGGCCCGAGGATAGCTAGGAGAATCAGAGTGCGCTTGTGGCGGCGAAGTATCGCCGCGTAGTCTTCCATGGTTAACTGTCGATGTCCGATCATGTTCTTCTTTTCTCCCTAAGTGCTTCAACCGATAGGAACGGGTCTGAGGTGCCAGGCAAATCCGAAATTGAACTGATGCCCCACGATGTTCACCCCCTGGCAAATGCCCGTCGGGCACAGAGTGAAACTGGAGGTCTGGTAGCGCGCGAGATATCCGAAAAACACGTCGGAATCTCTGCCCACGCGGCGGTGCATCTCAAAACCACCATAAACTGAATCGAAAGTAGCGTTTGCCGGGGTTATCACGGTCGTGCTGAATAGCGGGATTAGGTTCCGATTGTGCGCGTAACTCGCGGTGACATTCAGCCTCCAAACGCGAGAAAGCTCGCGACTCAATCCGGCGGATGCTCGATCGGTTATGGCTCCGAAAAATATGCCGCTGCCGCCACTCAAGAAATGGTTGTAGGCTGCAGTTAAGCCTAGCCCTCTGCTCAGCTCATAGTTAACCAGTCCATCAACAGTCCAGGAAACGCGCCTGCTCGAAACCGGCGTAGTCCCGGCAGCGTTTGGGTCGTGAATGAAACTGATCTCCGGGCCAGCACCTATCTGAAAAAGCAGACGCTCTCCGACCTGACGCTGATACGCGCCCTCGACAACATTGTCCCGAATAGTTACGGGCAACCCGCCAAACCATAGATCATTGAAGCGATAAACAACGGCGAACGTATCTCGACGAGAGCGCTGGTACCCGAGGCCAGCTTGGAAACCGGCTGCGGAACTGTTAATCAGGTTGAAGCCAGTAGTTGGCGAGCTGACGGACAGATTGTTCAGCGTTGAGCTGTAAAAATGTAAAAGGTTATAGTCGCCGACAACAGTGAAAAAAGTGCGCCGGGTGAGATGGTTGTTCACCTGGGCGACAAGGCTGTTGCTCAAACGAGGCCCGAACGCGGTAAAGATTCCCTGGCCTGGAAGAAACGAATCACGCAGGATCACCGGGCCAGTATTCGCAAGTCCGGCCACCGTATCGAGCCCGACAACGTCGAATGGGGTTGCGCCGCCCAGGTAAGCGGCCTCCGAACTATATAGAAGCTTGTCGACAATGAAACCGTCCCAGCGTCCGCGCGACCATAGCTCGGAAGCAACGGCTTCGTGCGTGGTGGAATTGAAGGCGCCGCTCTGATTGGAAAAAGAGCGGCCCACCAAATAGCCGAGGTTCAGCTGTGAGGTCCGCCCCACCTTCTGCACGGCGAGACTGCCCATGAGCGTGTTGATGGATGCGAAGTGAGAGCTTCCGAACGAATTGTAGCCATTGGAATCCAGTTGCCCAAAGTAAAAGACGCTCGGAACGACATAGCTGCGGGAAGCAACAAGGCCAATGATCGGCTGCGAAGCGCCCGTGAGCGGGGCATCATTAGACGTGCCCGCTACCACCGGTGGCGTCGGTAGCTGGTCCTGATTAGTCTTGCCCCCATTGTCGTCCGGGGATTTTGCCGGTTGCTGAGGCTGCGCAGGTTGCGTTGGCTCTTGTCCAGGCGGGCTCTGGCTTTGCGATCCCGAGCTCTGAGCATTAGCCCCCGCCACTCCGAAGAGACCCAAGGCCAGTACCACGACGTATGCGGTTACCTTCACCGTACGCTCCATCACGGCACAACAATCGTATCGCCGGCTTTGACCCGCAGATTTTGCTCGGCCTTACGGCCATCAAGAACGTCCTTGTAGCTGAACGGGTATTTCGTCTGAATGTTGTGTTCGTCGCGCATGATAAAGATTTTCTTTCCATTCGCGAATGGGGTCAGTCCGCCCGCGCTCGAAATTGCCTGCAGGACCGTCATACCCGGAAGGACAGGATAGGCTCCTGGCCTGGCTACTTCTCCCGTCACGTAGACGCGTTGACTATTGATTTGCGTCAGAATCACAGTCACCTGCGGCGCCGTCAGATATTTTTTTAGCTTGTCGCCGACGGACTGGGCCAACTCTCCTGGGGTCAGGCCTGCCGCTTGAACGTCGCCGAGCAGTGGCATCGAAATCTTGCCGTCCGGGCGCACTTGTAGCGTGCGGGTAAGCTCCTGCTCTTTCCAGACGCTGACGTCAAGGACATCGTCTGCTCCGATCACGTAGTCCTTGCCTACCTTTACAGAAGGATTCGTTCCTTCCGGGCGGTTTGCCGTCGGCTTAGCGGACGCCGTTTGCGTCGTCTGCGAGGCTTCCGACGGATTTTGGCCTTGCGCAAACATGGGTGCGCTCAGGATCACCGCACCCGCTATTCCCAAGAGAGTCATGCAGCTTCGTTGCGTTTTCACACTTCACTCCTTGCTGGGTTGACCTTCGGTTGATCTTGAAAAGGAAAACAAAAGTCAATTGACGCGAACAGGCTCATCGTTGTGCTGGCGTTAGACATGGGAGATGAAACTCTGAGCAACCTGTTAACTTTCGCTGCTGGATTCAGATTTATTTTGTCCGTGCTTTGACTGCCGGCTATGGCCGTGTACTTGATCTCTGCGAATCCAGACTGAAGCGCGCGTCAAACATTTCGTCCCTTCGTACGCACAACCGATTTAGCTCACGCTTCAAAGTAAAACCTGACCCAAGAAACTGGCGAACTCACCGTTCCACTCTTATCGCTTGAGCCCTCCTGAATGTCGATAAGGCCCTCCTTGTACAGGACTCAGGAATTTCCTGTACTACCACACGCGCGCGGTAAGACCCTGAAAAGCGACGCACTTGGGAAACGCAAGTACCCACAAATCTGTAGGGATATACCGTCTGTTCCTTATCGACTTTTAGAGCAGATCAGATACCGTGAATGGGTACTGATGTGTCGTGCTCACTCGGTGGCGGGCCGAAGAAAATCGCAGAACAAGACCGTTCTTGTGCTTGGCTTCCCTGTGGGCCGGAGCGCCGAGAGTGCACTTGTTAATCCATTTTCTAGGGCAATTGCTTAAGCAGTGCCAATGAACGGTTCTTACTATCTCAAGGCAAACGTTGTCGCGGAACCTCTGGTCGATGGCTGGTATGCCTGGGCCCATCTAATTCCGCCGGCCACTTTGTCTCGCAACATGACCGAGCGGCACCTGAGGATCATCGACTCGTACCTTGAGTCGCCTGAAACTCACGAAGCCGCGGTGAAAGATCCACGGCTCCTTGGTGGCCCGTTCATGGATCTCAAAGAGAGATGCGTGGAAGACGTAAAAACTCTGCGCGAGCGTACGCTGCGTGAGCGGGGCCACTTGGTTACCCTGTCGCGCGCCATCGAACAATTGGACGCGTTATTGAGACAGAAAGCGGCCGGTTTCAGTCTTGAGTCTCTGTATGCGGAGGTACCACCCGCCCTACGAGGATACGTTGAGCTGGTCTATGACCTCAACAATCAGCCTTCCTTCCGCCTTATTGAACCTCTGTTGTACAAGAGCCCGTACTACAACTGCTCGCTCCAGACCATGGCGCTCTCCCAAATTAGCGGGGACGATAGGCCGTTTGTGCTCAGCACGCCGCGATTGGAGGGAGGTGATTCGCTGCATCTACAGATACCCTTTGCGAGCGAACGCCTTGACACTTTGTTTCGAATGAAGCACGAGCCCTCATCTGAAAGCGCTATTGCAGATGCGCTCGGCCTCGAGGATCAGGACGAAGCGCGGTTCCGCTCGTTTCTCACAACGGAATCTCCGCGGCCTTACGACGGATATGACGGCCATGGTGCGCGCTGGCGCTATTTTGGTCACGCTTGCATTCTGCTGGAAACGCGTGGCGTCAGCGTGCTCCTTGACCCGGTTCTCAGTTATACCTACGAGAGCGACATCTCCCGCTACACCTACGAGGACCTTCCTGACGTTATCGATTACGTGTTGATTACGCACAATCATCAAGACCACATACTCTTCGAGACCCTGCTGCAGCTTCGCCACCGGATTAGGCAGATCGTGGTCCCGCGGAGCTCCGGGGGCGCGCTTCAAGATCCATCGCTGAAACTTCTTTTGCAGCAGTGCGGTTTCCGAAATGTGCTTGAAATCTCCGAGATGGAAGAAATTCCTTTCGAGGACGGCTCCATCACGGCGCTACCGTTTCTCGGTGAACACGGCGACCTGAACGTCCTCACGAAATCCGCTTATCTCCTGAGAATGGGCAAACACAAGCTCCTGTTTGCTGCGGATTCCTGCAACATTTCACCGGAGATCTACCAGCACGTTCATCGCGACGTGGGCGATGTGGACGCGCTTTTTGTGGGCATGGAATGCGACGGCGCGCCGGTGTCTTGGATTTACGGCCCTTTGCTGACGCAGAAACTCGACCGGCAGAAGGATCACTCTCGCCGTTTGGCTGGCTCGAATTACGAGCGCGCTCTCGGAATGGTCGAACAATTTCGCTGCAAGGAGGTCTACGTGTATGCCATGGGGCAGGAACCCTGGTTGAACTACGTGATGAGCATCAAGTACACGGAGAAATCTAACCCCATCATCCATTCGAATCGCCTGATGGAAACGTGCCGAGCCCAAGGAATTACCGCGGAACGGCTCTTCGGCGAAAAAGAGATTCTTTTGTACTGAGCGGAGAGCGGACCAAATGCAGCCGACGATCTTCAGCGCTGACGGACCTGCCAAGGTAGCGCCCGCGATCCCGGTACGGTTCCTGCCAGAGCCGCTGCGGACATGGAGCGGCACTCGCAGCGAATATCCCCGTAGCGCGGCGATCTCCGTGCTCTTCGAAGAAGTCGCCAAAGAGCGTCCGGACGCGATTGCGCTGGCGCAAGATGAAGTTCAGATCACCTATGAAGAGTTGAATCGGCGCGCGAATCGCCTAGCGCATCGCCTGCGCCATGCTGGCATTAAGCCGGAAACAATGGTCGGTTGCTACTTTGAGCGTTCCGCCGAGATGATTGTCGCATTCCTGGCAGTCCTCAAAGCGGGCGGCGCATATGTGCCTCTGGATCCCGCTTATCCGAAAGCACGCTTGGATTTTATTTTGCAGGACGCGGGCCAGCCGGTGATCCTCACCCGAAAGTCTCTGGTCTCTTCCGTTCTGCCAGAAGACCCCAACCGGATCATCTTACTGGATGATGAGTCGGTTGCGTTCTCTTCTGGAAGCGAACAAAACCCGCGGCAAAGCGCCGGGCCAACAAGCGTCGCGTACGTGATGTACACGTCCGGCTCCACGGGGCGGCCGAAGGGAGTGATGGTTGAACATCGCGGCATCGTACGTCTCGTTCGAGAAACGAATTATTGCCGCTTCGGACCCGATGAGACCTTCCTTCAGTTCGCACCGATGTGCTTTGACGCATCCACCTTCGAAATCTGGGGTGCGCTGCTAAACGGAAGCCGGCTCGTGCTGATGCCGCTGGAGTCTTCGTCACTCGAGGAGCTGGTCCGCGCGGTTCGCAAGCACGGCGTCACGACGCTTTGGCTGACCGCGGGTCTCTTTCACCTGATGGTCGAAGAGCACCCCGAAGGCCTCCGGACCCTGCGCCAGTTGCTTGCTGGCGGTGACGTGTTGTCACCGCGTCACGTGCGCCTCTTCCTTGAACACGCGCCCAACACATGTCTGATCAATGGATACGGTCCGACGGAAAACACCACGTTCACTTGCTGCCACACCATGCGCGCCGGCGACCCGCTTCCGGAATCGGTTCCGATCGGGAAACCTATCTCCAACACCCGCGTTTATCTCCTCGACGAAAACATGAATCCCGTTTCTCCCGGCGAAATCGGTGAACTGTACGCGGCGGGCGACGGTGTGGCTCGCGGATACCTAAACAATTTGGACGCAACCAGCGGTAAATTTCTGACCGATCCGTTTGCCGAGGAACCGAACCATCGAATGTACCGCACTGGAGATCTGGCTCGTTGGCGACCGGACGGCACCATCGAATTCTTAGGGCGTATGGACAGTCAGGTGAAAATTCTCGGATACCGCATCGAGCCGGCTGAGATCGAGACAGTCCTCCAGCGGCACGGGCAAGTGAAGCAAGCCTGCGTCGTGGCGCAAACCGAAACCGCCGGCAAGCGTCTGGCCGCCTACTTCGTTCCCTCTACCTCCGGGCCCACACCAGAGGAATTGCGCGAGTTTGTCGCGTCTCAGCTGCCTCACCACATGGTTCCGGCCTTCTTCGTGGCGCTGCCCTCGCTTCCGCTTTCGGAGCATGGAAAGGTGGACCGTAAGGCTTTGGCCGCTCTGGAGATAGCTCCCAAAGATAGGCCCCAAGCGGCGGGGCTTCCCGGCAACCAGCTAGAGCGCACGCTCGCCCAACTCTGGCAGCGCATCCTGAAGGTTCCGAACGTAGGGCTCGACGACAATTTCTTCGACCTCGGTGGCGATTCCCTGCTACTCGTCGCTGTGCATTCCAATTTGCAAAAACTCCTGCAAACGCAAATTGCTCTGACGGACCTATTCGAATTTGCCACCATCCGCAAGCTCGCCCAGCATCTGGGCCATGCGGAGTCGGTAACTGCGCCCCTATCCGATGTGCAAGAAAGAGCGCAGCGGCAACGAGGAGCCTTCACACGGTTTCGCGGCCGGCGCTCCGGCGGTGAATCGTGAGCCGCATTGAATCCCCTCCCCTGCTGGAAGGAGTCGCGATCATCGGCATGGCCGGCCGATTCCCCGGAGCACAAAGCGTGGCCGAGTTCTGGCGCAACCAGCTTGGCGGCGTGGAAGCCATCTCGCACTTCCAAGTCGATGAGCTGGAAGTTCCTCGCGCACGCGAGCTCTCCCAACTTCCCACCTATGTCCGCGCTCGTTCCGTCCTGGCCGACGTGGACATGTTCGACGCGGACTTCTTCGGGATCTACCCGCGCGAAGCAGAGCTGATGGATCCGCAGCATCGCCTCTTTCTCGAGTCCTGTTGGCAGGCGCTCGAAGACGCAGGCTACGATCCCTTCATCTATCCGGGTTCCATCGGGGTGAACGCGGGCTGCAGCATGCCGACCTACTTTCTCTCGCGCCTGTGCATCACTGATGGTTTCATCCAGAAGTTCACGGGCGGCTATCAGATTGGCAACTACCTGGAAATGCTCGGCAACAGCCCGGATTTTCTCTCCACGCGTGTTTCCTACAAGTTAAATCTGCGCGGCCCGAGCTTCACGCTACAGGCCGGCTGCTCGACGTCGTTGGTCGCGGTCTGCCAAGCATTCCAGTCGCTGCTCACGTATCAAAGCGACATGGCTCTCGCCGGTGGCTGCTCAATCACGTTGCCCCAAAAACGCGGCTCTGAGTATCAGGAAGGCGGAATGACGTCGCCCGACGGGCACTGCCGCACCTTCGACGCTGCTGCGCAAGGGACGGTTTTTGGCAGCGGCGTCGCCGTTGTCCTGCTGAAAAGAATGGAAGACGCCCTTCGTGACGGCGACCAGATCTATGCCGTGATTCGCGGCTGCGCGCTCAACAACGACGGCTCGTCAAAGGTCGGCTTCACGGCCCCCAGCATTGAAGGACAGTCGCGAGTCATCGCGATGGCTCAGGAAGCAGCCTGCGTAAGCCCGGACAGCATTGGCTATATCGAAGCGCACGGTACTGGAACGCCTCTGGGTGATCCGATCGAATTGGCGGCACTCACGCAGGCCTTCCGCGCAAAAACCAGCGCGAAGCAATTTTGCGCGATTGGAACTGCCAAAACAAACATCGGCCATCTGGACACCGCAGCTGGCGTGACTGGGCTGATTAATGCAACAAACATTTTGCGCCACGGGATTTTGCCGCCGACACTGCATTTCAAAGCGCCCAATCCACAATTTGACCTTAGAAATAGCCCCTTCTACGTGAATGCCACGCTAACAGAATGGAAGCCACAGGATCTACCGAGGCGCGCGGGCGTCAGCGCGTTTGGGGTCGGCGGCACAAATGCCCACGTCATTCTTGAAGAGCCTCCCGCGCAAACTTCTGGCGACTCGGCACGCCCTGCACAATTGCTCGTATTGTCCGCCCGCTCGGAGCAAGCGATTGAAAAGGCGACCGACAATCTCGTTGAACACTTGAAAGCCCATCCCGACGTGTGCGTCGCTGACGTTGCGTGGACTTTGCAGGCCGGTCGTCGCAAATTCCCTTACCGCCGCTCCGTCGTGGTGCGCAATATTCCTGACGCGATTGAGGTGCTCTCGCAACGAGACCGTAAGCGTGTGCAGACTTGTCTCGACGCGAACGACTCCGCAGCCGTTTACTTCCTCTTTCCCGGGCAAGGATCTCAGCATCCCAACATGGGCCGCCAGACTTACGAGTCCGAGCCCATCTTCCGCCAGTCAGTCGATCGTTGCTGCGAAATCCTCCGGCCACACCTTGGCGAGGACCTGCTTCCTCTGCTGTATCCATCTCGAGACGCTTCGGAATCAGAGAAGCGCCGCCTCACGGACACGCTCATAGCGCAGCCCGCCATCTTCACCATCGAATATGCGCTCGCACAGCTTTGGATGAGTTGGGGAATTCACCCGCAAGGGATGCTGGGCCATAGTGTGGGCGAATTCGTTGCCGCTTGCCTCGCGGGCGTTTTTTCTCTTGAGGATGCGCTCGCCCTGGTCGCTTCGCGCGGTCGGATGATGCAAAAACTTGCGCCGGGTGGAATGCTCTCCGTGCGTTTGCCGGAGGCCGAAATTCGCGCCCGGCTCAATGGCCATCTCGCCATCGCGGCAGTCAATGCCCCTTCCCTCTGTGTCGTCGCGGGCCCCTTTGACGCCCTGGATACCCTGGAAGCCGAGCTGAAGAACGAGGGCGTGGCGACACGGCGGTTGGCGACCTCCCACGCTTTCCATTCACCAATGATGGATCCTGTTTTGGATCAGTTTTCCTCTCGCGTGGCGCAAATTCCCCTTCGCTCGCCACAAATTCCCTTTGTTTCCTGCGTTTCAGGCACTTGGATTTCCGAAAACGAAGCTACTGACCCCAGATACTGGGCCCGTCACCTCCGCGCTCCAGTGCAATTCTCCCCTGGAGTGCAGGAATTGCTGAGCAGAAGCGGAGCAGTCTTGGTGGAGGTTGGTCCCGGTAATGTGCTGAGCACTCTGGCTAGGCAACATGTGCCTCGGAAGAATGGCGACGCAGTCAGCAGTTCGCAAAACCCTGTGACCATTGTTTCCTCCTTCGGAGATGCATCGTATGGGGAGCACAGCTCAATCGACCTGCTCCGCTCCGTTGGCTCGCTCTGGGCGGGTGGATTGCAACCGAAGTGGGAAGCGCTGCACTCCGGAGAACGCCGCCGCCGAATTTCCCTCCCAACATATCCGTTCGAGCGAAAAAGGTTTTGGTTGGAGGCACCCGCCATGACGCACGTGCCTCCCCAAACAGATCCGGTCCCTATCACGGAAGCCGTAAGCAGCGACATGCCCCTGGAGGAGACGCAGCACGTGATTCACAACCCGAAAGGCCCAACCTTAGATCCGCTACCGTCAGCCGATCGCGCCTCTGTCATCTCGAGCATGGTGTCTGAAATATTCACAGACCTCTCCGGCGTGCGAATTGAGCCCTCCAATGCCTCAGCCACCTTCCTTGAGATGGGCTTTGACTCCCTCTTCCTGACGCAAGTGACGCAGGCATTGCAGGGCAAATTCGGTCTAAAGGTCACGTTCCGTCAACTTTTGGGCGACCAATCATCGCTCAAATCGCTCACAGAATTCATCGATAGCCAGTTGCCCGCTGACGCTATCGCTCCAAAGGAAATGCCCACCCGCGTTGACAGCGTGTCTCAGGCCGCGCCCAACTCTGCAGCCGGTGAGACTCAGCCGATGACCGAGAAATCGGAAGCGCTGTCGAGCGTCGCCGGTAGCACGATCGAGTCGGCTGTTGAGCGCCTGATGCGTGAGCAACTGCAAACCATGAATCAACTCTTTGCCAAGCAGCTCGAGGCATTGCGAGGTGTTTCCCCCGAGCCTGCTGCCGCTAAGACGCGCAACGAGTCGCCTGCAGCCACCGCAACGCCGGTTGCGAATGTGTCCGCTTCTCCCGCACCTTCGGCTTCAGCAGCACACGAGCCCCGCGAATTCAAACCTTTCGGTCCTTACAAACCGCCGCAGAAAGGAACCTCGGGGCGGATCACCGAACGCCAGCAGAAGCACATCCAGGAGCTCATCGAGCACTGTACAAACCGCACCGCCAAATCCAAGAGCATGACCCAGCAATACCGCTCCCGGCTCGCTGATCCGCGCGTGGTTTCAGGCTTTCGCAAGCAGTGGAAAGAAATGGTCTATCCCATTCTGACGGTGCGGTCGAAAGGCTCGCGCCTTTGGGATGTCGACGGCAATGAATACATAGACATTCTGAACGGATTCGGCCCCATCATGCTCGGGCACCGTCCTGATTTTGTGGAACACGCGATCGAACAGCAACTCCGCGAAGGATTCGAGATCGGACCCCAGACGCCGCTCGCCGGTGAAGTCGCTGAAATGTTCTGCGAGATGACTGGCAATGAGCGCATGACTTTCTGCAACACCGGCTCTGAAGCAGTCATCGCCGCCATGCGCGTCGCACGCACCGTCACAGGCCGCAGCAAAGTTGTCCTTTTCGCCGGCGCTTATCACGGAATGTTCGATGAAGTCCTGGTGAAAGGCGTGAAGGATTCCCACACCCCCCGGTCTTTACCTATCGCTCCCGGCATTCCACGCGAAAGCGTTGGCAACATCGTCGTGCTCGACTACGGCACCCCCGAGTCGCTAAAGTGGATTCGCGCTCACGCGCGTGAACTCGCGGCGGTTCTCGTTGAGCCGGTCCAGAGCCGCCACCCGAACCTCCAGCCTCGTGAATTCCTCCGCGAGATTCGCCAAATCACACAGGACTCTGGCGCCGCATTGATCTTCGATGAAGTCGTCACCGGCTTCCGTGTTCATCCGGGCGGCTGTCAGGCGCTCTTCGACATTCGCGCAGACCTAGCCACTTACGGAAAGGTTCTGGCGGGCGGTATGCCCATTGGCGTTCTCGCGGGCAAGACCCAGTTCATGGACGCGCTCGATGGCGGCGTATGGCAGTTCGGCGATGACTCTTACCCATCCGTCGGCGTAACGTTCTTTGCCGGCACGTTCCACCGTCACCCGCTCACGCTTGCTGCCGTGAAGGCTGTGCTCCAGCATTTCCGCGAACAAGGCCCGCAACTTCAGCAACAGCTTAGTGCGAAGACCGCGTCGCTCGTCAGCGCGTTGAACGCACTCTTTGAGAAAGGCAATGTTCCCTCTCGTATCGAAACCTTCGGGAGCATTTTCTATTTCAGCTTCCCCGCTGATTTTCCGTTGGGCAGCCTGCTCCATTATCACCTGCGCGAAAAGGGAATCTATCTCCTCGAAGGCTTTCCGTGTTTCCTCACCACCGCGCACTCAGATGCGGACGTTGCGACGATTGTCCGCGCGTTTGATGAATCGATCAGGGAAATGCAAGCCGGTGGAATCCTGCCAGAGCGCTCAGGCATGACTGAGCACGGAAGTGACAACGGATCCTACATCGCGTCAGCAACCTCGCCCATCGTTCATGATCCGGCGCCTACCATCGAAGTACCAATGACCGAAGCGCAAATGGAGATCTGGCTTTCGGCCCAACTCGGCGATGATGCCTCTTGCGCTTTCAACGAGTCCTTCACTCTCCTCATGCGCGGGCAGCTTGACGCAGAGGCTCTGCGCGGCTCCCTGCAGGACGTCATCAACCGCCATGAAGCTCTGCGTGCAACGATTATTCCGGAGCGCAATTCGCTTCATTTCGCGCAGGCAGCCCAACTGTCGGTGCCTTTCGAGGACTTGTCTTCCGTCTCGTCGTCGCAGCGAACGATCGCTCTGGAAAACGCCAAGAAAGAGGAAGCTTCTGCGCCCTTCGATCTCGTTAATGGCCCAGTAGTGCGCCTGCGTCTTTTCCGTCTCGACCCTCAACTGCACGCTCTCATCTTCACCAGTCACCATATCGTTTGCGATGGCTGGTCGACCAACGTTCTCCTCGACGAACTCAGCGCGCTTTACACAGCTCGCCGTGCGGCAAAGAGTCCTTCTTTGCCCGCCGCACTCAAGTTCAGCGAATACGCTCGGCAACAATCACAGAACTCGAACGACCTGGAAGTCGGCGCGTACTGGGTTAAACGATTTGAGCAAATCCCTCCCGCGCTCGAGTTGCCGACTGATCGCCCGCGCCCTGCAGTTAAATCGTACAAAGGCGCAACCTATCGCGCGCGAATCGACGCAGCCATTTGCAAGCAGATCAGGCAAGCCGGCGCTAAGCAAGGCTGCACTCTGTTCGCAACCCTGCTCACCGGGTTTGCATCACTCCTGCATCGTTTGACTGCGCAGAGTGACATTGTCATCGGCATTCCCATCGCAGGCCAATCTCTGCTCGAAGGTGGAAACCTCGTCGGCCATTGTGTGAATTTCCTTCCGATTCGCGTCCCGTTGATCGAGGGCCAGTCGGCCGCCGAACTGCTCCAACAGGTGAAACGCACAGTTCTCGACGCGTACGACCATCAGAACTATACCTACGGCACTCTGGTGCGCAGCCTCAAGCTGCGCCGCGATCCCAGTCGCTTGCCGCTTGTCGAGGTGCAGTTCAATCTCGAAAAGGTGGGCGCAAACCTCAATTTTCCCGGTCTGCACGTCGAAGTAGACCCTAACCCTAAGACCGCGGTGAATTTCGATCTATTCGTGAACGTCGTTGAATCCGAACAAGGCCTTTTGATTGACTGTGATTACAACTCCGACCTGTTCGACCGCGAAACAATCGCGCGCTGGCTCACGCATTTCGAAACACTGCTGAAGGGCCTGGCTGCCGACATGAGCCAGGAGGTCGATCGCCTCCCAATTCTCAGCAATGCCGAAATTCACCTGATTCTTCGAGACTGGAACGCTACGGAGAGAGACTATCCCCGTCACAAATGCGTCCAAGAACTCTTCGAGGAACAGGCTGCGCGCAATCCAGGTGCCTTCGCCGTCACATTTGAGGGACGCAGTCTCACCTATGCCCAGCTCGACAAACGCGCCAACCAACTCGCCAGGCATTTGATCAAGGTCGGTGTTACCCCGGGCTCGCTCGTCGGCATTGCGCTCGATCGCAACCTCGATCTGCTCGTCGGGTTACTCGGCATTTGGAAAGCTGGCGCCGCCTATCTTCCTTTCGATGCAGCGCATCCGCGCGATCGTATCGCCTTCATCATGGAAGAAACCTCGCTAGCTTGTCTGGTGACCCACACAAAACTTCTTCCGAATCTCACAATCTTTGAGGCGCGCCCGATCTGTCTTGATCGCGATTGGATACTCATTGAGCGCGAACCCGAGACGCGCCCTGCCGTTAAGCTCGATTCGGAGTCCGTTGCGTATACGATCTACACTTCGGGCTCCACGGGAAAACCGAAGGGCGTTGAGGTGACCCATCGCAATGTCGTCAACCTGCTTTGCTCCATGCGCGAGACCCCTGGGCTCAGCGATCGCGACCGCTTGCTCGCGGTGACTACCCTGTCCTTCGATATCGCAGGTCTAGAGCTCTTTCTTCCGCTCATCACTGGTGCGCAAGTCATTCTCGCGAGTCGCGAAACGGCGCAGGACCCCCGCATCCTAACCAAGTTGTTGAACGAATCGAAAGCCACGGCAATGCAAGCCACACCGGCCACTTGGCGCTTACTCCTCGAAGCCGGCTGGGCGGGCTGTCCGGGGTTAAGAATGCTCTGCGGTGGTGAAGCACTGCCACGGCAACTCGCAGATGAGCTCTTGGAGCGCGGAGAACTCTGGAACATGTACGGGCCAACCGAAACGACAATCTGGTCGGCCGCGTCGCGCGTCGAACCCAGCACGGGTCCCGTCACCATTGGCCCGCCCATACACAACACCTGCTTCTACGTCCTCGATGCCAAGCAACAACCTCTGCCCATCGGTGTCTCGGGCGAGCTTTACATCGGCGGCGACGGCGTAGCAAAGGGCTACTTCCGGAATGCGCAACTGACCGCGGAGCGCTTTGTTCCCAATCCGTTCGCCAAAGAACCTGGCGATCGCCTTTATAAAACAGGCGACTTAGTTCGCTATCGCCCCGAGGGAAGACTGGAATTCCTGGGACGGCTGGACAACCAGGTCAAAATTCGCGGCTTCCGTATTGAGCTCGGTGAAATCGAGTCAGTCCTCGCCCGCAATCCCGATATACGTGAATGCGTCGTCGCCGCGCAAGAAGACGAACCCGGCGTCAATCGCCTGGTAGCTTATTGCGTCCCGCTACAATCCCAAAAATGCTCCTCCGAAGATCTAAGAAACTGGGTCGCTGCTTCCCTTCCCGAGTACATGATCCCTTCGGTATTCGTGTTCATGCCTGCTTTGCCGCATACACCTAACGGCAAAGTGGATCGCAAAGCTTTGGTCCGCTTGGATGCCCTGAGTCTTCCGGAGCAGAATCTCTTCATCGCTCCTCGCACTGCCGCAGAGGCAAAGCTCGCTGCCGTTTGCGCGGAGGTTCTGCATCTGGACCGCGTGAGCGTGCACGACAGCCTGTTTGATCTCGGTGCCGACTCCATCCACCTTTTTCAGATCATTGCCCGGGCTGCGCGCGTCAGCATGACCCTCGCACCACAACAAATCCTTCGATTGCGAACCGTCGCAGCACTCGCCGCTGAACTCGACACTCATACTTCCGAAAATGGCGGCCAAAGGCACCGCCAGGAGAAAATCTCGCGCGTTCCCCGCGAGCAATATCAACTGGATGCCGCGCCTCAGGCCACGTGACATGGACGCCGGAGGCAAGATTCGTCCTACCGCATCGTGTGCCGAACCAAATATCGGCGCATTGGGCGAGCCTTTCTACCGTTTCCCCACAACTCTGGCGCAGGAATCGTTCTGGTATCTTGACCGCCTTGAGCCTGGCAATCCCTGCTGGAACATCGCCGTACGCTTTCGCATCAAGGGACCTCTCGATGTTTCTATTCTGGAGCGCTGCGTCAACGAAATCGTTCGTCGCCACGAGATTCTTCGCGTCAGCTTTGCACTCGTCGATGGCGCTCTAGCCCAAATCGTTCACGCCGAAGGAACGATCTCTCTGCCGTTGGACGACCTGAGCCACCTTCCCTCTCCCGCTCGTGACGCAGAAGAAGAACGGAGAACCATAGCGGAGGCCGCTCTGCCTTTTGATCTCAAGACCGGTCCCCTTCTGAGAGCTCGCATCCTGAAGCTCGCCGAGCAAGAGCACATGTTCTTGGTCACGATGCACCACATTGTTTCCGACGGCTGGTCCATTGGTGTCTTCAGCGATGAGGTGGCCCTCCACTACGAGGCGCTAATCTCCGGACGCCAGGGATCCGAACTCCCGCTTCAATATGCCGACTACACGATTTGGAAAAATGAGCAGGGCCAGGGACCGCTCTCCGCGCACCACCGTTACTACTGGCAAAGCAAACTTGCCAATTTGCCGGTTTGCGAAATAACTCCCGACCACGCCCGCCCATCCGCCAGAACCCACGCGGGCTACATCCTTTCGCTTGTCCTTCCGGTCTCCCTCACCGACTCCCTCGCCGAATTGTCCAGAAAGCACGGCTGCACGCTCTACACGTTGTCGCTGACAGCATTAAAAATGCTGATCGCACATTACACCCGTCAGCCCGACGTTTATGTTGGCACTCTTCTGGCGGGCCGTGATCGCGTCGAACTTGAGCCTCTCATCGGCGTTTTCATCAATACGGTGATCTTGCGCACCGATCTGTCCGGCGATCCGGGCTTTTTCCAGTTGCTTGCACGTGTCCAGCAGACCGTAGAGGAGGGCTTGGCGCATCAGGACCTTCCCTTTCAACAGGTGGTCGAAGCGTTGCGGCTAAAACGCGATCCCAACCGGCCCACGGTGTACAGCATTAACTTCATCTATCAGCGCGATTTCGTGAAGCCGCTCCAGTTTGCGGGGCTGTCCATGAATCCCGTGCCTTCCAAGTCACCCGGCGCCATTTACGATCTGAACTTTTTCATGGTGCAACGCTCAGATGGTTGGCGGCTGTCCTGCGAATACGACTGCGACATGTACGACGCTGCCACCGTAAATCGCATGATCGGTCAACTTCGTCATCTGCTCACGCAAATCGCCGCAAACCCTGATCGCAAAATCTCCGAGCTCCAATTCCCGGAGGACGCCGGCGACCCTCTCCCCGCCTTTGTGCCTCGCAACAATTTCGCGCTTCCGCCACCGAGCCATATTCAGCCCGGCGTTGAAGAGCGCCCGAATGTCGGCGGCCTCATTGTCAAAAAGATTCTCAGCCGCGTGTACACACACTTGGGGAAAATCTAACTTCTGACTGCTATTCCCGCATCGTCATCTGCAAACGTAACAGCGCTGCGCGCCATCCAAGATGCAGCCATGCCTAGCCCTTCGCTTTTCTTGCGTCTTCGTATCTTCCAGATTCGCGTGCTGGCTTCGCTTCTCAACGCCCTCGGCAAGCGCTCCGCTGGCCGGAAGTTAATCAATCGCCTACGCTGCAATCGTGTGACGCGAACTCCCCTGGATATTTGCCTCGGGTTCCGCCGAACTTTCCCGTCTTTCGCAGCGGCGCAAGCGTGCGCCTCGCAGTACATTCAAGCCGGGCATGAGCACCCAGACGAAATCCGCTTCCATACGGCGAGCTCTGATACGGTGCGCGAAAGCGACTACCCGGTTCTCTTCTATCTCGCACCGCTCGCCTCTGAATTGTGCCGTGTGTTTGATCTTGGCGGCAACGTCGGAAACCTGTTCTACGCCTACCAGCGCAAGATCAAGTTCCCTCCGGCGCTTCTTTGGACGGTGTATGATCTGCCCGTCAAAAAGCCACTCGGCGAAAAACTCGCTGCTGACCGCGCTGAACGCCACATTCGCTTCGCCAGTACTCTCGCCGAAGCGAGCGGCTCCGATGTCTTCATTGCTTCAGGCTCCCTCCATTATTTCGAAGAGCCTTTGCACGTAATCCTCGCTTCTCTTGACAGCCCACCGAAACATGTCTTTATTAATCGCACTCCCTGTTCCACCGGGCCAGACGTGATCACCGTGCAAGACAACCGTTCCTACTTGGTTCCATGCAAACTTCACAGCCGTACCGTCCTCATCAGCGGAATGCATGCGCTCGGTTACGACCTACAGGCGGAGTGGCCCGTATACGAGCGGCGACTGCCCGTGCCCACGCACCCGGATCTTTGTGCGCACACCTATTCTGGTTTCTATTTTAGGAAGAAATAAATAGCTGCGGTGCAATCTTGGGCGGGCATCACGCCCAGGGCCTCTTGCCCCTCGAAATGTTTTTGGCCCATACCGCTGGCAGCACCGCGATACTCTTGACCATGTCTTTCACCCGCGAAGCACCGGGCGGCGTCGGTCTCAGTCCCATCCTCCGCAAGACGAAATTCAGGCGGTACAAGTTTGCGCGCATCGCGTCGCGGTATTGGAAATTGACATTCAGTGAAACCGAGATATTGTCCCCATTCTGCACCCAATGCGGCGCGTTCACCGGTATGTGCACCCCGTTTCCGGGCCTCAACTCATAGACCGTTGCGTGATGCTGCAATTCCGGTTTGTACCGCGGTGCGTTGTGGTCCACGGACCAAAACCGTTCGATCTCCTCCTCCGAAAGCACTTCGCGGTCGTTGCGGTCAAAAATGCTGATCTGCTTATCCCCCTGAATCTGGAGCAGCAAGCTGCATTCGCGGTCGATATGATAGGTCGTGATCCGCTTCGGCGAAGTAATGAACAAAATCACTTCCTGGACTTTCATTACACGTTCCAGCTTCAACCCGGTAAACTCCTGCAGCTCGGCCATACACTCCCTCAACACGGCCGCGTATTCTTCATTCTTGTCGGCGCGTTTCAGGACGATCCACGCCCCGCAGTGTTCGATCCTCTGAATCGCATCGCGCACGCTGAACTCCGGCTTGGGAGTCCGATCCCACCGCTGATTCACGTCGATCGTTCCCGCGTCGTAATATAGGTCTGCAGGTCGCGCGGTCTGTGTTTCTTGGGCGAGCTCCATTATTCGGCTCAGCTGGAATACCGGGTGCCCTGCCAACCTGTGCCTGAACGCGAAGCTGTACTTGTCAAACTTCGTCCGAAATTCTTCGCTTCTTTCGATGAGCTTGCTATCCGGGGCAAAGTGTTCTGGAATCGCACTCAAAGCTGTCGCCATAACCACACCAACCCCTATGCATGAGAATGCAAACTCCGTCGAAGATAGGGTTCGGCTGGTGGTGTTTCAATCGGGTAACTTACCTAGAGGCGCCCGCAGCAAAATGTAGACCGCCGGCGAGGCGCAATCGACGGACAATCGAGCGGAGTAACGGTCGCGGCAAACCGGCTGGCGCCGACGGGAAACTACAGCATTGACCCTACTGGGCGGCAGCGCAGCTCTCTGCCGGAAATCAGGGAATTATCGCTACCGCTGGGTCCGAATAAACACTTTCCACGTTGTCGGTATCGACCGCCGTTACCACGTACGTGTAGGTTTGCCCGCCCTGAATATTCGTATCCGTATAGTCTGTCGGGACTACTGGTGCCGTGTTCATCTTCACGTATGTTCCGTCCGCAAGAACTCGGTAAACGTAGTATCCGATGATCGGCGACGAGCTCGGGTCCCAGGTCAGCGCGACGGAATGCGAGCTCAACTGCCCTCCGTTACCAGTCAGCGCGATCGACAGTCCCCCTGCATTGCTGGCTACCGCGATGGATCCCGCCGCGCTTCCTGTTAGCGACGGTGCAAACACCACGTTGAGCGCTGCAGTCTGCCCAGGTGCCAATGTCGTGTTGGCACCCGCGCCGCTAGCGGTAAACCCCGCGCCAGTCACCAGCACGCTGGAAATCGTAACGTTCGCATTCCCGTTGTTCCTTACCACTATACCCAGCGAACTGTTGCTCCCCACCAGCACGCTTCCGAAATCCAGGCTGCTTGCGCTGGAACTCAGTACCGACGATGCCGCCACGGCGCTGCCGCTCGTGGAAATTGCGAGCGGAGAATTGGGCGCGTTGCTCCTCAATGAAATCGAGCCCGTAGCATTTCCGGCCGCGCTCGGCGCAAACACCACGTTAAACGTCGCGTTGTTGCCCGCCGCAATGCTCATCGGCAGCGTCAGACCGGACGTGCTAAAGCCCGTACCCGTCACGCTGGCGCTCGAAATTGTGACACTGGTGGTCCCAGCATTCCGCAATGTAATGGTTTGAGAGCTATTTGAGCCCATGGCCACCGCAGGGAAGCTGGCGCTCGTAGGCGTCGCGGAGAGCTGCGACTGCGCCTGCGGTGTCGGTGCCGGCGTGCCACTGCCGCCTGCGTTCGATCCATTAACAACGCCAGCGCATCCGCTGCCGATCATCGAGGCAGCAAGCACTATCGTCACCAAGCAATTCGATATTTTGCATACATCCGACCTTTGGTTCGCCATAGTGTGGCAAGTGTAAGAAACGCGTTCCACACGCCACTACTGGTCAGGAGTTCACAACCGGGACAGGGTAAGCCCCCGTACAGGATTTACCCTACGGACAGCTACTGGATTAGCCCGATTGAATTCGGGGTCGACTTTCGCGAAGAAAACTCATGGAATTATGGCTACTGCCGGGTCCGAATAATCGCTTTCCGTGTTGTCGGAGTTGACGGCCGACACCACATACGTATAGGTCTGCCCTGCTTGAATACTCGCGTCTGTATAATTCGTTGGGACCACCGGCGCACTGTTGATCTTCGCGTAGGTTCCGTCGGCAAGAACTCTATAAACGTAATATCCAACGACGTCCGATGTGCTCGCGTCCCAGTTCAGCGCGACGCTATGCGAGCTCAGCTGTCCGCCGCTACCGGCCAATGCGATCGACACTCCCGTTGCATTGCTGGCGACCGTAATGGATCCCGCCACGCTTCCCGTCGCAGACGGTGCAAACATCACGTTCAATACCGCGGTCTGCCCCGATGTCAACGTGGTGTTGGCCCCAGCGCCGCTTGAGGTAAACCCCGCGCCGGTCACAAGTACGCTGGAGATCGTGACGTTCGCGTTCCCAGTGTTCGTCAGCGTAACACTCAGTGAACTATTGCTCCCCACCAGCACGCTTCCAAAATCCAGGCTGCTCGTACTGGCGCTCAGTGACGGTGTTGATGCGATGCCACTGCCGCTGGTGGTGATAGCCAGCGGTGTATTGGGCGCGTTGCTCGCAAGCGAAATCGAGCCAGTAACATTCCCCGCGGATGTAGGAGCAAACACCGCGTTAAACGTCGCGCTCTGGCCAGCCGCAATGCTCATCGGCAACGCCAGACCGGAAATGCTAAAGCCCGCGCCCGTCACATTCGCGCTGGAGATTGTCACGCTGACTGTCCCACCGTTCTGCAATGTAATCGTTTGTGAGTTGCTTGAACCCATGGCCACCGCTGGAAAGCTGGCGCTTGTAGGGGTCGCCGCAAGTTGTGGTTGCGGTGCGATGCCACTGCCGCTAGTGGCGATGGCCAGCGGAGTGTTGGACGCGCTGCTCACAAGCGAAATCGAACCAGTAACATTCCCCGCGGATGTCGGGGCAAACACCACGTTAAACGTCGCGTTCTGGCCCGCCGCGATGCTCATTGGCAGCGTCAGACCGGAAATGCTAAAGCCCGCGCCTGTCACATTCGCGCTGGAAATCGTAAGACTGGCGCTCCCGCCGTTCTGCAATGTAATCGTTTGTGAGTTGCTTGAACCCATCGCCACCGCTGGAAAGCTGGCGCTTGTAGGGGTCGCCGCGAGTTGTGGTTGTGGCGTGTTCGTAGGCGGTGCCACCGGCGCGGACTTGCTCCCCGAAGGGCTCGACCCCGCTACAACACCCGCGCAGCCGCTCCCGATCATCCATGCGGCAAGCACCGCTGTCACCAGACACTTCAATGTCCGGTTTCCATCCGACCCTCGGTTCTTCATCGTGTGGCAAGTGTAGAAACTCGTTCCACACGCCACTACTGGTCGCACGACTAAATGAAGTGCAGATCGTTCCCTTATGCGTGCGGACAGTTAACTCAATTAGGTCGGACAGGTAACTCGGTAAGGTCGGACAGGTAACTTGTAAAGTCGGACAGGTTAACTAACTAGCGCCAGTAAATTGCCACCTGTGTCTCAGCGAATTTCGAGTTAACAATGGTTGGGTCGAGACGTACGGCAGTAGAATCCTGTATTGCGCTCGGGCAGCGACCTACCCTAGAATCCGCGTACCCCGCCCCATGCAGCGCTATGCCCCAAACAATCTTCAATTTCTTCGGTCTGCGCGAAAATCCTTTCAAGATCAACCCTGATCCTCGTTTCCTCTTTGTCACGGATCAGGTGCGCGCCACCGGCGATGAACTCGCTTACGCTATTCGCACCCGTAAGGGCTTGATCCTTCTCACCGGCGAAGTAGGCACCGGCAAGACCATGCTCATTCGCCGTCTCCTCGATTGGCTTGCCGAACAGAAGATGCCCACCGCCCTCATTTTCAATTCCCACATCAAGCCCGACCACCTGCTCGATTTCATCCTCAACGATTTTGGCGTGCCTTGCACATCGACCATAAAAAGCGAAAAGCTAATCGCGCTCAATAGCTGGCTGCTCGAGCGATATCGCTCCGGCCAAACTCCGGTGTTGATTGTCGACGAGGCTCAGGGCCTGGACTCCATGGCTCTCGAGGAAATCAGGCTTCTCCTCAATTTCGAAACACCGCGCGAGAAGCTTCTGCAGATCGTCCTCGCCGGGCAGCCGGAGCTGGAAATTAAGCTCAAGTGTCACGAACTCCGTCAGCTTCGCCAACGCATCACCGTACGCCGCAGGACAGCTCCTCTAACCCTCGAACAAACTTACGGTTATATCCGCGAGAGGCTCCGCGTCGCGGGTGCCGATGGTAATCCGATTTTTGAGCCCGACGCCGTCCGCTCGGTCCACGCCTATTCCGGCGGAATCCCCCGCGTAATCAACGTCCTCTGCGAGCAATCGCTCATTAATGCCTGCGCTGATGGCGCCAACACTATCTCGTCAAGCGCCGTTGAACGGGCTGCCCACGACTGCGAACTCGATCGTGCCGATTCCATCGCTCGCATCCTGAACACCGGCTCCTACTCAACCGCAAACGTCTCGGATATCGGCTCCATATTCGCCGCCGTCTCGGCTAGCTCAGATTCCCCCACCGAGCCAAGGCAACGGCAATCGGAACCATTTCCAACTGCTGGCCAGGATCGCTACGAGCACGTGCAACCTTGGCCCGCCGCAGAGCAAGTCCAGGCCTCCGCGGTCGTAAAGAATCCATGGAAAGAGAACGCCATTGCGCCCGAGGCTTTAGCGCCCCCGGCGGCGCAATATGTCCAAGAGCCCTTCCCTCCATCCCAGGCGCTTCCCAGGCCACCGGAATCAGACGCTGCTCGGACGCCTGTTCCTCCATCGCGTCGGTCACCGACCCATTTCCTGCACCTTTGGGGCAGGAGCTTCGCCGCCGACGCTCGCGCAACCTTTCGCCAGTTCCGCCGCGCGCTCCACTCCTATGAAATTCGCTGGTGGAATCCTCTCGCCCGCGCGCTGGGCCACCAACTGCGTCAAGCGCGCATTCGGAGTTCTCGCTTTTTATCCGATCCTCGCTGGAAACGCCTGCGGACTCGAGCTGTTTCCACCTCGGTAGCCGCCTGGCAGGCATGCAAATCCGCCACGCCGCCTTGGCTTAGCCGTAGCCCTCAGCAAGAACCGCTCCTGCGCGTTGAAGGCACCGCCCCGTCACCCGCAAATCGCCGCCGCACGATCACGTCTTTGCGGCGATGGCTGTATCAACCGCTCATCAATCAGCGGAAAGTAGACCAGCGGAAGCAGCATCGCTGATAGCCTAATCAGTGAGACCTCTACTTCGCGCTCTCAACCTCGCTGGATCCCAACAACGCCGAGTCCTTGGGAAACTCCTCGCCCCAGATGTAATGGTTGAACCAATCGAGATTCGCCTGCATCACCGCGCGATTCGACTTTGGCTTTGTGATCGGGTGTCCGAAACCGTTGTATAGAATCAGCCTCGACGTTACGTGTTGATCCTGCAATCCCCGGTACAGTTCAAAACTATTCGGCGGAGGCACGCGTTTGTCCACGCTGCCTACTTGAATCAGAGTCGGTGTTTTTGCCTGCTTGATCGCTGCCATCGGCGATGTCTTCTGATAAATCTCCGGATCATCCCACGGCGTCGCGTGCAGATACTGCCGTGTGAACGGAGTGATGTCCGTGTTCACGTAATACGTTCTCCAGTCGCTGATTCCCGCCCCAGCGGAAATGGCCTTGAAGCTGTCCGTGTGGGTCGTGAGAAACGCGGAAATGTATCCTCCCTGCGACCACCCCATCGATCCCACTTTCGCGGCGTCCACCATCCCACGATCGATTAGCGAGTCCACCCCGCTGATCACATCCCACATGTCCCCCACACCCAAATTGCGCACGTTCAGCGCCCGAAACGCCGCGCCATATCCCGCGCTGCCCCGATAGTTCGGCTGCAGCACCAACGCGCCCTTCGACAAAAACATCTGCGTCGGATAATACGTATCGCCGGCAGATACCGTCGGTTGCGAAATGCCTGTTGGCCCGCCATGAATCACTACCAGCAGCGGATATTTCCTGGAGGCATCGTAGTTCGCAGGTTTACGCAATATCCCCTCAATAGTTGAACCGTCCTGGCTCTTCCAGGAAATCACTTCCGCGCTGCCCAGGTTCCAATCCTTGACCTGCGCCGTCATGTCCGTCAGTTGCCGCGGGGTGAATTTCTGCGCGCCGGTAACGAATATTTCCGTCAGATGCGTTGCGTCTTGCGCCGCCACACCCAACGTCTTGAAATCTTTCGTGAAGGACACGTCGTCGAGATAATACGCATCTGGCGAGCTGAGCCGCGCGATCTCCTTCGTCTTCGGATTCACGCGAAATAGATGCGCGGATGTTTTTTGCAACCCTTCGAAATAGATCCCCTCCGGGCCCCACTCCGCAATTCGCGGATCTTCATCAAATTGTGTCGTCAAATCTTGCACGTCTCCGGGTTTTGTCGCAGGTTGCGCGAGCACCCGCTCCACATCCACCACGGCAATGTGCGTGTTTGCGTAGTAGTAGTACGGCTGCGCCAGCGCCGTCGCAAACGCGATTTGCTTCCCGTCGGGCGAGAACGTCGGGTCGCGATCGGGCCCGTCCAATGCGACGATCTTGCGAACCGCATTGTCTTGCGTCAGTTCCGCCAGATAAATATCCTCGTCTCCTCCGAACGCCAGCATCGGATTGTGCGTCGCTGCAAACGCGATGCGCTTCCCATCCGGCGACCACGCGAATCCGTTCACATTCAGGCTCGCGTCCCGCGTGATCTGCCGCGCCTTTACCGGCGCCCTCTCCGGCGATTGTGGGGCCTCCGCGTCGCCCACATCCGCCACCCACAGTTGGTTTTGCCGAAAATCCTCCTCGTAGACCTCATAGTCGCTGTATTTTTCCTTCCGCTCTTTCTCGCTCTTGCTTTCCGCGCTCGGCGCCGTAAACGCAATTCGCTTTCCATCTTTCGACCAGTGAAATCCTCCGATATCCGTCTCCTGCTGCGTCAGCTGCCACCCTTCTCCGCCCTCCGGCGAAATCACCCAAATCTGCCGCGCCGCCGGCTTCCCTTCCCCCTCTTTTTTCTCGTCTTTTCCTTCCTTCTTCTCGCCTCCCGCCGGCACAATCGCGCTACTTTCCCGCTCGGTGATAAACGCCAACCACCGCCCGTCCGGCGACCATTCCGGCGCATCGCTCGATTTCTTTCCTCGCGTCAATGGAAAGCTCGCCCCCGTCGCCACGTTCACCAGCCAAATCTGCCGCACGTACGCATTCTCCTTCCAATCCGTTTCGCGCACTCGATACGCGACAAATCTCCCATCCGGAGAGATGCGCGCCCCGCCGATCGTCTTCAAACTCAGCGATTCCTCCAGCGACGGCGTATGCTTCGTCTGCGCGTGGAGCGCGCCACCGCAAAGAAAACCAAATGTCACCACCAAGACCCACCCAACAAGTTTGTTCACAAAGCTCCTCTCGCTTACTTCAATGGTGTTACCCAGAATCCACGCACACAAACGGCAAGCGTCGCCTTTTCCAAAACGTCCTATCGCTTCTTCTCCCCGGAGGCCACCCGCCGCTTCGCCTTAATCAATACATCCGCGGAGTCCGGCCGCCCATTCCAGAAGTCCAGCCGCACTCGCCCATCCGCAAGCAGGCTGACCGTTGCGGGAATCGCGCTCGCTGTCAGGTACCACCCTTCGGGCAACACGACAGCATTGCGCGGCCGGCCCAGGCTTCGGTCAAACACCAAGTCGTCCCCCTCCAAGCGGTAACTTCCGATCGCCGTATACGTCTCCGAAATCCGCAACCTTATCGTTTGCCCCTTCTTCACCGGCGCAAACCGCACCACCACCACCTGCGACGTGGGCGCCACCACTTCCCCCGCTTCGATCTTCGCCAACACCAACTGTTCTCCGCTCATGATTTGCGTCTCAAGCTTTTCACCCGTATCCAACACGTATGCTGACGGCTCGGAAACCGTGCTGCCCGCCCGCACCACGTTCAGGTACTTGTCCACGCCCGGCCGCGACTCCGTGTAGTCGTGATACAGACGAAACGCATGCGTCTCCGGCTCCTTCAAGAAATAAACAATGTCGCGATCCTGATGCGCTCGCTCAGAGAGCCGCTGCTTCTCCGTCTCTCCCGCGAACGGCGCTTCCCAACTGACCGCCGTCGTCAAGGGCCGAGGTACCGCGGCAGCGCCCGTCTGCGCTCCCAACCTCGCTCGCACCATTAGCGGAGCCTCCCCCGCACTTCCATTCATGAAGCTCACCGCGGTCCGCCCGTCCGCCTCCGGCAAAACCTGCGACGCCACATTGCATCCCACCACTTCGTATCCCGCCGGCAGTACAACGCTGTTTCTCTTGATCCCCAGCGAGCGGTTAAACACAATTGCATCCCCGTCCCGGTAATAGCTCTTCGCATCCTTATACGTTTTCAAAATAATCAGCCGGCCCTGCCCACCCTCCGGCACCGACCGCGCCAGATGCACCTTGATGTAACTCGTCCCCGCATCGGCATCCGCCATCAACGGGTCCTTCCGCGCCTCCTCGCCGCTCACAATTTCAAATTGCAGCGCCTCCCCGCTCATCGCGTCATAGACGGCTTCATCGCTGGCCACGCTGCCCTTCCGTATCGGGTTGTAATAATACTTAGCGCCCACCGTGGTCGCCGTCACCTCATAACGAATCCGAAAGCTCGCGCTATCCGGCGCCAGTAACTCGTACCTCGTGTATTCGTCAGTCTCCGTCTGTCGCGCAGCCGCGCTTGCCGTGGTTGCTCCGCGTGCGCCCTGTTGCGCGCGCACGGCTTCACCCGAAAGTAGCAACGCCACACCAACGCAAGCCGCAATCCATTTCCTCACGTGGTTCTCCCTCGCCAAATACAGCGCCCGCATCATATCGACCCTGCGGCAGGAGTAAATACCAAAAGCGCCGCGCCGTCTTTGCCGCTACAATCGGCGTGGGTTCATCATGCTGGCAGACACCCGCATTCGCCCCGCACTTCTCGCGGACCTTCGCGTCCTCCGCGCACTCATCGACGCTTCTGTTCGTCGGCTTCAGGCGCAGGATTACACTCCCGCCCAAATGGAAGGCGCGCTCACCACCGTCTTCGGTGTCGATACGCAACTCATTGCCGACGGCACATACCTAGTTGTCGAGTATTGTCCTTCGGAATCGCGCGCCACGCCGGTCGTCATCGCCTGCGGCGGATGGAGCAAACGCAGAACTCTCTACGGCGCCGATCAATGGACCGACCGTCACGACGACCTCCTCGACCCGCGCCATGACGCCGCCAAGATTCGCGCCTTCTTCATTCATCCGGACTGGGCCCGCCGCGGCGTCGGCACTCTCCTCCTCGACGCCTGCGAAAACGCGGCAAGATCCGCCGGCTTCTCCCGCTTCGAGATGGGCGCCACCCTCACGGGCGCGAAACTCTTCCGCGCTCGAGGCTATCTACCCATCAGAAATCTGGAAGTAAGTCTACTCAACGGCGAGTCTTTGCCGATTATTCACATGGAAAAACGAGCCTAGCGTGGAATTGCCTAAGCCCGACTATGAGGTGTGGCCTGTGGGAGAACCCCGCGTAGCAGCCGCGTTTGAAAGTGCATGCAAAACTGGCAGAAGCTAGCTCTGAACTCTATTCTATGCCTGTTTCTTCCGCACCAGCGTCGGCCGCTTCCCGTGATCGCTCATGCGCTTCATGTGGCGATCCAACACCACTTCCGCAATTTTGGGCGTGAAGAACGTTTTGTTGGACCGCACGGCGTCCACCGCGGCGATTAGATCCCGCATGGCGTCTGACTTCAGCACGTAACCCTTAGCCCCGGAATCCAGCACCTGTTCGATTACGTCTTGCGAATCGTGCACGGAAAGAATCAAAATCTTCGTCCGGCAGCCACGTCCTAAAATCTCTCGGGCCGCCTCCAGTCCGTTCATTCTCGGCATGCTGATGTCCAGCAGCGTGACGTCTGGTTCTAGCAGGAAAACTTTCTGAACCGCCTCTTTCCCATCGGCCGCTTCTCCCACCACCGACCATCCGAACTGCGACTCCAGCAGATTTCGTAATCCGAATCGCACAATTTCGTGGTCGTCAGCCAAAAAAAGGCGCAGCGGAACCATCGCTCACCTCACGCACCGTCTCATTAAGCTTGAAAGCCCGTCCTGGGCCGCACGAACTCTCATTCACACCAAGCGCTACAAAATCAATAGCACACCGCCCCCTCAGTGACCATCAGGCGTTTACTGCATCCCTTTGGCTGTCGATTTGCTACGCCCCCGACTGCCTCACGAGCATTCCTAACCGAAACTTCGCCCCCAACGCAGCACAAAGCAAAAAGAGGAAGCTCGCGCTTCCTCTTTTTCCAATTCTTACTTAAAGAGCTACGCGAGGGATGAGATTGAAGTGGGGGAGATTACCGAACAAGAGCCTTACGCATCCCGCTGGGCGTCTACTATTCGACGTTAGTCCCGGCGCTCCAAGCGGGCCATCCAGTTATGAGTGTATTCACACTTGCGGGCAGGCTGTACCTGGCACTACTCCGTTACAATTTCCTCTTCGCACGCCGCCGAGCCAGGGTCGCTCTCCTGTTGCCTGCTCTCTTGCCTCGACTTCTCCGCCCCTTAGCAGCTTTCTTCACGGCACGGCGCACCCGCGGCTTCGCAGCCGCAACCTTCTTTGTGAACGCTTTCTGGACCGCTCCGGCTTTAGCCGCGATCGTGCCCAGCGTTGACCCAATCGATTCCGCCACGCTCGTGAGAATCGCCTCATCCTTCGACGGTCTATGACTGTCCACGGGAATGCTCCTTTACTCCTACCAATTTATTGCGTTATTGCGGCGGCCAAATCTTGTCGCCAATCGCAGCCTAAACCGGACGTCGTCCCTGAATCACCCGGATCAGCACAACTATGATCGCCAGCACCAGCAGAATGTGCACAAATCCGCCCAGCGTGTAGGAACTCACCATTCCCAAGAGCCACAAAATCACAAGGATTATCGCAATCGTCCACAGCAAGTCCATTTTTCTCTCCTGTCGTCTTTTCTCGACTCGGCCGCTTTCCTTGGGCCGAACTCCTACGAATTACGCGCTTCCCGATAAGCGCCCTGGCCCGCTTCTACCGCGTCGTTGACAAATTCTCTCGCGCTATCCGCTGCTCTTTGCGCCTTGCGCGCCACTCTCTTCCCCTGTGCAACCGCTTCGTCGATCCCGTTCTGCGCTTTCTCGCGCAACAACCCTCGCGTCTGTTCTCCCGATTGCGGAGCCAGCATCAACCCCAGAATCGCTCCCACTCCTAGCCCGATCGCGAAAGCCGAGGTAATTTGTGGCCAATTTTTTCGACTCATGGCTTCCTCCTACCACCCTTCAGACGTTCGACCTGTCGATGTGTGTGAATTCCCGACGCGTCACAATGGCGCAGCGTAACGCCCGCCCAGGCACAGAACCATCCGGTAAACGGCGTAGACCTTGCTCGCATCTTCTTGTAGGCTCTTCACAAACTCCTCGAAGCGTGCACGCCCGCCGCCTCCGTAGCGCAACGCCGTCATTACATCTCCACGCTATACCTCTGAATTACCCCGTAGCATTCACACGCAATCCTCTCCAGCTCCGCTCGATTCAGGATCTTCACCGACCCTCGGCCGTATTCAATCACTTTGGCTTTCTGCAGTACTCCGGCCGCCAGGCTCACGCTAGGCCTGTCCGTCCCCAGCATCGTCGCTAGAAAATCGTGCGTGAGGGGAAGCGAGGCCGAACTCACGCGATCCTGTGCCATCAGCAGCCATCGCGCCAGTCGTTGCTCAACGCCGTGCAGTCGGTTGCACCCCGCCGTCTGCGCCACCTGCAAGCCCAGAACAACCGTGAAACGCTCCAACTCGTGACGCAGTTCCGGCGCCGTCAAAAGCAACTCCCGCAGCGTTGCCGCCGATATCCGCAATCCGTCGCCTGTAATTTGCACCACCTCACGCAGAGGGCTCCGCCTGAGCCCGGCAAGCGCGGGGATACCCACCAACCCCTCTTTTCCCACGATCCCAGCCTCAACCGTCTTCCCATCCGCCAGCACGACTACCAGCGAAAGCAAACCATCGTTGGGAAAATACGCGTACTCCAAGACCTCGTGCGCTTCGTGAAGAACGCGATGCGAATCCAGCTCCACAGCTTCGAGGTGTGGTCGAATTGCCCGGAACTCCGTTTCTGGGATCGAAAGTAAGATTTTATTTTCTACGCGCTTGTTCGTCGCGTCTTTGCGCTCTTCGGGCGGAAGGAACTGTATCGTTTGATGCGCCACAATAAATCCTTTTTGATTGGATTCTCGGCCAGAATAAAAGTTTGCGAGCCAGCCCGCCATTCTCAGCCATTCATCGGTATCTTTCAGCTCATCGGCTGCTTCGCGATTTTCGCCACGATTTCCTGGCTTCTCTGGTCAAACACGAAGTATTCGCCTGGCGCCACGCTCGCCAGTTCCGAGATTCGCTCTTGCGCCGTGTGTATATCGCTCGCCGCTTCAACCCACACAAAGCTGCCATCGCTCTGTCTTCTCAAGATGTCCAAATGGGGTGAACGCATAATCCTCGCTCGCTGCTAGATTGACTACCGGGCTAAGGAATTGCATGTGCCCTACCAATCTGGCTCCCCCCATGAAATCTTACGGTTAGCTGGCTCACTCAAGCGCGTTTACAGCCGCGTTCGGGCAAACGCTGTAGCGCGAAAAGCCAGCCTTTCGCAGCCGCCGCTGTACTTTTTACCCGTCAGGTCAATCCCCGAGCAACCCTCACGTGCCCAGCGTTATGCGTCGCTCTGTGGAGGTATAAGACGGTATAAGAAGCCACCTCTGTGGACGTATCAGAAGACCTGGTGCTAACATAAACTACGCTTCAATTCGGTGGGGCCGTGGCGCAGTTGGGAGCGCGCCTCGATGGCATCGAGGAGGTCGTGGGTTCGAATCCCATCGGCTCCACCAACTTACTTACTTCTTTTCAATCGGCTAGCAAAAACTTCAAGGGGCACTAAGGGGCATTAAGCCGCGTGCGAAGGCAATACGAGGCTCACGACTTTACTGTGCGCCGCGCGCTTGCTTTCGTCCATGGCTTTGCCGTAGACGTTCATCGTGGTACGGATGTCGGCATGGCGCATGAGTTCCTGCTGCACTTTCATCGGAGCCCCCGTCTCATCGAGCAGGGTTCGGAAAGTGTGGCGAAACGTGTGCCAGCCAATACGTCCTATGCCGCAACGAATGCCTGCGGGAATGATATGACGCCGCTCTACGCCCCAGGGATACCAGGGCAACCTGCCTGCCACGTAGGGGCTCGCAAACACCCAGTCCTCGGGATTTTTGAAGAGCGTCGTGCGTTGCCAACGCAGGAGCACCTCGGCCAGTGCCGGATCGAGCGGGATGCCTGCATTGGAGTATTTGGTTTTGACGTCGCTCACTATGCCGGTGACGATGCCTCTCCGTACGAGGAGCGTGAGGTCATCCCAGAGCACGTCACACCACTTGAGTCCGAAGAGCTCGCTGCAGCGGAGCCCCGTGGCGAGACCGAGGATAACCATCGTGCGGAAGGGTTCATCTAGTTCTTCGAGCAAGAGATGGAATTGCGGAACGCTCAGAACCATCGGCTCTCGCTGTCGTTTGCTTGTGCCTCGGACTCGCACGAGCTTCATGGGATTCTCGCCAATTTCGGTGAGTTCCCAACGCATCGCGCAGTTCAACAGCACTCGCATGAGATTGTGGAGATGCCCTTTGGTTCTCGGCGCCAAGTCGAGCCCCTTCAACCATTGCTCCACGGCGAAGGGCTTTACCTTGGAAATCGGATAGTCGCCCCACCGCGGTTTGATCTGGTTGTTGAGGTATGACCTGTACGCATTCGCGGTCGAGTGCCGCAGTTCCTGAAGCTCTGTTTCGAGGTACCGGTTCACGAGCATGCCGATCGTGACCGTGCGTCCTTGAAAATGGTCAGAGTTCACATCAAGCTTGCGATGCTCGATGGCCCGCCACGCATTCGCTTCGGTTTTGAGCACTGAGACTGAACCAATCACTTCTGTCCGTTTTGAATAGCCGCCGTCAGGCTTTCGTTCCCGCCAGCGGTAGACAAAGACGAGACCCTGCTTTTTCGACGGCCGGGTTTCAATCCAACCGTGTTGATACGTATTGCGAGTTAGCCGCAACATCATGCTCTCCTTTTGGGATTAGAGGAGAGTTGCGGCGCAACCCTGTTGGCCTTCGGTGAAAAGCATACACCGCTTCGCAGCAAGGCGTCCAAATCCGAGGGACGAAAATACCATCGCCGCCCAAGTTGGCATCCGGGGATCTGGCCCCTGCGCGCCATGCGCTTGACCGTCTTGGGGTGCAGCCGAAGGAATCTTGCTGCTTCAATGCAGTCCCAGACGGGCTCCTGAGTTGAAGATGCAATTTCCATAGACCTCCACTTCGAGATGATCGATCCCACCCTCATTTGTTGACGCGAATCCCCATCACTGACAGCTATCAATCACGAGGTGTTCTTCATCCAAAGTCTTTGTCACAGTGGGAAAAAGGAACGGCACAAGCCTTTGCGCCGGAGGGCGGGAGCGACCCCAAAGGACTTTTGGGCGGCTTGCCGCAAAAAAAGTGGGGTCGCTCCCGCCCGATTTCGCCTTTTTCCCACGGTGACTTCCCCTTCCCTCTCTTCCGTATTTCCCCGTGCTTTAAGCACTTCGGGCCCCCGGGCGTGAAGCCGTTGCAATTTCAAGCATGCAGAGCGCAACTATTACCTTCTTCACGCGGGCACAGCAGAATCAGCATGAGCGAGACCGATTCGGCCGCAGGACAAGCGTGTCAAAGCCCACCACGTGCTTCCGGTCATTGGTTTCAATCGCGTGGCGGATAGCGCTGTCGCTGATGTGACCGTTCTTCCAACTGCGATACAACCCTTCAAATCTCTCCCCAGAGAACCGGCTCCGCATCTGGTTGCGGAAAATCAGATCTCCCTCGCTTACTTCTCGGTAGCGCTTCTCCTCCCACGCCTTCCGCACTCGGAAGTACCGAAGCAGGTCCTCGGTAATGTCCGATTCGAGCGGAATCTTCACGAAGGAATGAAAGATTTCCGTGGCCTTGGGGAGGTGCAAATCGGTCCGGGAAGCATAGACCAGCCGGAACTCGCAGAGCTGACGGAACAGGGGGAGGTAGCGGTTCAGGTGACGGATGAAATCCGTGAACCCCGGAGCCCCCTCATGGATATAGGTGAATGTCACCACAGGAGAGGAAGGAGTCAAGTACATGGGGAACTTGTCGACGAAATACCGAACGGCTGGAACGGGAGTCTTCCTGCTCAGATAGAGGTTGGCGGGAAGAAACTGCTTGCCAATACTCAGAGTTTCACAGAAGTATTGGAACTTTTCCGGCTCGGTTTCCAAGTACTGATATCCCTGGTTCATCAGGACGAAATCGAGCATGGCAATGCGGCGTTGGATGAAGTCGAATTCATGTTCACGGCGGTTGCGCAGGTTCTCCTTTTCGATCTGGCGATAGAGTCGGCGCGAGGACAAGTGATGCACGACACCGCCTTTCGGAGAGCATTCCGTACGAGCGTGCCCTCGGCTTTGGAGCTTGCTCCAGAAAGTGGTCGTGCGCTTGCCCCAATGAGCGCCCGTAAAGCTAAGGAACTGCCGTGCGGTGAAGTAGCCAGAATGTGTTGCAACGAGGTAGAGAAATCGCGCCTCTACCCCGGTGTAGCCAAGTGCTTGGAGAGCGTCGAGATGTGCCGGTGTGATGTTCATAGCGAGAGGAGCCAATTCCTCGTCTTTTCGGAAATGCGCCGTGATTTGCCTCATGGCACACGTTGAGCGTGGGCTCATGGACAGGGTTTCTACCTTTCCGTCCGGCCCGGGGACCACCGAGCGGCACACAATCAAGCTAGGTGGCTAACCGAAGTGGGACGGCTCCACCCAGCCCACAGGGGAGTCGACGAAGACTCCCCCTATGTACTAAGAGGCCTCGAAAACGGGAAAACTCAACTTGAAAGGTTGACTGGCGGGCTAGTGCTTGAACCTCATCCTCGCCTGTTCTATCAGGATCAAACCTTCGAGCCCCCTAATACTTATAGAGGCCTTGAAAACGAAAAACGTCAAAAGGAAATTTCAAGTTTAGTTGGGAGATGCTGCCAGACATTCTGGGAGCGCAGATATCCAGCCCTCGAGACCTGCGGTGTTCCTCGGGGAGGACTTTCTTCCCAATTCTTTAGAAGGCCAGGCTGCACCGCGAAACTCCCGTGTTGTCATACTGCTGGCGGATTCGCGCCCCATCGCCTCGATCATTTTATAGTTCAGCAGCGCAAGTACTTATGGAGAACACGCGGGGGCAATAAGGAGCCAGTTCAGTCAATCAACCCGGTGCGTGAACGCGCGATGAGAACGACAAGTGGAGTCGGCCGTTGGATGACAATGCCATCCTCTTCCTGAGCTTTCCGCCTTCTTTTCAATCAGATAGAAAAACATTCGAGGGGCACTAAGGGGCGCTAAGCCACCGGCCTGCGTGTCCACGATAGTAAGGGCCTCCGTACTCCAATCGCTCTTGGAAATGCCGATTCTATTTCCAGCGTCGGCATTGATGAAGGCTGTTCTCGAAGGACGTACTCCGCCTAAAGTTCGCGTCCAACTCGTAACACAAGGCGTGCCCATATCGGACGTCAAAAATTGAGATCCAATCAATGCGGAGCAATCTTGACATAGCCAGGAACTGAATCTGCGGTACCAACAATAATTTTCGTGGAATCTGGCTGGGTTACTTCGACATTTTCGAAATAGTGTCCGTCGATCGAGGGAGTATAAAAATAGGAATAAATTCGGCCGTTGCCAAAATCCTGTCGTGTCAGCACTCTGCCTTGATATGAATTTCGTAGTAACACGTTTCGATTCTCATCCTCGATCACGGTCATTAGGATACCGTCGTACGCGTAGTGCCTCTGATGGCCGGACGAGAGGATGACATCGCGGAGCATGCCATTCTCGTTGTAGCGGTAGTCCGCCCAATTCCCCTGGTCATCTTGAGCATGAGTGATGCGAGATTGCTCATCGTGCTTGAACTTGATGGAGTGCTGATGCGGCGTGCGAATCTCAAGCAGATTGCGCTGCGCGTCACGGAGAAATCTGAGCACGTTCCCCTGGGCGTCGCGCATTTCCGTTGGCGCACCTTGCGCCATATTCGTGGCCTGATATGCTTCGGGAAACCGAATTGACGAGCCGTCTGTAAGCCAAGTGGTCCAACCGTCTCCGTTCCATTCCGTCACGGCTTTGTAAAAGTTGGTTGATGTCTCTGTGTGCTGAAAAACGCCGTCAGCATACCCGACGCCTTCCGACACCCGGGCAAAGAAAAGAAAGTTCCCGTCTTCCAGCGCGACCATGTTGTAGGTGTAAGGATTGCGGGTGCCTAGAAGCGAGATGTCATAAGGATGATTTGTATTCTTACCGAAGGCATGGACGCGGTTTTGGTGCAGGTAGTCGCCGGAATTGTAACTTCGTGTCAAGGGAACGTCGAAGACATCGCTTAGGTATAGATCCGATTGGCGCAGAACAAAGTTTCCATATCGTAGATCAAGCTCAAATCGGTCAACCAGACCAGAATGCTGTGTCGGCATCGTGCAATTTCCGAGTTGCGGGGCCACGCCGCTTCCCGTGACCGCCGCAAAGACGCATGGAAAATCTCCATTGAGTCTCGGAGGAGATGCATCGCTCCGGTTGAGCAATTCAAGAACGCGAGAACTGGGATGAGCGCGCAGCTCTTCCGCCTTGGCGGCGGCCTCGGTGGCATCCTTGTCGGCTTTCTTCTGCGCAAGGTGGATCTGATAAGGCACGTATGCGATGCGCATAGCGGCACCAATGCAAAAAGCACCAAGCACAACCAGCAGCCATTTACGCCGCGATTCGTCCATTCCTGCCTCCGGGCAGATCTGGTCTCACTCTTGCTGCTCAGATCACAACCGTGCTACGGCTTCACTTCACATAAGCGAGCACATGGCAGGTGGCATGGGTTGCGCGGTACGTGGCAGTGAAAGAGCCGCACACGAAGCACTTGGCCCGGCATCGTCGGTCACAGTTTTGGCAATCTGCCCTTCTTTCTGAGCCTAGTTAGCGGCGTGACTCACAAC
>Ga0209647_1000034_pt1 | contig 109973 bp, 104 predicted proteins | sample GraSoi_2013_60cm_FD_185827 | JGI IMG/M metagenome (GOLD analysis project Ga0209647, IMG submission 185827) | Grasslands soil microbial communities from the Angelo Coastal Reserve, California, USA - Sample 9_17_2013_60cm (SPAdes) (version 2) | ecosystem: Environmental > Terrestrial > Soil >...
TGCCCGCCGACAACAACCACGCCGCCACCGCCACGGCGATGTTTCCGGCGCCCGCCGTCATCAGCGCGCCGGACAACCCGATGGATGGAATGAGGAGGAAGGCGGAGGCCAGGACTCCCATCACCGCGCCGAGGCTGTTTAGAAAATAGAGGGCGGCGATCTGGTGGCCGGGTTCCTCCGGCGACATGCGAAGCACCGCCGAGCTCATCAACGGGAAAGATGCTCCGAGAAGGATGGACTGTGGGGCGAGCAGCGCCGCCGCCAGGGCCCATTGCGGCATGCAGTAGGCGGCACCCGGCTCGCAAGCCGAGGGCAGCAAGGATCGATAGCCCCATTCCACGGCGGCAAGGAATATCGGATGGAACACGAGCGCAAAGAAGCCGATCGCGGCTTCCATCGCCGCGTAGACGCGCAGCGGGTTGGCGATGCGCTGCGCCATGCGCGCGCAAAGATACGATCCGAGGGCGAGGCCACCGACGAAGACCACCAGCACCAGCGTCTGCGCATAGGCCGCGTGGCCGAGGAAAAGCTTCACGTAATGCGTCCAGACCGATTCGTAGATGAGGCCGCACAGGCCCGACACGAAGAACAGGAAAAGGACCGCCGAGGCTCTTGCGTTCATTGGGTGACTATCGATTCGTGCCGTCGCCATAAAAAAACGGGCCGCGCTATGCGGCCCGTTCCTTCGCTGCTATTGCGTTAACGGCAGCTTGCCGGCAGGTACTTCGGAAGAATGTCGGTACCCGAGGTCGAGGTGCAATCCCAGGCGATGATGGGCGGGCCATTGCAGGTGCCAGCCTGGCAGGCCGCTTTCAGCATGTACGACACCTTGGCGCCAAGCTGGGAGGCGAGGCCGGAAGTGGCCTTGACGGTGATGACGTCCGGCGCGAACGTCGGCGCGAGCGAGTTGGCCGTACCCACGTCGGAGCAACCAGCGATGGTTTCGTTGGTCGGCATCGCGCCTTTGGCCTGGTAATACTCGGCAACCGTCGTCTTGCAAACGCCGGCGGCGTTGATCAGCTCCGTCACCTTGGCGCGAATCGTGTAGTCCTGGTACGCAGGAATGGCGATCGCAGCCAGGATGCCGATGATCGCGACCACGATCATCAGTTCGATCAGGGTGAAACCTTTTTGGACTTTCATAGGACTCCCAAAGTAGTAAGTAAGGACAGGAAAAAAACCAAATGCACCAGGCAAGAATGCAATCGACGTGCCAGAGAATTCCTACAGTGAGGCGCCGCAGTGGGTATTCGTCATATTTATACATTAATTCAATGGGATACTGTAGATATTGGGCGGGCGAGACGGGTTCCCTGGCTCATCTTTCGAGACACCGCGCGGGCGTGGTCCCGCAGCAGCAGCCCCGCGCCACGCGAATTCGCCTAAAAGTGACGACGCACGTCACCGCGGCCATCCGGACCGGGCACTCAAGTGTGCCAGCGCGAGGTTGAGGAGCAGCGACTCGCCGTCGCTGCGCGCAAGCCCGGGAATATAGCGGTCGCGTATCTCGCGAGCGGCTGCGACCTCACCGCGCACGATGCTCGCCACGATGGCGACCGCAACGATGGAGGCGCGATCCGGCGCGGACACGCCCCCCGATTCGTCGAGCGCCTTGCGCGCGGCCTCGACGATGCGGCGCGGGTCGCGCTCATTCATGGCTTCCAGCAGCTCGATCCTCGCGCGCTCGACCTCGCCCAGCGATTTCCAGCAACGCGATGCGCGGATTCGCCGGAATAGCGGCGCGACTTCCGCCGCATCGAGGTAGGGCATCGAGAGGCGCGACACCTCCGTCACGGCGTCCACCCAATCGCGCTCGCGTCCCTTGCAATCGTCGAACGAGGCGTTGACGATGAGGGCCGAGGCGCGGCCGAAGCCATCGAGAGCGCGCGCGCCCTGGGCGTTTCCACTCAACGCGACTCCCAACGCTTCCGCACCGAGCAGCGCGTTGTCGATGCGCGCCGGGCGGTTCATGCCACCCACGCTGATGCGGGACAGGCGCGTGCGCGATTCGCCGTCCAACAGCGCCACGACGGGCGCGAGCTGGCTGCGCATGGCGTGAATGCCCGCCGCCGATTCGTTCTTGAACCGCGCGCGCGGCGCGTTCTGATCGAGCACCGGGAAATAATCGGAATTGGCGGGATACCCGCTGCGCGCGAAGAGGGGCTCGAGCGTGCCTCGCCCCGCGACACGCTGGGCGCGTAGATCGTCGATGTCGCGGATGCCGAGAAAGGCGAGATCGGACTTGACGCCTGCCTCGAGGAAAATGTCGGGCGACAGCTCCGGCAACCGCGCTGCCGGCGTGGCGACCACCAGCAGGTCGGTACCCGTGCCGTACACGGCGTAATCGCCCATCTGGCTGCCGAGCGCCTTGAAGATGGTCGACATGAGGCCCACGTCGATCTCGTAAGCCTGGACCCACTGCACGAGAATGCCGTCGTCCTTCAGGTAACGGCGCAACTGCGCGTAGAACTCCTCCGAGAAGAGGGTCGACGTTCCGCTCACCCAGGGATTCGACGGCTCCGACACGATCACGTCGTAGCGCTTTGCGCGCGCCGCGAAGAACGTCTTGGCATCTTCGACGTAGAACCTGCTGCGCGCGTCGTGGAAGGCGCGCTCGTTGCGCGGTTGAAAGTGGCGCGCGCCTTCCAGCACCATCCGCTCGATCTCGATGGTATCGAGCTGCCGGACTTTCGCGCTCCCCAGGATCCCGTGGGACGTGATGCCCGATCCGAATCCGATGTTCGCGACGTCGCGGGCGCCGGGCTTGGTCGCGAGCGGCAGCGCCGCGGCGAGCACCATCGTGTACTCGTCGGAAGTGGCGCGGCGCCCCGCCACCAGCTCGATGCCGGCGTCCGGCTTTCCGTTGGTGCGAATCGAGCGAATGCTTCCGTTATCGAGGACGGAGATGGTGGCCGTCTTGCCATCCCGGTAGAACAACATCTTGATTTCGGCGGGGTCGATGAACTGGCCATGGCGGTACACGCCCGAAGTCATCATCGTCAGGTTCAACTGCGTGAAGGCGAACATGGCCGCGGCGCCGGCGGCGGCGAGGCCCGCGGGCACTGTCCACCGGGCTCGAACGCGCGGCAGGGCGACAACCAGCAGCAGAAGTCCAACGCCCCCATCCAGCAGCGCGCCCACGCCGGTAAGCCCCTTCACGCCGGCGAGCTCCATGCCGATGTGCGTGGAGAATACGGCGCCGAGTATGCATCCGGCCGTGTTCGCGCCGTAGATCCGGCCGATCGAGGCTTCGCCGAAGCCTCTGGAAGTAAGTACACGGGTCGCCAGGGGCAGCGTCATGCCGGCGCAAAACGCGGTCGGGAACATCACCAGCATCGAGGCCGCCATGCCGCCCAACGTCGTGAGGACGTATCCGCCGTCGCTCCTGGCGGTCGCCGACATGAGCCATTGGACGAGCCGCAGCACATCGCCGTACACCCAGAGTGCGCAAACCGCGAAGAATGCCTTGGCGAAGAGCAGTCCCACCGCGACGCCGATGTCGTTCTTGAGGGCTCCAATGCGATTGCGGAACCAGTAGGCGCCCATGGCCATCGCGAAAATGAAGGCCGCGAGCATGACCTCGAACGACTGCGTCGAGGCGCCGAGCGCCTGGCTCAGCATCCGGATCCACGTGACCTCGTAGATGAAGGACGCCGCGCCGGTGAAGAAGGCCACCGCCAGCATCACCCTCGCGAGAGATGCACCGGCCGCGGCCGGCGTGCCACCCCCCGCCTCCTCGAGGTTGGGGGAGACCGGCAGGCGCCGGGCGATGAGCCCCACGATGAGAGCCAGCACGACATTCATGATGCCCGCCGTGAGCACGGTTCCGGGCAGGCCGAACCTGTCGATGAGGAAGAACCCGCTCACCAGCACACCGATCGCCGCGCCGAGGCTGTTCGTGAAGTAAAGCATCGACAGCGAGCGGCCGCCGCGATCGCCGTATAACCGCATGACCCCGGCGCTCATGAGCGGAAACGTCGTTCCCAGCAGGACCGACGCGGGCAGGATCAGCGCCGATGCGAGGCTCCACTTGAACAGGTCCACCCCGGAGGCGCCGAGCGCAGGCATCACCGTGTCGAACGCCCACCCGGTGAGCGAGATGAAAGCACGATGGAAGACGAGCGCGAGCAGCCCGATCCCCATCTCCGCGATCGCATATCCGAGCAGGAGGTTACGGATGCGCTGCGTGTAACGGCTCACCAGCCACGAGCCGATCGCCATTCCGCCCATGAAGATCGCCAGAACGAGCGTCTGCGCATAGGCCGCGTGCCCGAGAAAGAGCTTGAGGTAATGGCTCCAGATCGACTGGTAGATCAGTCCGGCGAAGCCGGAGACCGTGAACAGCGCGAAGAAGACCGCGGCTGGAACTCTTGTCGGGTTCAGGCTCGGTACCCCGGAATCGAGCTCTCGTCGACTTCATCGATCTGCTCGGGATCGAGGAATTCGCGGGCGTATCCGAGGTACACCTTGTCGCGTACGAATATGTCGAAGAGGTCGGGATCGACGTGCCCGTTTTGCTTCATGCGCCCGAGGATGCCGAGCGATTCCGAGAGAGTCTTGCCGGGCTTGTAGGGCCGGTCCCTGGCGGTGAGCGCCTCGAAGATGTCGGCGATGCCCATGACGCGCGCCTGCACGCTCATCTGCTCGCGCGTGAGGCCCTTGGGATAGCCCTTGCCGTCCATGCGCTCGTGGTGGCCGCCCGCATACTCAGGCACGTTGTCCAGGTGCCGCGGCCACGGCAGCGCCTCCAGCATCTTGATGGTGGCGACGATGTGGTGGTTGATGATCTCGCGCTCGCCCGGGTTCAACGTCCCGTAGGGAATGTTGAGGTTGTCCTCCTCGTCCTTGGACAGGAAGCGGCCCACCTCGCCGCGCTCGTTCTTCAGCGGGTAGCGGGCGATCTGCGAGACGCGCGCCTGGTCCTCGGGCTTCATGCGCTCGCTGCCGACGTTGGTGCGGCGCAGGAACTCGCGATCGTCGTCGTACTGGCGAAGCTTCGCCGCGCACGCTTCCTCGGCGCGCCGCGCGCTCGCCTCGTCGTGGGCCTCGAGGGCGCGCACCTTGGCGCGCAGCATCTCGATCTCGGCGTCGCGCTTGAGAGCCTCGAAGCGCGTGGCGACGAGCTCGATCCTGTCGTAGATGGTCTGCAGCTTGGTGGCCTTGTCGACCACGTGCACCGGCGTGGTGATCTTGCCGCAGTCGTGCAGCAGGCCCGCGATCTTCAGCTCGTAGCGGTCCTTTGCCGACATGCGGAATTCGGCCAGGGGCCCCGTGGTGGCGCTCGACGCCGCCTCGGCCAGCATCATGGTGAGCGTGGGCACGCGCTTGCAGTGCCCGCCCGTGTACGGACTCTTGTCGTCGATCGCGGTATTGATGAGCTCGATCAGCGATTCGAAAAGGACCTCGAGCTGCTGGATCAGCAGCCGGTTGGTGAGCGCAATGGCCGCCTGCGAGGCGAGCGACTCGGCGAGCCGCTGGTCCTCCTCGCCGAAGGTCGTGACCAGCCCGCTCGCCGGGTCGATCGTGTTCAGCAGCTGCAGCACGCCGATGATGTCGCCCTCGTGGTTCTTCATCGGAACCGTGAGGAACGAGGTGGAGCGGTAGCCGGTGCGCTTGTCGAAGTTGCGCGTGCCGGAGAAGTCGAAGCCCTCCTCGAGGTAGGCGTCGGCTATGTTGACCGTGCGCTGCATGAGCGCGGCGTAGGCCGCGATCATCGTGTAGTTGGGCTCGCCATCCTTGTTGTGAAGCGGAATCGGGTAGAACGGCACGGGGTTCCCGGAGGTGCCGCCCATCGCGATCGAGAGCGAATCGGTGCGCACGATCTCGAACTGCAGCTTGTCGCCGTCCAGGCGGTAGAGCGTGCCCCCGTCGGCGTGCGTGAGGTTCTTCGCCGCGATGAGGATCGTCTCGAGGAGCTTGTGGATGTCGCGCTCCTGGGAAAGCGCGATGCCGACCGCGTTCAGGTACTCGAGCTTGGAGAGGAAGTGGGTCTCGAGGGCGCGCGCCAGCTCCGCGGGCGCCTTCGGCGCGTGCGATGGACCGGGAGATTGGATCCCCGCCGCCACGGGGACGACCGCACTGTCCGTTGTCTGGCGTGCGGTCACTTGATGCAAACCGCCCGGACCTGCGCCATGTCGGTGACGCCCTGCAGGACCTTCTCCATGCCGTCCATCTTGAGGGTGAGCATGCCCTCGGCGAGCGCCAGGGCGAGGATCTCGGCCACGCGCGCGTGCTCCTGGATCAGCTTCTTGACCGGATCGGTGCCGACCAGCAGCTCGTGCAGGCCCGCGCGGCCCTTGTAGCCCGTGCCGCCGCATGCGTCGCAGCCCTTGGGCTTGTAGAGCTTGAAGTCGGGCTTGCCGAAGCCGTAGTCCTTGCCGAAGCGCTCGAACACCTTCTTGTAGCTGCCCTGCAGGTCGTTCTTGAACTCGGCCGTGTTCATGAGCTCGTTGCAGTACTCGGTGATGAAGTGCTTCATCTCGTCCTGGCCGGGGGTGTATGCCTCCTTGCACTTGCAAAGGCGCTTGGCGAGACGCTGCGCGAGGATGCCCAGCAGCGCGTCGGCGAAGTTGAAGGGGTCCATGCCCATGTCGAGGAGGCGGATGATCGATTCCGGCGCGGAGTTCGTGTGCAGCGTGGCGAACACCAGGTGGCCGGTGAGCGAGGCCTCGATGCCGATCGAGGTGGTGTCCTTGTCGCGCATCTCGCCGACCATGATGATGTCCGGGTCGGCTCGCAGGAACGCCTTCATCGCCGTGGCGAAGGTGAGCCCCGCCTTGGGGTTCATCTGGCACTGGCGCAGCCCCTTCTGCGTGATCTCGACGGGGTCCTCCGCGGTCCAGATCTTGGTATCGACGTTGTTGAGCGAGCCCAGCACCGAGTGCAGCGTGGTGGTCTTGCCGGAGCCGGTGGGGCCGCATACGAAAAACAGGCCGTAGGGCTTGGAGATGCAGCCCTTCAGCCGTTCCATGTTGTTCGCCAGCACGCCCAGCTTGTCGAGCGGGATCGGCTCGCCGGCCGCGAGGATGCGCATCACCACGTCCTCGACGCCGCCCGCGGTGGGAATGGTCGCCACGCGCAACTCGATGTCGAGCGGGCCAAACTTCTTGAACTTGATCTTGCCGTCCTGCGGGCGGCGCTTCTCCGAGATATCGAGGTCGCACATGATCTTCAAGCGCGTGATGAGCGGCGAGCGATAGGCGGCGGGCACCTCGATGTAGTTGGAGAGCGACCCGTCCTTCCTGAAGCGCACGCCGACCTTGCCCTTGCCCGGCGTCGGCTCCACGTGGATGTCGGAGGCGCCCTGGTGGTAGGCGTCGACGATGATCTTGTTCACGAGCTTCACCAGCTCGTTGTCGGCCGCGGCGGAAACGTCGTCGGCGCCCGGATCCCCCATGTCCTCGTCGCTGTCGAGGCCGCCCAGGAGGTCGCCGATCGACTCGCTGCCCATGCCCGCGCCGGAGTCGGCGCCGAAGAAGTGGTCGAGCGTCAGCTTGAAGTCGCGCTCGGTGGTGACCTTGTAGACCACCTTGGAGCGCGGGAACACGTTTTCCACCATGCGCGAGCTCTTCGCGCGCTCGGGATCGGTGGACATCACCATGATGCCGGCCTTCGAATCCTCGACCGGGACCCAGTGGTTGCCCTCGGCGTAATCGCGCTTGATGTTCTTCAGCAGGTCCGGCGGCTTGATGCGGTCGGGCTTGAACGGCTCGTAATCGACGCCGAAGAACTTGGCGAGCGCCGCGCCGATGGCGGGGATCTTCACCTGGAACTCGTCGACCAGGATTTCCTCGACGTTCTTGTTCTTGCGGCGCGCGGCCTTGGTAGCGAGGTCGAGCTCGCCCGCGGCGATCACGTTGTCGATCACCAGGTACTCGAACTTCGACTGCACCGAGCCCGGCATCTGCTGGCGCACGCGAAAAGCGATGGCGAGCGTCTTGGAGAGCTCCACCACGCCCTCGTCGTGCAGCGCCGAGAACGGCTGGCCCGCGAGGTTGTTGATGAGCTGGATCACGCCCATCAGCTCGGTGCCCGAGTCCCCGCCGAGGATCGGCGCGATCAGCATCTGCTTGGAGCGGTAGCCGGTGCGCTGGTCGACGGCCTTGAGGAAGGTGAGGTTCGCCGAGTACTGCTTCAGCTCCGCGTCGTCGTAGACGTCCTTGATGTTCATGTGGCGCTTGTTGAGCGCCGCGTAGCCCGCGAGCGAGGACTCCGAGATCGGCAGCTTGATGTCCTTGAAGGAATTCAGGCCGGTCTTCACCTTCGAGACGATGGAGCTCAGGTCTTCGCTCGTGATGTAGACCGTCATGCGGTCGGCCTCGAAGAGCTGGCAGATGTCGCGCGACACGTCGAGGATGATCTCGTCGATGTTGCTGGTCGAGTGGATGCGGTTGGTCACCGCCTGAAGCTTCTTCGAAAAGGCGAGCTTCACGCTCATGTCGGCGACGTTCGCCGACGCGGGCATCTTGGTGTCGAGTAGTGCGCTCATGGTTCTCCCCGCTTGCCGCGTGTCACAGCGAAAACTCCTGGTTGTTCTCGAGCATGCGCGGGCGCCAGCGCCCCGCGGCCTCGCTCACTTCCTTCATCGTCAGCGCCCCTTCCCCGGGCTTGAGGTGCGTGATGAAGACTTCCGGCTTCACCCGCATCTTCTCGAGCTCCTCGGCGAGGATCTGCGGGCACAGGTGCTTCGAGGCCGCCGCGATGTCGCGCTCCTTGTTCGAGAAGGCGGTCTCGATGATCAGGTATTTCAGGTTCGGCGTGGAGTTCACCACTTTCCACAACGCGTCGTTGGTGGCGGTGTCGCCGCTGAAGATCAACGAATTGCGCCCGTTGTCCACCGCGTAGCCCACTGCCGGCACCGTATGGTTGGCGGGGATCGCGGTGAACCTGCGCCCGCGCAGCTCCACCGCCTCGCCCACGCGGATCTCGCGATAGGCCATGAACGGCTTCTCGGCATCGGGGATCTGCGTGAAGTCGGGCCAGATCTTCCAGTTGAAAAGGTGAGCTCGCAGGATGTCGAGGGTCTCCTTGATGCCGTAAACCTTGATCGGGCTGCCGCGCATCCAGCACACGGTGTCCACCAGGAACGGGATGCTCGTCACGTGATCGAGGTGCGAGTGGGTGACGAAGATGTGGTCGATCTTGGCGAGCTGCTCGAGCGTGAGGTCGCCCACGCCGGTGCCCGCGTCGATCAGCACATCGTCGTCGACCAGGAACGACGTGGTGCGAAGGCTGCCGCCGATGCCCCCGCTGCATCCCAACACCCTGATCTTCATCGTTTGTCCCACGGCCACGCCGGCCGCCTGGCTACGGCTTTCCGTGCCCTGGCTGCGATCCCGCTGGAGAACGGACTCTCGGTCCATTATCGGCAGAAACGAACGGGGGTGCTGTGGAGCATTCCACAGTTTACGGGACTCGCGCGGGCGCCGGCAGACCCCGTTGCGGGACCGCCTGGCGCCCTCTGGAGGCTCACGGCTTGTAGAAAAACTCCATCTTGACGCCCGCGATCTCGATCAGGTCGTGGTCGCCCAGCGCGCGCGCCTGGGCGCCGAGCGAGGCGCCGTTCAGGGTCGGGTAGGTCGCGCCCTCTACGTGGGTGATGAAGTAGCCGTTGGGGCGCTTGGTGATGACCGCCACCTGCAGGCCCGGCTTGCCGATCGTGGTGAGGTTCTTGGTGAGGTCCAGGGTGCGCCCGGCGGCGGCCCCGGAGAGCACCTGGATCGCGGCCTCGCGCAGCGGCGTCGCGCCGGCGGCGGCGCCCGGCGCGGAGCTCGGCGTGGGCGCCGGCGGCGAGGTCGAAGTCGCGGAGGCGGCCGGCGGCGGCGGTGGCGGCGCGGGCGCATGCGCGGGGGCCGGTGCCGGCGGCGAAGTGGCCGTGGTCGTCGCGGACGGCGCCGCCGCGGCCTTGGGAGTCTCCGGCGCCATCGCCTTCAGGTTGGTCTGCGTGTCCCCCATGCCCTTGTCGGCTGCCGGCGGCGGCGGCGCGGCCTTGGCCGGGTTCCTGATGATCATCGTCTTCTCGAAGTCCGCCGCGGTCGCCGCGGTCGGCGCGTCGTTGAAGTACTTGAGCTTGTGCTTGCCGATCTCGACCACGTCGTTGTTCTGCAGGAAGTGCTTCTTCACCGGCTTGCCGTTCACCATGGTGCCGTTGGTGCTGCCCAGGTCCTCGATGAACGAGTCGTTGAGGATAGTGATGATGGCCGCGTGCTCGCCGCTCACCGCGAGGTTGTCGATCGGGATGTCGTTGTGGGGCTTCCTCCCGATGAGAGTCCGCTCCTTGGTGAGCTGGTACTCCTTGAGCACTTGCCCGTCGACGCTGAGGATGAGCTTGGCCATAGTCGTTGTCCTTGTGTTACCGGAAAAGTGCCTTCAACCGCGCGAGCCAGCCTCGCGGCACTCCAAATGGCTCGGCGACCCTGATGAGCATCGCCGAAATGTTGTCGCGTCCGCCGTTGTCGTTCGCCGCCTGGACCAGCTGCTGCACCGTGAGGTTGGGATTGGTCTTCAGCGTGATGAGGGTGAGACGGATCTCCTCGTCCTCGACCATGTCCGACAGCCCGTCGGAGCACAGGAGATAGGTGTCGTCGGGCTGGGTCTCGTAGACGTGCACCTCGGGCTCGACCGTGGGATCGATGCCGAGCGCGCGCGTCACCAGGTTCTTGTTCTGCGAGAGCTTCGCCTCTTCCGGGGTGATGAGACCGGAGTCGAGCTGCTCCTGGAGGAGCGAGTGGTCGCGCGTCACCTGCTCCATGGACTCGCCCCGCAGGCGATACAGGCGCGAGTCGCCGATGTGGGCGACGGTCAGGAAATTGTCGTAGAAGAGCGTCACCACGAGCGTCGTGCCCATTCCCGCGCACTCGGGATTGTTCTGCGACGTGGTGTAGATGGCGCTGTTGGCACGGCCGACATGTTCCTTGATGAGCTTCTCGGAAAGTCCCTTGGCGTCGTCGCGGCCCAGGTGCGAGACCTCGCGCATGTCCCACGACTCCTGCAATCCGTCGGAGATGAGCGAGGTGGCCATGCCGCTCGCGACCTCGCCCGCGTTGTAGCCGCCCATGCCGTCGGCGAGGACGAAGAGACCCATCTCGGGGCGCGATTCGATGCAGTCTTCGTTGTGGTCGCGGACCCGGCCCGGATCCGTGAGGCTCGCCGACTGGAGCGCCTGCGAAAGGCTCATGGACGCGCTCCTGCGGCGCGCCGTGGTCCGGCCTCGCGATGGCCCGTGCGATCGCCCTCCCGCCGCAAATGCGCCTGTTGTCTCATCCTGTCTTCTTGTAGGCAGCAAACCCGCAAAATCTCGGATTTTATAATAACTTAAAAAGCTTTTTTGAGAAACAATCCCGCTTCCGGCCCGATGTCCATGATTTCTAGGGATACTTTCGGGCCGCCGCAAGGGGTTCCCCCTCTGGTTGCCAGTCATTATACGATTCGGTTTAATGGGGCTTCAGCCGCCCTGCGTAATTCCCTTTATCCCTCCCCGCCGCATTCCATCGAGGCCGCTATGGACCGCCTGCAAGACATCGATCCGCTGGAGACTCGCGAATGGGTCGATTCGCTCGACGCCGTTCTCGAAATCGAAGGGCCCGAACGCGCGCACTTCATTCTCGAGCAGCTGGTGGACAAGGCGCGCCGCTCCGGAGCGTACCTTCCCTATCGCGCGCAGACCGCCTACATCAACACGATTCCTCCCCACCTCGAGGAAGCGATCCCCGGCGACCAGACAATCGAGGCGCGGCTTCGCTCATACGTGCGCTGGAATGCGGTGGCCATGGTGCTGCGCGCGGGCAAGAAGGATCTCGAGCTGGGCGGCCACATCGCGAGCTTCGCTTCCGCCGCCACACTCTACGACGTGGGCTTCAACCATTTCTGGAACGCGCCGAGCGAGACGCACGGCGGCGACCTGATCTACTACCAGGGCCACTCGTCGCCGGGTGTCTACGCGCGCGCGTTCCTCGAGGGCCGCTTGACCGAGTCGCAGCTCGACAACTTCCGCCAGGAAGTGGATGGCAAGGGCATCGCGTCCTACCCCCATCCGTGGCTCATGCCCGACTTCTGGCAGTTCCCGACGGTGTCCATGGGCCTGGGCCCGATCCAGGCGATCTACCAGGCACGCTTCCTCCACTACTTGCAGGATCGCGGCCACGCGAAGACGGCCGAGCGCAAGGTATGGGCCTTCATGGGCGACGGCGAGATGGATGAGCCCGAATCGCTCGGCGCGATCGGCATGGCGGCGCGCGAGAACCTCGACAACCTCGTCTTCGTGGTGAACTGCAACCTGCAGCGCCTCGACGGCCCGGTGCGCGGCAACGGCAAGATCATCCAGGAGCTCGAGGCCGATTTCCGCGGCGCCGGCTGGAACGTGATCAAGGTGATCTGGGGCTCCTATTGGGATCCGCTCATCGCCCGCGACAAGGCGGGCTTCCTGCTGAAGCGCATGGAAGAGGCGGTCGACGGCGAGTACCAGAAGTTCAAGAGCCGCGACGGCGCCTATGTGCGCGAGCATTTCTTCGGCAAGTACCCGGAGCTCAGGGCGATGGTGGCCAACATGTCCGACGCGGACGTGTGGCGCCTGAACCGCGGCGGCCACGATCCGCACAAGGTGTACGCGGCGTACGCGGCGGCGGTGAAGCACAAGGGCCAGCCCACGGTAATCCTCGCGAAGACCGTGAAGGGCTACGGCATGGGCGCCGTGGGCGAAGGCAAGAACGTCGCCCACCAGCAGAAGAAGATGCCCATCGAGGCGCTCAAGCAGTTCCGCGACCGCTTCAACATCCCGATCCCCGACGACAAGCTCGCCGAGCTGCCCTACTACAAGCCGGCCGACGATTCGCCGGAGATGAAGTACCTGAAGGAGCTGCGCGCGCAGCGCGGGTCGCTGCCGCAACGACGCAGGAAGAGCGTGAAGCTCGATGCGCCGAAGCTCGAGAACTTCAAGGCGCTCCTCGACGCGACCGCCGAAGGCCGCGAGATCTCGACCACCATGGCCTTCGTGCGCATGCTCGGCATCCTCGTGAAGGACAAGGCGCTCGGCAAGAACGTGGTGCCGATCGTGCCCGACGAGTCGCGCACCTTCGGCATGGAGGGTCTGTTCCGCCAGCTCGGCATCTACTCGCAGGTGGGCCAGCTCTACGAGCCTGAAGACAGCGACCAGCTGATGTTCTACAAGGAGGACAAGAACGGCCAGATCCTCCAGGAAGGCATCAACGAGGCCGGTGCCATGTGCTCCTGGATGGCGGCGGCGACGTCGTACTCCAACAACAACGTGCCGATGATCCCGTTCTTCATCTTCTATTCGATGTTCGGCATGCAGCGCGTTGGCGACCTGGTGTGGGCCTCGGGGGACCTGCGCGCGCGCGGCTTCCTCATGGGCGGCACCGCGGGGCGCACCACGCTGAACGGCGAGGGCCTGCAGCACGAGGATGGCCATAGCCTCGTCATGTCGTCGGTGATTCCCAACTGCATTTCCTACGATCCCACCTTTGCCCACGAGGTCGCGGTGATCGTGCAGGACGGTCTGCGCCGCATGGTGGAAAACCAGGAGGACGTTTTCTACTACATCACCCTCATGAACGAGAACTACCCGCACCCCGGCCTTCCCGAGGGCGCGCGCGAGGGCATCCTCAAGGGCATGTACAAGCTCACCGACGCCGGCACGGCGCCGGGCCCGCGCGTGCAGCTCCTCGGCAGCGGCACGATCCTGCGCGAGGTGATGGCCGCAGGCGAGCTCCTGAAGAAGGATTGGGGAGTGCTCGCCGACGTATGGAGCTGCCCCAGCTTCAACGAGCTGCGCCGCGACGGCATCGCTTGCGCGCGCTGGAACCTGCTGCACCCGACGCAGAAGGCGCGCGCCTCGCACGTGGAGCAATGCCTCGCCGGGACCCGCGGGCCGGTGATCGCGTCCACCGACTACATGCGCACCTTCGCCGACCAGATCCGCGAGTTCGTGCCGCGCCGCTACAAGGTGCTCGGCACCGACGGCTTCGGGCGCAGCGACTCGCGCGAGAACCTGCGCCGCTTCTTCGAGGTAAACCGCTTCTACGTGGCGATCGCCGCGCTGAAGGCCCTCGCCGAGGATGGCGAGCTGCCCGCCGCCAAGGTCGCCGAGGCGATCGGGAAGTACGGCATCGACGCGGAGAAGCCCGCGCCCTGGACGGTCTGACCGCGCGGCAAGAACAACGAAAAAAAGGAGAAGCGAGTTGGCCGCAATCGAAGTGAAGGTCCCCGATATCGGCGACTTCAAGGACGTGCCGGTGATCGAGGTCCTGGTGAAGCCGGGCGACACGGTGAAGAAGGACGATTCGCTGGTCACGCTGGAGAGCGACAAGGCGACGATGGAGGTTCCCGCGCCCTCCTCCGGCACGGTGAAGAGCATTCTCGTGAAGGTCGGCGACAAGGTGAGCGAGGGCGTGCCCATCGTCACCATGGAGTCCGATGCTTCCGCCGCAAAGGCCGCGCCCGCCGCCGCGCCCGCGCCGGGCAAGGCCGCACCCGCTGCTTCTGCTGCCGCGCCCGCACCGGCGCAAGTCCCGGCCGCCGCGCCGCCCCCCGCCGCGAAGAGCGCACCGACGCCCGCACCCATCGCGCCGGCCGCGGAGCCATCGTCCGGAGCGCCACCGCATGCGAGCCCCGGCGTGCGCCGCTTCGCGCGCGAGCTGGGCGTCGACGTGTCGAAGCTCACCGGGTCGGGGCCGAAGGCCCGCATCCTCAAGGAAGACATCCAGAATTACGTGAAGCAGGCGGTCGCCGGCGGCGGCGCCGGTTCGATCGGGGCGCGCGCCGGTGGGGGCCTTGGCGACCTCGGCCTTCCCGCGTGGCCGAAGGTGGACTTCGCCAAGTTCGGCCCGGTGGAGGTGAAACCGCTCACGCGCATCCAGAAGATCTCCGGGCCTGCGCTCACGCGCAACTGGGTGATGATCCCGCACGTCACGCAATTCGACGAGGCCGACATCACCGAGCTCGAGGCGTTTCGTGCCCGGGTGAACGAGGAGATCGCCAAGACGGGCGTGAAGGTGACGCCGCTCGCCTTCCTGATGAAAGCCGTCATCGCGGCGCTGAAGAAATACCCGATCCTCAATAGCTCCCTGGACGGCGACAACCTGGTCGTGAAGCAGTACTGGAACATCGGCTTCGCGGCCGATACGCCCGGGGGCCTCGTGGTCCCGGTGATCAGGAACGCCGACCAGAAAGGCGTGGTCGAGCTGGCGAAGGAATCCTCGGAGCTCGCCGCGAAGGCGCGCGAAGGCAAGCTCGGCCCCGCCGAGATGCAGGGCGGCACCTTCACCATCTCCTCGCTGGGCGGCATCGGCGGCACCGCGTTCACGCCGATCGTGAACGCACCGGAGGTCGCGATCCTCGGCGTCTCGAAGGCGGCGATGAAGCCGGTGTGGAACGGCAAGGAGTTCGCCGCGCGGCTGATGATGCCGCTCTCGCTGTCCTACGACCACCGCGTCGTCGACGGCGCGCTCGGCGCGCGCTTCACCGCCTACCTCGCCCAGGTGATCTCCGACCTGCGGCGCGGCATCCTCTAGAGGGCCCGCGATGGCGACCATCGACATCAAGGTCCCCGATATCGGCGACTTCAAGGACGTGCCGGTCATCGAGATTCTGGTAAAGCCCGGCGACAAGGTGGCGAAGGAGGATTCCCTCGTCACGCTGGAGAGCGACAAGGCGACAATGGAAGTGCCCTCGACGCACGCGGGCACGGTGAAGGAAGTGAAGGTGAAGGTCGGCGACAAGGTCGCGCAGGGCACGCTCATCGCGACCCTTGAGACGTCGGATTCCGTCGCCCCCGCGCAGACGGGGGCCCAATCACCCGCCGCCGCGCCCGCGCCTCCCCCTGCCTCCGCTCCGTCGCAATCCGTTCGCCAGGCCCTCACGTCGACCCTCGCAAGCCTCGATGCCGACCTGCACGCCGAGGTCCTCGTGCTCGGCGCGGGCCCGGGCGGATACACGGCGGCCTTTCGCGCCGCAGACCTCGGCAAGAAGGTGGTCCTGGTCGAGCGCTACGCGACCTTGGGCGGCGTCTGCCTCAACGTGGGCTGCATTCCCTCCAAGGCCCTGCTGCACGCCGCGCGCGTGATCGCCGACGCCGAGGAGATGGGCCACTTCGGCGTGGAGTTCGGCGCGCCGAAGACCAACCTCGACAAGCTGCGCGCGTGGAAGGACAGCGTCGTCTCGAAGCTCACCAAGGGGCTCACGGCGCTCGCCAAGGCGCGCAAGGTGACGGTGGTCGAGGGCAAGGCCGCGTTCGCCACCCCCAACACGCTCGAGGTGCAGACGAAGGAAGGCCGCAAGGTCGTCTCGTTCGACCATTGCATCATCGCCGCGGGCTCGCAGTCGGCGCGCATCCCCGGATTTCCCTATGACGATCCACGCCTCATGGACTCCACCGGCGCCCTCGAGCTGAAGGACGTGCCGAAGAGGATCCTCATCATCGGCGGCGGCATCATCGGCCTCGAGATGGCGACGGTCTACGATGCGCTGGGCTCGAAGGTGACCGTCGTCGAGTTCCTGGATCGCCTCATCCCCGGCGCGGATCCCGACATCGTGAAGCCGCTCGCCCGGAGGATCGAGAAGCGCTACGAGAAGATCCTGCTGAAGACGAAGGTGGCGAAGATCGAGTCGACCTCGGTGGGACTCAAGGCTTTCTTCGAGAGCGCGGGCGGGGGAGTAGCGCCGGCGCCGGAAATCTACGACCGCGTGCTGCTCGCGGTGGGACGCCGCCCGAACGGCAACAACATCGGCGCGCAGAAGGCCGGCGTCACCGTGAACGAGCGCGGCTGGATCCCGGTCGATCGCCAGATGCGCACCAACGTCGCGCACATCTTCGCCATCGGCGACATCGTCGGCGAGCCCATGCTCGCGCACAAGGCGACCCACGAGGCCAAGCTCGCCGCGGAGGTGATCGCCGGCATGAGCCACCACGCCTGGGAAGCGCGCACCATTCCGAGCGTGGCCTACACCGATCCCGAGGTCGCGTGGATGGGATTGTCCGAGCCGGAGGCGAAGGAGCAAGGCGTCGAATACGAGAAAGCGGTGTTCCCGTGGGCGGCGAGCGGGCGCGCGCTCGGCATGGGGCGCGAGGAAGGCCTCACCAAGGTCGTCTACGAGAAAGGCACGCGGCGCATCCTCGGCGCCGGCATCGTCGGCGTGAACGCGGGCGAGCTCATCGCCGAGACCGTGCTCGCGCTCGAGATGGGCGCGGACGCCGAGGACATCGGGCTCACCATCCATCCGCACCCGACGCTCTCCGAGACCGTGTTCTTCTCCGCGGAGATGGCCGAGGGCTCGATCACGGACCTGATGCCGCCCAAGCGCTGATGGCCGAGCGCTCCACCTGGGACGCCGAGGCGCGCGCGGCCTTCGCGGGCGCCCGAGACGGCGAGCGCCTCGAAGCGGCGGTGGTCAGGTTCCACCGCCGCCTGGACGAGGTGATCGACGCGAGCCTCGCCGGCCATGCGGTGAAGATCGCGTGCACGCGCGGGTGCAGCTTCTGCTGCAGCCTGCAGGTGCAGGTGCAGCCCCACGAGACCTTCACGCTCGCCGCCTGGCTGCGCCGCCATTCCAGCGCCGCGCGCCTGGCCGAGGTGCTGTCGAAGCTGCGCGCCAACGCCGCGAAGACTGTGGAGATGGGCGACGCGGCGCGCAAGCGTTCCAACCTCGCCTGCGCCCTCCTCGGCGACGACGGCGCGTGCACCGCGTACGAAGCGCGTCCCGCGCAATGCCGGCGCTTCCATTCGACTCGCCTCGCCGTGTGCAAGGCCTCCTACGCGAACCCGGCCGACGACTCCGTGGAAAGCCCCGCCCATCCGGTGGTGACCCACAACGCCGACGTGATCATCACCCAGGCGCAACATGCCGTGCGCGATGCGGGCCTCGACGCGACGCCGATGGACATGAACCTCGCGCTCCTCGAGGCGCTCGACAATCCGAGGGCGCTACGCCGCTGGCGCGACGGCAAGAAGCCCTTCGTGGGATCCGCGCCGGCCAAGCCCGCCTAGGGCAGGACCGCGTTCGCCACGATCGCGAGCGCCGCCATCACGGCGAGGCGATCGGCGCCGAAGAATCCGCGCGCCTTCGCCTCGGCATCGACGATCCCGCTCACCTGGCGCCCCTCGTCGAGGATCGGAACGCAGGCCTCGGACTGGATGCCGTCGTCGCACACGTAGAACCCGCCGCCCGCTTCCACGTGCTTGCCCACGTCGTCGATCACCGTCGCGCGTCCGGTGAGCCCGACGGTGCTGTTGGTGCTCCTCTCGGCGAACTCCTGCGTGAGGGGGAACTCGGCGCGGCTGGGACGCCCGACGTAAGCGAGCTTCACCAGCACCGGGACCCCCGCGGAGCTCGCGCGCCGCTGGTACACGCCCACCCAGTCCGATCCCGTGGTTTCCTGCGCGCGCTCCACCAGCCGCTCGAGGAGCGCCAGGCGCCGCGTCGCCTGCTCGGAGCGCCCGCCGAGGATGCCCGCGAGGTCGTAGGGCACCGGGGCGAGCTCATCGACGATCGAGCACGTGCCATCCTCGGTGAGCATCGGCACGCGGTAGGTGTAGAGCGAAGCGGGATCGGCGATGGCGACCTTCTCGCTCATCGCGTCGATCAGGTCGCGCACCGCGCGCTCCACGTGCTCCTCGCGCCCCACCAGGGACTCGAGGCCGGCGGTGCGAAGGTAGGACCGGATGCGCTCGCGATTGTCCTCGGGCGTCATGTGCGGTCGTGCTCCGCGCGCAACGCCGGGCGCTCGTCCCACTCGAAGGCGAGGCCGCGTGAGCGCATCCAGTCGGCCACCGCCAGCCCCGTCGCGCGCTTCCACGGCTTCAGGCTCGCGGGACTATGGCGGCGATACTCGGCGAGCTCGGCTCCGAGCTTCACCGTGCCCGTGGCCACCACGTGGTAGCAGAGCATCACCTCGTTCTTGCGCTCGAAGATGTAGTTGCCGACGATGTGGGTCTCGACCACGTCGAGGTCGAGCTCCTCCTTCACTTCGCGGGCGACCGCGCGTACCGGGTCCTCGCGCGCCTCGAGGTAGCCGGTCACGAGCGCGAAGAATCCCGGCGGCCAACCGGCGTTGCGCGCGAGGATGATCTCGCCCTCGTGCTCGACGATGGCGCCGACCGCGGGCGTGGGATTGTTCCAGCTCACATATCCGCAGGCCTGCGCGGGACAGGCGAGGCGCTCTATCGGCTCGCCGTCGCCGGGAACGGATCGGGGAGCGAGGGGCGAGGCGCAACGGGGGCAGAACCGGAAATCCATGACGCGGGATCGCGAGCTAGAGGCGCTCTTCCACCCATCCCTTCACGGAAGCGAGCGCCGCGGGAATGCCCTTGGGATTGGTGCCCCCGGCCTGCGCCATGTCGGGCCGCCCGCCGCCCTTGCCGCCCACCTGCAACGCGACGAAGTTCACCAGCTCGCCCGCCTTCACGCGCGCGATCAGGTCCTGCGTCACGCCCGCGATGAGGCTCACCTTGTCGCCTTCGGAGGCGGCGAGCACGATCGCGCTCGACTTGAGCTTTCCCTTCAGCTGGTCGAGCGTCTCGCGCAGCGTCTTCACGTCCGCGCCGTCGAGGCGCGCGGCGAGGACCTTCACGCCCTTCACGTCCACGGCGGTGCCGGCCAGGTCGTCGCCCGCGCTCGCCGCCATCTTCTGCTTGGCGCGCGTGGCTTCGCGCTCGAGGAGCTTCATGCTTTCCAGCACCTGCGTGAGCTTGAACTCGACCTCCTGCGGCTGGGCCTTCAGCGTGGCCGCGACGCGCGCGAGGCGCTCGCTTTCCTGGCGCACGAGCGCCAGCGCGACCGTGCCGGCGATCGCCTCGACGCGGCGGATGCCCGCGGCGACGCCGCCTTCGGAAGTGATGCGGAAAAGGCCGATGTCGCCGGTGTGCGCCACGTGAGTGCCGCCGCACAGCTCGCGCGAGGAACCGATGTCGAGCACGCGCACCTCGTCGCCGTACTTCTCGCCGAAGAGCATCATCGCGCCCAGCTTCTGCGCGTCGTCGATGGGCATGACGCGCGCCGTCGTCGCCTCGTTCCTCAGGATCTCGGCGTTCACCAGGTCCTCGACACGGCGGATCTCCTCCGCGGTCATGGGCGCGTTGTGGCTGAAGTCGAAGCGCGTCTTGTCCGCGTCGACCAGCGAGCCCTTCTGCTGCACGTGGGGGCCGAGCACTTCGCGCAGCGCCTTGTGCATGAGGTGCGTGGCCGAATGGTGGCGCATGGTGCGCATGCGCTTGTCGAGATCCACTTGCGCCGCGACGACGTCGCCCACCTTGAGCTCGCCAGTCTTCACCACGCCGTGGTGGCCGAACACCTCGGGCTGGATCTTCTGCGTGTCCTGCACCTCGAAGAGCGTGAGGCAGCTGCCGCCCCTGGTGAGCTCGCCCTTGTCACCGACCTGGCCGCCGGATTCTGCATAGAAGGGCGTCTTGTCGAGGACGACGATGCCCTCCTCGCCCGCGCCGAGCCGCTCGACGCTGGCGCCGCCGCTATAGAGCGCGACCACGCGGCCTTCTTCCGAGAGCGTCTCGTAGCCGCGGAAGCCGGTCTTGGCGCCCTTGTACTCGAGCTGCGCCCCCGCCTTGAACTTGGAGGCCGAGCGCGAGCGCTCCTGCTGCGCGGCCATGGCGGCGTTGAAGCCTTCCATGTCGATCTCGAAGCCGCGCTCGCGGCCGATGTCGGCCACCATGTCCACCGGAAAGCCGAAAGTGTCGTAGAGCTTGAACGCGACGTCGCCGGCGAGCCGCTTCGCGTTGCCGGCGAGCGCCGTCTCGAGGATCGACATGCCGGTCTCGAGCGTTTCGGCGAAGCGCTCCTCCTCCTGCTTCAACGTGGCGGTGACGCGCTGCTCCTCGCGCTTCAATTCGGGATAGGCATCGCCCATCTCGCGCGCGAGGTCGGGAACGAGCTTGTAGAAGAAGGGCTTCTTCTGGCCGAGCTTGTAGCCGTGGCGCATCGCGCGCCGGGCGATGCGGCGCAGCACGTAGCCGCGGCCTTCGTTGCTCGGAATCACGCCGTCGCACACCAGGAAGGCGCAGGCGCGGATGTGGTCCGCGATCACGCGCAGCGACGGGCTCTCGAGATCCTGGGTGTGCGTCTCGCGCGCCGCGGCCTGGATGAGCGACTGGAAGAGGTCGATCTCGTAGTTGGAGTGCACGCCCTGCAGCACCGCGGTCAGGCGCTCGAGGCCCAGGCCGGTATCGACCGACGGCTTCGGAAGCGGATGCATCGTGCCCGCCTCGTCGCGGTTGAACTGCATGAAGACCAGGTTCCAGATTTCGATGTAACGATCGCCGTCTTCCTCCGGCGAGCCGGGCGGGCCGCCCGCCACGTCCGGGCCGTGGTCGTAGAAGATCTCCGAGCACGGGCCGCACGGGCCGGTGTCGGCCATCTGCCAGAAGTTGTCGCTCTCGTACCTGCGCCCGCCGGGCTTGTCGCCGATGCGGATGCAGCGCTCCTTCGGGACGCCGATCTCCTGGGTCCAGATGTCGTACGCCTCGTCGTCGGTGGCGTACACCGTGGTCCAGAGCTTTTCCTTCTCGAGGCCGTACTCGACGGTGAGGAGCTCCCACGCGTACTTGATCCCGTCGCGCTTGAAGTAGTCGCCGAAGCTGAAGTTGCCGAGCATCTCGAAGAACGTGTGGTGGCGCGCGGTGTAGCCCACGTTCTCCAGGTCGTTGTGCTTGCCGCCGGCGCGCACGCAGCGCTGCGCGGTGACGGCGCGGTGATACGGGCGCTTCTCGATCCCGAGGAAGACGTCCTTGAACTGCACCATGCCCGCGTTGGTGAAGAGGAGCGTCGGGTCGTTCGCCGGGACGAGCGGGCTCGAGGGCACGCGCTGGTGCCCTTTCGACACGAAGTAGTCGATGAACTTGCTGCGGATCTCTCTGGTATTCATGGCCTTGCGGTCTCGCGCCACGCGCTCGAAGCCAGGCGCGGGCGAAACCGTAAGGATACCAAAGCGACGCCTCAATCCCGCATGTAGCGGCTCACCTCGGCGCTGGGGAGCGTGCGCTCGAGATAGTCGAAGGTGCCCTTCTCGCGGATCTCGCGGCCGGCCTCGACGAGCCCGGTCATCGCCGCGCGCCAGAGCGACGAGGCGAGGCTCACGCGCCGCACGCCGGCGGCCTCCAGCTCGGCCACGCTGAACGACTTGCCGCGAATGCCGACCATGAAGTTGACCGGCTTCGCCACCGCGGCGCAAACCGCCTTCACTGACGCGAGGTCGGGAAGCCCGGGAGCGAAGAGGACCTCGGCGCCGGCCTTCTCGTAGGCCTGCAGGCGGCGGATGGTGTCGTCGAGGTCGGCCCGACCGTGCAGGAAATTCTCCGCGCGCGCGGTGAGCATGAAAGGAAAGCCCAGCGAGCGTGCGACGAGCGCCGCGGCGGCAACGCGCTCCGCGGCATGTGCCAGCGGATAAATCGGCTGCTCCTTGCCGCCACTGGCGTCCTCGATGGAGCCGCCCACGAGCCCCGCGGCGGCGGCCCGGCGAATGGTCTCGGCCGCATCCTCGGGCGCGTCGCCGAAGCCGCGCTCGAGGTCGGCGGACACGGGCAGATCGGTGGCATCGACGATAGCGCGTGCGTGCGCGAGCGCCTCTTCGCGAGTCACCTGCCCGTCGCGCCGGCCCAACGTGCCCGCCGACGCGCCGCTGGACGTGGCAAGCGCCATGAAGCCCAAGCCCGCGAGCACACGCGCCGAGCCCGCGTCCCACGGATTCGCGATGACGAACGCCTTCGATCCCTGGTGCAGCGCCTTGAAGCGCGCGGCCTTCTCGGCCTGCGAAGGCATCACGGCGCGGCGGCCGCGACCTTGCTTCCCGCAGCCGGCGAGTCTGCCGGATAGGGAGGCAGGCAATTCACGACGAGCGCCGCGGCGATGGCCGCGAGCGAGATCAGTTTCTGTTGCTTCCAGCTCATGTTCGCATTCCTTTCAGGAAGCGCAGGATGTCTTCGAGGGGAAAGCCGCGGCCCTGCAGGAAGCGCACCTGCCTGCCGCGCTCGCGATCGTCGGCGGGCGCGGTGGAGAAGCGGCTCCCCCACACTTTCTCGAGGTGCGCCGTGCCGTCGATGCCCGCGCTCGCGAACGCGAGCGTGATGGTTTCCTCGCCGACGCCCTTGACGCGCAATTGGTGGGCCACCTTGAGCGGCCCGAAGCGCCGCGCCTTGGAGCGTACCGCGAGCTCCGCGTAACGCGCGTCGGACAGCCAACCCTTGGCGGACAACTCGTCGAGCAAAGCCTCGATGTCCTCGCCCGCCGCGGCGATCGGTGCGAGCTTTCTCGCCAGCTCGGCGCGCGAATGCTCGCGCCGCGCAAGGAACCGCATGGCCCGGGCCCGTAATGACGGCTCGGTCTTAGCCACGAATGCCCAGGCCATGGGTCACCACCTTCAGCGAATTCGCCGCGCCCGCCCTCAGTCGCCCTCGGCCGCTTCCGCGGGCGCCTGCGGCATGCCGCCCGCGATGCCGACGGCCTCGCGGATCTTCATCTCGATCTCGTTCGCCATGGCGGGATTCTCGCGCAGGAATTCGCGCGTGTTGTCCTTGCCCTGGCCGATCTTCTCGCCCTTGTAGGCATACCAGGCGCCCGACTTTTCCACGATGCGGTGGTTGACCCCCATCTCGATGATCTCGCCTTCGCGCGAGATGCCTTCGTTGTAGAGGATGTCGAAGTCCGCGGTCTTGAACGGGGGCGCCACCTTGTTCTTCACGACCTTCACGCGCGTCTCGTTGCCGATCACCTCTTCGCCGCGCTTGATGGAGCCGATGCGGCGGATGTCGATGCGCACCGAGGCGTAGAACTTGAGCGCGTTGCCGCCGGTGGTGGTCTCGGGGTTGCCGAACATGACTCCGATCTTCATGCGGATCTGGTTGATGAAGATGACGAGCGTGTTGGAGCGCTTGATGTTGGCGGTGAGCTTCCTCAGCGCCTGGCTCATGAGGCGCGCCTGCAGGCCCATCTGCGGCTCGCCCATCTCGCCCTCGATTTCCGCTTTCGGCGTGAGCGCCGCCACCGAGTCGATCACGACGCAGTCGACCGAGGCGGAACGCACCAGCATGTCGACGATCTCGAGGGCCTGCTCGCCGTTGTCGGGCTGCGAGAGGAGCAGCTCCGACGTATCGACGCCCAGGCGTTGCGCATACTGGGGGTCGAGCGCGTGCTCCGCGTCGATGAAGGCGGCGGTGCCGCCAAGCTTCTGGATGTTGGCGATGACCTGCAGCGCGAGCGTGGTCTTGCCCGAGGATTCCGGCCCGTAGATCTCGACCACGCGCCCGCGCGGCAGCCCGCCCACGCCGAGCGCCATGTCGAGGCCGAGGGAGCCGGTGGAGACGACCTCGATGCCCTTTTCGACATCGGCGTCGCCCAACTTCATGATCGAGCCCTTGCCGAACTGCTTCTCGATCTGGGAAAGCGCGGCCGCCAGGGCCTTCGCCTTGTTTTCGTCCATCTTGGAGGTCTCGGAGTTGCCGCTGGAGATGACTTTGAGCATGTGAATTATCCCATCAATGATTGTTGGTTACGGACATGAGACTAGTCGGCGAGCGGCTCATGGCGTGAGCTACCGGGTGCGCCGGGCCAGCCCGGCCATGACTCCGAAGATCTCCAGCCGCCCTTTGGGGCGAATGACGGGATACGCCTTGTTCGCGGGCTTCAGCACGAACTCGTTGCGCTCCTTCTGCAGGTACTTCACGGTGAACTCGTTGTCCACGATCGCCACCACGATCTCGCCCACGTTGGCGTTGGGCTGCACTTCCACTACCAGCAGGTCCCCTTCGTGGATTCCCGCGTCGATCATCGAATCGCCCTTCACGCGCACCAGCGCTGTCTTGGACGGAATCCTGACGAGCCAGTCGTCGATGGTGATCAAGTCGTAGCCATCGGAGATCGCCGGGTTGGGCAGGCCCGCCTGGACCGTGGAATCCGCGAGCTTCCTTTCGAAGAAGCGCGCTCCGGGCTTCAGCTGCTTGTCGGGGGTCCAATCGAGGTAGCCCGCCTCCTCGTAGCGCTTCACGCACTCCGAGACCCACGACTTGGCCGATATGCCCCACAGCCCCGCCAGCACCGAATACGACGGGATCACCTTGTGCTCGGAGTAGTAGTCCTGGAGCTTTTCCAGGTACTGGGGATCGAGCTGGGGCTTCTGGGAATTCAACGCCACGGGGCGCCTTTCGATGACACAGAACGAATGTTCTGAAGCTACAGAACGATCGTTCTGGTGTCAAGGCCTTTGAAAGTGGTGTCAGGTACGACTTTTTAAGTTGTACCTGACACCACTTTTTAGCGGAGCAGGTCGATCAGCCCCTGGAGCGCCACCGACACCGCCTGCAGCCGGACCGCCGTGCGGTCGCCCTTGAAGTGGAACAAGCGTGTCTGGATCGGCCCACCGCGCACGCCCCAGGCGAAATGAACGGTGCCCACGGGCTTGCCGGGGACGCCGCCGGTGGGGCCGGCAATGCCGGTCACGGCGACGCTCACGTGGGCGTGACTGCGCTTCAGCGCGCCCGCGGCCATCTCGCGCGCCACTTCCTCGCTCACCGCGCCATGCGCCTTCAACGTCGCCCGCGAGACCCCGAGCATCTCTTCCTTGGCGACGTTCGTATAGGTCACCATGCCGCGCTCGAACCACTTGGCGCTTCCGGAGATGCGCGTGCACGCGGTGGCGATGCCCCCGCCGGTACACGACTCCGCGGTCACCACGTCCACGCGGCGCTTCTTGCACGCGCGCGCGAGCCTCCGCGCGAGGCGCGTCACGTCATCTTCGGTCATTCGGTCTCTCCGGGCCGGCCGCGGTACCAATAGAGATACTTCTCCTCGAAGCCGAACTGGGCGTAGAGGCGGCGCGCCGCGACGTTGTCGTCCTTCACCTGAAGATAAGCGTGGCGCGCGCCGAGTTCCCAGGCCACGCGCAAAAGGCTTGCGACCACGCGCTTCGCGTGTCCCTGGCGCCGCGCTTCGTCCGCGGTGATGATGTCGAAGAGCCCGGCGCAATCGTCCTCGACGATGGTGAGGCCGGTGGCGAGCACGTCGCCCTGCGACTTGATCGCGACCGCGCGCAGCGTGAGCGGCATGCCCTGCAGGCGCGCGAGGTGCGCGGAGCGATGCGCGATCGGCGAGGCGCGCATGCGGCCCACCGCCTCCACCCATGAGGAGAGCTCCATGGGCTGCGCCTCGGGCTCGCCCAGCCGGCTGCGATCGATCGCGGCGGCTTCCACCGCGGTCGTCTCGAAGCGCTGGTAACCGTGCCGCTCGAGCGCGCCGTCCAATTCGGGTGGGTGCGAGAACGGCGTGATGCGGAAGATCGGCGGGAGCGCGGCGGCGCGGTAGAGGCGTTCGCAATGGGCGATCTTCTCGTCCAGGGGGACGCTCGACGGATACACCGCGTTCACCGAGCGCGCCCGCTTGGCCTTGCCGCGCGCGAGCCGCAGGATCCAGCCGTCATAGAGGATCTGGCCGGGGGGCGCCGAAGAGTTGAGGCCGAGCTCCTCGATGCGCCGGGCGTCCGGCGTCATGGACGGATGCGTTTGCCCGTGGCGGCGTCGAAGAAATACAGCTTGCCGGGCATCACCGAAAACATGAGCGCCGTGTCGAGCGCCGGTGTCGCATGCCCGTCCACACGCGCGACCACGGTGCCATTGCCGAACTCGCCGTGCACCAGCGAGTCCGCGCCCAACGCTTCCACGGTCTGGACCTTGAAGCGGAACACCGGGCCGCCCGCGCCCTCCCCGGCAACGAGGTGCTCGGGGCGCACGCCGACGCTGACAGCCTCGGGCGCGTTCGCGCGGAGCCCGGCGGGCAGGGGCACGCGCACGCCGCCGCCCACTTCGACTTCGTCGCCGACGCGCTTGCCGGGCAGGAAATTCATCGCCGGAGAGCCGATGAAGCCCGCCACGAAGATGCTCGCCGGATCGTCGTAGACGTCGATCGGCCTGCCGATCTGCTCGGCCATCCCGGCGTTCATCACGATCATGCGATCGGCGAGGGTCATCGCCTCGACCTGGTCGTGGGTCACGAAGATGCTGGTGGTCTTCAGCTCGCGATGCAGCTTCTGGATCTCGAGGCGCATCTGCACGCGCAGCTTCGCGTCGAGATTCGACAGGGGCTCGTCGAAGAGGAAGGCGGCGGGCTCGCGCACGATGGCGCGCCCCATGGCCACGCGCTGGCGCTGCCCGCCGGACAGCGCGCGCGGGCGCCGGTCGAGGAAGTTGGTGAGCTCGAGGATCTTCGCCGCGCGCTGCACGCGCTCGTTGATCTCCGCGGGCGGCATGCGGCGGATGCGAAGCCCGTACGACATGTTCTCGTACACGCTCATGTGCGGATAGAGCGCGTAGTTCTGGAACACCATCGCGATGTTGCGGTCCTTGGGCTCGACGCGGTTCACGACTCGCCCGCCGATCGCGATCTCGCCCTCGGTGATGGTCTCGAGGCCCGCGATCATGCGCAAGAGCGTCGACTTGCCGCAGCCCGAGGGCCCGACGATCACGACGAATTCCCCGTCGGCGATCGCCACTTCCACGCCGTGGATCACCTGGAGCTTCTGGTAGGTCTTCTTGACGCCGGTGAGCGTGATCTCGGCCATTAGGATTCCCTGGCGCTTCGCGCCGTTGAGCGGCTGGCCGCTGTCCGCTCCAACGGCCGCCCCGATGTCGATGCGCAGTCTCGAGCATTCATTTATTTTTCCGTCTCGACAAGGCCCTTCACGAACCACTTCTGCATGAGCACCACCACCAGCGCCGGCGGCACCAGGGCGAGCATGGCGGTAGCCATCACCAGGTTCCACTCGGTGGCCGCGTCGCCGCCGCTGATCATGCGCTTGATGCCGATCACCACGGTGTACATCGACTCCTGGCTGGTGATGAGGAGCGGCCACAGGTACTGGTTCCAGCCGAGGATGAAGAGGATCACGAAGAGCGCCGCCATGCTGGTCTTCGAGAGCGGCAGCACCACGTCCCAGAAGAAACGCATGGGACCGGCGCCATCCATGCGCGCGGCCTCGGCGAGCTCATCGGGGATGGTGAGGAAGAACTGGCGCAAGAGGAAGGTCGCGGTGGCCGAGGCGATGAGCGGCAGGATGAGCCCCGAATACGAGTCGAGCAGGCCCATGTCGGCAGCCACCTTGAAGGTCGGGATGATGCGCACCTCGATCGGCAGCATGAGCGTCACGAAGATCATCCAGAAGAAGAAGTTGCGGCCGGGGAAGCGGAAGTAGACGATCGCGAACGCGGACAGGATCGAGATCGCGATCTTGCCCAGCGCCACGCCGATCGCCATCACGAAGCTATTCACCAGCATCGTCGACACCGGCGCCGCGGAGCCCTTGTTCGACCCTGCCCTCAGCACCTGGCTGTAGTTCTCGATCAACTGGTCGCCGGGAATCAACGGCATCGGCACGTCGATGATCTGGTCGTAGCTGAGCGTCGAGGCGACGAAGGTGACGTAGAGCGGGAACGCGACCAGGATCACGCCGAGGATGAGCACCGCGTGCGCGAAGAAATCGGCCCAGGGCCTGTTCTCGACCATGTCAGTACTGGACTTTCTTCTCGACGAAGCGGAACTGGATCACAGTGAGCGAGATCACGATGAACATGAGGATCACCGACTGCGCGGCCGAGCTGCCGAGGTCGGCCGCCTTCACTCCGTCGTAGTACACCTTGTAGACCAGGATCTGCGTCGAGCCCGCGGGGCCGCCCTGCGTGGTCGCGTCGATCACGCCGAAGGTCTCGAAGAACGCGTAGACGATGTTGATCACCAGCAGGAAGAACGTCGTCGGCGAGAGCAGCGGAAACACGATGGTCCAGAAGCGCCGCAACGGCGTCGCGCCGTCGATCGCGGCGGCCTCGATCAACGAGCGCGGAATCGACTGCAGCCCGGCGAGGAAGAAGAGGAAGTTGTAGCTGATCTGCTTCCACGTCGCCGCGATCACCACCAGCAGCATCGCCTGGTCGCCGTTGATGATCCAGTTCCAGTCCACGCCCATGCGGCGCAGGAACCAGGTGACGATGCCGATCGAGGGCGCGAACATGAATGCCCACAGCACCCCGGCGACGGCGGGCGCCACCGCGTAGGGCCAGATGAGGAGCGTCTTGTAGGCGAGGGCGCCGCGCAGCACGCGATCGGCCATCGTCGCCAGCAGCAATGAGATGAAGATCCCCGACACGGCGACCAGCGTGCTGAATAGGGCCGTCACCTTGAACGACTCGAGGTAGTTGGCGTCGTGGAAGAGGTCGGTGAAATTACGCAACCAGACGAACTCGGTGCTGAGGCCGAAGGCGTCCTGCACCAGGAACGACCAATACACCGCCTGCGCGGCGGGCCAGAAGAAGAAGATCACCGTGACCGCGATCTGCGGCGCGAGGAGCGCGTAGGGCAGCCACGCGGATTGGAAGACGACCTTCTTTTCCATGGGTCCCCGTTGCTCGCGCGCGTTGAACGGCTTCGGGTCCGTTCGAACGCGCGCAGTTAATCGGGCACCGAAAGCATGGCGTCCGGTGTCCCGATCAACTCTTGTTGGACGACTCGAACTTGCGCAGGATCTCGTTGCCGCGCTTCACCGCCTCGTCGAGCGCGGTCTTCGCGTCCTTCTTGCCGGCGAAGACGCCTTCCATCTCCTCCTCGATCACCTCGCGGCCCTGCACGTAGTTGCCGAAGCGCAGCCCCCTCGAGTTGGCCGTGGGAGGCTTGTTGGTGAGCTGCTTGATGGCGACGTCGGCGCCGGGGTTCTTCTCGTAGTAGCCCGACTTCCTCGTCATCTCATAGGCGGCGAGCGTGATCGGCACATAGCCCGTGCTGGTGTGCCAGTCCATCTGCACTTCCGGCCTGGAGAGGTAGGCGAGGAACTTTGCCACGCCCTTGTAGGCGTTGTTGGTCTTGCCGCCCATCACCCACAGCGACGCCCCGCCGATGATCGAATTCTGCGGAGCGCCGGGGACGTCGTCGTGGTAGGGAATGAAGCTCACCGACCAGTCGAACTTGGCGTTGCGGCGGATGTTGGCCTGCGCGCCGGAAGACGAGGTCAGCATCGCGCATTCACCGCTCGAGAACTTGGCTTCGGCCTGGTTCTGGCGCCCGGCGTAGGTGAATTCGCCGCGCTTGGCGAGATCGCCCAGCATGGTGAGGTGCCTCACGTGGAGCGGCGTGTTGAATGTGAAGCGCGTGTCCGTTCCCGCCATGCCGTTTTCCTTGGTGCCGATCGGGACGTTGTGCCATGCCGAGAAATTCTCGATGTGCATCCACGACGGCCAGCCAGTCGTGTATACGCATTGCTGGCCCGCGGCCTTCAGCTTGTCGGCGGCGGCGTTGAATTCCTTCCAGGTGCGCGGCGCCTTGTTGGGGTCGAGGCCCGCCTTCTTGAACGCGTCCTTGTTGATGTAGAACACGATGGTCGAGCTGTTGAACGGGAAGGACAGCATGTTGCCCTTCGAGTCCGTGTAGTAGCCGGCCACCGTCGGCAGGTAGGCCTTCGGGTTGAACGGCTCGTCGGCGTCCTTCATCACCTTGGCCACCGGCACGATCGCGCCTTTGGCGCCCATCATGGTCGCGGTGCCGACCTCGAACACCTGCAGGATGTGTGGCGCGTTGCCCGCGCGGAACGCGGCGATGGCGGCGGTCATCGATTCGGGGTACTGCCCCTTGTAGCTCGGCACGACCTTGTAGTCGGGCTGGGACTTGTTGAAATTCGTCGCGAGCTCGTTCACCTTGTCGCCGAGCGCGCCGCCCATCGAGTGCCAGAACTGGATTTCCGTCTGCGCCTGCGCCATGGTCGCCGCGAGGGCCAGCGCGAAGGACGCGAACAGCGATTTGCGCATCATGAAATGTGTCTCCTCGGAGATTTTGTTTTGTGCGGCCATGGTACATCAGCCGCCCGACAGGGCCGCGACCACGAGCACCTCGTCCGCGGGGTGCAGCGCCTGCGCGATTGCGCAGGCCTGCTCGCGGTTCACGAAGATCTTGATGTGCGGGCGGATCGCGTCCTGCTCGTCGATCACGCGGAAGCGGATGCCCGGATAACGCCGCTCGAGATCGGCGAGGAGATCGGCGAGCGTGGCGCCTTCGGCCTCGACCTCGCGGCGATGCGCGGTGTATTCGGCGAGCGGCGTCGGCAGCAGCACCTTCATGCCACGCGCGCGGTCTCGACCGAATAGACGTGCGGAAGGTGCGCGCGAAGGCATTCCCAGCGCTCGCCCTCGTCGAAGCTCGCCCAGACTTCGCCGCTGGTGGTGCCGAAGTAGAGTCCCACCGGGTCGAGCGTGTCGTGCGTCATCGCCTGGCGCTTCACCGTGAACCACGCCTGCTCCGGCGGCAGTCCCGTGTCGAGGCGCTTCCAGCTCTCGCCCGCGTCGCGCGAGCCGTACGCCGCGGGCTTGCCGCCGATGGGCACGCGCGGCCACACCGTGCCGCCGTCCATCGGGAAAACCCACAACGCGCGCGCATCGCGCGGGTGCAGAACCAGCGGAAAGCCGATGTCGCCGATCTCCCTGGGCATGCGCTCGCCGATGCGCAGCCACCGGTTGGCCGCGCGATCGAGCCGGTAGATGCCGCAGTGGTTCTGCTGGTAGACCACGTCGCGCGCCGCGGGATGCACGCGCACGCAATGCGGATCGTGCCCGTAGGGCGCGTCGGGGTCGGGCAGGAAATCCGCGGCCACGCCCGCGTTGAGCGGGGTCCACGTGGCGCCCGCGTCGCGCGACTCGAACACGCCGCCCGCGGAAATGCCGATGTAGAGGTGATTCGCGTCGAACGGATCGACGTTGAGCGAATGCAGCGTGGCGCCGTCGGGCGGGGCGTCCTGCAGCCCGCCGCACCACGCGATGCGCTCGGGATTCTCATTGAAGCCGGCCACACCCTTCCAGCTGCGCCCCGCGTCCTCGGAAACGAAGAGCCCGGGGGGCGAGGTCCCCGCATACCATCGGCCCGGCTGCGAAGCATGGCCCGGCGTGAGCCAGAACACGTGGCTCACCGTTTCGCCGCGCTCGCCGGCGAGCGCCTTGCGGAATGCCGGGGGCGTTTGCGCTTCCTTCCAGGTGCCGCCGAAGTCCTCGGAGCGATACACCGTCGGGCCGAGGTGACCGGCGCGCACGGCGGCGAGGAGCGTGCGCCCGTCGCGCGGATCGAGCACCGCGTGGTTGACCACCTGGCCGAGGAAATGAGGCCCTTCGAGGGACCAGCTGCGCCGTTGCGCGTCGCAGGCGAGGACGAAGAGCCCCTTGCGCGTGCCGATGAGAACTGCGAGCCGGGCCATCGGCGCTCCGCTGAAGAAAGGGGCCTACTGGTCCTTCTTGATGATCGACTTGAGCGAGCCCAGCAGGCCGCGCTTTTCCTCGGCGGCGGGCGGCTCGGGCGTCTTGTGCACCACGTAGTTCGGCTCGACCTTGGGCTTGGGCGTGATCGGCCCGGCCGGACGCTGGGTCAGCACCGAGCGCTTCACCAGCTCGTCCCACTTGTTGGGCCGACCGATGAAATTCTTGGCGAATTCCTCGACGCCCTGGTCGTTCATCTCCATTGCGAGGAGGTTGAAGAGATCGACGTTGAAGCCGCCGACGTTCTTGGTGACGATCTTCAGGCGGCCGGTCTCGTGGTCGCCCTCGATCTTGCCTTGCACGCGGAAATCGCACTTCACCTTGAACACTTCGTGGGTGATCACCTTGCGCTCGTTGCGGAACTGCTCGCTCGCGTGCTCGATGTTCGACTGCCACAGCACGTCACGGAACTTCTCCATGTCGTCCGGGCCCTTCTTGATGGTGAGCACCTTGTCCGACCAGCAGCGGTAGGCGACGTGCACCTCGCCGTAGTAGTCCTTGTCGATGAAATGCTTCGAACGGAAATCGCAGAAGAAATCCTTGATGATGAGGCCGTCGATCTTGCCGACCGTGGGCAGGTCGAAGGCGAAGGGGCTCGGCATCTGCACCACGTTCAGCTGCTTGCCGAGGTCGTTCAGGTAGAGGAAGAGGCGGCGCAGCGAATGGTCGATGGCGACCGCGGTCGAGCGCAGGCTCTCCGTCTTGTCGGTGTCCTGGGCCTTCAGCGCATCGGCTTGCTTTTTGAGGTCGTCTAGTAATCCCACGGAACCCTCCTGAGATTCCGGCCAATCACCCTCGAATCTTAACGTATGATCGCCGCAAAAACCAAAAGTCCTCACCTAAGGGCATAGTTCATGAAGGCCATCCTCGCCTTCGACCAGGGCACCACGAGCTCGCGCGCCATCGCTTTCGGGCGCGATGGAGCGGTCCTTGCCAGTGCGCAGCAAGAATTCCGCCAGATATTCCCTCGGCCGGGCTGGGTCGAGCACGATCCGCTCGAAATCTGGCGTACGCAGCGCGAGGTGGCCGCCCAAGCGCTGAGCGCGGCGGGCCTCGCCGCGCGCGACGTGGGCGCCATCGGCATCACCAACCAGCGCGAGACGACGGTGCTCTGGGAACGCGCCACGGGGCGCCCCGTGGCCAACGCCATCGTGTGGCAGGACCGACGCACCGCGTCCCGATGTGACGCTCTGCGACAGGCGGGCCACGAGGAAACTTTTGCCCGAAAGACGGGCCTTGTCCTCGACGCGTACTTTTCCGGCACCAAGCTCGCCTGGCTTCTCGACAATGTCGCCGGGGCGCGCCAACGCGCCGGGCGCGGGGAGCTTGCCTTCGGGACCGTGGATTCCTGGCTGGCGTGGCAGCTTTCGGCCGGCGCCGAGCACGTGACCGACGCCAGCAACGCCTCGCGCACGCTGCTCTTCAATATCCACACGCTCGATTGGGATGACGAGCTGCTGGCGATCCTCGACATCCCGCGCGCGGTGCTGCCGCGCGTGGTGGCGTCCAGCGCGCGCATCGCGGTCTCGGCGTGCGAGGGGCTGCCCGCGGGCCTGGCGCTCGCCGGCATCGCGGGCGACCAGCAGGCGGCGCTCTTCGGCCAGGCCTGCCACCAGCCGGGCATGGCGAAAAACACCTATGGCACCGGCTGCTTCCTCCTGATGAACACGGGAGACGCGCCCCCGGTGTCGAAGAATCGCCTGCTTTCCACCGTCGCGTGGCAACGCGGGGGACGCACCGCCTATGCGCTGGAGGGAAGCGTGTTCATCGCCGGCGCCGCGATCCAGTGGCTGCGCGACGGGCTGGGCGTGATCGAGCGCGCCTCCGACATCGAGGCGCTCGCGGCGAGCGTTCCCGACACGGGCGGCGTGCACTTCGTCCCCGCGCTCTCGGGGCTCGGCGCCCCTTATTGGGACCCGCACGCGCGCGGCACGATCGTCGGCATCACCCGCGGCACGACCCGGGCCCACCTCGCGCGCGCGACCCTCGACGCGATCGCCTTCCAGTGCGCGGAGCTGATCGACGCGATGGCCGCCGACAGCGCGATCCCGGTGAAGGAGCTGCGCGTGGACGGCGGCGCCACGGCGTCGAACCTCCTCATGCAGACACAGGCGAATCTCCTCGGGGTTCCCGTCGTGCGCCCGCGCGTCACCGAGACCACGGCGCTGGGCGCGGCCTACCTCGCCGGGCTCGCGGTGGGTTTCTGGAAAGACGAGGCCGAGATCGCCTCGCTCTGGTCGCGCGATCGCGTGTTCGATCCGCAGCTTTCGCGAGACGCCGCGCGTGCACGGCTCGATGAGTGGAAGCGCGCCGTGGCGCGCTCGCGCGACTGGGCGCGCGACGCCTGATGCGTCAGCCCGCGGCCGGCGGCGGATCGGCGCGCAGGAAGTGCTGCCGGTAGTGGCGCAGCTCTTCGATCGACTCGTAGACGTCGGCAAGCGCCTCGTGCCGGCCCTCCTTCGCGACGCCGGCGAGCACCTCGGGGCGCCAGCGCTTGGCGAGCTCTTTCAGCGTGGAGACGTCGATGATGCGGTAGTGGAGGTAGGCGTCGAAGGCCGGCATGTAGCGCGCCATGAAGCGCCGGTCCTGGTGCACGGTGTTGCCGCAAAGCGGCGCCAGGCGCTCGCCCACGATGGGCCTCAGGAACTCGATGAGACGCCTCTCGACCTCGGCTTCCGCGAACGTGGATAGGCGCACCTTGTCCACCAGGCCCGACTTGCCGTGGGTCGACTTGTTCCACGAGTCCATCGCCTCGAGGACCTCCTCGGGCTGGTGCAGGACGTACACCGGCGCCTCGGCGATGGTGTTCAATTCGGAGTCGGTGACCACCATGGCCACCTCGAGAATGCGGTCGCGGTCGGGAACGAGCCCCGACATCTCCATGTCTATCCAAACCAGCGGGGTCTTGTCGAGCGCCACTTGAGCCTTCGCTTCCGCGAAAATCGGGTGCCGATTGTGTCACGCCGCCTCGTGCTTCTCCAAATTCACCCGGGTCCCCGCCGATCGCCGTGAGCGCCACCGCCTTCTCGCTCGTCTTCGTCGCCTTCGTGCTCGCCGCGCTCGCCTGGCGCGTGCTCCTCGGCGTGCGCCAGATGCGCCACGTGGCGAAGCACCGCGATCGCGTGCCCGACGACTTCGCCGCCTTCGTGCCGCTCGAGGCCCATCGCAAAGCCGCCGACTACACGCTCGACCGCCAGCGCGTGAGCCTCGCCGAGACGCTCGTGGTCGACGGCGTCGTGCTGCTCGCCCTCACGCTGGGCGGCGGCATCGCGGCCATCGACCACCTCTCGCAGCGCGCGTTCGGCGACGGCTACGCCCGGGACTTGGCCACCGTATTCGGCGTGCTGGTGGTGACCACCGTGATCGCGCTGCCCTTCGACGTCTGGCGCACCTTCGTGGTCGAGGCGCGCCACGGGTTCAACCGCACCACGCCGGCGCTCTTCGCCCTCGACATCGCCAAGGGGACCCTCCTCGCGATCGCGATCGGCACGCCGCTTCTGCTCGCCGTCTTCTGGCTGGTGCAGGCCGCCGGTGCCTTCTGGTGGTTCTACACGTGGCTCGCGTGGATCGCCTTCACGGTCGTCCTCGTGATGGTGTTCCCGCGCTGGATCGCGCCGCTCTTCAACCGCTTCACGCCCCTCGAGGAAGGCGAGCTGCGACAGCGCATCGAGGCGTTGATCGAGCGCTGCGGCTTCCACGCCAAAGGACTTTTCGTGATGGACGGCTCGCGCCGCTCCAGCCACGGCAACGCGTATTTCACCGGGTTCGGCACGCAGAAGCGCATCGTCTTCTTCGACACGCTGATCGACCGGCTCACCGCCCCCGAGATCGAAGCGGTGCTCGCGCACGAGCTCGGCCACTTCGCGCGCGGGCATATCCCGCGCCTTCTCGCGGTGCGCTTCGCCCTCGCCCTCCTCCTCCTCGCGATCCTCGGCTGGCTCTATCGCGAGAGCGCCTTCTACGAAGCGCTCGGGCTTTCCGCGCCGCACATCGGGGCCGCGCTCGCGGGCTTCGCCCTCATCATTCCGGTCTTCACCTTCCCGTTCCAGCCGCTCGCGAGCCTCGTCGCGCGGCGCCAGGAGTTCGAGGCCGACGCCTTCGCCGCCGAGCACGCGTCGGCCGCCGACCTCGCGAGCGCCCTCGCCAAGCTCTACCGCGACAACGCCTCGACGCTCACCCCGGATCCGCTGCATTCGCTGGTGTATGATTCGCATCCCCCGGCGGCGCTGCGCATCGACCATTTGAGAAGAGCGGCCTCATGAACGAGCTGGCGCGCAAGAAATGCAAACCGTGCGAGGGCGGCGTGGCGGCGCTCGGCGCCGACCAGGTCGGGCCCCTGTTGAAGGGGCTCCCGGGCTGGGCGCTCGACGCCGGCATGATCGCCAGGACCTACGAGTTCAAGAACTACTTCGAGACCATGGCGTTCGTGAATGCCGCCGCGTGGATCTCCCACCGCGAAGACCACCATCCCGACATGCTGGTGGGCTACAACATGTGCCGAGTGTCATACATCACCCACGCCATCGGCGGCTTGAGCGAGAATGACTTCATCTGCGCGGCGAAGCTGGACGCGCTCTTCGAGATCTGATGGGGATGCGCGCTTCCCGATGACGACCCGGCGCGAGAAGTCGGAGCAGGTCGTCATCGAGGGCCGCGTGGTCGCCGATTTCGGGCGTGAATTCCTGGTGGAATTCGCCGACCGACGCCAGATCGTCTGCACCCGCAAGGGCAAGCGCCAGGACGCGACCTGCGGCGACTTCGTGGAAGTGCGCATGACCGGCTCCGCGCAAGGCTCCATCGAGCGCGTCGGCACGCGCAGGAACCTCCTCTTCCGCTCCGACCAGTGGAGCGAGAAGACGCTCGCCGCGAACGTGGACCAGGTCGTCATCCTCCTCGCGCCCAAGCCGCCCATCAGCGAGGCGTTCCTCAACATGAGCCTGGTCGCCTGCGACGCGGCGCGCATCCCGGTGGTGATCGCGCTCAACAAGTCCGACCTTCCCGAGCATGCCGAGGCGCGAAAGAAGCTCGATGCCTACGAGCGCATCGGCTACACCGTGATCACGATGTCCGCCAAGTTCGACGTGGCCCCGCTCCTGCCGCACCTGGACAGGAAGCTCACCCTGCTGGTCGGCCAGAGCGGCATGGGCAAGTCGAAGACCGTGAACGCGCTGGTGCTCTCCGATGTCGCGCGCGTGGGCGAGCTCACCGCGGCTCGCGACTCGGGCGCGCACACCACGACCTTCTCGCGCTTCTACCGGCTCGACAAGGACACCTCGATCATCGACACGCCCGGCTTCCAGTCCTTCGGGCTCTTTCACCTGACCGAGGACCAGATCGCCGACGCGATGCCGGAATTCCGGCCCTATCTGGGCGCGTGCAAGTTCAACGACTGCTCGCACATGTCGGAGCCGGGCTGCGCGATCATCGCCGCTTCCGCAAAAGGCGAGGTGAGCCCCGCGCGGCTCTCGTTCTACCAGGTGTTGATCGAGCAGCATCGGGAGCTGCACGAACAGCACCCCGAGTGGAAGAAATAACCTAGCGGCCGATCGCCACCGGAATCCGCCGCCGCCCGAATTGCCGCGACGCGTGAAACTCCTCGAACCGCCCGGGAATCGCCGCTGAACACCGCGGGCACTTTCCGTCCGGCGTGAGCGTGTAGCTCTCGATGCGATGCCAGTCGCGCACGATGAGCGCCGTGCCGCATCCGGGGCAGAACGTGGTGCCACCTTCCGTGTCGTGCACGTTGCCGGTGTAGACGTAACGCAGCCCTTCGTCCATGGCGATCTTCCGGGCGCGCGTGAGCGTCGCCGCCGGCGTCGGCGGGAGGTCGGTCATCTTGAAGTCGGGATGGAACGCGGTGAAATGCAGCGGCACGTCGGGACCCAGCTCGCGGATGATCCATTGCGACATCGCGCGCGCCTCCTCCGCGGAATCGTTCTTGCCGGGAATGAGGAGCGTGGTGATCTCGAACCACACGTCGGTCTCGTGCTTGAGGTACACGAGCGTGTCGAGCACGGGCGCCAGCTTCGCGCCGGTGAGCTTCACGTAGAACTCGTCGGTGAAGCCCTTCAGGTCGACGTTGGCCACGTCCATCTTGGCGTAGAACTCTCGGCGCGGCTCGGGCGAGATGTAGCCCGCGGTCACCGCCACCGTGAGGATGCCGGCTTCACGGCAAGCGTCGGCCGCGTCCATCGCGTACTCCGCGAAGATCACCGGGTCGTTGTAGGTAAAGGCCACGCTGCGGCAGCCGGACTCCAGCGCCGCGCGCGCGATCGCTTCCGGCGAGGCCCTGTCCATCAGCCGGTCCATGTCGCGCGATTTGGAGATGTCCCAATTTTGACAAAATTTACAGGCTAAATTGCAACCCGCCGTCCCGAACGAGAGGACCGCGGAGCCGGGCAGGAAATGATCGAGCGGCTTCTTCTCGATGGGATCGACGCAGAATCCCGACGAGCGGCCGTAGGTCGTGAGCACCATCGCGTCGTTCACACGAGCGCGCACGAAGCATGCGCCGCGCTGCCCCTCGTGCAGCTTGCAATCGCGCGGGCACAGGTCGCACTGCACGCGCCCGTCTTCGAGGCGATGCCACCAGCGACCAGGGTGCAGGTCGCCCTCGATGGGATCGTGGGTGCGGTTGTTCACCTGTACTTCTCCACCGCGTAGCACGACAGGCGCAGCTCCGGATGCCAGAAGCGCGCCGGCAGCCGCGCCTTGCGGCGCAGCTCGTCGAGGAAATCGCGCGGGTCGGGAAGGCTCTCCCACACCTGCGGCAGGAACGTCGCGTGGAACTCGCGGTACTCGAGGTAGACGCCGTCGCGGCCGGGCTCGAGACGCGCGAGCGCCTCATCCTCGTTCGCGACACCCAGCGGAATGCGCGCGCTCAGCACCGACACTTCCACTTCCAGGCGCGGGATCTCGTGAGTCGCCACCGGCGGAAAGCGAGGATCGCGATAGGCGGCCGCGTGGGCGTTGTGCGCGACGTCGTCGCCGAAGGGACGGTATGCGTCGACGGAGCCGATGCAGCCGCGCAGCTCGCCCGCGTCGCGCAGCGTGACGAAGCTCGCCGCGGGCTCGCGCAACCACGGCTCGTCCCACGCGAGGCCGTCGCGCAGCTCCGGCCCCTGCGCGATCGCCTCGCGCGCGATGGCGATGAGGAGCGTTCCGCGGCGCATGTCACGCACGCGCGGGCTCCGTGAAGGCGAACGCGCCGTAGCCCACCACACGGTCGCGGGCCCCGGCGGTGTCTCCGGAATTGCGCAGGTCCACGATCTCGGCGGCGAGGCCGCGCGCGCGCGCCGCCTGGAGAAGCCCGTTGATGGGAGCCGCGCCGCACGCCTCCTCGGGAACCAGCGTCGCCTCGAGCCCCACGATCGCGCGCGCGGTGTCGCGGTCGCGCCCGCGCGCCGAATCGTACGGCAGGTAATGGGAGAGGTCGGAGCTCACCACGATGAGGGTCTCGTCGCCGCCCCACAGCGTGTCGAGGAGGAGCGCCATCTGGCGTGGACTCGCGTCTCCGACGACGACCGGCACCAGCGCGAAAGCGCCGAGCACCGATTGCAGGAAAGGCAGGTGCACCTCGAGCGAATGCTCGTGGGCGTGGGCGCGGTCGCTCACCTCGACGAACCCGAGCTTCCTCAGCGCGGCGAGCGCCTCGAGGTCGAGCGCCACCTCTCCCAGCGGCGAGGCGAAGGCGCGCGTCGAGGGAATCGCCGCGCCGGAAACGTACACGCGATGCGCGGGCCCGCAGAGGACCACGCGCCGCACGATGCCGGCCAACGGTGCGAGGCGCGCGTAGATCGACGCGGCGATGGCGCCCGAATACACGTAGCCCGCGTGCGGGGCGATGATCGCCTTGGGGGCCCGCTCGTGCCCGCTGGACGGCGCGGCCTCAGCCAGATAGGCGGCGACTGCGGCGGCGAGCGCCGAGGCCTCGCCCGGGTAGAAGGATCCCGCCACGGCGGCAGGTCTGATCGCGGTCATGTCTCACCTCCGTGTGACGGAGATGAATGAGACTAGCACTTTGCCGGGGGCCTCAGCCGAGGACGATCTTTTCCGTGATCCGTCCGGCACGGTCGTGGCGCGCCGTCACCTCGATCGTGGTTCCCGGCGGCGCTTTCACCGTCCACTCGCACTGGCCGCGGTCTGCGGTCAGGTCGAGGTTCGGCAGGAACGCCTGCAGGCTCGGCTTGCTCGCGCGGCCCTCGAGCTGGCCGCCCTCGACGCGCGCCTTGCCGGCGACCAACTTCGCGCCGGGCGCGAGGTCGATCTCGTAGACCACCCCGCGCATCATCTTGCGCTCGAGGGCGCGCTTGGTGACGTACGAAGGCAGGTATCCCGTGTTGTGCACTGCGAGGCGCACGCGCCACGCATCGCCGCCGAGCGCCAGGACCCCGGTGCTCAAGGTCTCGAGCTTGGGCAGCGTGAGCGCCTGCCAGGTGAGCCAGCCGGGGAAGCGCTTCACCTCGCGTTCGATGTATTTCCTGGGAGGATTGCGAAATACCTGTAGCTTGTTCCAGCCGCCCAGCTCGACCGGCCCCAGCTGCGGGTGGTCGAACGGGTACCAGTCGATGTAGCCCTCGCCCGCCAGCTCCTTGTCGCTCCATGCGAGGAGCTTCATGTCGTCTTCCGGCGGGTGCTCGCGATACCAGTCGATGAAGTGATAGCCCTCGATGCCCGCCTCCTTGGCCGGCGCCCAGATCTCCACGGTCCAGAAGAACTGCCCGAGGTGCTCGTAGATCCAGTCGAAGCCGCCGGTGATCACCTGCTTCGGGTGGTACTTGAAGTCGTGGAAGATGGAGATGTTCGGATAGCCGGTGAGCTCGGTCGATTTCTTGCCGAACATCTTGTAGAGCCACAGGTCCTCGGCGGGCATGTTGTCGTCGGCCTCGCTCGAGAAGGGCCGCAGGATCACGCCGCTGTGGGTGTGGAAGCTCACGCCCGCGCCGATGTTGGGATGCTTCACGATGAAGTCCACCACCGAGCGCACCTCGGGCTCCGAGGTGGGATAGGGGCCGGCGCCCACCTGCTGGAATTCCTGGCGCCATCCCGAGGGAAAATTGCGGTTCAGGTCGAGGCCCTGCTTGTCGCGGTTCACGCGGATCTCGACGCCGTCGAAGTTGACCAGCGTGCCCTCGGGAATCACGCGCCAATACTGCCCGCCGTATTCGGCGGGCTCGCGCGGGGTCACCAGGCGCGGCTCCGCGGCATGCGCCTTGTAGGCGCCGTTGGGATCCGGGATGCGCATCTGCAAGATGCGCCCGTCGCCGTCGACGTCCTCGACGTTCAAGCCGTCCACCGGGTCTTCGTCGAAGGGATAGGGTCGTGTCGAGGAGCGGATGTACTTGGGCTTGTCGGCGAGCGCCCATTCGGCGCCGTCGGGGTTGATGCGCGGGCAGATGTAGAGCGCGCGCGTGTCGAGGAGGCGCGTCACATCGCCTTCCTTGCCGTAGCCCTGCTCCAGCGTGTGGAGATAATAGAGACAGGCGGTCGACGCGGTGAGCTCGGCGGCGTGGATGTTGCCGTCGATCCAGAAGGCCGGTTTGTCGGACGCGGCCCCGCTCTCGACGTTGGTGGCGGTCACGACCCAGATGTCGCGCCCTTCGTGGCTCGCGCCGATCGATTCGAGGGCGAAGATCGCGGGATTGCGCGCCGCGAAGCCCTTCAGGATCGCGGTGAGCTCGGCGTAGCGGTAGAACCGGTCGAAGCGAAGCTCCAAGGAATTCCTTTCGTGTTCGAGCGTGGGGAAGAAGGGCTACGCGAGCTGCAATGCGGCGGCCAGCGCGTAGACGATGAGCCAGAGGATCAGCACGCGCCACAGCAGGCCTTCGAGGCTCGCGAGCGCATCCTCGCGCGCGAGCTCCCCGGAGCCCAGCGCGGGGCGCACCACGAAGGCGGCCGCGATCGGGATGGGCTCGCCCAGGCGCACTCCGAGGGCGCCCGCGCCGCTCGCGAGCACGATGCCCTCCTCGGGACGCAGCCACGCCGCGGCCTGGGAGCGCCAGCAGAAAAGCGCGTCCTCGAAATTTCCCATGGCGGCGAACGCGAAGGCGCTCACGCGCTGCGCAACCCAGTCGATCACATGGAAGGCGCGCGCCGCGAACCAGCCGAATTCGCGCTCGTCGGGCTCGACCAGGTGTTCCCAGCTTTGCGCGGCGCGTAGCGCCAGCGGATAGAGCACGAGGCCGAGCGGCCCGGGAAGGACGAGGAACCAGAAGAGCGGCCCGAACGTGCCGTGATGCGCTTCGCGCAACCCGTGCTCGGCGGCCAGCCGCGCGACGGCGCTCGCGTCGTCGGTTTCCACCGGCTCGCCTTGCCAGGCGGCGAGCAGGTTGGCCGCCGCGGCCACGTCCTCCTCGCGCAGCGCCTTCTCGATCGCGGCGAGGGCGCGGGTGGTGGCGAGGAAGCGCAGGGTCCCGTAGAGGACCGCGAAGTCGAGGAGCCACACGACCGCTGGATGGATCGCCGCCGCGAGCGCGGTGGCCAGCATCACCGGCACCAATACCGCCGCCATGAGCGCGAACCATGCGAGCAGCCCTGAATTGCGGTCGCCGGCGTTCAAGCGCTGGGCCGCGGAGATCGCCACGCGCCCGTAGAACGCCATGAGCGGCGCGCGGCCCATCACCGGATGGGCGTTCTGGGCGAGGAGGCAGGCGAGGATCGCGAGGAGGTTCACGGGGGCGGGTTTCCGGGACGATTATAGTTGGCCGGCACTGCATCCCGGCGCGGACCGGACTCCGCGGGGTCCTTCGAAGGCGAGGCACGAGAGAGAAAAAAAATAGCCCCGCCGGGGTTACCGGCGGGGCAAACCGCTCTCGGAGGAGAAACGTCGGCCGCTAGGCCGACGCTTACTGCATTGCAGCAAGCGTGCCAACCGCGCTCGCTTTTCAATTCAAGAACTTAGAGAAATCCCTTTGCGAAAACGCACTTCCACGATGAAACGCTTTGGTGCACGCGGGCACCATGATGGGCCGTCCATCTTCTCGCGCCTCGTGCCTCGCGCCTAGCATCTCCTCCCTCGCACATTCGCGAAGAACGCCTCGACGCGTCGCAGTTCCGCGTCGATGTCCTCTCCGGGCACGAACGTCGGGCCCAGACGCACGCAACGCGCCGCGTAGTCGAGGGACGCCAGCACCACCGGCACGTTCGCGCCGCGCGCGATGTGCAGGAATCCGGACTTGAAGCGGGGCACGGGCTTCCTCGTGCCCTGCGGGGCGATCGCGACCACGCGCTGCTCCACTCGCGCGAGGGCATCGATGGTCTCGCCCACCGCGCCGTGCGGCGCGCTGCGATCGACCGGCACCCCGCCCATCCAGCGCATGATCGCGCCGAGAGGCCAGCGAAACAGCGTGTGCTTGCCGATGAAGGTGAGCCGCAGGTCGAGCGCGAACATGGTGGCCATGCCCACCGCGAAATCCCAGTTCGAGGTATGCGGCGCCACGGCGATCACGAACTTCGGAAGATCGGGGATCTCGCCCGCCACGCGCCATCCCAAGAGGGCGAGCATCGCACGGCCCAGCGCGCGTAGCGGGGCGCTGCCGCGGCGCGGCACCGAGGCGCCGAGCTGCGGCAGCGCGGTCACGCGAAGAGCGCGGCCGCGGCCTTGAGATCGACGTTGCCGCCGGAAAGGATGATGCCCACGCGGCGGCTGCGCACGTCGAGCGGACCCGACATCACGCCCGCAGTGGCGAGCGCCCCGGTGGGCTCGACCACGAGCTTCATGCGCTCCCAGAGGAAGCGCATCGCCTCGACCAGCTCGGCGTCGGTGACGGTGATCACGTCCTGCACGTGCTTCAGCACCAGGGGGAAGGTGATCGCGCCCGCGGATTGCGTGCGCGCGCCGTCGGCGATGGTCTGAGGGTTCTCGACGCGCTGCAGCGCCTTGGCGCGGAAGGAGCGCGCCACGTCGTCGCCGGCGGCGGGCTCGACGCCGATCACGCGCACGCCGGGCGAGAGATGGTGCGCGGCGATGGCGCTCCCGGAGAGCAGCCCCGCGCCGCCGCAGCACACGAAGAGGTCGTCGAGGGGACCGACATCCTCGAGGAGCTCCTTGGTGGCGGTACCCTGCCCCGCGATCACCGCGGCATGGTCGAAAGGCGGGATCACCACGGCGCCACGTGCGGCGGCGATGCCGCGCGCCACCTCGTCACGGTCCTGGCCCGCGGCGCGATCGTAGAAGACCACCTCGGCACCGTAGCCGCGGGTCGCCGCGACCTTGACCGCGGGCGCGTCGGCGGGCATCACGATGACGGCGGGAATCCCGAGGAGCCGCCCGGCGAGCGCGACCGCCTGCGCGTGGTTTCCGGACGAGAACGCGACCACGCCGCGCCGCCGCTCTTCGCCCTCGAGCTGCGAGAGCGCGTTGTAGGCGCCGCGAAACTTGAAGGCGCCCATGCGCTGCAGGTTCTCGCACTTGAAGAAAGCCTGCGCCCCGGTGAGCGCGTCGAACTGGCTCGAGGTGGCGACCGGCGTGCGGTGCGCGACGCCCTCGAGCCTCTCGGCCGCGGCCGCGACGTCGTCGTAGGTGACCGACTGCGCCGCGCTCACTCGAGCGAGATCTTGCCGTCGAAGGTGATGTCGAGGTCGGTGCCGCCGAGGGTGAGCTTCATCTTCGCCGGCAGCGTCTCGGTGCCCTTCAGCTTGCCCGCGGCCATGCCGCGCTCGATGGCCGCCTCGATCTCGCGCTGCGAATGCACGCCCACCATCTTCAGGAACGTGCGGATGCTCATGTTGAATGCATCGGGGTTCATCGCTCTTCCTCCGTGCCGCTAGCGCGGCGTCGTGACCGCGCTCAACGCGTCGCGCAGCGTGTCCTCGGCGAGCGCGTTCACGCTCTCGGCCAGGATGTCCGCCTCGGTGGCGACCTTTTCCGGCAGCTTGCTCGAGTCCATCACCGCGACGAACTGCGCCGCGGCGCCGGCCACGCGCAAGAGGCGCGCGCGTTCCGCCATCAGGATCTCGATCTCCTTGCTCAGCATGAAGGTGCCTGTGCTCTCTACCGCCGTATTCATGACCACACTCCTTGTTCGAACCTCGATTCTACCCGCGCCCGGCTATTGCCCCGCATGCAGTGGCAAGCTGGTCACGAGGTTCTGCGCCTTCATGCGCAGCGTGCGGTCGGGACGGCAGGCGAGGCCGAGATAGACCGGCCGGCCGCGCATCTCCGGCGCCGCGTCGGAAGCATTCCTGAACTCGAGGCGGAAAAGCGCCACCATCCGGTCGAGCTCGCCGGGCGCGACGTCCTCGCCTTTGTACAGGGCGTTGAGGATCGCGGTCGAATCGACGTCGAGCCCCACGTGCCACCGCCAGCGCTCGTCATCGATGCGCTCTACCGGCTCGATCGTGACGTCCGCACCCGCCAGATGGCGCACCCAGCGCTCGAGCACCCGCGCGATCGCCGCCACGCCCTCGCGCCCGGGCGTGATGTCGAGGGCGAAACTGTGCATCTCGTCACGCATGAAATAGAAGGCCGCGTTCTCGTGGTTGAGGATGTCCATCTTCACCGGGGGAAGCGCGGTGTTCTGCTGCTTGAGGAGACGCCCCACGTTGCCGAAGCCGCCGGTTTCGGCGAACGCCTCGAGCGTGGCGCAGTCCGCGGCGAGCGCCTGCCCGCCCTCTGTGCTCACCCTCTGCCGCCGGAACAGCATCTCGCCCGCCCGGCAGAGCCATGGATCCTCGGTGCCGTCCAGGATCCCTCGCGTGATCGCCTGGGTCAGCGCGTCCACGAAGGGCGGCGCCAGGTCCACGGACGCGCGGCGGTAGAGGTCGAGGTAGACCGCCTCCAGCGACGGATGCGCGAGCACGCGGTCGCGGAAGCGCAGGAACTCGGTCCAGTTGTCGCGCGCGTCCCCATCCTCGATCGCGGCGAGCTCGTGCGCGTCGACGGGCGCGAGGGGATTCCGCAGCATGCGATGGTGCAGCAATCGCTCGCGCGGCCCGGCGTCGTGCGGGGGCTGGAGCTCCGCGCCTTCGACGAAGCGCACCAGCCAGGCGTCGGTGGCGGCGAGCCCCGCGGCCCGGCGCTCCAGGAAGCGGAAGCCGCTGGACGCCCAGAAGTCCTGCGCCATGGGTCAGTCCTTCACGCCGGCGCGGCCGGTCACGGCGATGAGAGTCTGCAGGCCGGTCGCGCAGTGCAAGCGCTTCCCGCCCTTCACGACGAAGGCGTCGAGACGGCACACGGTCAGCGTGCGGCCGCTGCGGATCACTTCGCCGATGGCCTCCACGCGCTCGCCGTTCGCGGCGGTCAGGAGGTTCACCTTGAATTCGACCGTGAGGACGGCTGCTTCCTTCGGGAAAAGCGTGAAGCCCGCGTAACCGCCCGCGGTATCGGCGATGGTCGAGACGATCCCCGCGTGGAAGAAGCCGTGCTGCTGGGAAAGCTCGGGCCGGAATGCGAGCGAGATCTCGACGTGGCCCGGCTCGACATTGTCCAGCACCGCGCCGAGGAAGGCCATCGCGCCCTGCTTCGCGAAGCTCGCCCTGGTGCGGCGCTCGAAATCAGGATCGGCCGGAGTGAAGCTCACTACGACCCGATCGTCGCGACCTCGGGAAGGGGAAACCCGTTGAAGTTGCTGGCGTACGCGGTGGTGTACGCCCCGGCGTTCTTGATGAAGATGAAATCGCCGTCCTGCAGGTCCGCCGGGAAGAGCTCCTCGCGCATCACCACGTCGACGCTGTCGCAGGTGGGACCGGCGACGTTGTACGACACCGGCTCGCCGTCGCGATCCGTATAGATGTTGTAGCGCAGGCCCTCGGTGGTCTCGATCACGCCGCCGAATACGCCCGCGTCCCAGTACATCCAGCGCTGGTTGTTGCGCGTGGCCGTGCCCACCACGCGGCAGATGAAATAGCCCGCATCGGACACGAGATAGCGTCCCGGCTCGGCGATCACCTGGATCTCCGGGCCGAAATGGCGAAGCTCCTTGTTGATGAGCTCGGCGATGGTCTCGATCGACGGGATCGGCTTCACGTGGCGCACCGGGTAGCCGCCGCCCAGATTGAGCAGGCGCGGCTTGAGGCCCACGGCGCGCATCGAGGCGAACACCTTGCGCGCGCGCTCCATGCCGACGCGCCAGTTCTCGGGATTGAGGCACTGCGAGCCCACGTGGAAGGTCACGCCGGCGAGGTCGGCCTGGCACTGCACCGCGGCCTCGATGCACTCGGGCACGTCGCTCATGTGCGCGCCGAACTTGCCGGCGAGCGGCCAGTCGCTGCCGATGTTGGGTGCGTCGATGCGCAGGTACATCCTGGCGTCGGACTTGACCGCCTTCACCTTGCGGATCTCCTCCACGCTGTCGACCACGTACCACTCGACGCCCTTGGCGGCGGCGTACTCGAGGTAGGCGCGCGACTTCATCGGATTGGAATAGAAGACCTCGGCGGGGGGCACGCCGAGCCCCATCAGGATGTCGAGCTCGGCGATCGAGGCGATCTCGAAGCCGGCGCCTTCCTGGATGAGGACTTTCAGCACGCGCGGGTCGGGATTGGCCTTCACCGCGAAGTGCGGGCGCACGCGCGCGAGCGACTCGCGAAAGCGCCGCGTCTTGGTGCGCACGATGTCGAGGTCGACGATCAGCACCGGGCGCTTGTAGCCGTGCTTGGAGAGGAACTGCTTGACCCGCGTGAAGTCGAGGCTGACTTCCGGGTGGGAATCGAGGGGAAACTCCGGCTGGGGCCGGATCTTCTTTATCGTGGCGGTTCGGGGCATCGGGGTCTCTGGTGACGGGTCGAGGCGATGGGCACAGAGCGCCGGCCGGCGCTGCCGGCGGCATTCGAGGCGCAGCAGTTCCTCGCTCCTGTCATGATGACCTCCTCATTTTCGCGCGAAGTATAGGGCAAAAATCCGGCGCTGTCGGAATTTTTTGGCGCTTTCCGGCCGGACTGATTGCGCGCGGGCCACAGGTCAGATCTTGGGCAGCGTCACGCCTTTCTGGCCCTGGTATTTGCCGCCGCGATCGGCGTAGGAAGTCTCGCAGACCTCGTCGGACTCGAAGAAGAGCATCTGCGCCACGCCTTCGTTGGCGTAGATTTTCGCGGGGAGCGGCGTCGTATTGGAGAATTCCAGGGTGACGTAGCCCTCCCATTCGGGCTCGAGCGGCGTCACGTTGACCACGATCCCGCAGCGCGCGTAGCTCGACTTTCCGAGGCATACCACCAGGACGTTGCGCGGGATGCGGAAGCGCTCCACGGTGCGCGCGAGCGCGAAGGAGTTGGGCGGGATGATGCACACGTCGGCCTTCAGGTCGACGAACGACTTCGCGTCGAAGTTCTTGGGGTCGACGATGGTGGAGTTGATGTTGGTGAAGATCTTGAATTCGTCGCTCGAGCGCACGTCGTAGCCGTAGCTCGAGGTGCCGTAGGAGACGATGCGCTTGCCGTCCACCTCGCGCACCTGGCCCGCCTCGAAGGGCTCGATCATCCCGTGGGCGGCCGCCATTCGACGGATCCATTTGTCGCTTTTGATGCTCATCGCTTTTTCAGTTGTTTTGGATGACGATCTTGGGGAAGACGGACGAGCGGTCCTCCGACTGGCGCGCGATGCGCGCGGCCACCTTGCGCGCGATGTCGCGGTAGATGGCGGCGATCGGGCCCTCGGGGTCCGAAACCACGCTGGGCTTGCCGGAATCGGCCTGCTCGCGGATGCGGATGTCGAGCGGCAGCGAGCCGAGGAATTCCACGTCGTAGTCCTTGCACATCTTCTCGCCGCCGCCGGAGCCGAAGATGTGCTCGGCGTGCCCGCACTGCGAGCAGACGTGGATCGCCATGTTCTCGACGATGCCGATGATCGGGATGCCGACCTTCTCGAACATCTTGAGGCCCTTCCTCGCATCGATGAGGGCGATGTCCTGGGGCGTGGTGACGATCACGGCGCCGGTGACCGGCACCTTCTGCGCGAGGGTGAGCTGGATGTCGCCGGTGCCGGGCGGCAGGTCGACCACGAGGTAGTCGAGCTCGCGCCAGCGGGTCTCGGTGAGGAGCTGCTCCAACGCCTGGGTCACCATCGGCCCGCGCCACACCATGGGGGTGTCCTGCTCGATGAGGAAGCCCACGCTCATCGCCTGGATGCCGTGGCCTTCCATCGGCTCCATGGTCTTGCCGTCTTTCGAGGTCGGGCGCCCGGTGATGCCGAGCATTAGCGGCTGCGAGGGGCCGTAGATGTCCGCGTCGAGCATGCCGACCGTGGCGCCTTCGGCCGCGAGGGCGAGCGCGAGGTTGACCGCCGTGGTGCTCTTGCCCACGCCGCCCTTGCCGGAGGCGACCGCGATGATGTTCTTGATTCCCGGAACGAGCTTCACACCGCGCTGCGCCGCGTGCGAGACGACCTTGGAGACCACGTTCACGGCCGCCTGCCCCACGCCGGGGATCGCGGCGAGGCGCTCCGCGACCTGTCTTCTCACCGTCTCGACCACGCCGCGCGCCGGATAGCCGAGCACCACGTCGAGCGCCACGCGCTCGCCGTCGATCTTCACGTTCCTCACGCTTTTCGACTCGACGTAGTTGCGCCCGGTGACCGGGTCGATCAGCTCGGAGAGCGCTGCGAGGATGTCCTGCTCGGAGGGGGCCATGCCGTGGGTTGCCAGTGCGGAGGAGTTGCAAGCGCGATTTTAAAGCAATTTGCTATCATCGCGGAGCCTCGAAAAACCAATCAATGCCCCGCAAGCTTTTCGTCACCACGGCGCTCCCATACGCCAACGGGCCGTTCCACATCGGCCACATCATGGAGTATGTGCAGGCGGACATCTGGGTCCGCTTCCAGCGCTTGCAGGGCCACAAGGTGAATTTCGTCTGCGCCGACGATGCCCACGGCGCGCCGATCATGCTCAGGGCCGAGGCCGAGGGCATCACCCCGGAGGAGCTGATCGGCCGGGTCGCCGAGTCCCACAAGCGCGACTACCAGCGCTTCGGCATCAGCTGGGACAACTTCCACAGCACCCACTCGCCGGAGAACGCCGAGCTGTCCGCGGAGATCTTCCTCGCCCTGCAGAAGGCCGGCTTCATCGACTCGAAGACCATCGAGCAGTTCTTCGACCCGCTGAAGAAGATGTTCCTGCCCGACCGCTACATCAAGGGTGAGTGCCCCAAGTGCGGCACCAAGGACCAGTACGGGGACTCCTGTGAGAACTGCGGCGCGGTCTACGCGCCCACGGACCTGAAGAACCCCTACTCGGCGCTGACCGGCGCCAAGCCGGTGCTGAAGAAGTCGGATCATTTCTTCTTCAGGCTCTCCGACCCGCGCTGCGTGGAATTCCTGCGCGGCTGGACCCAGGACGGCAGGCTCCAGCCCGAGGTCGCCAACAAGGTGCGCGAGTGGCTGGACAGCGGGCTGAACGACTGGGACATCACGCGCGACTCGCCCTACTTCGGCATCGAGATCCCCGGCGCCCCCGGCAAGTACTTCTACGTGTGGCTCGACGCCCCCATCGGCTACCTCGCCTCGCTCAAGAACTACCTGGGCAAGAAGAGCCTGGATTTCGACAAGTACCTCGCCGACCCCAAGGTGGAGCAGATCCATTTCATCGGCAAGGACATCATCTACTTCCACACGCTCTTCTGGCCGGCGACGCTCAAGTTCTCCGAGCGCAAGGTGCCCGACAACGTCTACGTGCACGGCTTCCTGCAGCTGTCGGGCGAGAAGATGTCCAAGTCGCGCGGCATCTCGGTGAGCCCGCAGCGCTACATCGAGCTGGGGTTGAACCCCGAATGGGTGCGCTACTACCTCGCCGCCAAGCTGAACGCGCGAGTGGAGGACCTGGACTTCAATCCCGACGACTTCCTCGCGCGGGTGAACTCCGACCTGGTCGGCAAGTACGTGAACATCGCGAGCCGCGCCGCCGGCTTCATCGGCAAGCGCTTCGGCGGGACGCTCTCGGAAGAGCCGCTCTCGGCCGGCCGCGAGCTCAAGCACAAGATGCGCGGCAACCTCGCCGCGCCCGTTCCCGACGACGAGCAGGCGCCCGCGATCCTGTTCGAGGTGAAGAGCTTCGCAGACGCCATCGCCGCGGACTACGAGGCGCGCGAATTCAGCAAGGCGATTCGCCAGATCATGTTTCTCGCCGACCGCGTGAACCAGTACGTGGACGAGCAGAAACCGTGGGAGATCGCCAAGGAGCCGGGTCAGGATGCGGCGCTGCAGTGGTTCTGCACGCTTTATCTGGAGCTTTTCCGCATCCTCACCATCTATCTCAAGCCGGTCCTGCCGAAGGTGGCCGAAGACGTCGAGGCGTTCCTGGGCTTCGCGAAGCCGCTCACCTGGGAGGACATCGCCACGCCGTTGAAGCCGGGCCACAGGGTGCAGCCCTATCGTCACCTGGTCTCGCGCATCGACCCTTCGCAGATCGACCAGCTCCTCGAGCCGGCCCAGGAGACGAAGCCCGAATCCGCGCCCGCCAAGGCCGGGGCCGCCGGCGACGCGCCGGAATTCAAGCTCGAGTCGATCGAGCCGCCCAAGCCGCCGGTGATCCTGCCGGTGGAAGATACGATCTCGATCGACGACTTTTCCAAGATCGACCTGCGCATCGCGCGCATCGTCGACGCGGAGCTCGTGCCCGACGCCGACAAGCTGCTGAAGCTCACGCTCGACATCGGCATCGACAGCCCGCGCACCGTGTTCGCGGGCATCCGCTCCGTGTACACGCCCAAGGACCTGGTGGGGCGCCTCACGGTGATGGTCGCGAACCTCGCCCCGCGCAAGATGCGCTTCGGCGAATCCCAGGGCATGGTGCTCGCCGCCGGCGACGGCAACTCGATCTACCTGCTGGCTCCCGATTCCGGGGCCATGCCCGGGATGCGCATTAAATAAACGAGAGCATGGCCTCGCGGACGCGAACACCGTCAATAAAAAACCCGCCGGCGTGAGCCGGCGGGCTGTCGCAAGTGCGCCTTGCGGGGAAATCGTCTAGTTGTAGGTGAGGTCCTTCACCTGGTCCTGCGCGAGCTCCGGCGAATTGAGCCTCGCCACCATGCTACCGGACTGGCGCGCCGCCGATGCACTCGCGCCCTTCACTTCGGCGTTCACCGGCATGAGCGCGATGCTGCCCACGATGATCATTGCGAGGAAGCCAGTTGCGAGCTGCTGTTTGGTCGTCATTGTCGTCTCCCTGTGCCGTTGAATTTCGCCGTGTCGCCAGCGCCTGTCCACGGAGCCCATCTTTCCCCGATTGCCCGCGCGTGCCTGTGAACGCGGTCACAAATCCGGGCGCTTCGGAAATACACTTGTAAGAAATGCCCGAGAATCGCCGCCATGCCCCGCGTCCCGCTCAAAGCGCCGCCCTACTCGACCGATCGCCGCACGCTCGAGCGCGAGGTGCTGGTCGACGCCTTCCGCGCCAGCGGGCCCGGCGGCCAGCACGTGAACAAGACCGAGTCGGCGTTGCGCCTCACGCACCCGCCGTCGGGCGTGGTGGTGACGGCGCAGGATTCGCGCTCGCAGTTCCGCAATCGCGAGACCGCTTTCGAGCGCCTCATCACGCGCCTGAAGAAGCTGAACCATGTGCCCAGGAAGCGCGTGCCCACCAAGCCCACGCGCGGCTCGAGGGAGCGGCGCATCGAGGCGAAGAAGCTGCGCGGCACCACCAAGCAGGGGCGCGGGCGGGTGAAGGGCGATGAGTGAGGCGGCGACGCGCCGGCTCGTGATCCGCGGGCGGGTGCAGGGCGTATGGTTCCGCGAATCGATGCGCCTGGAGGCCGAGCGCCTCGGGGTGACCGGCTGGGTCGCCAACCGCGCCGACGGCAGCGTGGAGGCGATCGTGCAGGGAACACGCGAGCAGGTCGAGGCGATCACGCGCTGGGCGCGGCGCGGGCCCGATGAGGCCCAGGTGACCGAGGTCACCGCGACCGAGGCTTCCGGGCAGTTCTCCGCGTTCGAGAAGCGCGCGAGCTTCTAGCGCGTCATTCGCCCTTCAGCACGCCCGATTTCACCAACGCCTTGAGCTTCGCTTCCTCGTCGTGCATGAAGCGGTCGAACTGCGCGACGCTCATGGGGCGCACCTCCGAGCCCAGCTCGGTGAGCCTCTTCTTCACCGCGGGATCGGCGAGCGCCTTCCCCAACGCGACGCTCAGCGCCTGCACCACTTCCGGCGGAGTCTTCGCCGGCGCGAGGAGCCCGCTCGGCGTCACCGCCTCGAAGTCCGTGAGGCCCTCCTCGCGCAGGGTGGGGACCGACGCGAGGTCGGCGACGCGAGCGCGCGTGAGCACCGCGATCGCGCGCAGCTTCCCGCCCTGGATCTGCGGCAGCGAGCTCGAGGTCTGGTCCACCATGGAATCGATCTGGCCGCCCATGAGGTCGACCAGCGCCGGCCCCGAGCCCTTGTAGGGAACGATGTTGAAGGCCACCTTGAGCGCGTCCTGCAGCTGCAGGATCGCGATGTGGTTGGTGGTGCCGTTGCCCGAATGGCCGATGGTGACCTTGCCGGGGTTGGCGCGCACGTGGGCGAGGTACGACTTGAAATCCTTGTGGGGACTCGCAGCCGGCACTTCAAGCACGAGCGGCGTGACCGCCATGAGACCCACGGGCGCGAAGCTCTGCAGGTCGTAAGGGGCGTTGGCGATGAGCAGCGGGCTCACGATGGTGGTCGCGGTGGTTCCCGCCACCAGCGTGTAGCCGTCGGGAGCCGCCTTCGCGACCGCGTCGCTGCCGAGCGCGCCGCCGGCGCCGGCGCGGTTCTCGACGATGAACGGCTGGCCGAGCGTCTTGGCCATGGACTCGGCGACCAGGCGCGCGGTGACGTCGAGGTTTCCCCCGGGAGCGAAGGGCACCACGATCTTCACCGGCCTGGTGGGATAGGGGTCGGCGGCCTGCACGCCGGCAACGAAGGCGAGGGGCGCTGCGAAAATCGTCGTGAATGCGAGCTTCATGGTCTTCCTTTCAGGGTTTCCAGCCGAGCCATTCGCATACGCCGCGGCCCATGATCCATTCCTTGTCGTCGTCGCCGAGCCACGGGATCTCTTCCGTGTACATCGTGATGCCCTGGCGGTAGGTGCATGGCAGCCGCGAGAGATCCGTGCCCCAGAACATGCGTCGCGGACCGAAGGCGTCGTACACGCGCCGGATGTAGGGGTGAAGCCAGCGATAGGGGTAGGCGTCGTCGGTATAGCACGGCAAGGCACTCGCCTTCACCGCCACGTTGGGATGCCTTGCCAGCGCGAGGAGGCTCGCGAGCCCGCGGAAGGCGTGCGAATCCTTCTCGCCGTTCACGAGCCCGAGATGGTCGATCACGAGCTTCAATCCCGGATGGCGCGCGGCAACCGCGTCCATGCGATCCATGTAGGCGTGGTGTATGAGGACCATGACCGGGAGGGCCGAATTCTCGAGGGCGCCCCACACCCAATCGAAGTGGCCGTCGAGGAAAGGCCGGCGCAGGAGCGGCGTGTGGAACGAGAAGCGCATGCCGAGCATGCCGGGCTCGCTGCGCCACGCGCTCACCCGCTCGCGCGCGCCGAGGATTTCCGGATCGAAGCGTCCCATGACGGCGAAGCGCCGCGGATGGGTGGTGGCCGCGGCGATGCCGAGGTCGTTGCGATCTCCCTCCCACGAGGGCGGCACGATGACGACGCGCTCGACGCCGGCGGCATCCATCTCGGCCAGCAGCCTGTCGGCGCCCAGCGGTTCGCCATGCGCATGGGCGCGAGCGGGCCACGGGCGCTCGCGCGTGTTGGCGCCCCAGATATGGACCTGGGAGTCGACGATGCGCAACGCTACTCCCGGTAGCTGGGATCCATGCGGTCGAGCTTGCGCAGCAGCGCCGGCCACTCCATCACGCCGTAGGGGCGGCGCGTCTGCGGCTGGTAGTTCATGTAGGTTTCCTGCAGCACCTTGTCGGGCACGTTGACGAGCTTCGCGCCGGTCGCCATCGCCGCGAGCTGGGAGCGCGCCGTGAGCTCGAGGCGATGCATCCAGTTGAACGCCTCGCCGATGGTCTTGCCGATAGCAAGGAGGCCGTGGTTGCGCAGGATGAGCGCTTCGCCGTCGCCCAGGTCGGCGAGGAGCGACTTCTCCTCCTTGCTGTCGAGCACCACGCCCTGGTAGTCGTGGTAGCCGATCTTGAGGAAGCGCATCGCGGTCTGCGTGATCGGCAGCACGCCCACGTCGAGCGCCGAGAGCGCCATGCCCGCCCACGTGTGGGTATGGATCACGCACGCCACGTCGTGGCGCGCGCGGTGCACGGCGCCGTGGATCACGTAGCCCGCCTTGTTGATGCCGTAGTTCAGCTCGCCGAAGTCGGGCTTGGCGAGGATGTTGCCGTCGACGTCGATCTTGATGAGGGACGACGCCGTGATCTCCTCGTACATCATGCCGTAGGCGTTGATGAGGAAGGCGCCCTCCTCGCCCGGCACCGCGGCGGAGATGTGGTTCGCCATCATGTCGGACATGTCGTAGTGGGCGACCAGGCGATAGCACGCGGCCAGGTCCACGCGCGCCTTCCATTCCGCGGGCGTCACCTTGTCCTTCATCGATTGCAGGGTGAGGTGCTGGGCCATGTTCGACATGCCAGTCTCCTTATTCCGTTCCGATTTCCGGGAGCGGGCGGCGCCGCTCGATGTGAAAGCGCGCCAACGCCGCGAAGCGGTAGAGCGCGTGGACGAACTTGCCGTAAGGGAGCGTGACGAAAAGCGCGAGCACGAATCCCAGGTGGACCGCGAGCAGCGTGCCCATGGCGCGCGTCTCGCGCAGGATCAGGAGTGCTAGGCCGGTGAGGCTCACGAAGAAGAGGAGCGCGATGAAGCCCACGTCCATGCCGGTCTGCGAGGCATCGGCGAGCTCGGGGTCGCGCCGAACCCTGAGCCAGAGGAGTCCCAGCGGTCCCGCGAGGAGCCCGATGCCGCCCAGGGTCCCGAGTATCACGGGCAGGCTGTAGAAGGGATAGGGCGCCTTCCACGCGAACACGTAGTGGTAGATGGTCGCGACGCTGGTGGCCGCGAAACACAGCATGAAGCCGTAAGAGGTGAGGTGATGGAAGTTGCGGCGCGCGAAGGAGGGCCTCGCGTCGGGATAGGTGCAGCCGTCCCCGCCGCCGTCGAGATAGCGAAGCCCCGCCGCGTCCCAGGTCGCGGCGGCGAGCGGCTGCGGCTGCGCGAGCCCGGCCGTGTCCTCGCCCGGGGCCGCCCAGAACCCGGTGAGGCTCATCACGAGCGCCACCACCACGAAGAGCGATAGCAGTCCGAACGAGGTGACCATGGCCTCGTGTGGAATCACCGCGTAGAACGAGCCGTGGGCGTCGCTCCAGGCGGAGAAGAGACGCGACGGATCCACGGTGAGCGCCGTGAAGAGCAACGCGAGCGCGAGGCTCGCACCCGTGGCGAGGCTTACCGCGACGCCGTTCCTCTCGAAAGCCGCCGCGAAGGCTCGCGGCCACGCGTACTTCTTGTAAGTCTCCTTGCGCACCTGCGCGAGCACGCGCGGAAAGTTGAGCTGGAACTCGTGCGGCGGCGCGTACTGGCAGGCGTACAGGCAGGCGCCGCAGTTGTGACAGAGATTCGCGAGGTAATGGACGTCGTGCTCGTCGAACGAGAGCCTCCTTTCGAGCGCGGGGAAGACGGCGCAGTACCCTTCGCAATAGCGGCATGCGTTGCAGATGGCGAGCACGCGCTGCGCCTCCTCGACCAGCTCCTCGAGGCGCGGCTTAACCGCGGACATGGCGAGCCGCCTCCGCGCCGGCGATGCGCCCGAAAGTAGTCCCGATCGCCATGCCGATGCCCGCGAGATAGCCCTTGCCGAGCACGTTCCCGGCCATGATCTCGCCCGCGGCGAAGATGTTCTGGGCCGTCTTGCCGTCCCGCATCAGCATGCGCGCCTTGTCGTCGATCGCCACGCCGAGGTAGGTGAAGGTGATGCCCGGGCGCAGCGGATAGGCATAGTATGGCGGCGCGTCGATGGCGCGCGCCCAATGGGTCTTGGGCGGGGTGAGCCCCTCGGTCGCGCAATCGTCGAGGATGGTGTGGTCGAACGTGCCCGGGCGCAGCGCGGCATTGAATCGCGCCACCGTCGCCTCGAGCGCCGCGGGATCGAGCGCGAGGAGCGTCGCCAGCTCGCCGATGGAGCCCGCTTTCACCGGCGGGAACACCGGCGGCATGAACTTGCCCATGGACTTGTGATCGATGATGGAGAAGGCGATCTGGTCGGGCTCTGCCGCGACCAGGCGCCCCCAGATCGCGTAGCGTTTCGGCCAGAAGTCCTCGCCCTCGTCGTAGAAACGCTGCGCGTTCCTGTTGACGACGATGCCGAGCGACAGTGCATCCACGCGCGTCACGATGCCGCCGTCGAAGCGTGGCGAGCGCGCGTCGATGGCGACGCAATGACCCTGCATGGGATCGCTCACCTGGCGCGCGCCCTTGGCGAGGAGGAGCTTCAGCACGGTGCCCATGTTATAGGGCGTGCCGCGCACGATGAAATTGTCGGCGGGCGGGCCCCACGCTTCGCGCAGCCATGCGAGATTGGATTCGAACCCGCCCGAGGCCACCACCAGGGCGCGCGCGCGGATTTCATGGAGCGCTCCCTTGCGTCGCACGGTCGCCGAGGTGAAGCGCGCGTCGCGTAGAGCGATCTCGACCACCTCGGTGTCGTACGAAACCTCGATGCCGAGCGCGTCCGCCGCCGCGTAATACGCGTTGACGAGCGCCTTGCCGCCGCCGAGGAAGAACGCGTTGGTGCGCGCGAGGTGCAGCGTCCCGCCCAGGGGCGCCTGGAAGCGCACGCCATGCTGCTTCATCCACGGCAGGTGGCGCTCGGTCTCGCGGATCGCCATGCGCGCGAGCCTCTCGTCGGTAAGCCCGCCGGTCACCTTGAGGAGGTCCTGCCAGTACTCCTCCTCGGAGTATTCGCCCGTGAGGACGTCGAGCGGCCCCGCGTGCATGGTTCGCATGTTGCGAGTGTGGCGGCTGTTGCCGCCGCGGAAATGGATCGGCGCCGATTCCACCAGCAGCACGGCGAGGCCCGAGCGGCGCGCCGTGATGGCGGCGCACAAAGCCGCGTTGCCGCCGCCGACGACGAGGAGATCGTAAGTCCGCGCGGGATCCACTAGTACACGACTTCGACGTTCTTCTCGTCGAGCCACTCGGCGAGCGAGTCGAGCAGCGGCCCCGACACCTTCACCCGGCAGCTTTCCGGAAGCCGGATGTCGCACTCGCCCTTCGCGTTGCGGTAGCGGATGGCGACGTGGCACTTGCCGCCGGCATATTGGGTGAGGAGCGACTTCAGCTTCGCGGAGTCGGCCTGGCCGTTGATGCACAGGCGAAGGAGCCGCGCGTGCGCGGCGCGCACCTCGGCCAGGTCCATGAGGCTTTCGGCGGTGATGCGCAGGCCCCCGGAAAACTCGTCGGGAAATATCCTGCCCTTCACCACCACCACCTGGTCCTCCTGCACCACCGAGCGCTTCTCGTGGAAGAGCTCGCCGAACACGACCACTTCCACGCGCGCGCTGCCGTCGTCGAGGGTGAGGATCGCCATGCGGCCGCGGCGCGAGTTGCGCATCTGCACGCCATAGATCACACCGGCGAGCATGATGGATTCCATCTGCGGGGCGAGGTTGGCGAGCGGCGTGCGCGCGAAGCGGCGCAGCTCCTCGCGGTAGGCGTTGAATGGATGGCCGGAGAGGTAGAAACCCAGGCTCTGCTTCTCGTTCACGAGCCTCTCGCGCTCCGCCCACATCGGCGCGCGCGCGAGCTCGAAGGATTCCGTGGCGCCGCCGGAACCTCCGAAGAGGCTCACCTGGGAGGCGAAGTGCTCGGCATGATCGGCCGCCTCGATGGCCGCGCCCAGGGAGGCGAGCAGGCTCGCGCGGTTCGCCTCGATGGAGTCGAAGGCTCCGGCCCGGATCATCGCCTCCATCGCGCGCCGGTTCACGATGCGCCGGTCGACGCGCCGGCAGAAGTCGGCGAGCCCGCTAAAGGGCCCCGCCTGCCTGCGCGCCTTCACCAGATTCTGGATCGCCTGCTCCCCGGTGCCCTTCACGGCGCCCAGCCCGTAGCGGATGCGCCCGGCATCGAGCGGCACGAAGCGGTAGTCGGACGCGTTCACGTCGGGCGGAAGGACGTCGAGGCCGTGGGTGCGGGCGTCGTCGTGGAAGATCTGCACCTTGTCGGTGTCGTCCATCACCGCCGAAAGGTTCGCCGCCATGAAGGCCGACAGGTGATGGGCCTTGAGGTACGCCGTCTGGTAAGCGACCAGCGCGTAGGCGGCGGCGTGCGACTTGTTGAAGCCGTAGCCCGCGAACTTCTCCATCAAGTCGAAGATCTGGTCGGCCTTGGCGGCGCTCAAGCCGTTCCTCGCCGCGCCCGCCTTGAAGATCGCGCGCTGCGCAGCCATCTCCTCGGCCTTCTTCTTGCCCATGGCGCGGCGCAGGAGATCCGCGCTGCCGAGCGTATAGCCGCCCAGCACCTGCGCGATCTGCATCACTTGCTCCTGGTACACCATGATCCCGTAGGTGGGGCCCAGGATCGGCTCGAGGCGCGCATCGGGATAGTCGACCCGCTGGCGGCCGTGCTTCCTCTCGATGAAATCGGGAATGAGGTCCATCGGGCCCGGGCGATACAACGCCACCAGGGCGATCACCTCGTCGAAGCGGTCGGGCTTCAGGCGTTTGATGAGGTCCCTCATGCCGCGCGATTCGAGCTGGAACACCGCGGTCGAGTCGCCGCGCGACAGGAGCTTGTAGATTTCCGGATCGTCGAGGGGAATCCGGTCGAGGTCGAAGTCCGCGTGGCCGAGGAGCTTCACGTAGCGCACCGCCCAGTCGAGGATGGTGAGCGTGGTGAGGCCGAGGAAGTCGAACTTCACCAGGCCCGCCTTCTCGACATCGTCCTTGTCGAACTGGCTCACCATCGCGGTGGCGTTCTCGGCGCAGTAAAGCGGCGTGAAGTCGGTCAACTTGCCGGGCGCGATGATGACGCCGCCCGCGTGCATGCCGACGTTCCGCGCGAGGCCTTCCAGCGAGCGCGCGAGGTCGATCAGCTCGCGCACCTCTTCCTGGCCGTCCATCAGCGCCTTCAGCTGCGGCTCGTCGCGCAGCGCCTTGTCGAGCGTGATGCCGAGCTCGAAGGGAATCAGCTTCGCGATGCGGTCGACTTCCCCATAGGGCATCGAGAGCACACGCCCCACGTCGCGCACCACCGCTTTCGCGGCCATGGTGCCGAAGGTCACGATCTGCGAGACGCACTGCGCGCCATACTTCTCCTTCACGTAGTCGATCACGCGATCGCGCCCGTCCTGGCAGAAGTCGATGTCGAAGTCGGGCATCGAGACGCGCTCGGGATTCAAGAAGCGCTCGAAGAGTAGGTCGTAGCGCAGCGGATCGAGGTCGGTGATGCCGAGCGAGTACGCCACCAGCGATCCGGCGCCGGAGCCGCGCCCCGGCCCCACCGGCACGCCGTGGGTCTTGGCCCAGTTGATGAAGTCCGCGACGATGAGGAAGTAGCCCGCGAATCCCATCTGGATGATGACGTCGAGCTCGTATGCGAGCCGCGCGCGGTAGCGCTCTCTTGCCTCGTGGCGCGCGCCTTCAGCCGGGTAAAGCTGGGCCAGCCGGTGGTCGAGCCCGGCACTTGCCTGGCCGCGCAAATATTCCTCGATGGATTCGCCGTGGGGCGTGGGGAAGTCCGGCAGGCGGCTCTTGCCGAGGGTGAACTCGAAGGCGCAGCGGCGCGCGATCTCGACCGAGTTCTCGAGCGCCGCGGGAAGGTCGGCGAAAAGCTCGGCCATTTCCGCCTGCGTCTTGAAATATTGCGAGGGCAGGAATTCGCGCGGGCGGCGCGCATCGCCCAGGACAAAGCCTTGCGCGATGCACACGCGTGCCTCGTGCGCCCGGAATTGCTCGGGCTTGACGAACTGCACCGTGTGGGTCGCCACGACCGGCAGCCCGACGCGCTCGGCGAGGGCGACCGAGGCCTGGACGAACGCCGCGCTTCTCACCGGATCGATGCGCTGGATCTCGATATAGAAGGCGCCGGGGAAATCGGCGCTCCACTGGCGCGCGGCGGCATTGGCCTGGTCGCGCCCCGCCGACGCGAGCGCGACCCCCACGTCGCCCGCTTCGGCACCCGACAGGACGATGAGCCCCTGCAGGCCGCGCAGCCATTCGCGGCGCACCTCGGCGCGCCCGCGCCAGTGGTTCTCGGCGTGCGCCCGCGAGAGGATCTCGCAAAGGGCGAGGTATCCCGGCTGGTTGCGGCAAATGAGCGTCACACGGTAGGCCGAGTCGCGGTTGCGCTCGTTGGTGATCCACACGTCGCAGCCGATGACGGGCTGGACACCGGCGGCCCGCGCCGCCTCGAAGAACTTGATCGCGCCGAAAAGGTTGGATGCGTCGGTGATGGCGAGCGCCGGCATGCCGTCGGCGGCCGCCGCGGCCACCGCGTCGTCCACACGCGCCATGCCGTCGACGATGGAGAACTCGCTGTGCAGCCGGAGGTGGACGAAGCGCGGTGCAGCCATGTTCAAAGTCTACCGGCGTTCGGCGAAGAACCGCTTGAGCGCGCCGCTGCATTCGTCGGCGAGCACTCCGCCTTCGAAACGGCCGTGGTGATTGAAGGTGGCGAGGCCGGGAAGGTCGACGATGCTGCCGCAGGCGCCGGTCTTCGGATCCGACGCCCCGTATATGATTCGGGCGATGCGCGCGTGCACCATGGCGCCCACGCACATGACGCACGGCTCGAGGGTCACGTAGAGCTCGCAGCCGGTGAGCCGGTAGTTGCCGAGCGCCGCCGCGGCCTCGCGCAGCGCGACGACCTCCGCGTGGGCCGTGGGGTCCGAGGTCGTGATCGGGCGGTTGAAGCCGCGGCCGATGACCACGCCATCCTTCACCACCACGGCGCCAACCGGCACCTCGCCATGCTCGGCCGCGCGAGCCGCGAGCTCGAGCGCCTCGCGCATGAACTGCTCTACTCCCATTCGATCGTCGCGGGCGGCTTGGACGAGATGTCGTAGGTGACCCGGTTTATGCCGCGCACCTCGTTGATGATGCGGCTCGAGACTTTCCCGAGGAGCTTGTGGGGAAGCTCGGCCCAATCGGCGGTCATGAAATCGGTGGTCGCGACGGCTCGCAGCGCGACCACGTATTCGTAGGTGCGCCCATCGCCCATCACGCCTACGGAGCGCACCGGCAGGAATACCGCGAACGCCTGCGCGACCTGGTCGTACCAGGTGACGCCGTCCTCGTTGGTCGCGTTCCTCAGCTCCTCGATGAAGATGGCGTCGGCGCGCCGCAGCAGCTCGGCGTATTCGGGCTTCACTTCGCCGAGGATGCGCACGCCCAGCCCCGGACCGGGGAAAGGATGGCGGAACACCATCTCGCGCGGCAGCCCCAGCTCGACACCCAGGAGGCGCACCTCGTCCTTGAAGAGCTCGCGCAGCGGCTCGAGGAGCTTCAGGTGCAGCGACTCGGGAAGCCCGCCCACGTTGTGGTGCGACTTGATGGTCACCGCCTTCTTGGTCTTGCCGCCGGCGCTCTCGATCACGTCGGGATAGATGGTGCCCTGCGCGAGCCACTTCGCCGAGGGAAGCTTCTTCGCCTCGCGCTGGAACACGTCGACGAAAAGGCGCCCGATGATCTTTCTTTTCTCCTCGGGATCGCTCACGCGCGCGAGAGCCGCATAGAACTCCGGCGCGGCGTTCACGCGATCGACTTTCACGCCGAGGTGCTTCGCGAAGGTCTGCATCACCTGGTCGCCCTCGTTCAGGCGCAGGAGTCCCGTGTCCACGAAGATGCAGGTGAGCTGGTCGCCGATCGCCTTGTGGATCAACGCGGCGGCGACGGCCGAGTCCACGCCGCCCGACAGGCCCAGGATCACGTCGTCCTTGCCGACCTCCCCGCGGATCTTCGCCAACGCCTGGGGCACGAACTGCGGCATGTTCCACTCGGCGCCGCAGCCGCAGATGTCGTGCACGAAGCGCGAATAGATCGCCTTGCCCTGCCGGGTGTGCGTGACCTCCGGGTGGAACTGCAGCGCGTAGAAGCGGCGCTGCTCGTCGGCCATGCCGGCGAGCGGGCACGCCGGATTCTCGGCGATCAGCTTGAAGCCCGGCGGAAGCGCGGTCACCTTGTCGCCGTGGCTCATCCACACGTCGAGGAAGGCCTCGCCCTTCTCGTTCACGCGGTCCTGGATGCCTTCGAGAAGCCGCGAATGTCCGCGCACCCGGACCTCGGCATAGCCGAACTCGCGCACCTTGCCCGGTTCCACCGCGCCGCCCAGCTGCGCGGCCATGGTCTGCATCCCGTAGCAGATGCCGAGCACCGGAACGCCCAGCTCGAACACGGCCTGCGGCGCGCGCGCCGTCTCCTCCTCGGTGACCGAGGCATGGCTTCCGGAAAGCACCACGCCGCGCGGGTTGAATGCGCGCACGAAGTCCGCGTCGACGTCGTGGGGATGCAGCTCGCAGTACACGCCCGTCTCGCGCAGCCTCCTCGCGATGAGCTGGGTGACCTGGGAGCCGAAATCGAGGATGAGGATCCTGTCCACGGTGGCATTTCCCTCGCTCGAAAGACCGAGCGGCGCCGAAGCGCCGCTCGCGGGTGCGCCCGGAGCGTGTCCTTCAATCAACATGGTAGTTCGGCGCCTCCTTGGTGATCTGCACGTCGTGCACGTGGGACTCGCGCATGCCGGCGGAAGTGATCTCGACGAACTCCGTCTTCGAGCGCATCTCCTCGACGGTGCGGCAGCCGGTGTAGCCCATGCTGGCGCGAAGGCCGCCCATCAGTTGCTCGATGATCGCGGTGGCCGTCCCCTTGTAGGGAATGCGGCCCTCGACGCCTTCGGGGACGAGCTTGTCGGCGTTCATCTCCGCGTCCTGGAAATAGCGGTCGCTCGAGCCCTTCTGCATCGCGGCGATGGACCCCATGCCGCGATAGGACTTGTAGGAGCGGCCCTGGTAGAGCTCGATGTCTCCGGGCGCCTCCTCGCTGCCGGCGAACAGGCTCCCCAGCATCACGCTGCCGGCGCCCGCGGCGACGGCCTTGGCGATGTCGCCCGAATAGCGGATTCCGCCATCGGCGATGCAGGGGACCTCGGTACCCTTCAAGGCATCGGCGACGTTCTGGATCGCGGTGATCTGCGGCACGCCCACGCCGGCCACGATGCGCGTGGTGCAGATGGAGCCGGGGCCGATGCCGACCTTCACGCCGTCGGCCCCGTGATCGACCAGCGCGAGCGCGGCCGCCTTCGTGGCGATGTTGCCGCCGATCACCTGCACCTGCGGGAAGGATCTCTTCACCCACTTCACGCGATCGAGCACGGCCTGCGCGTGCCCGTGGGCGGTATCGACCACGATGGCGTCGGCACCCGCCTCGACCAGCGCCGCGACGCGTTCCTCGGTGCCTTCCCCGACGCCGACCGCGGCGCCCACGCGCAGGCGCCCCTGCTGGTCCTTGCACGCGCTCGGGTGCTCGGAGGATTTGAGGATGTCCTTCACGGTCATGAGGCCGCGCAGCTCCCAATCGCCGTTGATGACGAGCACGCGCTCGAGGCGGTGGCGGTGCATAAGCGCGCGGGCCTCCTCGAGGCTCGCTCCCTCCTTCACCGTGATCAACCGGTCGCGCGGCGTCATGATGTTCTTGACCGGCTGGTCGAGGTTGTCCTCGAAGCGCAGGTCGCGGTTGGTGACGATGCCGACCACGCGCTTGCCGTCGAGCACGGGCAGACCCGAGATGCGGTGCTTGCGGGTCAATTCCAGCACCTCGCGCACCGTCATCGAGGGCGCCACGGTGATCGGCTCCTTCACCACGCCGCTCTCGAAGCGCTTCACCTTCGCCACCTCGGCGGCCTGCGCCTTGGGCGACATGTTCTTGTGGATGATGCCGATCCCGCCCTCCTGCGCCAGCGCGATCGCGAGGCGCGACTCCGTCACCGTGTCCATGGCGGCGGACAGCAGCGGAATGTTCAGTTGGATGGTGCGGGTGAGGCGGGTCGCGAGGTTGACTTCGCGGGGAAGGATGGTCGAGTGGGCGGGAACAAGGAGTACGTCGTCAAAGGTGAGCGCTTTTTGGATGACGCGCATTCTGCAAACCTTTAGCTGCAAAAGGAGATTATACAGATCGGTCCTTTCACGGACAACCGACGGGCGTGCTCGTGCGTTGTATCGGAGCGCCGCATTGACGCTCCAGTCGTTTCTCGATAAGGTAGCGTAAATGCTTGAAACTTCACGTCTTTGGCGGGCCCTTTTCGGCGCCCTCGTGGCTGGGTGCACAAGCCCGGCGCCGCAGATCGTGGAGGAACCAGGAGCACCGCCGCCAGCGGCCGCAGTTGCGCCCGCGCGCGATGAAGCGGGCCTTGCGGAAGAGGCAAAAGCGCTGCTCGCGCAGGCGGAAACGGACGTGCAACGCGCGCGCGCCAAGCGCGCGCTCTGGCTCAAGGCCTGGGAAGATCTCCTCGCCGCGCGCCAGGCGGTCGCAGCACGCGATCACGGCACGGCGATCCGCCACGCGAAGCGCGCGAGCGAGCTGGCGCAACTGGGCCTGGAGCAGCTGGCCTATCCCGCCGTGAAGTGATCTAAAGGAGATCCTATGAAGCGCCTTCTCGTCATCGCCATCGCCTGCCTGGCCGCACCACTGGCCTCGGCGGAGCTTTACAAATACGTCGACAAGGACGGCAAGACAGTTTATTCCGACCAGCCGCCCCTCAACCTCGACACCAAGCAGCTCAACATCCCATCGGGCGCCGGTACCCCGCCGGCGCCGGCCAAGAACGCACTCGACCGCGACAAGGAGTTGCAGAAAGGCCGCGACGAGGCGAAGGAGCGCGCCAAGAAATCCGAGCAGGTCGCCAAGCAGGCGCAGGCCCAGGAGCAGGCATGCGCCGCGGCCAAGGCGGCCCTGCGGGTCTATACGGATGGCGGGCGAGTCTCGCGCTACGACGACAAGGGCGAGCGCGTCTTCATGGACGACCAGGAGATCGAGGCGGCGCGCGAGCGCAGCAAGCGCGAGATGGACGAGGCCTGCAAGAAGTCGTGAAGTTCGCGGGCGCGGAAGGCCGGCACCCATAAGAAGGAGAATTCTTGGCGCAATGTTGGCATAGGCGACCGCGACCGCTCGCGGTCTTCTGCGCATGGGCGCTCGCCCTCGCCGCGCCCTCGGTGCACGCGCTCGCGCTGGGCGAGCCCGAGCTGCTCTCTGCGCTGGGAGAAAATCTCGACCTGCGCATTCCGGTGACGGTCGGCAAGGGCGAGTCGATCGAGCCCGCATGCTTCACGCTCTCGCGCGATCCCGCCGGCGCCGTTGCGCGACTCGAGTCCGCGCGCGTTTCGCTCGAGCGCTCGGCCCGGGGAACCTCCCTGCGCCTGCGCACGGAAAGCGCCGTGAACGAGCCCGCGCTCGCCCTGGGCATCGTCGCCTCCTGCCAAGGGCAATTGGCCGAATACCATCGAGACTATTCGCTGCTCGTCGATCCGCGCACGGTCCCGGCCCCGGCGCCGGGGAGCGCGGCAACGGCATCCACGCTGCCTTCGCCCGCGGCGCTTTCCCCGTTTCCGGCGGCCATCGCGACGCTGGTGGCGCGCATCGGCGACACGCTGGAATCGATTGCGGACGCCATCTTCCCGGGTAACCGGGCGGCGAAGAAGTCTTACATCGACGCACTTCGCGCGAGCAACACACCGCTCGCCGCGCTGGGCGATCGCGATCCCATCGCGGTGGACACTCCCATCGCGCTGCCGGACCTGCGCACTTTCGCGCGCAGCCCCTCGCCTTCGCCTACGCGCGAGGCGGCCGCTCCCGACCGCATCGCGGCCGCTCCGGCGCAGCCCCGTGCCGTCGCGCCGCGCAGAGCTCCCGCCCTGCCGCGCAGAGCTCCCGCCGAGCCGCTCGCGCTCGAGCAGAGTCTTGAGCCCCGTGTCTCGCGCGATCGCCCCGCGACGCCTGCGCCCGCCCCCGCGCCGAGCGCGGAGCCCTTTGCCTCCAAGGCGATGGCGCCGGTTCGCAAGCATCCCACCCAGGGATACGTTCTCAAGCTGTCCTCCGGCGAGGTCGATCTGTCGCGCAGCCGCTCCATCGACGATCGCATGCGCGCCCAGCTGCGCGATCGACAGCTCGTGCTCGACGCCGATGACCAGGTCGCCGCGGTCCTCGCCTTGCGCGACAGCGTGCGCCAGCTCGAATCGCGCGTGGCCGAGCTGCAGCTGAAGCTCGCCGGCATGCCGACGAGTTTTCCGCCGATGAAGACCGCGGAGGCCCCCAAGCCCGCGACGGCGCCGCTTCCCGCGGTACGCGAAGAGCCGCCCGCCGCGAAGGTCGAAGCGCCCGCGGCGAAAGTGGAACCCCCCGCCGCCAAGGTCGAATCGCCCGCAGCGAAGGTGCAGCCGCCCGCAGCAAAAGTGGAGCTGCCCGCTGCGAAGGAGCCGACCGCGGTCGAGGAAAGCGCCAGGCCTGCTGTGAGCGCGCCGCCGGCGGCGCTCGCCCCCGCACCCGAAGCCAAGACTCCCGCGCGGCCGACAACGCCGCCGCCGCAAGTCGATTGGCTCTATTACGGCCTCTGGTTCCTCGCCTTGCTCTTCGTCGCCGCGGCCCTGCTGCTTGCCTGGCGACTCGCCCGCCGGCGCCGCGAAGAGACGGCCTACGAAGAAGAGCCCGAGGACGGCGCCGCGCAGGATGATCGCATCGTCGTCGCGGACGAGTTCGGCGAGGAGCCGGTGCTGGCGCAGGAGCCGCCGGCCCCCGCCCCGGTCGCGCCACGGCGCGAGCTCGATTCGGACGTCGAGCTTTCCACGCGGCTTCCCGGCAATACCGAGGACCTGCGCCGGCGCTACATCGAGGAGCGCTTCCCGGAGATCGGCAAGGGCGCGATCGTGCTCGACGACCCGGCCTCGGTGGTGAAGGGCGCGCGCCTCTTCTACGAGGACGGCGCGCTGGCGCGTTCCGTCGAGCTCCTGCACTACGCGACCGAGCGCAAACCCGAGGAAGTGAGGAGCTGGCTCGCCCTTTTCGAGATCTTCCGCCTCGAGCGGCTGACGGGCGAGTTCGCCGAGCTCGCGCGCCGTTTCCGCGAACACCACGGCAACGGCGAATACTGGCGCAAGGTCCAGTACTTCGGCCGCGAGATCGATCCGGGCAACGAGCTGTATGCGCCGCCCCCCATCAACAGCTTCGAGACCATCGGCCCCAGCCAGGCGAGGCGCCTCGCCGCGGAAACGTCTTTCGATCCGGTCACGGAAAACTGGCTCGGCATGCCGATGGATTTCCAGAACGAGGTCCTGGCCAACGAGCTGCGCAAGGCGCTGATGGCCGAAGCCCGGATCGGCGAGCAGGACCTGGTGCCCAACCCCATGCCGGCGCTGCGCAACATCGAGATGTTCTCCGTCGCCTGACATGTCGAGCGAATTCGCCGACACGCAGCGCGTCCTCGCCCTGAAGACGGTGCGCGAGGCCACGTCGCGCGGACTCTTCCTCTCCTCGATCCGCGACCTGGGCAAGGACGGAGCCGACTTCACGCTGGAGCGCCTGCACCAGCTGATGCGCATCGAGGAGCATTTCCAGGCATTGCTCCTTTATGACCAGATCGACTTCCTGCGCCAGCCCGCCGCGGTCTCGGAATCCGACCGCGACTTCGCGCTCAACATCCAACGCATCTGCCTCGAGTCGGCCAACGGCTTCCAGCGGTTCCTGCGCAATCGCAACGCATGGGCGGTCACGCGGGAGGCGCTCGACACCATGTTCCGCGTGACGGGTCTGGCCCTGAACGCCATCCACAGCTTCGTGAAGTGGGGCTACTTCCTGAACGAGCCCGGGCGAGCCACGCCGTGGAAGCAGGTGCATGCCCTCTACGCCCTCTCGGAGGCCGACGGCTATTCGCAGGTGCCCTTCGTGCTGCACTCCGCGCAGCCGAGCTTCAAGCCCTCGGTGCAATCCCTCTACCTGCGCACGCTCCTCCTCGACATCCTCAACACGGGCAACCTTTCCAAGATCCAGATGGAGATCGCGGACGGCTGGTTCTCGTCGTGGTGCAACGATTATGCCCTCGACGCCGAATACTCCACGCGCAACCATCTTTTCTTCGTGGACCTCGCCTCGGACTCCGGCATGCACCTCATGCGCAAGGACAGCCACGGGGACTCGATGCGTTACGTTCGAACCGACGGGTTGAAGGCGCAGATCGAGGAGGTTCAGCTGGGGTTGCGTCACGGCCGCTTGTACGCCGGCTACGGCGCCGGCGCGGTGTTTCAGGTCGAAGAGCACGTCGCCCTCCTCGCGATCATCGAGAAGCTCTACCACTCGATCCTCGCGGGGAGCGAGAACCGCATCGAGGAGCGCACCCATTTCGAGGATCGCGAGGTCGACGTGGTGATCGGCATCGACCGCGTGATGCGCAAGATGCGGGAAGCCCCGTCGCTCGCGACCGCGCCGCGCCCGCCCGCCTCTGCGCCGGCCATGTCCGAGACGATCGAGCTCAGCCCCAGCGCCGTCTCCCAGGTGGCGAGCGAAGTCGCGTCCGGCGCCGCCGATCCCGACATCGAGCGCTGGCGGGTGTACGACCTGAGCTCCAAGGGTTATGGACTGCTGGTGGATCGCGCCGCGGCGGAGCTGATCCTCTTGAACTGCATCATCGCGCTACGCAATCACGATACCGGCGGCTGGATCGTGGGCCTGGTGGTGCGCAAGCTCGCCAATCGCGTGCGTGGCGAGATCCTGGTGGGCATCGAGGTGCTCGCCTACCGTCCGATCCCGGTGGACCTGGCGCCCGCCTTCGCCGGCGGCGTCACGGTGCAAGCGCTCTACCTGCCCGGCTTCGATACCAACGGCAAGCTCGACTCGGTGATCGTGCGCGTGGCCGACTTCCGCTCCGACCAGAGCCTCGCCATCAATGCCGGAGCCGTGCAGTACCGGGTGCGCCTGAATCGCATCATTCGCAGGGGCGCGGACTGGATCAAGGCGCGCTTCGAGATCGAGTCGAAGGTTTGAGGCGCGCGCGGCGCCTGCGCGCGTCCTTGGGATCGGCTTTCAGCTCGCGATAGAGCTCCACGCGATCGCCGTCGCGCAGCACGCTCTCCATGGCCGCCTCGCGCGACCAGATCCCCGCCTTGAGCCCGTCCGTGTCGAGCTTCGCGAAGCGCTCGTCGGCGCGCGCCGCGGCGATCGCATCGGCCAGCGTCGCGCCATCGGCCAGGCCGAGCTCGATCACCTCCTGACGGCCGGGAAACGCGACCGCGACCGCGACGCGGATCATGCGAGCGCCTCGGCGCGCGCGACGAAACGCTCGACGAGCGTCTCGATGATGTGCCCGAACACGGGGCCGAGGAGGGCCGCCACGCCCGCGTTGGAGAACGCATAGTCGAGCGCGAACTCGACGCGGGAGCCGGAATCTCCCAGCGCGGTGAAGCTCCAGCGACCCTTGAACTCCTCGAAGGGGCCCTCGACGAATTCGAGGTCCATGCGCCGCGGGGCGTCCTTCCGGTTGAGGGTCGAAAAGTGACTTGCGAGGCCGTGGTAGTCGACATCGATGCGCGCGCGCGTGATCGCGTCGCTGCGCTCGTAGACCTTCGCCCCCGAGCACCACGGCAGGAACTCCGGATAGCGCTCCACGTCGTCCACCAGATCGAACATGGTGCGCGCAGGGTGCGGGACGATGACGCTCTTCAGGACGGTGGGCATGGGACGACCGGTAGAATAAACACTTATGTCGATCGTAGAAAACAGGAAGGCGTTCCACGACTACTTCGTCGAGGAGCGCTACGAGGCGGGGCTGGTGCTCGAAGGCTGGGAGGTGAAGGCCATTCGCGCCGGGCGCGTGCAGCTGAAGGAGGCCTACGTGACGCTGATGGGCGCCGAGCCTTTCGTGATCGGCATGCACGTGAGCCCGCTGCCCACGGCCTCGACGCACGTGCATCCGGATCCCACGCGCTCGAGGAAGCTCCTGCTCAACGCCGAGGAAATCAGGAAGTTGATCGGCAAGGTCGAGCAGAAAGGCTACACCCTCGTGCCCATCGACCTGCACTACACCAAGGGGCGCGTGAAGATCTCCATCGGGCTCGCGAAAGGCAAGAAGCAGCACGACAAGCGCGAGGTCGAGAAGGAGCGCGACTGGCAGCGCGAGCAGGCGCAGCTCATGCGCCGCAAGGCCTAGGCCTCTCGCGCCGGCGACTCTCGAAAAAAAAAGCCCGTCTCGCGGGCTTTTTGATTGGGGTGGCTGATGGGATTCGAACCCACGACGACTGGAATCACAATCCAGGACTCTACCGCTGAGCTACAGCCACCGTAATTGCGCAAGCCTGGCGCGCCCGACAGGATTCGAACCTGTTACCCCCGGCTTAGAAGGCCGGTGCTCTATCCGGATGAGCTACGGGCGCATTCCGAATCGAATCCTCGGTGGTCGGGGTGGAGGGATTCGAACCCCCGACATCTTGCTCCCAAAGCAAGTGCGCTACCAGACTGCGCTACACCCCGTGTTCATCGAATTATAGACGGCCCCTACTGCGAGGTCGACTCGGCCGGAGTCGGCGGAGGCGTTTCCTCGCGCTTGGCCGGCGCGTCGAGAAGCGCCTTTCTCGAAAGGCGCACGCGGCCCTTGTCGTCCGCCTCGAGCACCTTCACCTTCACGATCTGGCCTTCCTTCAGATAATCGGAGACCGCGTTGACGCGCTCGTGCGCGATCTGCGAGATGTGCAGCAGGCCGTCCTTGCCGGGAAGGAGCTGCACGATCGCGCCGAAATCGAGGAGCCGCAGCACCGGGCCTTCGTAGACCTTGCCCACCTCCACCTCGGCGGTGATCGCGCGGATGCGCTCCTGCGCCGCTTCGCCCGCTTCCGCGGAAAGGCATGCGATCGAGATCGTGCCGTCGTCCTCGATGTCGATGGTGGTGCCGGTCTCGCGAGTCAGGGCCTGGATGACGCTGCCGCCCTTGCCGATCACCTCGCGGATCTTGTCCGGGTTGATCTTCATCTTGATGATGCGCGGCGCGTAGTTCGACATCTCGACGCGCGGGCCCGGGACCGCCTGCTTCATGATGCCGAGGATGTGCATGCGGCCTTCCTTGGCCTGGTCGAGCGCGACCTTCATGATCTCGCGCGTGATGCCGGTGATCTTGATGTCCATCTGCAGCGCGGTGATGCCCTGGTCGGTGCCCGCCACCTTGAAGTCCATGTCGCCCAGGTGATCCTCGTCGCCGAGGATGTCGGTGAGCACCGCGAAGCGCCCGCCGTCCTTGATGAGGCCCATCGCGATGCCGGCGACCCGCCGCACACGCTCGCCATCGACGAGGAGCCGTTCGATTCGGTGATCTCCGAGACCACGCGCAGCGTATAGCCGAACTCATCCTTCGAGGGCAGGACCGCCAGGAGCGCGCGCTTGGCGAGCCTGCCGTGGCCGATCTCGCGGCGCTTGGGCGAGCCCACGCGGCCGGTCTCGCCGGTGGAGAACGGCGGGAAGTTGTAATGCATCATGAAGCGCTCGGTGTACTCGCCCTGCAGCGCGTCGATGCGCTGCTCGTCCTGGCCGGTGCCGAGCGTGGTGGTGACGATGGCCTGGGTCTCGCCGCGCGTGAAGAGGACGCTGCCGTGAACGCGGGGAAGGATGGTGGGACGGATCGAGATGGGGCGCACGGTGCGGGTGTTGCGCCCATCGATGCGCGGCTCGCCGTTGAGGATCTGGCCGCGCACGATCTTGGCTTCCATTTCCTTGAGGATGCCGCGCACGACGTTGGAATCCGCCGGCGGGTCGGCCTCGACGACGCACGCCGCGAGGACCTTCAGCTTGATGTCGTCGAGCATCTGCGAGCGCGTGGACTTCGACTTGGTGCGATACGCCTCGGCCAGGCCGCTCTCGGCGAGCGCGCGGATCTTCTCCACCAGCGCGGCGTCGGAAGCCTTCGGCTGCCAGTCCCAATCGTCCTTGCCGCCCTCGTCGGCGAGCTCCAGGATGGCGTTGATCGCGGCCTGCATCTGCTCGTGGCCGAACATCACGGCGCCCAGCATCACTTCCTCGGAAAGCTCGTTGGCCTCGGACTCGACCATCAGCACGGCGCTCTCGGTGCCGGCGACCACGAGGTTCAGCTTGGAGGTCTCGAGCTCGGTCTTGGTGGGGTTGAGGATGTACTTGCCGTCGATGTAGCCCACGCGCGCCGCGCCGATCGGGCCCTCGAAGGGCAGTCCGGAAAGCGTCACGGCCGCCGAGGCGCCGATCATCGCGGGGATGTCGGAATCGATCTCGGGGTTGATCGACAGCACCGTCGCGATCACCTGGACTTCGTTGTAGAAGCCGCTCGGGAAGAGCGGGCGCAGCGGCCGGTCGATGAGGCGCGAAGTGAGGATCTCCTTCTCCGAAGGGCGGCCTTCGCGCTTGAAGAAGCCGCCGGGAATGCGGCCCGCGGCATAGGTCTTCTCCTGGTAATCCACCGTGAGCGGGAAGAAGTCCTGGCCCACCTTCGCGTCCTTCCTGCCCACGCACGTCACCAGCACCACGGTGTCGTCCATGGTGACGAGCACGGCGCCGTCGGCCTGGCGGGCGATCTCGCCCGTTTCCAGGGTTACCTGGGTGTTCCCGAAGGGAAATGTCTTCTTGATCGATTTCACGATGTCATCCTGTTCTGGGCAGTTCGCTCGCCCGGAGATTGCGCGGTGCGCGACCGCGATGGGTGGTGAAAGGGCCGCGACAAAAAACCCCGCGTGCGCTCGAGCGAGCCGCTACGCGGGGCTTGGGTACGGTCCGGGGATCCTTACTTGCGCAGGCCGAGACGCTCGATGAGCGAGCGATAACTGTCGATGTTGCTGCGCTTCAGATAGGTGAGGAGGCTGCGGCGGTTGCTCACCATGGTGAGGAGCCCGCGGCGTGAATGGAAATCCTTGACGTGCTTCTTGAAGTGATCCGCGAGCATGTTGATGCGCTCGGTGAGGATCGCGACCTGGACTTCGGGCGAGCCGCAGTCGGTCTTCGTGCGCTGGTACTGCGAAAGGATGCGCGCCTTGTCTTGGGTGGTAACGGCCATGGGGGAAAATCTCCGTAAGTCTCTGCGAATTTGTCGTCTCGATTGAGCCTTCTATTTTAGCCTGTAATGCGCCACAAACTCAAGTAAAAACAGGGGCATTGGCTGTGCCCGTCGCCATGAGGCGAAGTGCCAGCACGCGCCCGCCCTCGGCCCGCCGGGCGACCCCCAGGAAGCGGCCCCCCGGTTCGAAGACCGCGAGCTCCTCGCCCGGCTCTCCTTCATGGCGCACGAACACCCGCCCGTGGCCGAAGTGATCGGCCTCCGCGGGGGTGGCGTCGAGGCGGGCCAGGCCGCGCACCAGGGTCTCGGGCGGGCGCAGACGCGCGCGTCTCCCGTCGAGTCCTTCCGCCTCGAGGGTCTCGAAGGTCACGGCTTCGACGAGCTCGAAACCGCCCACCGCGCTACGCCGCAACGCGACGAGATGGGCGCCGCAGCCCAGCCTGGCGCCGATGTCCTGTGCGAGGGTGCGGATGTAGGTTCCCTTCGAGCACGCCACGGTCACGATGAGGTCCGCGTCTTGCGTGGACACCCGCCGCAGCGACTCGATCTGCACTTCACGGCTGGGGCGCTCGACCTCCTCCCCCAAGCGCGCATATTCGTAAAGTCGTCTACCGGCAACGTGGACGGCCGAATGCATGGGAGGAATCTGGTGTTGAACGCCGACGAAAGAAGCCAGAACGTCGTCGATCCTCTGCGAATCGACTTGAACTGGCCTGCGAGTGGTAACTTCGCTTTCGGTGTCTCCAGTGGGCGTTTCCTGGCCCAGCCGAAGGGTCGCCTCATAGGCCTTGCGTGAGTCGATCAGGAACCGGGAAAACTTGGTCGCCTCTCCGAACACGAGCGGCAGGAGCCCGGTGGCGAAGGGGTCGAGGGTCCCGGTGTGCCCGCCCTTGAGGGAACCAACCAGGCGCTTGGCCTTGGCGAGAGCGCGGGTGGACGTGATGCCGGCGGGCTTGTCGAGGAGGAGAACGCCGTCGGGACCCGCGTTGCGATCGACCACTAGCGCGTCGACCGGCCCCGGCTGCGCGGCGCGGCGGCGGGCTGTGGTTTCACCGCCTCGTCGATGAGGCGTGCGAGCCGCGCACCGCGCTCGATCGAAATATCGTGCTCGAAATGCAGCTCGGGGACCGAGCGCGTGCTGAGGCGACGGGCGAGCTCGGTGCGCAGGAACCCGGAGGCGCGGCGCAGGCCCTCGAGCGCGCCCTCGGCGGCGGATTCGGCCCCCAGCACCGTGAAGAAGACCTTGGCGTGCGACTGGTCGCGCGATACCTCGATGCCGGTGATCGTCACCATGCCGATGCGCGGATCGCGAAGCTCCAGCCGGATCACCTCGGCCAGCTCGCGCTGGATCTGGTCGGCGATGCGGGCGCGTCGGGGCGCGGTCATTACGCGAGGCTGCGCGCGACCTCGACCACTTCGAACACCTCCAGCTGGTCGCCCACCTGGATGTCGTTGAAGCCCTTGATCGACAGGCCGCACTCGAATCCGCCCTTCACTTCGCGCACGTCTTCCTTGAAGCGCTTCAACGAATCGAGCTCGCCCGTATGCACCACGACGCCGCCGCGGATCAGGCGGATCGACGAGCCGCGCCGCACCACGCCGTCGGTCACCATGCAGCCGGCGACGGTGCCGACCTTGGAGATCTTGAAGACGTTGCGCACCTCGACGTTGCCGATGATGCTTTCCTTGTGCTCCGGCGCGAGCATGCCGTTGATGGCCGCCTTCACCTCGTCGACCGCGTCGTAGATGATGTTGTAGTAGCGGATGTCGACGCCGGAATTCTCGGCGAGCTTGCGCGCCATCGCGTCGGCGCGCGCGTTGAATCCGATCACCACCGCCTTCGACGCCAGCGCGAGGTTGATGTCGGACTCGGTGATGCCGCCCACCCCGGTGTGCACGATGTTCACCTTCACTTCCTCGGTGGAAAGCTTGGTGAGCGCGTGCGCGAGGCCCTCGTAGGAGCCCTGCGCGTCGGCCTTGATGATGAGGGCGAGCGTCTTGGCGCCTTCGGCGAGCTGGTCGAACACGTTCTCCAGCTTGGCGGCCTGCTGCTTGGCGAGCTTCACGTCGCGGAACTTGCCCTGGCGGAAGAGCGCGATCTCGCGCGCCTTGCGCTCGTCGTTCAGCACGATCACGTCGTCGCCGGCCCGGGCTACGTCCTGCAGGCCCTGGATCTCCACCGGGATCGAGGGGCCGGCTTCGTTCACCGCCTTGGCGTTCTCGTCGTTCATCGCGCGCACGCGCCCGAAGACCGCGCCCGCGAGCACGACGTCGCCCTTCTTGAGCGTTCCCGACTTGACCAGCAGCGTCGCCACCGGTCCGCGGCCCTTGTCGAGTCGCGATTCGATCACCACCCCCTTGGCGGGCGCGTTCACCGGGGCCTTCAGCTCGAGCACTTCGGACTGGAGCTGGATCGACTCGAGGAGCTTGTCGATGCCCTGCCCGGTCTTGGCCGACACTTCGACGAACTGCACCTCGCCGCCGAACTCCTCGCCGACCACGTCGTGCGACAGGAGCTCCTGCTTCACGCGCTGCGGATTGGCTTCCGGCTTGTCGATCTTGTTCACCGCCACGACCATCGGCACTTTCGCGGCCTTCGCGTGGTTGATCGCCTCGATGGTCTGCGGCATCACGCCGTCGTCGGCCGCCACCACCAGCACCACGATGTCGGTTATCTGGCTCCCGCGCGCGCGCATCGCCGTGAAGGCTTCGTGGCCCGGGGTGTCGAGGAAGGTAATGACGCCACGCGGAGTTTCGACGTGATAGGCGCCGATGTGCTGCGTGATGCCACCCGCCTCGCCCACCGCGACGCGCGCCTTGCGGATCGCGTCCAGGAGCGACGTCTTGCCGTGGTCGACGTGGCCCATCACGGTCACCACAGGCGGGCGCGTCTCGAAATTCGCCTCGTCGTTGGCGGCGCTCTCGGCGAGGAACGACTCGGGATCATCGAGCTTGGCGGGCTTGGCCTGGTGGCCCATTTCCTGAACCACGATCATCGCCGTGTCCTGGTCGATCACCTGGTTGATGGTGGCCATGGTGCCCATCTTCATCATGACCTTGATGACCTCGGCGGCCTTCACGCTCATCTTGTGCGCGAGGTCGCCCACGCTGATGGTTTCCGGGACCAGCACCTCGATCACCTTCGGCTCGGAAGGCGCGGCGAACGACGTGCCGCTGTCGTCGTCGCGATGGCGACCACCGCCGCGCGAGCGCCAGCCGTCGCGACCGCCGGAGGCATCGCCGCGCGTCTTGATGGCGCGCCGGCGGGCGACGTCGTCGACCCAGGCCGAGGCGGGCTTGGCGGCGCGCTTGGGACCCTTCTTGTCCTTGGAGTCCTTTTCGCCCGGCTTCAAGACCGGACGATGCAGCGTGCCCTCGGGCGCGGCCGAGCCCGCGGACCCGGCAGTGGGCGCCTCGGCGGCGGGCTTGGCATCGGCCTTGGCGGCCTCGGCCTTCACCTCGACCAGCACCGGAGCCTCGGCCTCGGTAGCGGGCTCCTCGCCCTTCTTGCGGATCACGCGCTTCTTCTTCGGCGCCTCGCCTTCGGTGGGCGCGGCGGCCGGGGCCCCGGCTTCGGAGGCGGCGACTTCGTCTTTCTTCTTGGCGCTCACGGCGGCGGCGCGCTTGGTGCGCGTTTCCGCGTCCGCGGCCTGGCGCGCGGCGAGCTCGGCTTGGCGCTTGGCTTCGGCCTCGCGCTTCCTCGCCTCGACCTCGTTGATGATCGGCGCGGGCGCCACGACGGGCTTGGCCGGCTCCGGCGCGGGCGCTTCGGCGGGCTTGTCGACCTTCACGAAGGTGCGCTTCTTGCGCACCTCGACCTGGATGGTGCGCGCCTTGCCGGTAGCGTCGGACTTCTTGATCTCGGTGGTCTGCTTGCGCGTGAGCGTGATCTTCTTCTTCTCTTCCTTGTTGCCGTGCATCTCGCGCAGGTAGTCCAGCAGGCGCGTCTTGTCCTGCTCGGTGATCGCGTCCTCACCCGCCTTCTTCTTCACGCCGGCAGCCTGCAGCTGCTCGAGCAGCAAAGTGACCGGGAGCTTGAGCTCCTCGGCGAATTGGGTGACGTTCGACTTGGCCATGTGCTACGTATTCTCCTCGTCCGCAGGCCTTAAGCCTGCGGTTGCTCCTGGAACCACGGTTCGCGCGCCTTCATGATGAGCTTGTTGGCGCGTTCGGCATCCATGCCGGTCATATCGGTCAGCTCGTCGGTGGCGAGGTCGGCGAGCGCATCCATGGTGGTGATGCCCTTGGAGGCGAGCAGGCGCGCCGTCGGATTGTCCATGCCCTCCATGTTCTGCAGGTCCTCGGCGGCGTGCTCGACCGTCTCCTCGCTCTTGATCGCCTCGGTGAGGAGGGCATTCCTGGCGCGCCGGCGCAGCTCGTTCACGGTCTCCTCGTCGAAGTCCTCGATCTCGAGCATCTCGTTGATCGGGACGTAGGCGACCTCGTCCAGCGAGGTGAAGCCCTCCTTCACCAGGATCTCGGCGACTTCCTCGTCGACGTCGAGCTTCTCCATGAAGAGCGAGCGCGTGACGGAAGTCTCCGCCTCGCTCTTCTGCTCGCGCTCTTCCGTGGTCATGATGTTCAGCTGCCAGCCGGAAAGCTCCGAGGCGAGGCGCACGTTCTGCCCGCCTTTGCCGATGGCGAGCGCGAGCTGGTCCTCGGTCACCACCACGTCCATCGAATGGCGCTCCTCGTCCACGACGATCGAGCTCACGTCGGCGGGCGCGAGGGCGTTGATGACGAACTGGGCCGGCTCGGGCGACCACAGGATGATGTCGACGCGCTCGCCCGCGAGCTCCTGGGTCACGGCCTGCACGCGCGAGCCGCGCATGCCGACGCAGGTGCCCACCGGGTCGATGCGCGGATCGTTCGATTTCACCGCGATCTTGGCGCGCAGCCCCGGGTCGCGCGCGGCGGCCTTGATCTCGAGGAGGCCTTCCTCGATCTCGGGCACCTCGAGCTCGAAGAGCTTCACCAGGAATTCGGGAGCCACACGGGAAAGAATCAGCTGCGGTCCGCGCGCGGCGCGGTCGATCTTGGCGATGTAGGCGCGCACGCGGTCGCCGACGCGCAGGTTTTCCTTGGCGATCAGCTGGTCGCGGGGGAGCAGCGCCTCGACGCGGCCCGATTCCACGATCAGGTTGCCACGCTCGGCGCGCTTCACGGTGCCGGTGACGAGCGACTCGCCTCGCTCCAGGAAGTCGTTCAGGATCTGCTCGCGCTCGGCGTCGCGGATCTTCTGCAGGATCACCTGCTTGGCGGCCTGCGCGCCGATGCGCCCGAAGGTCTCGGCCTCGAGGGGCTCCTCGATCACGTCGCCCAGGGCGGCGTCCGCGTTCTCCTCGACGGCATCGGTGATGGCGATCTGGTGCGCCGGCTCCTCGTGCTCCTCGTCCGGCACCACGGTCCAACGGCGGAACGCGTGGTACTCGCCGCTTTCGCGGTCGATCTCCACGCGCACGTCCACCTCGTCCTTGAAGCGCTTCTTGGTCGCCGAGGCGAGCGCCATCTCGAGCGCGAGGAACACGGTGTCCTTCGCGACGTTCTTCTCGCGCGACAGCGCGTCGACCAACAGCAGCAGATCCTTGCTCATGACTCTTTAAGCCTCCAAACTCTCATACGTCCGGCACCAGTCGTGCGCGGTCGATCTCGTCCAATCCCAGTTGCTGGCGTTGCCCCTCTACCTCGAGGACGATCCTGCCGTCCTCGACGCCCACCAAACGCCCCTCGAAGCGCCTGCGCCCGGCGCGCGGCAGCTTGAGCTTCACGCTCGCGTCGCGCCCGGCGAATCGCTCGAAGTCCTCGATGCGCTTCAACGGCCGGTCCAGGCCCGGCGAAGACACCTCCAGGCGCTCGTAATCGATGCCCTCGACTGCAAACGCGCGGGTGAGATGGTTGCTCACCCGAGCGCAGTCATCCACGGTAATCCCGCGCGGGGTGTCGATGAAAATCCTGAGCAATCCCGTGCGCGACGCTTCAAGGTCGACGAGCTCGTATCCGAGGCCGTCGAGCGACGTCCGAATCCACATTTCGCGCTCTGAAATCGGTCTCACAAACAAAAAATGGGCGCTGCCGCCCATCTCCACTTCCGAAACCGATAAATCTTAGCACGAAATGGCCCATTTCCGATACGCGCGCGCGTCTTCACGAGCTTACAAACCTCAGGGAAAACCGCGCCGTTACCTCTTGTTGCGAAAAGGACACAATCTGAAATAACCTATTGGAATTTGCACAACTCCAAAGTTACTGTTCTCTCACCAGAAGAAAATCGGTCCATGAGACCGGACGTCCCCCGTCCCACCCATCAAATCGGGAGCATTCATGAAGCAACTCAAAAAGAGACAACTTTGTACCGCCCTGGCCGCTGCCATGGGCGCGAGCCTGACGTTGTCGCTGCCTGTAGCGGCGCAGCAATCGGCGCAAACCAAGGAACGCATCGAGGTTACCGGCTCGAACATCAAGCGCACGGACACCGAGACCGTCGCACCGGTCGAGATCATCACGCGCGAGCAGATCGAGCGCTCGGGACAAGCGACCGTCGCGGAGATGCTGCGCCGGATCCCGGCGGCAACGGCCGGAAGCTTCAACGAAAGCTCGACCAACAGCTTTGCCCCCGGCGCCTTCGGCATCTCGCTGCGCGGGCTCGGGCAAAAGACGACCCTGGTGCTGCTGAACGGCCGGCGGACCGCCGGTTACGGATTCGCACAGAATCTGCAAGACACGTTCGTCGATATCAACTCCATCCCGACCAGCGCGGTGGAACGCATCGAGGTGCTGAAGGACGGGGCCTCAGCCATTTACGGCTCGGACGCGATCGCCGGGGTGGTCAACATCATCCTGCGCAAGGACTTCGTCGGTGCCGAAGTCAAAGGATCCGGCGGATGGTACGAGCACAAGAGGGACGGCCGACTCTCCCTCACCGGGGGCATGGGAGACCTTGCGAAAGACGGCTACAACATCTTCGGAACCTTCGATTTCTACAAGCGCGATCTCATCGAGCTCTCCGACACGGAATTCGGGCGCTCGCGCGATTTTCGCGATCGCCCGGGCGGCCGCAACTTCCAGTCGTTGACGGGCGGCGGCACCTGGCGCCAGCTTAGTCCGACGGGAGCCCTCACGGGGGTGAACCGTGCCACCACCGATTGCCCCGGCACGGTGATCACAACCGCCGACGCGCTTGCGCTCGGCCTGATCAGCCCTGTTGCAGCTGCCCTGCCCAGTGGCGTGAATGCGGCGTTCAACCTCGCCGGGAATACGTTCTGCTCCCGGGATTTCAACAATCACTTCACCATCCTGCCGAAGACCGAGCGCGAGGGCTTCATCGGCCGCGCGACGAAGGAATTGTCGTCGACGGCTACCGCCTACTTGGACCTTGGGCTGAGCCGGGTGAGAACCGTTCAGACATTTCAGGAACCGTTCTTCGCCGCCACGACCGGACTCGTGCAGACGGGCGCGGGATTGAGGCCATTCACGTACAACATCACCTTCGCGCCCGGCGTCGCGGGAAACCCCTTCCCCACCAACGCAAGATACCAGGGCGTACTTGCCGATATGGGGACGCGCGATAGCGACATCACCTCGGATACCCTGCGGGTGTTGGCCGGATCGACCTACACGCTGGCGAAATGGGATCTCGACAGTGGCGTCGGCTGGTCACGCAACAAGGTAGAGTCGGACTTCGCCAACCGCCTCTCCCTCTCGGGCACGAGCGCCCTTTTCAACGTTCCGAGGACGCCGCAGCCGCCGGTGCCGGTCTCGACGTCTTCGAACTACAACCTCGATCAGTGGTCGAGGAACTCCGACGCGGTTCGCGAACAGATGCGCGCCAACTTTCCGCGCAGGTCGACCTCTGACCTCAAGTTTGCCGACACCAAGGGCTCGACCGAAATCGGCCAGCTGCCGGGGGGGCCGGTAGGTCTTGCCCTGGGTGCGGAATACCGCAAGGAATCGCTACAGGATCGACCCGATCCACTCGCCCAATCGGGTGGCGTTCTCGGCCAAGGCATCACGGCGACCGATGGGAGCCGGAATACCGCTGCCGTTTACGGGGAGTTTTCACTTCCGTTGATCCGCATGGTCGAGGCACAAGCCGCCGCGCGCTGGGACCACTACAGCGATTATGGCAACTCGACGACACCCAAGCTCGGCATCAAGTTCACGCCGACACGCGAGTTGCTTTTGAGGGCGAACTGGGGCCGTGGCTTCCGCGCGCCGACGCTGCCCGAGATTTCGCCCTCGGTCGCGACATTCTTCAGCACCGTGATCGATCCGCGCACGAACGTTTCGACTCAAATTTCCGGCGTGTTCGCGGGCAACCCCAGCCTGCAGGCGGAAAAGTCCACGAGCTCCACGTTTGGAATCGTTTTCGAGCCGAACCAGACCTTCCTCATGGGGTTGAATGTATACCGCATCGACTGGAAGAACATCGTCGCTTCGCCAAGCTTCCAGTCCATCGCGAATATCGGCGACCCGGCGCGGGTCATTCGCGATCCGGTCACCGGAAACATCGTGACGATCCTGAGCAACTACGTGAACCTGAACGCGACCAAGACGCGCGGCGCGGACTTCGAGGCACGTCTGAGATTCCCCACGCAATACGGGAGCTTCGTGACGCGGCTCAATATGTCGTATGTCGATTCGTTCAAGGAAGATCTGAATTGCCTGGGCCTTGGAATCTGCAGTAGCGGGGGTCTTACCGAGGTCGCGGGCACGAATTACGGGACAAACGCGATCCCACGTTTGCGCGGAGTGCTGTCGTTGGATTGGGACAAGGGGCCGTATTCGGCGACGGCGTCCGTCAACCACATCAGCCACTATCGCGAGTGCGTGACGATGGACTCCAGGGACTGCTCGGTCAGCACCACATTCTTCAGGGCGCAGGACCCGCGGTTTCAGAACGGCGTGTTGCCCGAGTTCGTGACGTCCTATACGACCATTGATCTGTTCGGAAAGTACACCGTCAACAAGAACCTGGACATCTCGTTCTCGGTGCTGAACGTGGCCGACCGTCTGCCGCCGTTCGACCCTGCATCCAGCACCAACAACTTCCTCGCAAGCATCTACGACGTGCGTGGACGCCAGTACCGATTGGGATTCACCTTCAGGCTTTGATGCAACCGTTTTCGCGCCGATGGAAAAGGGCCCTCGCGGAGCCCTTTTCTTCTTCAAACTGCGGGCAAAACCAATGCGTTACGGCTTGTTGCGAAAACGACACAAACTGAAATAACCTGTAGGAGTTTCACAGTTCCGCAGTTATTCTTCGCGCACCATAAAAAATCGGTCCATGAGGCCGGATACCCCGTCCCACCCACCAATCGGGAGCATTCATGAAGCAACTCAAAAAGAGACAACTTTGTACCGCCCTGGCCGCTGCCATGGGCGCGAGCATGACGTTATCGCTGCCGGTGGCGGCGCAGCTAGCGGCGCAGACCAAGGAGCGCATCGAGGTCACGGGCTCGAACATCAAGCGCGTCGACAGCGAAGGCCCCAACCCTGTCGCGGTGATCCGCCGCGAGGACATCGAGCGCACCGGCGGCCAGAACCTCGTGGACGTCCTGAACAAGATGTCGGTGGCGAGCCTCGGCTCCTACTCGGAGACGCGCCAGTCGGGCAACAGCTTCGCTCCCGGCACCTCGGCCATCAGCCTTCGCGGCCTCGGCCCGCAGACGACGCTCGTGCTGCTGAACGGCCGGCGCATCGCCAACTACGGCTTCGCGCAGAACATCAACGAGGCCTTCGTCGACCTGAACTCGATCCCGCTGTCCGCGATCGAGAGGATCGAGATCCTCAAGGCCGGCGCCTCCGCCATCTACGGCTCGGACGCGATCGCCGGCGTGGTGAACATCATCCTGCGCAAGGATTTCAAGGGCTTCGAGGCCTCGACGCAGTTCGGCACCTCGTCGCGCCACGACGCGAACGAGAAGCGCGCCTCGCTCACCGCGGGCTTCGGAGATATCGCCACCCAGCGCTTCAATGTGATGGGCACCCTCGACTGGTACAAGCGTGATCCGCTGTTCGGCACCGACCGTGAGCGCTCCGCGACCGCCGACTATCGCCGCTTCGCGACGTACGGAGGCATCGACTTCCGCTCGCCGAGCGGCAACCCGGGAACCTACCTCACCGCGGGCCGCGGCGGCTTCACGCTGAATACGCCCTTCCCGGCGTGCTCGGCCGAATCGCGCGACCAGGCGCTCGACCCGCTCGGGACCTGCGCATATAACTTCATGAAGGACGTGATGATCCTTCCGGAAACCGAGCGTAAAGGCGTATTCACGCGCGGTGTCTACGAATTCTCCCCGGCCCTTTCGGCCTTCGCCGAGTTCGGCTACAACAAGAACGATTCCTTCACGCAGCTCGCGCCGACCCCGGACGCGCTCACGCTGCCGGTGGGCCACAACTCCAACCCTTACCCGTTCGCGATTCCCATCCGCTACCGCTTCACCGACGTCGGCCCGCGCCTTTCGAACCAGATTTCCGAGAACACGCGCTACGTGCTCGGGGTCAAGGGCTCGGTGCGCGCCTGGGATTGGGAAGCCGCCTATGTCGACTCCCACAACGAGATCGACGAGCACCGCAAGAACTTCATCGCGTCGCCGGTCCGTAACGCGTTGGTCGCGGCGAACATCTACAGCTTCGTGAACAACGCCGCCAACAGCCCCGCGTTGATCGATTCGCTGCGCGCCTCTCCGGAACGCGTCGGCGATTCCAAGCTGAAGTCCTTCGACGCGAAGCTGAGCGGCACGATCATGGAGCTTCCCGCGGGCCCGCTCGGCATCGCGCTCGGCGCCGAGCACCGCAAGGAGAGCGTGCGCGACGTCCCGGATCCGTTGGGCGCGGCCGGCCTCATCATCGGCGCCGGCGGCACCGCCGCCGACGGCAAACGCACTTCGAGCGGCGTATTCGGCGAGCTCTCGATCCCGATCACGCGCGACCTCGAAGGCCAGATCGCCGTGCGCCGCGAACACTACAGCGACTACGGCAACTCGACCGCGCCCAAGTACGCGCTCGCCTATCGGGCGACACCGACCGTGCTTTTCCGCGCCGGCTATGACGAGGGCTTCCGTGCTCCGGCGCTCGCCGAGCTCTACCTGGGACAGTCGATCAGCTTCACGAGCGTGCAGGACAGCACGCGCTGCGCCGGCTATCGCACGGCCTTCGGAACTACGGATCCGCGATCGACCGCCGCTTGCGCGGCACTGCAATACCGGTCGCTCGTCGGCGGCAACCCGAACCTGACGGCCGAAACCTCGCGCAGCGAGACCCTCGGCGTCGTTTGGGACGTGACGCCGCGCTTCTCGACCTCGCTCGACTACTACCGCATCACGCACAGGCAGAGAATCGATACGCCGTCGGCGACCTTCCTCGTGGCCAACGAGGATCTCTTTCCGAACGGCGTGACACGCGATCCGCAGACACCCAACGACATCATCGCGGGTACGCGCGGTCCCATCGTGGGCTCGGCGTCCGACGATCGCATCGGCCTGCGCCGCTTCTACTTCAACGCGTCATCGCAAGGCACGCGCGGCGTGGACGTCGAGTTGCGCTATCGCCAGCCGCTGGGCAGCTGGGGCACGATGGCGCTCAGCTCGATCAACACCTACGTGGAGTATTTCCGCCGTTCGGTTGCACCCGGCCAGCCTGCGATCGAGCTCGCCGGCAACGACCGCCTGCCGCGCTACAAGGGCGTGCACACCGCGGTCTGGAATGTCGGGCCGTGGGACAGCTCGGTCACCGTGAATGTGGTCGGCCGCTACAACCAGCCGCTGACCGGTCCCAACAATACGATCTACAACGTGACCTCGTGGACCACCGCCGACCTTCAGGCGAGCTTCAAAGGCTTCCGCTACGTAAAGCTCACTGCCGGCGTCAACAATGTGTTCGATCGTGATCCGCCCTTCTACAACAACGAATCGAGCGGCGGCTACGACACCTTCACGCACAGCATCATCGGCCGCTTTTACTACGGCCGCGTAACTCTCACGTTCCGCTAGAGCGGCAGTCGCCGCACACCAAGGGGCCCTCGGGCCCCTTTTTTTATGTTGTAAAAACGCAACACTCGCTGAATTAAGTGTTGGTCAAGAGAGGGCCGCCTCGCTATCATCCCGTGCGTGTCATCAGGCTAAAAAAAAGGAACTCAAAACCACGGCTTTACTCCCTACGCAAGTCTCTGTTTCTTCTAATATTTCATAACTACCTGGGGGTTTCAAGAATGAATCCGAGAATGACTAAGCTTTCCATTGCGCTCATGCAGGTGCTGGGCGCAGGCCTCGCCGCCAGCGCCGTGACGCTGCCCGCGATGGCGCAGCAACCTGCCGCCAAGGAGCGCATCGAGGTTACCGGCTCCAACATCAAGCGCGTCGAAGGTGAGACCGCATTGCCCGTGACGGTGATCACGCGCGAAGAGATCGACAAGAGCGGCGCGACGACCGCGATGGAATTGCTGCAGCTCATCTCGTCCAACAGCAGCGCGGGCGGCGTCGGCATCCAGAGCACCATCGGCGCGACGACGTTCTCGGCCCAGACCGCCAACCTGCGCGGCTTGCAGGGCGGGCGCACGCTCGTCCTCATCAACGGCAAGCGCGTCAACGGATTCGCCGGCGAAGTCCAGGGCGTGCAGGGCGTGAACCTCGCGGTGATCCCGTTCGCCGCGATCGAGCGTGTCGAGATCCTGAAAGACGGCGCTTCCGCCGTGTACGGCTCCGACGCGATCGCGGGCGTGATCAACTTCATCGTGCGTTCCGACTACCGCGGCGCCGAAGCGACCGTGTGGTACGGCGCCCCGACCCGCAGCGGCGGCGGCGAGCAGGAGAGGTACAGCGCGTCGGCCGGCTTCGGCGACCTCAGCACGAACCGCTACAACGTGTTCATCGCCGCCTCGTACGACCACCAGAAACCGCTGCTGCAGAAGGATCGCGATTTCTCCAACACGTCGTATCGCTTCGACCTGGGATTGATCGGCGTTTCCAGCAACACCTTCCCGGGCCGCGTCACGACGGGCGGCATCGGCGTTCCCGGCGGGCGGACCACCTGCGCGCCGGTCGGACCCTATGCGACCTTCTTCACGGAGCTCGGCAACTGCTTCTTCGATCCTTCGGGCGCCCCGGGCGTCGAGGGCATCCCCGACACGAAGACCACCAACTTCTTCGGTTCCGCGAAGTTCCAGATCACCAACAACCTCCAGGCCTACGGCACGGCACTTTACTCCAAGGATGAGAATCACTACATCATCCAGCCGGTGCCGATCTCGAACCTGTTCAACTACGGCCCCAACGGCGACATTCCCGCGACCATCACGGTCCGGCCGGGGACTCCGTTCTATCCGACCGCCGCGGCGACAGCGGCCGGAGTGAACGGCCAGAACCTCAACGTGCGTTATCGCTCCGTCCTGACCGGCAATCGCGACACCACCGACACCAACGAAGGCTTCCAGCTGGTCGGCGGCCTGAAGGGATCGTTCGGCCGCTGGGACGGCGATCTGTCGTATTCGCACTCCGAGGGCAAAGTGAAGGAAGTGCTGAATGGGGGATTCCCGCTCTATTCGCGAGTGTTGCCCCTTCTGAACGGCGGGACCGTGAACCTGTTCGGGCCCAACACCGATGCGATCGCGCAGCAGGTGGCGGCGACGAATTTCCTCGGCGAGACGTTCCACGGCAAGTCGACCAACGATACCGTGAACGGGAAGATCTCCGCCGAGATCATGCAGATGGCCGCGGGCCCGCTCGCGTTCGCCGTCGGCGGCGATTTCCGCAAGGAAAAGCTGAACCAGAACTACAACCCGGTGCTCGCCACCGGCGACGTTTCGGGGTATGGCGGCAACTTCCAGGACGTGCACGCGGACCGCGACGTGAAGGCGCTCTACGCGGAGCTGAACATTCCGATCCTGAAGACGCTCGAGGCGAACCTGGCCGTACGCGGGGACGACTACAGCGATTTCGGCCGCACCACCAACCCGAAGGCCTCGCTGCGCTTCCAACCGACGCGCGACATCCTGTTGCGCGCTTCGTACGGCAAGGGCTTCCTGGCGCCGTCCCTGTACCAGCTCTTCGTTCCGCAGACCTCGGGCGTCTCGGCCCCGGGTACCACGGACCCGATCCGCTGCCCGGTGACGCATGACACGGGCTTGGACTGCTCCACGCAGTTCCCGTTGATCTTCGGCGGCAACCCCAGCCTGCAACCGGAGAAGTCGGAGAACGCCACGTTCGGCATCGTGTTCGAGCCGATCAACGCGCTGTCGATCTCGGCGGATTACTTCAAGATCCGGCTGAAGAACGCGATCACCAACGGACTGCCGGTGGACACGATCCTGGGAGACCTTGCCCAGTTCGGAAGTCTCGTCACGCGCCAGGCTCCCGATGCGGCCTTTCCGAACCTGCCCGGGCGCATCAGCGGCATCGTGCAGACCTACATCAACCTCGGCAACGTCCATATCGAGGGTGTCGACCTCGAAGCGCACTACAAATGGCCGCGGGGCTCCTGGGGCCGCATGCGTCTGGACGTGAATGGCACCTACTACATCCGCAACGACACGCAGAACCTCGACGGATCGTATTCGGGCTTCGTCTCGAACCAGTTCGGATCGAATGTCGCCGGCGTGCTGCCGCGTTGGAAGCACTATGCGTCGCTCGGATGGGATTCCGGCCCCTGGTCGGCAACCGTCGCGCAGACCTATCAGTCGGGTTACGTCGATGCGCAGACCGACATCAACGGCGACCTGCGCCGCGTGAGCTCGATGTCGCTTTTCGACGTGCAAGGCTCGTACACGGGATTCAAGCACCTCACGCTCACGCTGGGCGTGAAGAACGTGTTCGACACCAACCCGCCGCAGACCAACCAGCAGAACACGTTCCAGCTGGGCTACGACCCGAACTACTACGATCCGCGCGCGCGCTTCGTGTACGGGTCGCTGCGTTACGAGTTCAAATAACAACGAGTCATCGCTTGGCGTGAAAAGGGGCCTGCGGGCCCCTTTTTTTTCGCCCGCGTTATCCTTGCGCATGCCCTCCATCCGCCATGCCGAAACCGGCGACCTGCCGGACATCGTCGCCATCTACAACGCTTCGATCCCGGGGCGCCTCGCCACCGCCGACACCCAGCCGGTCACCGTCGCCGACCGCGAAGAATGGTTCACCGGCTTCGATCGCGACAAGCGCCCGCTGTGGATCTACGAATCGGGCGGCAGGATCCTCGGCTGGCTGGGCTTTCGCTCCTTCTACGGGCGCCCCGCATATCACCGCACGGTGGAGTCCGCGGTTTATGTCGCCCCCGAGCACCAGCGCGAAGGCATCGCCCGGCGCCTCCTCGCGCACGCGCTCGAGGAATGTCCGCGGCTCGGCGTCGCCAACGTCCTCGCCTTCGTCTTCGCGCACAACATGCCCAGCGTCACACTCTTCGAGGCGCACGGCTTCGGGCGCTGGGGCCTGCTGCCGAAGGTCTGCGAGATGGATGGCCGGGAACACGACGTCCTCATCCTCGGCAAGCGCATCTAGCGCCCGCCAGTCGGATAAAATCATGCGAACCCCCGCATGAAGACCTACCTCGATCTCTTGCGCCATGTGCGCGAGCACGGCGCCCGCAAGGAAGACCGCACCGGCACCGGCACGCTCTCGGTCTTCGGCTACCAGATGCGCTTCGACCTCGCCGAGCGCTTTCCCCTGGTGACGACCAAGAAAATCCACACGAAGAGCGTGATTCACGAGCTCCTCTGGTTCCTGCAGGGCAGCACCAACGTGGCCTACCTGCGCGAGCACGGCGTGACCATATGGGACGAGTGGGCGGACGCGCGCGGCGACCTGGGGCCCATCTACGGGCAGCAGTGGCGCTCCTGGCCCGCTCCCGACGGGCGCCACATCGACCAGCTCACCGACGTGGTCGCGCAGATCCGCAGGAACCCGGGCTCGCGCCGCCTGGTGGTCTCGGCGTGGAACGTGGCCGACCTTCCGAAGATGGCGCTCGCGCCGTGCCACGCGCTTTTCCAGTTCTACGTGGCCGAGGGCAGGCTCTCGTGCCAGCTCTACCAGCGCAGCGCCGACATCTTCCTCGGCGTGCCCTTCAACATCGCCTCCTACGCGCTCCTCACGCTCATGGTGGCGCAGGTGACGGGCTTGAGGCCCGGGGAATTCATCCACACGCTGGGCGATGCGCACCTGTATCTGAACCACCTGGAGCAGGCCGACGAGCAGCTCGCTCGAACGCCGCGCGCACTGCCGGTAATGAAGCTCAACCCGGAAGTGAAGGACCTCTACGGGTTCCGCTACGAGGATTTCACGCTGCAGGGCTACGACCCGTACCCGGCGATCCGCGCGCCGATCGCGGTCTAGGGATGCGCCGCTCGCTGGTGGTGGCCATGGCGCGCAATCGCGTGATCGGCCGCGACAATGCGCTTCCGTGGCGCCTGCCCGCGGACCTCGCGCATTTCAAGAAGGTCACGATGGGCCGTCCCATCATCATGGGGCGGCGCACTCACGAGTCGATCGGCAGGCCCCTTCCCGGGCGCGAGAACATCGTGGTGACGCGCAATCGAGGCTTCCAGGCCCCGGGATGCATCGTGGTCGCCTCGCTCGAAGCGGCGTGGAAAGCCGCGGGCGACGCCGAGGAGGCGTGCGTGATCGGCGGGACGTCGTTATTCGAGGAGGCGCTGCCGATCGCCGACGTGATCCATCTCACCGAAGTCGAGGCCGACGTTCCCGGCGACACGTACTTTCCGCGCTTCGATCGCGGCGAGTGGCGGGAGAAGGAGATCGCGCGCCAGCCCGCCGACGCGCGCCACGCCTACCCGATCCGCATCCTCGAGCTCACGCGCAAGCGTTAGAACGCCGCGGGGCGCTCGAGGCGCCGGCTGATCTTGCTCACCACGATGCCCTTGTTGTCGAAGGTCACCGAGAAGATCGCGAGATAGCCCCAGGTATCGATATATCGATAGTCCCACGCGGTGGTGTCCGAGCGCGCGAAGTGCATTGTGTCGCTGGGCGGACCGACCATGTGCAGGATGTCTTGCTCGGTGAGGCCCGGGCGGATCGCGTTGAAGACGCCGTCCTTGAGGACCGGCGTCACCTCGCGCAGCAAGCCGTCGCGGCCCACGCTCGCCATGAAGGTCTGCGTGCCCAACGGCCCGCGCGGATACACCAGGCGCTTGGCGCCGTCGTCACCGGTAAATTCCAGCGCGGGAGCGCCCATTACGCTGCGCACCTCGCTCTCGCTGGAGGCGCCCGCGCGCAGCGAGCGCCCGTCGTAGGCGGCGCACGCGGCAAGGACCATCGACAGGGCGAATATCGCGAAATATCTCATGGCTGTGGGTAGACAGAACAGGCGCGGGGCCGTTCCCATTCCGCGAACGGGCCCGGACCCCCGGCGAATACCCCCAAAAAAAAGAGCCGGCACGGGGCCGGCTCTCGCGAATTTCCTGGTAGGGCGTACTGGATTCGAACCAGTGACCAACGGATTAAAAGTCCGCTGCTCTACCAGCTGAGCTAACGCCCCGGAAAAACCGAAATTATATCGTCCCGCGCAACGCAGGGTCAAAAATAGTTCACGACTCGCGCGTCATGCGCCAATACTGGAGCTTCATGGTGAGCGCGGAGCCGGCGACGATCGCGGCGAACGCGAGGAACGAGCCAAGGGCCAGGGTCGAAAGCCCGGTGAGACCCTGCCCGATGGTGCACCCGAGCGCCAAAACCCCGCCAAAGCCCATCAGGAGGCCGCCAATCACGTGATTTGCGGTGTCCTCGGCACCGGCGAACCCCTCCCAGCGAAAAGTCCGGGAAACCAGCGCATAGGCGAGGGAGCCCAGGACGATGCCGAGCGTCGCCGCGACCCCGAAGGTCATGCCGAGCGAGCGGTCGCTCCACAGCATGAGGAGCTCGAGGGTGAAGGCCACGGGGGCCACGAAGGACAACGACTCGATGGTGCGGCTGTTGGTGCCGAAGAAGACGTTCTCGAGGGTCTCGGGATTCTCGGCGTAGCCCAGGTGGCCGGTGACATACCAGCCGCCCACGATCACCAGGCCGACCACGGCGCCGCCGAGGATGTGGTCGAAGCTGCCGCGGAAATCGCGGTCCTTGAACACGAAGGCGAGGAGCGGCCCGGCGACCGCGACGGCGACGATCGTCTCGACCGCCGCCGGGCTCGCACCGGTCCACGCCACGATCAGGGCCGGCAAGTCCTGGCGCGCGATGCCGTAGGCGGCGAAGTCGGCGGCGACGGGGTCGAGCCAGCGGATTCTCCAGATCGCGAAGAGCCCCTTCAAGGTCATGTACGCCGCGAAGCCGAGGAAGATGAAGACGACCAGCGATTTCAGGCTCCCCGCGCCCAGCCTCACCAGCGTCTTGCTGCCGCAGCCCGAACCCAGCGTCATGCCGATGCCGAACAGGAAACCGCCGAGGATGTACGAGAGCCACGTGAAGTTCGCGCGCACGTAGAACGACTTCGTGATGTCGATGAGGCCCGCCAGCTGCAACGCCTGCGTGCCCAGGATCGCGACCGCGATCGCAAGGAGCCACATGCGCATGCGCCCCCAGCTGCCCATGTTCACGACGTCGGACACCGCGCCCATGGTGCAGAAGTTGGTGCGGTTGGCGACGGCGCCGAAGATGAAGGCGAGGATGAAACCGCCGAGGACCACGGTGAACGCGGGATTCGAGGTGCTGCCGAGCAAAACGAGGGCCTCCGGGAACGAGGCGACATTTTACCTTCGATAGCGGGTCGGATCCCCGATGCCGGCGGAGGCGAAGCCATCGCGGCGCAGGCGGCACGAGTCGCAGCGTCCGCACGCGAGCCCTTCCCGGTCGGCGTTGTAGCACGACACCGTGAGGGAAAAGTCGACCCCGAGATCGTGTCCGAGGCGCACGATCTCGGCCTTCGACATGCGCACGATCGGCGCGCGGATGGCGAGCGAGGCGCCTTCCACGGCGCGCTTGGTCGCGAGGTTGGCGAGATCCTCGAACGCGGCGATGAATTCGGGGCGGCAATCGGGGTAGCCCGAATAGTCGACGGCATTCATGCCGGCGAAGATCGCTTCGGCGCGCACCACCTCGGCATAGGCGAGCGCCAGCGCGAGGAAGATCGTGTTGCGCGCGGGAACGTAGGTGACCGGGATGCCCGGCGCCGGAGTGCTGGGCACGGCGATCGTGGGATCGGTGAGCGCCGAGCCGCCGAAGATCGTGAGGTCGAGCGGCACCACGCGGTGCTGCGCCGCGCCGAGGGCGCGCGCCACATTCGCCGCGGCGTCGAGCTCGGCGCGGTGGCGTTGCCCGTAATCGACCGAGAGCGCATGGCACTCCCAGCCGTCGGCGCGCGCCATGGCGAGCACGGTCGCCGAATCGAGGCCGCCCGAGAGCAGAACGACCGCGCGCTTCACCGCGGCGTCACGGGCGGCGCTGTGCCGTGAGGCGCGTGCGTGCCTTGCCCGCCGCCTCCGTGCCGGGGAAGCGGGCGATGATGTCCTCGAGAGTGTTGCGCGCGCTGCCGGCGTCGCCCTGCTCCGATTGGATGGCGGCGATCGCGAGCAGCGCATCGGGCGCCTTGGGCGATTGCGGGTATTTGGCGATCAGCTCCTCCTGTGCGGCGAGCGCGTTGCGGTAGTCGCGCATGTTGGCGTAGCTGATGCCGATCCAGTAGCCGGCGTTGGCCGCGAGCGGGCTCGACGGGTAATCCTTCACGAACGCGCGAAACGCGTCGATCGCGGAAGCGAAGTCGTTGCGCCGGAAGAGGTTGGAGGCGGTGTCGTAGGCCTTCACCTCGCGCGCCTGATCCTCCTTGGTGGCGACGCGCGGCGCCGCCGCCGTGGGGTTGGCGTCCGCGGGGGGTGCGGCCGCCCCCGACGCCGCCGGGGCGGCGCCCCCCTCGAGGCGCTTCAGGCGTGAGTCGAGGTCGAGGTAGAAATCGCGCTGGCGCTTCTGGATCTGCTGGTTCTCGTTGGCGATCACCTCGAGCTGGCCGCGTAGCCGCGCGATCTCGGCGTCCACGCCCTCGAGCTGGCGCACCAGCTCGACCACGCCGATGCCGCGGATGGCTTCCTCGAGTCGCTGGATGCGAGCCTCGTTGTCCTTGCCCTGCTGCGACAGCTCCTGGCGCAGCATCTCGATGCGCCGCCGCGCCTCGTCGTCGTCGAAGAGGCCGGCGCGGGCGGGAAACGCGGCGGCGTACAGCAACGCCGCCGCGACGAGCGCCCTATTCACCCGCGTACTTGATGTCCGCACGGCGGTTCTGGGCCCACGACGCCTCGTCGTGGCCCAGCGCCACCGGCTTCTCCTCGCCGTAGCTCGTGGTCTCGATGCGGCCGTCGGAAACGCCGAGCACGGTCATCACCTTCTTTACCGCTTCGGCGCGGCGCTGCCCCAGCGCGAGGTTGTACTCGCGGCTGCCGCGCTCGTCGCAGTTGCCTTCGATGCGGATGCGCGAATCCCGCTTGTCCGCCATGTAGCGCGAGTGCGTGGTCACCAGCGAGCGGTACTCGTCCTTCACCGCGTTGGAGTCGTAGTCGAAGAACACGCTGCGCTTGGAAAGCGGGCTATTGGGGTCGGTGAGCTCGTTCCTCACGATGCCCTGGCCGGTCGGCGTCTGGCGCGTGGTGCTTCCCGTGTTTCCGGGGGTGGTAGGCGGTACGGCGGTGGAACGGTCTGCGACGGGCGGCTCCTGGCGCGCTTCCTTGCTGGCGCAGGCGGCGGCCAGCGCGGCGACGACGAGGTAAAGAGCGAGTTTCTTCATGTCAATCTCCTTGTTGCGGATGAACACAGGTTCGATCTCGGATTCGGCGACCCGATCAATTGGTCGGCATCGGCCCCCACGCCGGGTCCTGGACGTCCCCCGCGGCGGATGTCAGCCTCTGGCGCACGCGCCCATCGCCGGAGACCGCGGCGAGCTGCCCGCGGCCCGCGACCTGCGCCTCGTAGAGCACCATTTTACCGTTGGGGGCGAAGCTGGGTGAGTCGTCAAGGGTGCCGTCCGTGAGGACCTGCACCTGGCCCGTGGCGAGCTCGAGCGAGGCGATGCGATAGCGCCCGGCGTCGCGCTGCACGAACGCGACCGACTTGCCGTCCGGGCTGAAGCGCGGTCCCACGTTGTACGTGCCCTCGAAGGTCACGCGCTGCGCGGGGCCGCCGCTCGCCGGCATGCGATAGATCTGCGGCGAGCCGCCGCGATCCGAGGTGAACATGATGGTCTGGCCGTCGGGCGAAAACGCCGGCTGCGTGTCGATGCCGCTCGACTCCGTGAGGCGCTCCGCATCGCCGCCGCCGGACGGAATGCGATAGATCTGGGTAAGGCCGTCCTTGGTGAGCGCCACCGCGAGATGGCGTGCATCGGGCGACCATGCGGGGGCGCTGTTGTTGCCGCGGAAATTGGCGACCACGCGCGTGGTGCCCTGCGCGAGGTTCTGCACCACGACCACCGGCTTCTTCTGGTCGAAGGAAACGTAGGCGAGGCGGCTGCCGTCGGGCGACCACGCGGGCGACATGATCGGCTCCTGCGAGGCGAGCACCGACTGCGCGTTGAAGCCGTCGGCATCGGCCACCTGCAGCTCGTAGCGCCGCCCGCGCTTCACCACATAGGTGATCTTGGTGGAGAAGACACCCTTGTCGCCGGTCAAGCGCTCGTAGATCACGTCCGCGATGCGGTGCGCGGTGGCGCGCAGCTGCGCCGGGGCGACCACGTACGAGTAGCTCGCGAGCTGGGCCGCCTTCTGCACGTCGAACAGGCGGAAGCGCACCTCGACGCGCCCCTCGGATACCGGCTCGATCTTGCCGATCACCAGGGCCTCGGCGTTGCGTGCGCCCCAGTCGCCGAAATTCACCTCGGACGGCTCCGTGGGCAGCGGGCTAACCCCGGAAGTGTTGACCAATCGGAAAAGGCCGGTGCGCGCGAGATCCGCCCCCACCACTTCGCTCACCGACTGCGGCTGCGACGCCTCGCCCGCCATGGGCGTGATGGCGATGGGCACCTGGCGCCCGCCGCTGGTGGTGATGTCGATGGTGAGCTGGGCCCTCGGCCCAAGCGAAAGCGCCAGCATCCCGAGCAAAAGGAGGAAACGCGTCATGGGTATCGAGGGAGGAGCGAGGCTAGCGTTCATGCCTGAAGTTGAGGTTAAGGTCGCGAAACTGGGGGAAAAGTTCCGAGTTCGGCGGGGGAACCGGCAGGGGCGAGGCGCTGCGGATGCCCCTTTCGATGGCGGCATCATACGTGGGATTGCCGCTCCTCTTGGTGACGACGATATCGAGGACCTCGCCGCCCGGCAGCACGCGGATGCGGACCTGGACCTCGGGATTGCCGGTGACCGTGTCGGGCACGTTCGCCTTGCCGCGGATCTTGTTCTTGATGTCGTTGATGAACCTGTCGATCTCGGACTTCTGCGCCGCCGCCGCCAGCTCGCGCGCCTTCTGCGCTTCGGCTCTTGCGCGCTCGTCTTCCTTGCGCCGCGCCTCTTCCTCGCGCTTCTTCTTCGCCTCGTCGTCCTTCTGCTTCTGCGCCTTCTCGCGCTCCACCTTCTCCTTCTTCTCCGTGTCGCGCTTTTCGCGCTCGAGCTTTTTGGCGATCGCGGGATCGGGCTTGGGCGGCTGCGGTTTTTCCTCGGGAGGCTTGGGGGCCGTCTTCGCGGGCTCGGGTTTGGGCGGCTCTTCCGGCGGCGCGGGCTCGGGCTCGGGAGGCTTGGGCGCGGCCTTCACGGGCGCCGGCGGCAGCTTGTCCCAGAGCTCCGCCTGGACCGGGACCTCGGGGCGGCTTTGCCAGGTGACGCCGAACACGATGAGCGCGAAGAACGCCGCGTGCACCGCCACCGCGAGGAACACGGCGCGGATGCGGCCCGGCTGGCGCGGCTTCTCGAGTGCGGGGGGCGGGGCTTTCTTCGCGGGCTTCACGAGGCCGGGCGAGCGAGGAGCCCCACGCGCTTCACCTGGTTTTTCTGCAGCAGGTCGAGAACGTTGATCACTTCCTCGTAGCGCACCGCGCGGTCGCCCGCGATCACCACCGCCTGGTCGGGATGGGCCGACTGCGCGCCGCGCACGAATTCGATGAGCTGGTTGCGGTTCACGCGCATCTCGTCGGCGGACTTGTTGCGGTCGACGATGGCGAGGTCGCCGTTGGCGCGCACGCGCACCTCGAGCGGCGCCACCGCGGGATCGAGGCGCGCGGACGCCTGGGGAAGGTCGATCTGGCCGGGGTTGATGAGGGGGGCGGCGACCATGAAGATGATGAGCAGCACCAGCATCACGTCGATGTACGGCACGACGTTGATCTCGGCCATGGCGCGGCGCGTGCGCTTCACCGCGGCCTCTGCACCACGGTATCGGTGGCCTCGGGCAGGTGCGCCTGGCGCTGCAGGATGTTCTGCAGCTCCTCCATGAAGCTCTCGTAGCGGCTCGCCAGCCGATCGATGTCGTGGCTGAAGCGGTTGTACGCGATCACCGCGGGGATCGCCGCGAACAGGCCCATGGCGGTCGCCACCAGCGCCTCCGCGATGCCGGGGGCGACCTGCGCGAGCGTGGCCTGCGCCACGTTGGAAAGGCCGCGGAAGGCGTTCATGATCCCCCACACCGTGCCGAAGAGGCCGATGTACGGGCTCACCGAGCCCACGGTGGCGAGAAACGACAGGTGCGACTCGAGGGTGTCCATCTCACGCTGGTAGGTCGCCTTCATCGCGCGGCGCGTGCCGTCGAGGAGCGTGGAAAGGTCCGAGCCGGGGCGTCCCTTCAGCTTGAGGAACTCCTTGAAGCCCGCCTCGAAGATGCGCTCGAGGCCCACCGCGGCGTAGCGCCCGCTCGCCGCGCGCTGGTAGAGGCCGACCAGGTCCGAGCCGCCCCAGAACTCGCGCTCGAACTCGTCGGCGATCCTCCGCGCGCGCCCGATCGCGAACATCTTCATGAAAATATATGTCCACGACAGCATCGAGGCGAGCACCAGGATCGCCATGACGACCTTCACCACGATGCTCGCGTTGACGATCATCGAGATGATGGTGAGATCGTGACTCACAATCACAGTGCCGCCTCCATCTTCTTTCTCAAGCTCTCGGGAATCTCGGTGGGCTTGAAGTTCTCGCCGGTCACGCACGCGACAGTGACCTTGGCCTTCACCAGCACCTCGTCGTCGCGCCGGATCTCCTGCGCGAACACGCAACGCACCTTGCCCAGGGACTCGAGGTGCACGCTCACGGCGACGTTGTCGTCCAGGCGCGCGGCCTTGTTGAAGTCGCACGCGATCGAGGTCACCACGAGGCTCACGCGATGGTTGCGCGCGAGCCCCGGGTGGTCGAAGCCCAGGTGGCGCAGCCATTCGGTGCGCGCGCGCTCGAGGAACTTGAGGTACTCGCCGTGGTAGACGACGCCGCCCGCGTCGGTGTTCTCGAAATACACGCGTACCGGGAACGAGTAGACGAAGAGCTCGGGCTGCAGCGTTGGCTTCACCGCGATGCGGCTCACGGGAAAAGCTCCGGGCCGCGGCCGGGAACGTCCTGCGTGAGGCCGAAATGGCGATAGGCGAGCGGTGTAGCGATGCGCCCGCGCTGCGTGCGTTGCAGGTAGCCCTGCTGGATGAGGAAGGGCTCGAGCACGTCCTCGATTGTGTCGCGTTCCTCGCCGATGGCCGCGGCGAGGTTCTCGACGCCGACCGGGCCGCCGCCGAACTTCTCGATCACGGCGGCGAGGAGCTTCCTGTCCATGAGGTCGAGCCCGATCGCGTCGACGTCGAGCATGCGTAGCGCCATGTCGGCCACTTCCACCGTGATGAGGCCCGTCGCCTTCACTTCCGCGAAATCGCGCACGCGGCGAAGCAGCCGATTGGCGATGCGCGGCGTGCCGCGCGAGCGCTTGGCGATCTCCATCGCGCCGCCGGCGTCGATCGCGACCTTCATCAGCACCGACGAACGGTGCACGATCCGGGTGAGCTCCTCGGGAGTGTAGAACTCGAGGCGGGCGACGATGCCGAAGCGGTCGCGCAGCGGGTTGGTGAGCATGCCGGCGCGCGTGGTCGCGCCCACCAGCGTGAACGGCGGCAGGTCGAGCTTCACCGAACGCGCCGCCGGCCCCTCGCCGATCATGAGGTCGATCTGGTAGTCCTCGAGCGCGGGGTAGAGGATCTCCTCGACCACCGGCGAGAGGCGATGGATCTCGTCGATGAAGAGCACGTCGTTGGGCTCGAGGTTGGTGAGGATCGCCGCGAGGTCGCCGGCGCGCTCGAGCACCGGGCCCGAGGTCGAGCGCAGGTTGACCCCCATCTCGCGCGCGATGATGTGGGCGAGCGTGGTCTTGCCGAGCCCGGGCGGCCCGAAGAGGAGCACGTGGTCGAGCGCTTCCTTGCGGGTGCGCGCCGCGGACACGAAGATCTCCAGCTGCTCGCGGATCTTCGCCTGGCCCACGTATTCGGCGAGAAGCTTGGGCCGAAGGGCGCGCTCCTCGCCTATTTCCTGGGGCGAGGCCGGGGCCACCGAGATCAGGCGGTCTGCTTCGATCATCGCTTTCCCGTCATGGCTTCGCCAGGAGCTTCAGCGCCTGGCGAATCGCATCGGTGAGCGGAAGATCCGCTCCCAGCTGCTTCACCGCGCCCTGCGCCTCGCGCTCATTGTAGCCAAGGCCGAGGAGCGCATTGACGACGTCGCCGCTCGCGGGCGAAGCGTCGGGGCGCGCGCGGCCCACCGCGAGGGGCAACCGGTCGCGCAACTCCAGCACGAGGCGCTCGGCGGTCTTCTTGCCGACGCCGGGAACCTTGGTGAGGCGCGCCGCATCCTGCGAGGCCACCGCCGCCGCGAGGTCGTCCACCGAAAGTCCGGAGAGCACCGAGAGCGCGACCTTGGGACCCACGCCACTGATTTTCAGGAGCTGGCGAAACGCGGTGCGCTCGCCCGGGGTGAGGAAGCCGTAGAGCAGGTGCGCATCCTCGCGCACCACCATGTGCGTGAGGAGCGTCACGTTCTCGCCCGTGCGCGGAAGATGGTAGAAGGTGCTCATCGGCACGTCGATCTCGTAGCCCACGCCGTGGGTGACGACGATCACCTGTGGCGGGTTCTTCTCGACCAGCTCGCCGAGGATGCGCCCGATCATGGGCCGCGGGCGCTCACGAAAGGCGCCCTGCGCGCACCAGCCTGCCGCGCGTGGGCAAGGCGCCCAGCCCGAGGCCGCCGTGCGCATGGCAAATCGCGCAGGCGAGCGCGTCCGCCGCATCCGACGTCGGGTGGCCGGGGAGCTTGAGCAACCGTTTCACCATCTCTTGCACCTGCTCCTTTTTCGCATGTCCCTGTCCCACGACCGCCTGCTTGACCTGCAGCGCGGTGTACTCCGCGACCGGCAGCCGCGCGAGCACCGCCGCGCAGATCGCCGCGCCGCGCGCCTGCCCGAGAAGCAACGTCGACTGCGGATTCACGTTGACGAACACTTTCTCGACGGCGACCTCGACGGGATGATAACTGTCGATCACCTCGGCCAGGCCTGAGAGTATCGAGGCGAGGCGCTCGGCCAGAGCGAGCTTCTCGTCGGAGCGGATGCGCCCGCTCGCGACGTATACGAGCGTGTTGCCGCATTTCTCGAGCACACCGTAGCCGGTGACGCCCAGGCCGGGGTCGATTCCGAGGATGCGGATCGTGGCCGCCATCAGAACACGCGAGCGTACATGCAGGTATCGGCGAGTTTGCCATCCGTTGCGCGGCGATGGCTGCGTAGAACCCCTTCCAGCGAAAAGCCGCTCTTCTTCGCGACGCGCCTGCTCGCGGTGTTCGCCGCGTTGCAGGTGATCTCGACGCGATGCCCGCCGAGCGACTGCGCCAGATCGACGAGCGCCTTCGTAGCCTCCGTCGCCAGGCCGCATCCCGGGCGCGAGGCGCGGATCCAGTAGCCAATCTCGAACTTGGGGATGCTCCAGTCGATCGTGTGCAGGCCGCCTTTGCCCACGAGGCGGCCATCGGTCTGGTCGAAGAAGCAGAAGTCGAGCATCTCGCGAGCGATCCATTTCGCCTGCGCCTGGCGACAGAACCCCTCGCTTTCCTCCAGCGTCGGCGGCTGCCGAGCCCATGGCATCCACGGCTTGAGGTAGGTAATCGACTCGAGCACAGCCTCGTTTACCGCCGCGCCCTGGCCGGCGCGCGACGCCGTAAGCATCAAGCGCTCGCTTTCGAGCTTCTCGGGAATTTCCAGCAGCAGCGCGTGGGGAGTAACCGTCACTTAGGCCCCGGCCAGGGAGGCCGTGGTGTAGACATCCTGCACGTCGTCGAGGGCCTCAAGCGCGTCGAGGAGCTTCTGCATCTTCGCGGCCTCATCGCCCGACATCTCGGTCTCGTTGGCGGGCTTCATGGTGACCTCCGCGAGCTCGGCCTTGAAGCCGGCGCGCTCGAGAGCCGCCTTCACGCGGCTGAAATCGTGCGCTCCGGTGAGCACCTCGAGGGAGCCGTCTTCGTGGGCGATCACGTCCTCGGCGCCCGCGTCGAGGGCCGCCTCCATGAGCTTGTCCTCGTCGGTGCCGGGCGCGTAGAGAAGCTGCCCGCAGTGCTTGAAGAGGAAGGCCACCGCGCCCTCGCCGCCCATGTTGCCGCCGTGCTTGGTGAAGGCGTGGCGCACCTCGGCCACGGTGCGGGTGCGGTTGTCGGTGAGGCAGTCGACCATCACCGCCGCGCCGTTCACGCCGTAGCCCTCGTAGCGGATCTCCTCGTAGTTCACGCCGTCCAGTCCGCCCACGCCGCGCTTGATGGCGCGTTCGACGTTGTCCTTCGGCATGTTGTTCTCGTAGGCCTTGTCGACCGCGAGCCTCAGCCGGGGGTTCATGTTCGGGTCGCCTGCGCCCATGCGCGCGGCGACGGTGATTTCCTTGATGAGCCGGGTGAAGATCTTGCCGCGCTTCGCATCCTGGCGACCCTTGCGGTGCTGGATGTTCGCCCACTTGCTGTGACCTGCCATATGGATCTTCTGGGAAGCTTGTCGCCGGAACGAGCGGGAAAACGTAATGGTAACATTCGCCTCCGGCCTCTCTCCAGAGGGAAACACGCTTCGCGCGCTCCTCGCCGCGGGCGCGATTTTCACCGGCCGGCGGCAGGGAAAAACGGGAGTGAGGACGATGGCCAAGACCGGAGAGCGCAAGGCGCAGATCCTTCAGACGCTCGCAGCCATGCTCGAGAATCCGAAGGGCGAGCGCATCACCACGGCGCTGCTGGCCGCGCGCCTGGAGGTGTCCGAGGCGGCGCTGTACCGACACTTCGCGAGCAAGGCGCAGATGTTCGAGGGCCTGATCGAATTCATCGAGCAGACCGTCTTCACGCTGGTGAACAAGATCCAGGTGGAGGAGCGCGACGCGATGAAGCAGATCGAGTCGACCATCGCAACCCTCCTCGGCTTCGCGCAGAAGAACCCGGGCATGACGCGCGTGCTGATCGGCGACGCGTTGGTGAACGAGGACGAGCGCCTGCAGGCGCGCGTGAACCAGCTGATCGACCGCCTCGAGGCGAGCCTGCGCCAGAGCGCGCGCCTCGCGGTGAGCGCGGGCACCCTGCCTTCCGATTGGGACGTGAACGCCTATGCGGGCGCGGTCATCGCGTTCGTGATCGGGCGCTGGCACCAGTTCGCCAAGAGCGGCTTCAAGAGGCCGCCCATGGAGGGCTGGCCCCAGCAGTGGCGCGTGTTCGCCGCCTGAGCCCCGGCGTTTTCGTGGGCGCCACGCTGCCCGAGCTTACCACCGAGCGCCTTACGGTGCGCCTCGCGCGGGTCGGCATGCAGGCGGCGCTGGCCGACTTCCTCAAGGAAAACTTCGAAGGGCACCTCGACCGCTGGTCGCCTCCGGCCACCGCCTCCTACTTCACCGAAGCGTTCTGGCGCGAACGCCTCGACATGGCCGTGGAGGAATTCCACGCCGGCCGCTCCGCGCGCTTCGTCCTGCAGGCGCGCACCGGCGATGGCGCCATCGACGCTCCGATCCTCGGCACATGCAATTACACCAACGTCGTGCGCGGCCCTTTCCTCGCGTGCAACCTGGGATACCAGGTGGCGCGCACCTGCGAGGGCCGCGGCCTCATGTCGGAGGCGCTGCGCGCCGCCAACGCCTTCGTGTTCGGCGAGCTGCGCCTGCACCGCATCATGGCGAACTATCGCCCCGAGAACGAGAGGAGCGCGCGGCTCCTCGAGCGACTGGGATTCGAGCGCGAGGGGCTCGCCCGCGAATATCTGTTCATCGACGGCGCATGGCGCGACCATGTCCTCACGGCGCTCACCAACCCCGCGTTTCGCACCGAATGGGTGGAGGCCGCGGGGCGCTGATCAGTCGTTGCCGGCGAGCAACAGCTCGAGATCGGGCAGCTCGTGGCTGGGCGGATGGAACGTGATCTCGCGGCACAGGCGCCGGAAGCGCCCGAACATCTCCTCGAGCGACGCCCCGCCGATATTGAAGACGCCGTAGCGATAGCTGCCCAGCCATTTCATCTCGCGCGCGAGGTCGGCTCCGCGCTTCGGATACAGCATCACGTGGATGTCGGGGTGGCGCGACTGCAGCGCGCCGATCTCCGCCGCCGAAGGCCACCTGGCGAGGCCCTCGCCCGCAAGGTCGCGCAGCACGAAGCTCGCCGCGTGGTTCTGGCGGCCCGCGCGCCGGCGAATCACCGGTTCCTCGCCGCACTCGAGGGCCAGGAGCACCTCGAACAGGCTGTAGCCGTCGACCCTCTCGAACAGATCGTAGAACTGGCCGGCCGCGCGCGGGTTGATCTCGATGATGGAAAGGCGCCCGCTCGACGGCTCGATGCGGATCTCGACGTTGAACATCCCGTGGGTGAACCCCAGGCCCTCGATGAGGCGCTTCGCCAGCGCATCCACGCGCGCGACATCGTCCGCGGCGAGCGAAGACGGATACTGGAAGCGCTGGAACTGGTCGGTGCCGGGGTACATCACGGAGTCGACCGTGCCGAGCATGGTGACCTTGCCCTGGCGCACGAAGCCGTTGGCGGTCACCTGCCGTCCGTGCGCGACCTCCTCGCAGACCATGGCGTAGGGATCCTCGGTGAAGCTCGAATGCTCGCGCATCACGTCCGCGAAGGGCCGCACCAGGCGCTCGATGATGGCGCGCTCGAACCAGCCGAAGCGCGTATGGCGATGAAGCTCGCCAAAGGAATCCACGCGCCGTGCGAGCACGGAGAACGCGGCCTTCGCGGGCTTGATGTAGAAGGGAAAGGCCATCGGCACTTCGTCCGGACGCTCGAAGCCCCGGCGCACGAGGCCGAAGCGCGGATTGGACTCGGGCGCGATGCGCTGGAACGCCTCGCGCGCGTAGAACTTGTGCTGGATCGTGAGCACGGCATCGAGCGGCGTGTGCGGCAAGCCCAGGCCGCGCGCGATGAGCGCGGCGAGGAACGGCCCGAACTGCTCGTCGGAGGTCGCCACCGCGTCCAGGCCGCGCGCGCGGTAGCGGTGCACCATGCGCTCGACGAACGCGAGCGCGTCGAAGGTGAAAAGGCGGATGTTGTCGGGGAAGCTGAAGAGGTCGAAGCCCTCGAATTGGAACTCGTAACGCTCGTCGCAGCGCGGATCGCGCGCCGCGGCGCGGTCCCACTCGTCCGGAAACAGTACCAGGATGCGTCGCTTCATATCCCCGATCTTACGCAGGACCGGGGCGTCCGGATGCAACGGTTCATGACAACGCGTCGGCCCATATGTTGGCCGCCCAGTTCATCGTGTAGGAGGCCTCGAGCTCGTTCATGGCCGAAGACACGCCTCCCGAGCCCGGCACCGTCTTCATGGTGCGCTCACGCTCGTCGAACTTGTGGACCGATGCGACGTGGATCGCGAGCGTCTCGGACACCATGCTGTAGCAGGTGTTGACGAGCGTGGGCGCCGGGTTGGGAGGCTCGTTGGCAGCGAGAGCGACGATGGCCGCCGCGCACACCTTGCCGTGCCCGTTCGCCATGGTCGCGGATTTCGGCATGAGCGGCGCCGGCAGGAGGGAATCGCCGAGGATGTGCACTCCCTTCGCCGCCTTCGATTCGTAGGTAGTCCAGTCGACCTCGCACCATCGCCGGTTCACCGTGATGAAAGGTGCGGCGATGTTGCCGGCCTTCATCGGCGGCAGCACGTTCAGCACGTCGCCCTTCACGTCGCCGAACTCGAGCTTCACCGCCCGCCCGCGCACGTCGACGTCGATCGCCTTGCTGTTGGGCCGGTACTCGATCACGTCCTTGTACAGGTCGTTCCATGCCTTCTTGAAGAGCGGGCCCTTGGAAGTGACGTCGGCGTTGGCGTCCAGTATCAGCACTTTCGAGCGCGGCTTCCTCGACTTGAAGTACGCCGCCACCTGGCACGCGCGCTCGTAGGGCCCGGGCGGGCAGCGATAGGGTGCTTCCGGAATGGCGATCACGAAAACGCCGCCGTCGGCCATCGCCTCGAGCTGCCGGCGCAGCTCCACCGTCTGCGGGCCCGCTTTCCACGCGTGCAGCACGCTCGCCTGGGCCTGGGCGGTGCCCATCGCGGGAAGCGCTTCCCACATGAAATCCACGCCCGGCGATACGATCACGCGGTCGAAGCCGACCGCCTCGCCGCGCGCGAGGCGCACCTGCTTCTTCTCCGCGTCGATCGCGGTGGCGCTGTCGCGCACCACGCGCACGCCGTGGCGCGCGAGGCCGCCATACGGGGTGGTGATGTCCGCCATGCTCTTGAAGCCGCCCAGAACCATGTTGGAGAGCGGGCACGAGACGAAGGCCTCGTTGGGCTCGATCAGCACCACTTCGATCGAGGGGTCGAGCATGCGGATGTAGCGCGCGGCGGTGGCGCCGCCGTATCCGCCGCCCACCACGGCGACGCGCGCCTTGGGCGCGACGCCGGAAAGCGTCGCGCACCCCGCAAGGCCGAACGCGAGGCCGGCGCTGCCCGCCTTGAGGAAATCCCTGCGTTGCATCGTCATCTCGTCCTCCCGCTAGCGCTCTTGCTTCGCGAAATAGGCGGCGAGCGCGGCGATTTCCGCGTCGCTGTAGCCCTTGGCTATCTGGTGCATGAGCGTCGCCTCGCGCTTGCCTTCCTTGAACGCCTTCAGCACCTCGCCAATGTCGCTGCGCCCTGCGAGCGCGGCGATTTTCGGGCCGGGCGCGGGCCTGCCCTTGGTGCCGTGGCACGGAGCGCAATTGGCCGCCATGGAGCGCACACCGGCCTCGCTCAGGTTGGGGGCGGCAAAGTTCGGGGCGGGGGGCGCGGGCTGCTGCGCGAAAGCGCTGGTGGCGAGAACGAGGGCGGTGACGGCTGCGCGCTTTCTCATGGAGGAATACCTCGGGTCGTTATGGTGCGCCAAGGATGAGGATAGCGCACGCGATCGCGCAAAACAAAACGCCCGCCTCGCGGCGGGCGTTCGACTGCGTTGGTGAGGTTTCGCTTCAGGCCGACTCGACCGGCTCGGGAGGCTGCTGGGCGGACTGGGCGATGTCGAGCTTCACCTGGCCCGCCTCGTCGAGGTCGATGGTCACGCGCCCGCCGTTGGCGAGCTTGCCGAAAAGGAGCTCGTCGGCGAGCGCTCGGCGGATCGTGTCCTGGATGAGGCGCGCCATGGGTCGGGCGCCCATCTGCGGGTCGAAGCCGTTCTTCGCGAGGTACTTCTTCAGGTTCTCGGTGAAGAGCGCTTCCACCTTCTTCTCGGTCAACTGCGACTCGAGCTGCATCAGGAACTTGTCGACCACGCGCAGGATGATCTGCTCGTCGAGCGCCGAGAAGGAAACCACGGCGTCGAGGCGGTTGCGGAATTCCGGGGTGAACATGCGCTTGATCTCGCCCATCTCGTCGCCCGGCGATTTGGTATTGGAGAACCCGATCACGTTCTTCGACAGCCCCTCGGCGCCCGCGTTGGTCGTCATGACGATGACGACGTTGCGGAAATCCGCCTTGCGGCCGTTGTTGTCGGTGAGCGTGCCGTGGTCCATCACCTGCAGCAGGATGTTGAAGATGTCCGGATGCGCCTTCTCGATCTCGTCGAGGAGGAGCACCGAATAGGGGTGCTTGGTGATCGCCTCGGTGAGGAGCCCGCCCTGGTCGAAGCCGACATAGCCGGGAGGCGCGCCGATCAAGCGCGACACCGCGTGGCGCTCCATGTACTCCGACATGTCGAAGCGGATGAGCTCCACGCCCATGATGAAGGCGAGCTGGCGCGCGACTTCCGTCTTGCCGACGCCCGTGGGGCCCGAGAAGAGGAAGCTGCCCACCGGCTTGGACGGATTGCCCAGGCCGCTCCTCGCCATCTTGATCGCCGACGAAAGGGCATCGATCGCCTTGTCCTGGCCGAACACGACCGCCTTCAGGTCGCGGTCGAGCGTCTTCAGCGCCGAACGGTCGTCGTTGGAGACGTTCCTCGCCGGGACGCGCGCGATCTTGGAGACGATCTCCTCGATCTCGGGCTTGCCGATCACCTTCTTCTGCTTCGACTTGGGCAGGATGCGTTGCAGCGCCCCGGCCTCGTCGATCACGTCGATCGCCTTGTCCGGCAGGTGCCGGTCGTTGATGTAGCGCGCGGAGAGCTCGGCCGCCGTGGTGAGCGCGTTGGCCGTGTACTTCACGCCATGGTGCAGCTCGAAGCGCGACTTGAGGCCCCTCAGGATCTCGACCGTTTCCTGGATCGACGGCTCGTTCACGTCGACTTTCTGGAAGCGGCGCGACAGCGCATGGTCCTTCTCGAAGATTCCGCGGTATTCCTGGTACGTGGTGGCGCCGATGCATTTCAGCGCCCCCGAGGACAATGCGGGCTTCAGGAGGTTGGACGCGTCGAGCGTGCCGCCCGAGGCGCTGCCCGCGCCGATCAACGTGTGGATCTCGTCGATGAAGAGGATCGCGTTCGGGTTGTCGACGAGCTGCTTCAGGACCGCCTTCAGTCGCTGCTCGAAGTCGCCGCGATACTTGGTGCCGGCCAGCAGCGCGCCCATGTCGAGGGCGTAGACCTGTCCCTTGGCGAGGATCTCCGGGACCTGGTTGTCGACGATGCGTTTGGCGAGGCCTTCGGCGATGGCGGTCTTGCCCACGCCGGCTTCGCCCACCAGGAGGGGATTATTCTTGCGGCGCCGGCAGAGGATCTGCACGACGCGCTCCAGCTCGGCCTCGCGGCCGATGAGCGGATCGATCTTGCCGTCGACTGCGAGCTGGTTCAGGTTTTGCGTGAAGCTCTCGAGCGCGCCGCCCGACTGCGCTTCCGGCGCCTCGGCCTCGCTCTCGCCTTCCTCGCGCGAGCCCGGCGCCTGCGGCGCCTTGGTGATGCCGTGCGAGATGTAGTTCACCACGTCCAGTCGCGAGACCCCCTGCTGGTGGAGGAAATAGACCGCGTGCGAATCCTTCTCGCCGTAGATGGCGACCAGCACGTTGGCGCCGGTGACCTCCTTCTTGCCGGACGATTGCACGTGCAGGATGGCGCGCTGGATGACGCGCTGGAATCCGAGCGTGGGCTGCGTGTCGACTTCGCCGGTGCCGGCGACGGTCGGCGTGTGCTGCATGACGAAGTCCGAAAGCGCCTTCTTCAGCTCGTCGATCTTCGCGGCGCAGGCCTTCAGCACCTCGGAGGCCGACGGGTTGTCGCACAGCGCGAGCAGCAGGTGCTCCACCGTGATGAACTCGTGGCGCTTCTGGCGGGCCTCGACGAAGGCCATGTGCAAGCTGACTTCCAACTCCTGGGCAATCATGTTTCCTCCATCGCGCATTGCAGCGGATGCTGGTGTTCGCGCGAATATTCGGTTACCTGCTCCACTTTGCTCGATGCGACGTCCTTGGGATAGATCCCGCAGACGCCCCTCCCCTCGGTATGAACTTTGAGCATGATCTGGGTGGCCCGTTCCCGCGGCAGCGCGAAGAACACCTGCAGCACCTCGACCACGAACTCCATGGGAGTGTAATCGTCGTTGTACATGACCACCTGGAACATGGGTGGCGGCTTGACCTGCGTCTCGCTCGGCTTGAGTACGGTGGAGCCGTCGGGTTTGTCGGCCATGGCAGCGCGGGCAGGAGGACCATCGACGAGGACAACCTCCGAATCCCTTTCAGGAGTGGAACAACCTACAGCTAATATGGACAAGCGGGCGGGGTTTTTCAAGCCCTTCAATCGCTTGGAAGAGGCAATTGCGGCCCGGGTTCACCTTCCGGGGCGTTTTTCCCCTCTGGCGGGGCGGTATTGACACTCCCGGGGACGGCGCGTAAAAAGCGCGTTGGAGTTTGGTTTCAAGGATTCTGCATCGCCTTTGGACATGCGGGGCCTCGATCCGAACGAACTCGCGGGACTCCACCCGTTTAACAAGAGGCACGTAATCGAATGGCAACCGGAACTGTGAAGTGGTTCAACGACGCGAAGGGTTACGGGTTCATCACGCCCGACGACGGCAGCGAAGACCTCTTCGCGCACTTCTCGGCGATCCAGATGCAGGGCTTCAAGACCCTCAAGGAAGGCCAGAAGGTTTCTTTCGACGTCACGCAGGGCCCCAAGGGGAAACAGGCGTCGAACATCCAGAACGCCTAGGGAGCAGTCTTTAGCGGCGGAAAGTCCCCGGTTCAGCGCCGGGGGCTTTTTTCTTTTCTGCTCTCCCTTTTGCCCCTCGCGCCCGAAGCGATCACCGTCGCAAGCTATATGAGCTACTGCATGCGGCGCTTGAGCTCGGAATCGACCGCGTCCATGAATTCCTCGGTGGTGAGGAAGGGGTGGTCGGGGCGAATGAGGATCGCGAGGTCCTTGGTCATCTTGCCGGACTCGACCGTGTCGACGCACACCTTCTCCAGCGTCTCCGCGAACTTCACCACGTCGGGCGTAGCGTCCATGCGGCCGCGATAGATGAGGCCGCGCGTCCAGGCGTAGATCGAGGCGATGGGGTTGGTCGAGGTGGGCTTGCCCTGCTGGTGCATCCGGTAGTGGCGGGTC
>Ga0209647_1000036_pt1 | contig 105796 bp, 108 predicted proteins | sample GraSoi_2013_60cm_FD_185827 | JGI IMG/M metagenome (GOLD analysis project Ga0209647, IMG submission 185827) | Grasslands soil microbial communities from the Angelo Coastal Reserve, California, USA - Sample 9_17_2013_60cm (SPAdes) (version 2) | ecosystem: Environmental > Terrestrial > Soil >...
CCTGCGTGACGAGCGGCGGCAGCACCGTCGTGTCGATCGTGGTGACGATGCGCTGCTCGGCGCCGGTGAAATTGCCCGAAGGAGTCGCGACCGTGCAGCCGGTGCCAGCATTGTTGTCGAGGTCGACGAGGACGTGCAGCTGCGCCGCGCTCACCTGCTGGGCCTGGGCCAGAAGGAATGCCGCTGCGAGGAACCAGAGGACGCGCACGAAACGTGCGCAACCGCGCCGAATCACCAGTACCGCTCCCTAATTGCCCTTGATTTCTCTTGTGATTCGCGCGTCGTGCGCTCGGTAGGGCCGGCGGGCGTTCCGGCTTTCGAGACTTGTCACGAGGCTGGACTATAGCTCAGACCGGGCCAACGTCCAAGCACTCGATCGGCAATTCGAAACGATCAGCGCGCGGCCTGCAGCGCCCGGTCGATGTCCCACAGGATGTCGTCGACGCTCTCCAGCCCGATCGAAAGCCGCACCATGTCCGGCGGCACGCCCGCCTTCCTCTGCTCTTCCTCATCCAACTGCCGGTGCGTGGTCGACGCCGGATGGATCACCAGCGACTTCGCGTCGCCGATGTTGGCGAGGTGGCTCACGAAGGTGAGCGCCTCGATGAACTTCACGCCGGCCGCGAAGCCGCCCTTGATGCCGAAAGCCAGGAGCGAGCCCGCGCCCTTCGGCATGTAGCGCCTGGCGAGCGCGTGATACGGGCTCTCGGGCAAGCCCGGGTAATTCACCCACGAGACTTTGGGATGATCCTTGAGGAAGCGCGCGACCGCCATCGCATTGGCGACATGGCGATCCATGCGCACCGGCAGGGTCTCGATTCCCTGCAGCAGCATCCACGCGTTGAATGGCGAGATCGTCGGTCCGAACACGCGCAGGATTTCCATGCGGGCCTTCATGGTGAAGCCGAAGTCGCCGAAGGTCTCGTGGAACTTGACGCCGTGGTAGCCGACGGAGGGTTCCGTCATCGAGGGAAACTTGCCGTTGTCCCAGGGGAATTTGCCGCTCTCCACCACCACGCCGCCCATGGTGGTGCCGTGGCCGCCGAGGAACTTGGTCGCCGAGTGCACCACGATGTCGGCGCCGTGCGCGATCGGCTGGCAAAGGTAAGGCGAGGCCGCGGTGTTGTCCACGATGAAGGGCACGCCCGCCTCGCGCGCGATCGCCGCGATGGCGGCGATGTCGATCACGTTGATCGCCGGATTGCCGAGGGTCTCGGAGAAGATCGCCTTGGTGTTGGGCTTCAACGCCTTGCGGAAATTCTCCGGGTCGTCGGGATCGACCAGCGTGGAATCGATGCCGAGCTTGCGGAAGTTCACGTTGAGCATCGTGTTCGTTCCGCCGTAGACCTTGGCGGAAGACACGACGTGATCGCCGCTCTCGAGGATGTTGAGGAAAGCGACCATCTCCGCGGCCTGCCCCGAGGCGGTCGCCACCGCGGCGCGGCCATTCTCGATCGCGGCCACGCGCTCCTCGAAAACGGCGGTGGTCGGATTCGAGAGGCGCGTATAGACGTTGCCGAACGTCTGCAGGTTGAAGAGGCTCGCCGCGTGGTCCGCGCTATCGAACACGTAGGAGGTCGTCTGGAAGAGCGGCACGGCGCGCGATCCCGTCTGCGCGTCGGGGATCTGCCCCGCATGCAGGCACAGCGTCTCGAACCCGAATTCCCTGTCCGCCATTTGAGCTCTGCTTCAGAAAATTAAGGCGTGTGTCCGCAGATAAACGCGGATGAACGCAGATAACCCCGGATTGAAAGGGGTTGCCGCGCCTGCATGTTGCGACGCCGCTTCAAGGTCCAGTCTTGTAGGTCTTATCCGCGTTCATCTGCGTTTATCTGCGTTTATCTGCGGATAATGGCTCTTCCTATTTCACCGCGGCTTCGGTCATCTTCGAGCGATCGAGCACGGTCATGGCGCTGGCGACGAGGCCCGCCACGTCGGAGAGGTTGCTCGGGATGATGAGCGTGTTGTTGGTCCTGGCGAGCTCCTTGAAGGCGCCGATGTAGAGCTCGGCGACTTTCAGGTTCGCGGCACTCGTGCCGCCCGGGCTCGAGATCGCGGTGCCCACCGCGCGCACCGCATTCGCGGTGGCGTCGGCCACCAGCTGGATCGCCGCCGCGTCGCCCTGCGCCTTGTTGATCGCCGCCTGCTTCTGGCCCTCGGAGGCGAGGATCGCCGCCTGGCGCTGCCCGTCGGCGACGTTGATCTCCTGCTGGCGCTTGCCTTCGGAGGTGGCGATCACCGCGCGCTTCTCGCGCTCGGCGGTGATCTGCGCCTGCATCGAGCGCAGGATGGAGTCCGGCGGCGTGAGGCTCTTGATCTCGTAGCGCAGCACCTTGATGCCCCAGGTGCGCCCCGCCTCGTCGAGCACCTCCACCACGTGGTGGTTGATCTCGTCGCGGCTCTCGAAGGTGCGGTCGAGCTCCATTTTGCCAACCACCGAGCGCAACGCCGTCTGCGCGAGCTGCGTGATGGCCTGGATGTAGTCCGACGATCCGTAGGAAGCGAGCCGCGGATCCACCACTTGAAAGTAGATGATGCCGTCCACGGTGAGCTGCGTATTGTCCTTGGTGATGCAGATCTGCTCGGGCACGTCGAGCGGGATCTCCTTCAGCGAGTGCTTGTACGCCACGCGGTCGAAGAAGGGCACGATGAGGTTCAGGCCCGGCTGCAGCACCGCGTGGAACTTGCCGAGGCGCTCCACCACCCAGGCGTTCTGCTGCGGCACGATGCGCACGCCCTCGAAGATGAAGACCACGATCATCGCGACGAGGAAGGTGGCGACGGTCGCCACGGCGCTGTGCGTGAGCCACGCGGCAGCGACCGTGAGGATGATGGCGATGGCGGTTTTCCAGAACATGGCGTTCTCCCTGTTGTTGGTTTGGGTCTAGCGCGCGGCCGGTGCGGCCGCGACGACGACGAGGGTGTTGCCTTCCTGCCCTTCGATATAGAGGGTGGTTCCGGGTGCCGGCCGCTCCCCCGCGGCGATGCGCGCGTCCCACGAAGTGCCGCGATATTTCACGCGCGCGAGGTTGGCGGACTCGTTGGCCCAGCCCTCGAGGACCACGGGCTGCCCGCGGTCGAGGAAGTTGGACTGCGCATCGCCGGACTTCTGGCGCGAATGCCAGTGATGCACGGCGATGGCACCGGCGATGGCGACGACGCCGCCGACCGCCGCCTGCACCAGCATGTTGCCGCCCATCCAGGCGACCAGGGCACCCGTGAACGCGCCCACTCCGATCACCAGCAGGTAGAAAGTGCCGCTCAGGAGCTCCGCGATGGCGAGCGCGAAACCCGCCACGATCCAGACGAGCCAAAGTTCCATGGTCCTGTCCCCTTTTTCAGGCGCTCGCGCGTTTGGCGGAGATCACCCGGGTGTTGACGCCGGCCCATCCGAGGCCGCCGAAAAATCTGCCGTGCTCGATCTTGACGCAACGATTCTCGATGACTTCCAGGCCCGCGGCCTCGGCGCGCGCGCGCGCCTCGCCATTCTCCACGCCCAGCTGCATCCACAGCACCTTGGCGCCGATGGCGATCGCCTCGTCGGCGAGGGCGGGAATCTCGGCGCTCTTGCGGAAGCAGTCGACCACGTCGACCGGCCCGGGAATGTCGGCCAGGCGCTTGTAGCATTTCTCGCCGAGGATCTCGGCGTAGCCCGGGTTCACCGGGATCACGCGGTAGCCATGCTCCTGCATGTACTTCGCCGCGAAGTAGCTCGGGCGATGCCACTGCGCCGACAGGCCCACGACCGCGATGGTGCGCGAGCTCTTCAGGATGCGCCGGACCTTTTCGCTGTCGTCCATGAGGGCGTCGCCAAACCTATAATCGAGGGATGGATTCTACCTTGATGCCAATTCGCAAATACCCGGCGCGCGCCACGGCCGCGTTCGCCGCCGCATGCGCCATTTTCCAGGCCGCGGCCTACAACCACGTGAACGTGGTGTCGCCGATCGCCCCCGGTCCCTTCAATGTCGCGTGCTCCAACATCGCGCAGGACGCGTCGCGCATCGCGCCGGGCACCACCGCCGCCGATTACTGGGAGGGGCGCAACGTGAACGGCGCCGACCGCTACATCACCGACATCCTCGCGCAGCCGAACGCGGCGCTCCGCTTCAGCGCCGCGGTGCCCGACGTGCGCCGCCTCTATCCCGGCCATGCCGGCGAGAACGTCGACTTCGTGGCGATCGTGTGCCATCCCACGCCGCGCTCGAATTCGGACGCGTCGTACACGCTGCCGGGAACGGGCGACGTGATCCCGCACATGCAGCTCGCGGGCGCGGTGCCGAAGCTCATCAGCCTGGACGAGTACGGCGAGGCCTTCCATGTGGCGCTCGAAGGCCACGGGCTCACCGCGTCCCTGCCGCTCATCGTCTATTCCCACGGCCTCACCGGCAGCCCCATCAGCAAGGGATATGTGGGCGTGCTGGTGCAGCTCGCGGCGCAAGGCTACATGGTCGCGGGCGTCTTCCACGGCGATCCGCGCTTCTCGCGCGTGCGCGTGGAGGACTTGAGCGACTTCGTCTACTTGCTGGGCAACTTCGACCACGTGGTCGAGATGGAGCTGCTGCGCCCGCTCTCGCTGAAGACCATGACCGACGTGCTGCTGACATCGGCCTTTGCGCCCGGCATCGATCGCGACCGCATCGGCGGTTTCGGTGCGAGCCTCGGCGGCGAGGCGATGACCATGCTCGTGGGCGCGCGCGTCACCACCAGCCTCGACCGCAATTGCTCCGAGCCCGCGCACGATCCGCGGCTGCGCGCCGTGGTGGGATACGTGCCCTTCGGCGGCTACCCGTTCCTGCCCGCCTATTGCGACGGCCAGGCGGGCGCGGCGAGCGTGAATCGCCCATACCTCGCAATGTCGGGTACTGCGGACACCACCGCGCCGCTCACGCAATTCCGCCAGGCCCTGAACCTGTTCGGCTCCACGCGCTATCTCGTCGAGCTCACCGACGGCCAGCACGAGCTGCGCCCCGAGGACGTGGGCGACCTCTTCACCTGGATGGTGACGTTCTTCAACGCCTATCTCGACGTGCGCGTCGACCCGGGCGCCATGGGGCGCCTTACCCGCATGGCGAGCGTCACCGGCGGGCGCCAGGACACCCTCACCGTCGACGTGCACGTTCCCTTCGCCAACGTGGGCAGCGAGGCCACGGTGCTCGAGCTCTACGACCCGAACATCAACCACTACTTCCTCACCCTGGATACGCCGGAGTACGACAGCGTGGTGAACGACGCGGCGGGCTCCGCATGGCGGCTCACCGGCCGGGGCTTCAAGGCGTGGCGGCAGATTCCCCCGGACCCATTCGCCACGGCCGTTCCCGTGTGCCGCTTCGACGCGCGCGGAAGAACCGGTGCCACGAGCGCATTCTTCACCGCGAGCGCCGCCGAATGCGCGGCGACCAAGGCGAACCATTTCTGGAATTTTCGCGGAACGCCGTGGTACATCCAGCCCGTGGATTCCCAGCTCCAATGTCCGGACGGCTACCTCGGCGTGAATCGCGCGTATAACCAGGGGCACATCCGCAACGACCCGAGCCATCGCTTCACCACCAGCGACTCGACGATGCGCGACATGGAGCGCGAGGGATGGCTCTACGAAGGCATGGCGATGTGCTCCCGTCCCTGAGGCGCTCCGCGGGGCTCGCGGCCGCTGCGCTCGCCGCCGCGGCCTTCGCGCTCGCCGCGCAGGGTGAATCGCTGCGTATCGGCTCGAAGCGCTTCACCGAGTCGTACATTCTCGGCGAGATCCTCGCGCAGTCCGCCGCGCGTGAAGGTGTTGCCGCGGTCCACCGTCCCGGCCTCGGCAATACGGCGATCCTTTACGAGGCGCTCACGCGCGGCTCGATCGATGCGTATCCGGAGTACACCGGGACCATTGCGCGCGAGATTCTGAAGAGCGGCGAGAGCCTCGATCTCGCGGCGATCAACCGCAAGCTCGCCCCTCTCGGTCTCGCCGCGACGACCCCGCTCGGCTTCTCGGATGGCTACGCGCTCGGCATGCGCGCGCAGACAGCGGCCGCACGGAACATTCAAAGCATCTCCGATCTGGTGCGGCATCCGCAGATCCGGCTCGGACTCTCGCACGAATTCCTCGGCCGCCAGGATGGCTGGCCGGGTCTGAAGGCGGCCTACGCGCTCCCGCAGCCCGATCCACGCGGCCTCGACCATGGCCTCGCATACGAGGCCCTTGCAAAGGGCGAGGTCGACGCGATCGACCTCTACACCACGGACGCGAAGATCGCACGCTACGGGGTGAAGGTGCTCGACGACGATCGCGGGTTCTTCCCGCGCTACGACGCGGTGATCCTGCATCGAATCGATGCGCCTCGCGCGTACCCCAAGGCCTTCGCCGCTTGGTCGCGCCTTCACGGCAAGCTCGACGAGGCGACGATGATCGCGCTCAATGCGCGCGCGGAGCTCGACCGCATCGACTTCGCCGCGGTGGCCGGCGAATTTCTCGGCGCGCAGCCGAGCGCCAAGGAAAGAACGCTCTGGTCGGCGCTCTTCGCGCCCGACTTCGGCCGCCTCGCCCTCGAGCACGCGGGCCTCGTCTTCGGCTCGCTCGTGGCCGCGATCGTGGTCGGCATTCCCCTGGGAATCCTCGCCGCGAAGGTGCGCAGGGTCGCGCAGCCGGTGCTCATCGCCACGGGCCTCATCCAGACCATCCCTTCGCTTGCGCTTCTCGCCTTCCTCATTCCGGTCACCGGGGCGATCGGCGCGTGGCCGGCGATGATCGCGCTGTTCCTCTACGCGCTGCTGCCGATCGCGCGCAATACCCACGCGGGAATCCTGGGCGTGTCGTCCGGATTGAGGCAGGCGGCGACGGCGCTCGGCCTGGTGCCGCGCCAGGTTCTCGCAGCGGTCGAGCTTCCGCTCGCGGTTCCGACGATTCTCGCGGGCGTGAAGACTTCCGCGGTGATCAACGTCGGCACGGCGACCATCGCGGCCTTCATCGGCGCGGGCGGATTCGGCGAGCGCATCGCGCAAGGGCTCGCGCTGAACGACCACACGCTCCTCCTCGCCGGCGCCCTGCCCGCGGCGGCGCTCGCGCTCCTCGTGCACGGCATTTTCGAGCTCGCCGAGCGCGGGCTTGCGCGAACGGCGGCAGTGTAGGATTCTTTCCTGCTTAACCGTCCCCGCCCCCGGAAATGCCGCAGCCGAGCCCTTTCGACGCCCTTCTCACGCAGAGCCGCGACCTGTTTCGCGACCACCTCTGCGGCGCGGTCGCGGCCATGTTCGACCACGCCGACGAGTCGCTCTCGGCGCTCTCCGAAAAGGCGACCGAGGAGGAGCTGCAGAAGCGCTACCTCGACGCCCGCGACCTGGCGTCCGCCAACCGGGAGGTGATCGAGGCGCAGTTCCGCACGCGCTTCATGGCGGAATTCCAGAAGCGCACCAACCAGGTGAAGAAGATCGGCCAGAACTTTTCCGACTTCAGCCTCGACGACCTGCAGCTGGTGAGCGACGAGGACCTCGACGAGACCCTCAAGTTCAAGGACATGGCGGGGAAGCTGCGCCGCTACTGCGAAGAGGAGCTCTCGGCGCTCGACCAGCGGGTGGGAGTGCTCCTCGGCGACGCCAACCTCGAGGCCGACGACAACCCCTTCGGCCCGCAGGTGATCTGCGACGCCTACAAGCACGCTTGCCAGCAGGTCGACACGACCGTCGAGATGCGCATGGTCCTCCTCAAGCTCTTCGACGACCACGTCCTCGACACGGTCCGCGCGGGCTACAAGGAAGTGAACGATCTCCTGGTGCAGAACTCGATCCTGCCCAAGATCCGCTACGGCATCTCGAAACACGAGAGCAAGGCGCCCGCGCCGGGCACGCCGGCGCTCGCCGAGACGGCGGACAAACCCGCCGAGGCCCCCGCGCCCCAGGACATGTTCTCCATGCTCACGAAGATGCTCGCACCCGGCGGGGCCGCGGGCGGCGGCGCGGGAGCGGGCGGCGCACCGGGAATGGGCGTGGGCGGCGCGCCGTTGGTGCAGGGAGCCGATCTCATGGGCTCGCTCACGCGCCTGCAGGTGGGCGACCTGAGCGCCCTGGGCGAAGCCGCCGCGGAGCTGGGCCCGATCCTCGCCGAGGCCGGCAACCTCAAGAACGTCCTTCACCAGCTCAAGACCACGACCGTCGGCGCGGGCATGGGCCAGGTCGACAGCATGACGCTCGACATCGTCGCGATGCTCTTCGACGAGCTGTTCGAGGACCCGAAGATCCCGGTGCCGCTGAAGAGCCTGATCGGCCGCTTGCAGCTACCGATGCTCAAGGTCGCGATCGCCGACAAGGAGCTCTTCACCAAGAAGTCGCATCCGGCACGCCAATTCCTCGACGTGCTGGGGCAGATCGGGGTGCGCCTGCCCGCCGACTTCGACTCCGCGAGCCCGCTGTTCACGCGCCTGGAGACTTTCATCCAGGAGCTGGTCGACGGCTTCCAGGAAAAGATGGAGATCTTCGAGACGAGCCGCGCGCAGCTCGAGGCGATCATCGCCGAGGACGACCAGCGCGTGGCGCACAACATGGAGGCCTCGGAAAAGCAGCTGCAACAGGCCGAGAGCCTCGCGCTCGCCAAGGCGGCGGCGCAGGAGGAAATCCGCGCGCGCGTGGAAGCCGCGAAGGCGCCGCGCGCGGTGGTGGAATTCCTCGTGCAGCAATGGATCCAGTACCTGGTCATCGTCCATGCGCGCGAAGGCAAGGAGAGCGAAGCGTGGAAAAGCGCCCTCGAGACCATCGACCAGCTCCTCTGGAGTGTCACCCCGAAGGCCACACCCGAAGAGCGCCGCAAGCTCCCGGCAACCATTCCCGCCCTCCTCAAGCGCGTGAAGCTCGGCGTCGCGGCGGCCGCCATCGAGGACACGGTCGCGACTGCGTTCTTCGGCGAGCTGATGAAGTTCCACACCGAGGTGATGCGCCCGCCGCCGGCGCCGCCCGCGCCGGCACCCGCAGCCGCGCCGACGCGGAAAAAGGAGAAGGAGCTGGCTGGGGCTGCGCTCGGTGGCACTGGCAAGAAGGAAAGCGCACCCGCCGCCGGAAAGGCCGCGGCGCCGAAGCCGCCCGCGGTCGAGGCGAAGGCGGCGAACGCGGACCTGCTGGACTTCACCGCGCCCGTCACCGTCAACAATCCGTTCGGCGAGGGCAAGGTCTCGGTGTCGGCGGACGATCTCGATTTCACGGAGGAGCCCGCGGCGCCGGCGGTCGAAGCCGTCGCCGCGCCCGCCGCCGCGACGCCCGGCACCGGGACGCGCGCGCCGAAGCCGCGTGACACGATCAGGCTGCCCAGCGCGATGGTGGTAGGCGCCTGGACGGAAATCCTCGACGCTTCCGACGGCGAAACGCGCCGGCCCGCGAAGCTGCACTACGTGAGCCCGATGAAGAGCCACTTCCTGTTCGTCGACCGCAAGGGCAACAAGGTCTACGAATGCTCGCGTTCGATGCTCGCGCGGCGCATCAAGCTGGGCGAGGTGAGGCTTCTCGACGGCGAGCCCGACGAGTCGCTCTTCGATCGCATCGTGGAGCGTTTGTTCGGCAAGCTGGGCGCGCCGGCGCCGGCCTAAGCGGCTCGCGGCCCGTCGCGTCCCAGCGTGGCCTGGGGGCCCATTCGCGTAGTTGGTCCGGGCGCGCTTCGGAAGCGGCGCGTCGCTCGCCATACTCCGGAATCGTTACCATCGCCCAGCCATGTCGACTGCCTTCACGTTTCCAATGCCGCGCGGCATCGCCCTGATGTTGGGCTGGCGGCGCGTGCTGGTCGCGCTCGTCGCCTCCACGCTGGTGGGCCTGATTCTCAGCCCGTCCTTCACCACGACGTCGACCGCGCGAGTGATCGGCCGCGAGATGTTCGTCGGGCTGTCCGCGTTGCTGGCCTTCGGGATCTTCGAGCAATGGCCCGCGCGGCTGCCCTCGTGGATCGCGCGCTGGGCGCTGCAGGTGCTGGCGGTCGCATTCGCAGTCGTTCTGGCCGTGCTGGTGCTCTACCTCTGGATCAATCCCGATCCCCCGTTCTGGCGCAACGAAAGGCGCCTGAGCGGCTTCATGTCGATGACCATGTCGGGCCTGCTCTTCGCGCCGTGGATCGCCGTGGCCGCCCTGTTCCGTCAGCGCGAGTTCGCCGCGCGCAGCCAGGCGCTCGCCTTCGAGCTCGAGCGCAGCGAGTTGGAAAGGAAGGCGCTCGACTCCCGCCTGCGCCTGCTGCAGGCGCAGGTGGAGCCGCACTTCCTGTTCAATACGCTCGCCAACGTGCGCGAGCTCGTGGACTCCGGTTCGCCGCAGGCCTCCGCGGTGCTGGAAAACCTGATCGCGTACCTGCGCGCCGCGATGCCACGCCTGCACGAGACGGCCACCACGCTCGATCAGGAGCTGCAGCTGGTGCGCGCCTACCTGGAGCTGATGCACATGCGCATGCCCGACCGCCTGCAATTCGAAGTGCAGGCCGACGCGGCGGCGCTGGGGCTGCGCTGCCCACCGACCACGCTCCTCACGCTGGTCGAGAACGCCGTGCGCCATGGCATCGATCCGAGCGAAGAAGGCGGGCGGATCGAGGTCCGCGTGCGGGTGCAGGATGGGCGCTGCCGCGCGGAGGTGAGCGACACGGGCGTGGGCCTGCAGCGGCCCGGCGACGGGCTGGGCACGGGCCTCGCGTCGCTGCGCGAGCGCCTGCAGCTGGCTTTCGGCGGCGACGCGCAACTGCATCTCGTAGCGCTCGTGCCGCACGGCCTGCGCGCCGAGCTCGACTTCCCGGCCCAGGCGAGCCCGACATGACAGGGCGGCACCCGACCGCACTCATTGCCGACGACGAGCCGCTGCTGCGCAAGGGCCTCACGCGCCTACTGGCCGCGGCGTGGCCCGAGCTGGTCGTGGTGGCGCAGGCGCGCAACGGGCGCGAGGCGGTCGAGCTCTTCGAGGCGCACAGCCCCGGCATCTGTTTTCTCGACGTGCACATGCCGGGGATGTCGGGCGTGGAGGCGGCGCGCCTCATCGGTCGGCGCGCCCACCTCGTGTTCGTCACGGCCTACGACCAGTATGCGGTGCAGGCCTTCGACGAGGGAGCCCTCGACTACCTGGTGAAGCCGCTGGAGCCCGCACGCCTCGCAGACACGGTCGGGCGCCTGCGGGAGCGGCTACGTGCGGCGCAGCCGCTCCCCAACACGGAAGCGCTGCTGGAACAGCTGGTCGCGCGTCTCGACAAGAATGCGGCCGCCCCGGCGGCGCTGCGCTGGATCCACGCCTCCGTCGGGCAGGCGCTGCGCCTCATCGCGGTCGACGAGATCGACTTCCTGCGCTCCGACGAGAAGTACACGCTGATCGCCTGGCGCGGCGACGATGGCAAGCCCGGCGAGGCGCTCATCCGCACGCCGCTGAAGGAATTGGTGGAACAGCTCGACCCCGCGCAATTCGTGCAGGTGCACCGCTCCGTGGTGGTGAACCGCCGCGCGGTGAGCCACGTCACGCGCGGCGAGAACGAGACCGCGCAAGTCCACTTGAAGGGCCGCGACGAGCTGCTGCCCGTGAGCCGCAGCTACCTGCACCTCTTCCGCCAGATGTAACGGTGCCTCCCGCACGCCGCGCCGAACTTTGCGCGACAATGCGAAGAGTGGTGGGCCCGCCTGGACTCGAACCAGGGACCAAAGGATTATGAGTCCTCTGCTCTAACCAACTGAGCTACAGGCCCGCCGAAGCGAACTTTGCATTTTAACCGCCGCACGGAATTTCCCCCGCAATGAGCGACTTCGATTTCACCAAGCCGCAGGTGCCTAAGCCCGCGTCGCCCGACGGCTTCGACTTCACCAAGCCGCCGCCCCCGGAAGGCTCGTCGGCGCCGTTCAAGCCGGCCAACAGCCAGTTCTACAACGCCGCCGTCGCGAAGAAGCTGTTCCAGGCGTCGGGCAAGGAAGAGCAGTTCGCCGCGGGCCAGAAGCTCTTCGAGGAGGCGGACAAGGCCTCCAAGGGCGGCGTCTTCTCGCTCAAATCCGCGAGCCGCATGTACTTCATCGCCGAAGGCGAGGTCGCGCTCACCATCGCGGGCAAGCCCCTGGACACCGTCAAGGCCGGCGAGATCGTGGGCGAGATGGCCGTCATCAGCGAGCGCCCGCGTAGTGCCACCGCAACCGCGAAGACCGCGTGCCTCGTCTACTCGCTCAACAACGCCGAGCTGCAGGGCGCGCTCGCGAAGAATCCCGAGTTCGCGCTGATGCTGATGAGCGTCATGTTCGACCGCGTGCGCTTCGTGGCCGCGCGCATCGCCGCGCGCAAGGCGGCGCCGCTCGCCGCGGCCCGCGAGGCGGCGGTGTTCGATCCCACCCAGCTCGCGCAGTTCGAGGCGGCGCTGCCGCGCACGGCGATCGTGCGCCACCAGGCCGGCGCCTCGATCATGAAGGAGGGCCAGGCGGGGATCTACATGTACATCGTGAAGACCGGGCGCGTGTTCATCACCATCAAGGACAAGGTCCTCGAGGGCGTCTCTCCGGGCGGCATCTTCGGCGAGATGGCGCTGGTGGACCAGTCGCCGCGCGTGGCGAGCGCCACCGCCGACATCTATACGGAGCTCCTCGTCGTGGACCGCGCCTCGCTCATGGAGGCGGTGAGGGCCCAGCCCGCGTTCGCCATGGCGATGCTGCGCGCGGTGGTCGAGCGCCTGCGCCACATGAACTCGCAGCTGGGCTAGGCTCGAACCCGCAGGAAGGGCACCTCGCGGCGGATTTCGTGTCGAAAGGGGGGTTTGCGCCGCTTCGCGCATCCCGCGACAACACGGAAAACGATGCCCGAGAGCCTGTTTCGACCCGGACGCAACTGCGTGGAGGTGGCGCGCGCCGAGCGCGTTTCGTTCGTGGTCGACGCCGAGGACTATTTCCGCGTTTTCATGCGCGCCGCCGAGCGCGCCGAGCACTCCATCCTCATGCTCGGCTGGGACTTCGACAGCCGCACGCCGCTCGACCTCGATCCCTCGGGAAATCCGATCCTGTTCGGTGAATTTCTGAACGCCCTCGCGGTGAAGAAGCGCAGCCTGCGGGTGCGCATCCTCGACTGGGATTTCCCGGCGGTGTTCGGTACCGATCGCGAGTCGGCGCCCGGCTCGCCGGGCGGATGGAAGCCGCACCGGCGCGTCGACTTCCGCTTCGACGACACCCACCCGGTGGCCGGATCGCATCACCAGAAGATCGTCGTGATCGACGAGCGCCTCGCGTTCGCGGGCGGGCTCGACATCACCAACAGGCGCTGGGACACGCGCGAGCACAAGGCCGAGGAGCCGCGCCGCGTGTTCGACGAGAAGCCCTATCCGCCGTTCCATGACGCGATGATCGCGGTGGATGGCGCGGCGGCCGAAGCGCTGCTGCGCGTCGCGCGCGAGCGCTGGCGGCTTGCCACCGGCGAGACGCTCAAGCCCGCGAAGGGCACGAAGGACGTATGGCCCGAGGAGCTTCGCGTCGACTTGAAGGACGTCGACGCGGCCGTCTCGCGCACGGCGCCCCCCGGCGAAAACGATCCGGGCGTGCACGAGGTCTACCAGCTCTTCGTGGACATGATCGGGCGCGCCAGGGATTACATCTACCTGGAGAACCAGTACTTCACCTCGGGAAAGATCGGCGAGGCGCTCAAGGCGAGCCTCGCGAAGCCCGAGGGCCCGGAGATCCTCGTGGTGACGCGGCTTCTCTCCCACGGCTGGCTCGAGGAGCTCACCATGACGACCTTGCGCGGCAAGCTCGCGCGCGAGCTGCACCAGGCCGACGTGCATGGGCGCTTCCACATTTTCTATCCCGACGTGACGGGCCTTTGCGAAGGCACGTGCCTCGACATCCATTCCAAGGTCACCATCGTCGACGACGAGTGGCTGCGCATCGGCTCGGCGAATTTGAGCAATCGCTCCATGGGCATGGACACGGAGTGCGACGTGACCCTCGAGGCGAAAGGCGACGCGCGCGTGAGGAAGGCGATCCGCCGCTATCGCGACGACCTTCTCGCCGAGCACGTGGGCGGCGAGGTGGAGGCAGTGGCCAAGGCCTGCGAGGACGCGGGCTGCATGGCGAAGGCGATCGCCAAGCTCGGCTCGCAGACGCGCAGCCTGAAGCGGCTCGCGTGCCAGGAGATTCCCGAGGCCAAGCTCGCCATCGCCAAGGTGGGCGATCCGGCGGAGCCCCTCTTCGAGGCCATCACGCAGGGCGCCGCGCCCGGCGCCGCGGCGAAGAGCGGCTTCGCCACGCGCCGCGGGCTCTACATCCTCGGCACGCTGATCGCCATTGCCGCGGTGCTCGCGTTGGTCTGGACGCACACGCCGCTCAAGGACGTGCTGACGCGCGACAACGCCGCGTCGCTGGCCCAATGGTTCGCGGGATTCTGGTGGGCGCCGGTCCTCGTGGTACTCGCATACACCCCGGCGAGCTTCATCATGTTCCCGCGCTGGCTCATCACCATGACCGCGGTGATCGCCTTCGGGCCCTGGAAGGGCCTTGCTTACGCGATGTCGGGCGTGATCCTCGCCGGGATCGCCACATTCCTCCCCGGCCGGCTCGTGGCGCTCGATACGGTGCGGCGCTTCGCCGGGCCGCGCCTGAAACCGGTGGCGAAGTTCATGCAGAGGAAGGGCCTCATCGCGGTGACGCTGGTGCGCCTCGTGCCGATCGCGCCGTTTCCGGTCGTGAACCTGGTGATGGGCGCGATGCGCGTGAAGCTCTGGCAATTCGCGCTCGGCACCTTCATCGGCATGCTTCCCGGGATGCTCGCCGCGACGGTGCTCTCCGACCAGCTCGCCGCCGCGCTCGAGGACCCGACGCACGTGAATTTCTGGATGATCGCCGGCGCGATCGCCGCCCTCGTCGCGCTCGCCTTCTTCGGCCAGCGTTACCTTCGGCGCCATTCGGGGCACTGACCGCCATGGCGCTCAGGCTGGTCTCGTACAACGTGCATCGCGCCATCGGCCGCGACCGGCGCTGCGAGCCCGGCCGCATCCTCGGCGTGCTGCGCGAGATCGATCCCGATGTCGTGGCCCTGCAGGAAGTCGAGGCGCACGACTCCGGCGGCGACATGCTCGCCTGGCTCGCCGCCGAGACCGGCATGCGCGCCATCGCGGGCACCACGCTGCTACGCCGCGACGGCCACTACGGCAACGCGCTCCTCACGCGCTGCGAGATCAAGGCGACGCAGCTCGTCGATCTCAGCTTTCGCAACCGCGAGCCGCGCGGCGCCATCGCTGCAGACCTGCAGCTGAACGCCAGCGGGACCCTGCGCGTGGTGGCCACGCACCTCGGGCTGCGTCCGGCGGAGCGCCGCGAGCAAGTGGAGCGCCTGGTGAAGCTCTTCACCTGGCACGAACAGGACCGCTCGGTGTTGATGGGAGACCTGAACGAGTGGTTTCTCTGGGGCCGGCCGTTGAAGCACCTGCACCGCTATTTCGCCGAAACGCCCGCGGTCGCGACCTTCCCGTCGCGCCGGCCGATGTTCGCGCTCGACCGGCTGTGGGCGCACCCGGGATCGATCCTGCGCGAGCTGAAGGCGCACGACAGCGCTCTCGCGCGCGTGGCGTCCGATCACTTGCCGCTGGTCGCGACGCTTCACATGTAGAACCAAGGGAGCAGGAGACTTTCGAAACAATTGCATAAAGGAGAAGAGCATGACGAGACCCACTTCCGATTCCACCGAAAAGCTGATCGCGGACTTCAACACGGTGATCGCGGACACCGAGCAGCTGCTCAGGTCGGTCGCCGCCAACGGTGGCGACAAGGCGAGCGCCATGCGCGCCGGCGTCGAGAAGAACCTGGAGGCCGCGCGGCAGCGCTTGCGGCAGCTGCAGGACTCGGCGCTCGAAAAAGGCCGCGACGCGGTGCGCGCGGGCGACGAGTACGTGCACGAGAATCCGTGGGAGTCGATCGGCGTGGCGGTGGGAGTCGCCGCGGTCGCCGGGATCTTCATCGGATTGCTGTTGAGCCGGCGCTGACGGGCTCGAAGCCGAGGTCGGCTTCATTGCCGGGGTGATCGAGAACGGCGGCTCCCGGTTCGGCGAGCCGCGTACACTCGTCCCGACGCGAAAGGAGCACGAGATGACCCAATCCATCGATGCCGCCAAGGACAAGCTGGTCGCGGACTTCAACGCGGTGATCGCCGATACCGAGCAACTCCTGAAGTCCCTGGGCGCCGTGAGCGGCGAGGAGGCGCGTGCGATGCGCGCGAGCGTCGAGGAGAACCTCGCGGCCGCGCGCCGCCACCTGGGCGAGTTGGAGGAATCCACCAGCGAGTTCGTGCGCGCCAATCCGTGGCAATCGATCGGCATCGCCGCGGCGATCGGCGCCATCGCCGGGGTCTTCCTCGGCCTCATGCTCAACCGGCGTTGAGCCGCTCATGGCCGACGACTCCGGAAGGCAAGCGCCGCACCCCGATCCGTTCGATTCGCTGCGCTCCCTCGGCGCGACCTTCCTCGCGCTCATCGGCACGCGCGCCGAGCTGCTGGTCGTGGAGCTTCGCGAGGAGTGGGAACGGCGCAAGCGGATGCTCGTCCTCGCCGGGGTGGCCGCCGTGTTTCTCGCGCTGGGCCTTCTTCTCGCGGCGTTCTTCGTGGTGGTGGTGTTCTGGGAAACGCAGCGCCTGACCGCCACAGCCGCGGTCACGCTGCTCTATCTGGCCATCGGGGTCGGGGCGCTGCTGCGGCTGAAGGAAAAGGCGCGCGCGAGTCCGCCGCCCTTCGAGGCCACGCTCGCGGAGTTCGCTAAGGATCTCGAGATGCTGAAGGCGCGCGATGAGTGATTCGAACCCGCTCGTCGGCAGGAAGGCGCTGCTCGTCGCGCGCTCGTCCCTCTACCGGCTCACGCTCGCGCGCGATGCCAGGCTCCTTCGCGAAAGCCTCGAGTGGAGGAACCTCGCGTCGTCGGCGCCTCTGCGCCCGCTTCTTTTCGGCGCGCTCATGCTCGTCGCCGGGCGCTCGCGCATCTCCGCCCTGGTGCGGCTCGCGACGGGCGCGATCATGCTCGTGAAGGCTGCGCAGGCGGTGTTCGGGATAGCGCGCCGCAAGCAGTGATGAAAAAGCCCGCCGAAGCGGGCTTTCATTTCGATCCCCGCCTCCGCGGGAGATGAGAGCTTCTCAGCTCTCACCTTCCAGGAAGCTTCGCAGCTTCTCGGAACGCGACGGGTGCCGCAGCTTGCGCAGCGCCTTCGCCTCGATCTGGCGGATGCGCTCGCGCGTGACATCGAACTGCTTGCCGACCTCCTCCAGCGTGTGGTCGGTGTTCATCTCGATGCCGAAGCGCATGCGCAGCACCTTGGCCTCGCGCGGCGTGAGCGAATCGAGCACGTCCTTGGTGGCTTCGCGCAGCGACGCATACAGCGCGGAGTCGGAGGGCGCGAGACCGGCCTGGTCCTCGATGAAGTCGCCCAGGTGGGAATCGTCGTCGTCTCCGATCGGCGTTTCCATCGAGATCGGTTCCTTCGAGATCTTGAGGATCTTGCGGATCTTCTCTTCCGGCATCTCCATCTTCACCGCGAGCGTGGCGGGATCCGGTTCCTGCCCGGTCTCCTGCAGGATCTGGCGCGAGATGCGGTTCATCTTGTTGATGGTCTCGATCATGTGCACCGGGATGCGGATGGTGCGCGCCTGGTCGGCGATCGAGCGCGTGATGGCCTGGCGGATCCACCACGTGGCGTAGGTCGAAAACTTGTAGCCGCGGCGGTATTCGAACTTGTCGACCGCCTTCATCAGGCCGATGTTGCCTTCCTGGATGAGGTCGAGGAACTGTAGCCCCCGGTTGGTGTACTTCTTCGCGATCGAGATCACCAGGCGCAGGTTGGCCTCGATCATCTCGCGCTTGGCGCGGCGCGCCTTCGCTTCGCCCGTGGACATCTGGCGCGCGATCTCCTTAAGGTCCTTGATCGGAATCCCGACTTCCTTCTGCAGACTGATGAGGGCTTCCTGCTGCTCCATCACCGCGGGCTTGAAGCGCTCGAGCGCCTTGGCGTAGGCCTTGCCCGAGGCGACTTCCTCGTTGGCCCACTTCAAGTTGGTCTCGTTGCCGGGAAACACCTTGATGAAGTGCGCGCGCGGCATGTTCGAGTTCTTGGTGGCGAGCTCCATGATCTCGCGCTCGTGCGAGCGCACCCTTTCCACCAGGCCGCGCAGCCCGTTGCACAGGTGCTCGACCTGCTTGGCGGTGAAGCGGATGGCGAGTAGCTCGCTCGAGATCTCTTCCTGCAGATCCTTGTACGCGCGCGAGCGGTAACCCTTCTCGGCGAGGATCTTCTTCATCTTCTTGTACTGGCGGCGGATCTTGTTGAAGTGCGAGAGGGCCTCGTTCTTCAGCCGCTCGAGGTCCGCGCTGGCGACCGCTTCGTCCTCGGCCTCCTGCTCTTCGGCGTCGAGCTCTTCCAGCTCCTCTTCCTCGGTGAGCTCCTCCTCGACGACTTCCTCGTCCTCGGAGTCGACCAGGCCATCGACCAGCTCGTCGATGCGCATCTCGTCCTTCTCGATCAGCTCCGCGAGACGCAGGATCTCCTCGATCGTCGTCGGGCACGACGAGATCGCATGGATCATGTGCTTCAGGCCGTCCTCGATGCGCTTGGCGATCTCGATCTCGCCCTCGCGCGTGAGCAGCTCCACGGAGCCCATCTCGCGCATGTACATGCGCACGGGGTCGGTGGTGCGGCCGAATTCGGCGTCGATGGTGGTGGAGAGGGCGGCCTCGGCCTCCTCGATCACGTCTTCCTCGGCGATCGGGGCCGGGGCCTCGGTCATGAGGAGCTGCTCGGCGTCCGGAGCCTCGTCGTAGACGGCGATGCCCATGTCGGCCAGCATCGTGACCACGCCCTCGATCTGCTCGGCGTCGGTCATGTCGTCGGGCAGGTGGTCGTTGATCTCGGCGTACGTGAGGTAGCCGCGCTCCTTGCCGAGGACGATCAGGTTCTTGAGGCGCTTCTTCTGCGCTTCAATTTCCGCGATCTTGGTCTCTGCGGTGTGATGCTGCTTGCTGGAACTCTTGGCGAAGCTGGGGTTTTTCACTTAAGGGCACTCCCGCGCGGCGGTGTCGGGGAAAACCGGTAATTGTATCAAAGTTTTGACCGCTCTTCCTTAGGCTGATTCCCCGATTTGGCCACAGCCAGGCTGGCGTACTCGGCTTGCTGCTCGGGGGTTGCAGTGCCGGCGTCCAGCAGCCGGGCGAGCTCGTTGTGGCGGCGCGCGAAATGCTCGCCGCGCAGCTTTTCGACCAGGTCGCCGACTTCCGTCGCCATGTCAAAGTCGGGGCTTTCCGCCTGATTTAAAAGGGGCTCGTTCAAGGCTTCGGTAATGGAGGCTTGATGCTCCGAACCCTCGAAGTAAGCGCTAGCTTGCCCCAAGGTTGGGCGCGGGTCCGCCTGGAAATAGTCGACCACCGCTCGCAGCGCGGCGCACTCCGGGCCAGAGCCCGTCATCGCATCGCCCGGCACCGCGCCAGCCAGCTCGGGACGCATCAGGATGCGCGCCAGGAGCCGCGACTCGGCGGGACGGGCCGCGGCACGCGCGGCTCGGGCCGGAGGCTGCGCCGAGCGCCGCTCGGGCGCTTTCGAAGGGATGAGGCGGTTGATCTGCTCCGCGTCCAGGCGGGTGAGCTCGCCCAGGCGCTTGCGCAGCATCGCGCCCAGCGCCGGCGCCTCGATCTGGGCGACCAGGGGCTTGGATTGGGCGAGGAAACGCGCGCGCCCCTCCTCGGTGGCCATGTCCACGTGCCCGGCGAGCTCGGCGAAGAGGAACTGGGAAAGCGGCTTGGCCTCCTCGAGCGCCTTCTGGAAGGCCGCCTTGCCCAAGCGGCGCACGTAGGTGTCCGGGTCGTCCTCGGCCGGAAGGAAGAGGAAGCTCACCACCTTGCCGTCGGCGAGCACGGGCAGCGACACCTCGAGCGCGCGCCACGCGGCCTTGCGCCCGGCGGCATCGCCGTCGAAGCAGAACACCACGTTGTCGGCGAGCTTGAGGAGCTTCGCCACGTGGTATGGGGTGGTCGCCGTGCCGAGGGTCGCCACGGCATTCTCGACCCCGTGCTGCGCGAGGGCGACCACGTCCATGTAGCCCTCGACCACGATCACCTGGTCCGCATCGCGGATCGCGCGCCGCGCCTGGTAGAGGCCGTAGAGCTCGCGGCCCTTCTCGAAGAGCGGCGTCTCGGGGGAATTGAGGTACTTGGGCTCGCCAGCGCCGATCACGCGTCCGCCGAAACCGATCACGTTGCCGCGCGCGTCGAGGATCGGGAACATCACGCGGTTCCTGAAGCGGTCGTAGCGCCGCGATTTCTTCTCGGCGCCCTCGGGCTCGCTGTCGATGACGAGCCCGGTGTCCTTGAGGGCGGCGGTCGCATAGTCGGAGAACACCGCTTCGAGGTTCTGCCATCCATCGGGCGCATATCCCAGGCCGTAGCGCGCGGCGATCTCGCCGGAGAGGCCGCGACCCTTCAGGTACTCGATGGCGGCCTTCGATTTCTTCAGCTCGGCGCGGTAGTACGCGAGGGCGTCCAGCATGCGCATCGCGAGGCCCGGGGCTTGCGCGCTGCCCGGGCGCGGCGCGCCGGAGCGCGTTTCCGGCACCGGCATGCCCACGGTTTCGGCGAGCGCGCGGATCGCCTCGGGATAGGCGAGGCCGGAATATTCCATGAGGAAACCGATCGCGTTGCCGTGCGCCCCGCAGCCGAAGCAGTGGTAGAACTGCTTGGACGGGCTCACCGTGAACGACGGCGTCTTCTCGTTGTGGAAGGGACAGCAGGCGCTGAAATTCGCGCCCGCCTTCTTCAGCTTCACGTAACGATCCACCACGTCGACGATGTCGACGCGCCCGAGCAGGGACTGGATGAAATCCTGCGGGATCATGCGCGGAGGATAGCTTGGATCCCCGCCTTCGCGGGGATGACCGGCCGTCAACCGGTCAACTTGCCTTTGACCAATCCCGAGACCTTACCCATGTCGGCGCGTCCGGCGAGCCTCGGCTTCACGATCGCCATCACCTTGCCCATGTCGGATGGCGCTTTCGCGCCGCTCTCGGCGACCGCCTGCGCGATGATCGCCTCGACCTGCGCGGCGGAGAGCTGCTTGGGCATGTAGGCCTCGAGTACGCCGATCTCGAATTTCTCCTTGTCGGCGAGGTCCTGGCGCGCGGCCTTCTCGAATTGCGCGATCGAGTCCTTGCGCTGCTTGATCATCTTCTCGACGACCGCAATCACGCCGGGGTCGTCGAGCGTGATGCGCTCGTCCACCTCGCGCTGCTTCACCGCGGAAAGGAGGAGCCGGATGGCGCCGAGCTTCTCCGTCTCGCGCGCCTTCATGGCGGTCTTCATGTCTTCGTTGATCTGCTCACGCAAAGGCATGTGTTTTCTCCTGAGGTGGCCGGGGTCAGACCCCGACCGGGCAAAACCGGGGTCTGACCCCAAAAGACTGCGGCGAGCGGGGCACTGGGCCCGGCTCGCCGCGTCGAATTCGATTCCTGCGGGCCTAGTACAGCTTGGGCGGAAGCATCTGCGCGCGCATGCGCTTGTAGCGGCGCTTCACGGCCGCAGCATGCTTGCGCTTGCGCTCGGCGGTGGGCTTCTCGTAGAACTCGCGGGCGCGAAGCTCCGTGAGGAGGCCGGTCTTTTCCACCGCGCGCTTGAAGCGGCGAAGCGCTACGTCGAAAGGCTCGTTTTCTTTGACTCGGACGATGGGCATTGGCTAGGCTGCTTTGGGATTGAAACCGGCCCCGATTTCGGAGCCGGAAAACCAAGCATAATATCAGGATTTGCCCCCCCTGTCTTGCTCATCCTCGGCATCGAAACCAGTTGCGACGAGACCGGTGTCGCCCTCTACGACACCCGCGACGGGCTGCTTGCCGAGGCTCTCCATTCCCAGGTCGATCTGCATGCCGCTTACGGCGGCGTGGTCCCCGAGCTCGCGTCTCGCGACCACGTGCGCCGCCTCATCCCGCTCACCGCCCTCACCCTGGAACGCGCGGGGCGGCGAATCGAGGACGTGGACCTCATCGCATTCACGCAGGGCCCCGGCCTCGCCGGCGCGCTGCTGGTAGGGGCCTCGGTCGCCACCGGCATCGGGCTCGCCCTCGGGCGGCCCGTGGTGGGCATCCACCACCTCGAAGGGCACCTGCTTTCACCGCTGCTCGCCGCGCCGCGCCCCGAATTTCCCTTCATCGCGCTCCTCGTCTCCGGCGGGCACACGCAGCTCATGCGCGTCGACGCCGTGGGTCGCTACGCGCTTCTCGGCGAGACCCAGGACGATGCCGCGGGGGAGGCTTTCGACAAGACCGCGTCGCTCCTCGGCCTGGGCTATCCCGGCGGGCCCGCGCTGGCGAGCCTTGCCGAGGGCGGCGACGCGAAGCGCTTCGACTTTCCGCGGCCGATGATCGCGAGCGCCGATCTCGACTTCAGCTTCAGCGGCCTCAAGACCGCCGTGCTCACGCGCGTTCGCGCCTTGGGCGTGCTCGACGAAAAGACGCGTGCCGACCTCGCGGCATCGTTCCAGCGCGCCATCGTCGACGTCCTGGTGGCCAAGTGCCTGCGGGCGCTCGAAGGCGAGGGGCTGCAGCGATTGGTGGTTGCGGGCGGCGTAGGCGCCAACGCGCTGCTGCGCGATCGCCTCGTTTCCGCGGCCGACGGCGTCGGTGCGCGGGTGCACTTTCCGCCGCTGCGCCTTTGCACCGACAACGGCGCGATGATCGCCTTCGCGGCGGCGCTCAAGTATCCCGACGGACGCGCAGGCGAGGCGGGCTTTCCGGTCTACCCGCGCTGGGACCTGGCCCAGGCCGCCCCTCAGTCGGTGCCGCGCCGGTAAGCCTGCTCGGCGGCGGCGAGCTCTTCCTCCGCGGCCTTCAGCGCCTCCTCGAGGCCATTCACGCGCTCGTAGAACGCTTCGTTGGGGACCATGGTCGGGCACGTCGTGATGGTCTTTCCGTCGGCGCCCTTCACCGTCCTGCAGTTGGAGCGCGCGGCCGCGCCATACATCCCGCCGGTGCCGAGCATGCCGCCAGTCGACGCCGATCCGGCGCCCGCGGGATTGCCCTTCTCGAATTTCTGCTGGATCACCTGGCGCTCGTCGTCCTGCGGCGAGGCCGCGCCCTCGAGCGCCGCCTTGGTGCTAGCCAGCTTCGCGCGCGCGGCGACCAAGGTCGCCTCGAGCTTGCGGCGCGTCTCGCGGCGCTGTGCCGCGGCATCGTTGGCCGGCGCCACGCTTTCGTCCGTCCGTTGCAGGGCTTTCGCGGCCGGCTTGGGGACCAACTGCGGCGCGGGCTGCTCATCGGGCTCAATGCGCGTCACCGGCCCGCTCGGGTTCTTCGGCATGCGATCGCCGTATTGCGTCTTGCCGTCGGCGTCGATCCACTTGTAGAGGACCTGCGCCGCCGCGTCGCCGCAGGCGGCGAGCGAGAACGCGAGGATCGCGGCGATGCGGCTAGCGTCCCTTTTCGGCACGTTCCAGGTCCTCCTGGGCGCTGCGCGCCTCGGCCTCGAGGCGATCGAGGCGCTGCTGGTAGCCCTCGCTGGGAATGCTGCGCACGCCGCCGCCCACCTTGCCCACCATCTGCGTGTCGCCTTCCTGGGGATTGCTCTTCGCCTCCTGCAGCGCCGTGCGCGCGCGATACAGGCGCTGGCGCGCCTCGCCGATTCGCGCCGCCTCGATCTTCTGCTCCGCGGTGCCACCCGGCACGGGAGGCTGCGGCTTCGGCAGGGTCGCGGTGTTGGCGTTGGGATTGATGTCGATGCGGATCACCTCGCCGTCGAAGGCCTTCGGCTTTTCCTCCGAATAGGTGACCTTGCCGTTCTGGTCGATCAGCTTGTAGAGCGTCTGCGCCGAAGCCCCGGCGCACAACGAGAGCGCTGACAAAAGCACGGCGATGCGCAAGGCGAAATGCATGGTTCTTCTCCTAGGCTGCGGCACGCGTGTCACCGCACACGCGGCAATGGGGATCGCGGGAGAGCCGCACCTCGTGCCAGCGGCTGGCGAGCGCGTCGAACAGCAGCAGCCGCCCGGCGAGCGACTCGCCGATGCCCGCCACGAGCTTGATCGCCTCGAGCGCCTGGAACGTGCCGATGATTCCCACCAAGGGCGCGAACACACCCAGGGTCGCACAGCGCTCTTCCTGCGCGTGCACGTCGTCGGCGAACAGGCAGTGGTAGCACGGCGCATCCGCGCGCCTCAGGTCGAACACCGCGACCTGCCCGTCGAAGCGGATCCCGGCGCCCGACACCAGCGGCTTGCCCGCGGCGACGCAAGCCCGGTTCAACGCGTGGCGTGTCGCGAAGTTGTCGGAGCAATCGAGGACGACGTCGGCGGCGCGTACCAGCGTGGCGAGACGCTCGGCGCCGGCGCGCTCCTCGAGCGCGTCGACGCGGATGTCGGGGTTGATCTGCGCGAGCGTGGCCGCCGCCGAGGACGCCTTCGGATGTCCCAGGGAATCGATCCGATGGACGATCTGGCGCTGCAGATTGGTAAGGTCGACGCGGTCGCCGTCGCAAACGGTGATGCGGCCCATGCCGCTCGATGCGAGGTAGAGAAGCGCCGCGGAACCGAGGCCCCCGGCGCCAATGACGAGCGCATGGGAAGCGAGGAGGCGCTCCTGCGCCTCCTCGCCGAACTCGTTCAACAACAGGTGCCGGCTATAGCGAAGTCGCTGGCGGTCGTCCATCGGGCGGGTGCCGGTCGCGGCCCCCGCCGCCGTCACTTGACGGTGACTGCGGCAGTGGTGGTCGCGGCGATCGGAAGTCCCTTGAGGTGGTTCAGGGCCGCGCTGAGCTGCAGGTCTTCCTTCTTCGCGTCCTTCGCGGCGCCGTCCTTGCCGTCGGCCTTGGCGGTCGCGGCGGGCTTCAACGCGACGGCGGCGGTCTTTCCGGTGACCGGGCCGGCGATGATCTTCTCGGTGGGCTTGGCGCCCCTGGCCGGCGCATCGGCCGCGCTCTTGTCGTCCTCGATGGAGAGGTGGTGCTGCAGGTCGGCCTCGCGCAGAAGCACGCGCGCTTCGGCCGCGTCCTCCACCATGATATCGGGCGAGATGCCCTTCGCCTGGATCGAGCGCCCGCCCGGCGTGTAGTAGCGCGCCGTGGTGAGCTTCACCGCCTGGTTGTTCGGCAGCGGCAGGATGGTCTGCACCGAGCCCTTGCCGAAGGTCTGCGTGCCGACGATCGTGGCGCGATGGTGATCCTGCAGCGCTCCCGCGACGATCTCGGAGGCGGACGCCGAGGCGCCGTTCACCAACACCACCATCGGCACCGTCTTCACGGCCCCGGGAAGCTTGTTGAGGAAGTCGTCCTTGAAGGCGCCGCGCACGTAATTTTCCTTGGTGGCGGTGAGGCGCATCTTGGCGTCGTCGGTGCGTCCGTCGGTGTAGACCACGAGGGCGTTCTTCGGCAGGAACGCCGCGGATACCGCGACCGCGGAGTTGAGGAGCCCGCCCGGATTCAGGCGCAGGTCGAGGACGAGGCCCTTCAGGTCGCCGTTGGATTGCTTGTAGAGGTCGTTCAGGGCCACCACCAGGTTCTCGCCGGTGTGCTCCTGGAACTGCGTGATGCGGATGAGGCCGTAGCCCGGCTCGAGCATCCTCGCCTTCACGCTCTTCACCTTGATCACGTCGCGGCGCACGATGATCTCGAGCGGCTGCTGCTCGTTCTTGCGCACGATGGTGAGCTTCACGTCGGTGTTGGGCTTGCCGCGCATCTTCTTCACGGCGTCGGCGAGGCTGATGCCCTTCAGCGACACTTCGTCGAGCTTGATGATGAGATCGCCCGCCTGCACCCCGGCGCGATATGCCGGCGTGTCTTCGATGGGCGCGACCACCTTCACGAAACCGTCCTCGGTGCCGACCTCGATGCCGAGGCCGCCGAATTCGCCTTGGGTGCCGACCTGAAGGTCGCGATAGGCTTCCTGGTCGAGGAACGCGGAATGCGGGTCGAGGCCGGTGAGCATGCCGTTGATGGCTTCCTTCAGCAGCTTCTTGTCTTCGACGGGCTCGACGTAGTCGCTCTTGATGCGGCCGAACACTTCACTGAAGAGCCGCAGGTCGTCGACCGGCAGCATGAGTGTCGAAGCCTGGCGATCCGCGACCGCGGAGAAATGCAGGCTCGCCGCGATGCCGAGCGCCGCGCCGAGTGCCACCAGACCCATCTGCTGAAACTTCTTGCCCATTCGAAATCCTCTCGCTCGCGTCAATGGAGCCGTCGCTTCGCTTTACCCGCTAGGGTGCCACCCACCCCAACGGATCAAACGGTTTTCCGTCGCGACGTAGCTCGAAGTATAGACCCGATTCCACGTTATCACCCGATGCTCCTACATGTGCAATCGGGTCTCCGCCACGCACGCTTTCGCCGACCTTGCGCAGCAGCCCGTCGTTGTTGGCGTAGAGGCTCATGAACCTGCTTCCGTGGTCAAGAATCAAGAGGTTACCGAAGCCGCGCAGCCAGTCGGCGTAGACCACCCGGCCGTCGGCCACGGCGTGGACCGTTTCACCTGCAACAGACCGGATGAAGAGACCTTTCCAGGTCGCGCCGGTTTCTTCGCGCGGGGTGCCGTAGCGGTTCATGAGCTCGCCGCGCACGGGGAGGTCGAGCCGTCCCTTGAGGCTCGCGAAAGGCCGCGATGCCGACGACGCGTCGGCCACCCGCTCGACCGCGCGGCCATGGGCCCCCTTGCCCTCGGCGGGCTTGGCGGCGAGCGCGCGCGCGATCTCCTCCACCAGCTTCGAAAGGCGTGCCTCGTCGCGCTTCAGGCGCCCGATCTCGCGCCGGCCCTTGGCGACGTCCCCGGCGAGGCGCGCCAGGACGGCGGCCCGGGTGGCGCGCTCGCGCTCGAGCTTGCGCGCTTCCTCGGCCTGCTCGCCCTCGTTACGCCTCAGCTCGTCGCGGCGCGACAGCGCATCGCGTTCCAGCGCCGCGAGGCTTTCGCCCTTCTTGTGCAGCTCGTCGATGATGGCGGCGCGCGCGCGCTGGATGTAGCCGTAGTAGGCGATGTGGCGTGCGACGGTGGCGGCGTCGCGGCCCTCGAGCGCGAGGCGCAGGCGGTCGGGGGCGCCCTGCCGATACTGGAGGCGAAGGAGTCTCGCCGCGAGCGCTTCCTGCTCCGAGACGTTGGCGCGCATCTCGCGGTCGCGCGCCGCGATGGCGGCGAGCTGCGCCTCGAGCGTGCGACGGCGCTGCGCGAGCTCGAAAAGCGAGCGCTGCGCCTCGCTCACCGCCTTGCCGCTCGCCTTCAGCAGGTCGGCCGCCTCGCCGCGATTGCCCTCGGCGCTCGCGAGGTCGGCCTGCAGCTTCTCGATGCGCCCGCGCAGCTCGCGCAGCTCTTCGCCGCTCGCGGCCGCGCCCTTTGCGGCGAGAACCGGCGCGATGGCCACGCCGAGCGCCACGAACGCGAGAAGCATCGCCACGCGCCGCGCAAGCGCGCTCGCCATCGGCGCTACTGGGCCTTTCCCTGAATCGACACCGAGTGCTGAGCCTTGGCAACCGCCTCGGCATCGCCCAGGTAGTAGCTGCGGATCGGGCCGAGCGTCGGGTCGAGCTCGTAGACGAGCGGGATGCCGGTGGGGACGTTCACGCCGATGATGGCCTCGTCGCTCATGGCGTCGAAGTACTTGATGAGCGCGCGCAGGCTGTTGCCGTGCGCGGCCACCAGCACGCGCTCACCGGCGGCCACGCGCGGCGCGATGCGCTCCCGCCAATAGGGAACGACGCGCGCCACCGTGTCCTTCAGGCACTCGGTGAGCGGGACCTGGCCCGGCTTGAGCGCCGCGTAGCGCGGGTCGCGAGCGGCGTTGCGCTCGTCGCCCGGCTCGAGCGCCGGCGGCGGCGTGTCGTAGCTGCGCCGCCACTGCATCACCTGCGCCTCGCCGAACTTGGCGGCGGTCTCGGCCTTGTTCAGGCCTTGCAGGGCGCCGTAATGGCGCTCGTTCAAGCGCCAGTCCTTCTCGACCGGCAGCCACAGGCGATCCATTTCCTCCAGCGCGAAGTTGAGCGTGCGGATGGCGCGCTTCAGCACCGAGGTGAAAGTGAAGTCGAAGTCGTAGCCCTCGGCCGCCAGCAGCTTTCCGGCGGCGCGCGCCTCCTCGACGCCCTTCGGCGTGAGGTCGACGTCCTTCCATCCGGTGAAGCGGTTTTCCTTGTTCCACGCGCTCTCGCCGTGGCGCAGCAAGACGATTTTCTTCATGCGCGAAGTCTAGCAAACGCGCACTGGACTAAAATTGCCGTTTTTTTCCCGTCGATGACCCTTCCCTCCCCGCGCGACGAGCTCATCGCCGGCGCGCACGCGATCGCCCCGGTGCTCCTCGGCGCGGTCCCCTTCGGCTTCGTGGCCGGCGTGGCCGCCATCGCCTCGGGCCTCACGCCGCTCGAGGGCATGGCCCTTTCGGTTCTTTCCTTCTCCGGGATCGCGCAGCTCATCGTGTGCCAGCTCATCGCGGCCGGCTCGCCCGCCCTGGTCGCGATCGCCGCCGCGGGCGTCGTCAGCCTGCGCCACATGATGTACAGCGCGGCGATCGCCCCGCATCTCGCGCACCTTTCGCCGCGCTGGCGCGCGCTCCTCGCTTTCCTCATGACCGACCAGAGCTTCGCGATGACGGTGAAGCATTTCAGCGAGCCCGGCGAGCGGCGTAATCGCCACTGGTACGTGCTCGGCAGCTCGGCCACGCTCTATTTGGCGTGGCAGGCCGCTGTGGCCATCGGCATCCTGTTGGGCGCGCAGGTTCCCGCCCACTGGTCGCTCGATTTCGCCGTGGTGCTCACCTTCATCGCCCTCCTCGTGCCCGCGGTGCGCACGCGCGCGGACCTCGCCGCGGCGATCGTCGCCGCCGGCATGGCGCTCGCCGCCGCGGGCCTTCCCTTCCGCCTCGCGCTGGTGGTGGCGTCGGTCGCCGGCATCGCCGCGGGCATGGCGATCGAGCTCGGACGAAAGCACAAATGAAGACCTGGCTCGTGATCCTCGGCGTGGCGCTGGTCACGTTCCTGCTGCGCGCCTCGTTCCTGCTTTTCGCCAATCCCCACCGCTTCCCGCACGCCTTTCGGCAGGCGCTCACCTTCGTGCCGCCGGCGGTGCTCGCCGCGATCGTCGCGCCGGGCCTGCTCATGCCCCAGGGCGCCTTCGACCCGACCCTGGCCAATCCGCGCTGGATCGCGGGGCTCGTCGCCCTCGCGGTGGCGATGCGCCTTCGCAATCCCCTGGCCCCGATTGCGGCGGGGCTGCCCGCGCTGTGGCTTCTGCAGTGGGCGATGGGGTAAAATTGTCCCTTTTTGCGGCGCGAATGCGCTTCTTCGGGAAGGCCGAATCGAACGTGGGCGAATTCATCATGAACAACATCGGGTATGTCGCGCTATGGTTGGGGAGCGGGGCATTGCTCCTCTGGCCCGAGATCGCGCGTCTTGCCGGGGCCTCCAGCGAGATCGGTACGCTCGACGCGACGCGCCTCATGAACCAGGGCTCGACCCTCATCCTCGACGTGCGCGACGGCGCCGAGTTCGCGAGCGGCCACCTGCCGCGCGCGCGGCACATTCCCCTGGGCGAGCTGTCCAACCGCATGGACGAGATCGGCAAGTACAAGGACAAGCCCGTCATCGTCACGAGCAAGGGCGGCAACGCTGCGCGGCGCTTCCTCAAGCAAGCCGGGTTCACCACCGTGTACCAGCTGAAGGGCGGCCTCGCCGCGTGGCAGCAGGCGAGCCTGCCGGTGGAGAAATAGCGCGATGGCGAAGGTGCTGATGTATTCCACGGGCGTGTGCCCGTTCTGCCTCATGGCCGAGCGCCTGCTCAAGGCGAAGGGCGTGGCCGACATCGAGAAGGTCCGCATCGACCTCGATCCGCCGCGCCGCCAGGAGATGATGCAACGCACCGGCCGGCGCACCGTTCCGCAGATCTATGTGGGGGAGAAGCACGTCGGCGGCTACGACGACCTCGCCGCGCTCGACCGCGCCGGCGGCCTCGATCCCCTGCTTTCCGCGCCCTGATCGGGCGGTCCCGTTTCTTCCCCCACCCGTTCCCTTTCGAAGGAAGCTTCATGAGCGACGCACAACAAAACAACCAGCCCGTCTTCTCGATCGAGAAGGTGTTCGTGAAGGACCTTTCCCTCGAGATTCCCAACGCGCCGCAGGTCTTCCTCGAGCGCGAGGCCCCCACGGTCGACATCCAGCTGCACCACAATTCGACGGGAGTCGAGGAAGGGGTCTACCAGACCATCCTCACCGTCACCGTCACCGCGAAGCTGGGCGAGAAGACCATGTTCCTCGTCGAAGCGGCGCAGGCGGGAATCTTCGTGGTGCGCAACATCCCCGCGCAGGAGCTCGAGGCGGTGCTCGCCATCGCGTGCCCCAACATCCTCTTCCCCTACGCCCGCGAGGTGATCTCGGACACCGTGGTACGCGCGGGCTTCCCGCCGGTGATCCTGAGCCCGGTGAACTTCGAGGCGATCTACGCCGCGCAGCGCGACCCCCAGCCCGCGGCCGCCGCTGCGCAGATCATCACGACCGGCGTCTCGCACTGAGCCCAGGGCAAGCGCCGATGGCCCGCGTCATTCTCCTGGCGGTCGCGCTGATCCCGGCTGCGCTGTCGGCAGCGGAGTACCGCGCGCTGGGCGAGCGCCCCGCGGTGCTGTACGACGCGCCCAGCGTGAAGGCCGACCGCCTGTTCGTCGCGAGCCGCTACTACCCTTTCGAGGTGCTGGTGAAGCTCGACCAGTGGACCAAGGTCCGCGACGCCAATGGCGAGGTCGCGTGGGTCGAGAACAAGGCGCTCGGCGAACGCCAGACGGTCCTCGTCTCGGTGCCGCTCGCCGACGTGCGCGCGGCACCGAGCGCACAGGCCCCGCTCGTCTTCGAGGCTTACAAGCAAGTGCTCCTCGAGCTGGTCGAGGCGCCCTCCGAAGGCTGGGTGAAGGTCCGCCACCGCGACGGCCAGCAGGGGTTCATCCGCACCGCGCACGTCTGGGGCGTGTAGCCGGTGGAGATCGCGATCCTCGGCGCGGGAGCGTGGGGATCGGCGCTCGCGGTGTCCTTTTCGGCCGAGCATGCGGTCACCCTGTGGGCACGGCGGCGCGAGGACTGCGAAGCGCTTGCGGCCAAGCGGCGCAGCCGCTACCTTCCCGACATTTCCCTTCCCGCCGCGGTTGCCGTCGAACCCGACCTGGCGCGCGCGATCGAGGGACGCGACGTGGTGATCGTCGCCACCGCCACCTCGGGGCTGCGCGACACCGCGCTCGCCGTCGCCGCGATCACGTCCGCGCCCGCGCTCGTCTGGGCCTGCAAGGGGTTCGAGGCGCCGTCGGGATCGCTCCCGCACCAGGTGGTCGCCGAAGCTCTGCCCGGGGCGTTGCACGTGGCCGCGCTCTCGGGGCCGAGCTTCGCGCTGGAAGTGGCGCGCGGGCAGCCCACCGCGCTGGTGCTGGCATCGCGGGATTCGGCATTCGCGACGCGCACGGCGGCCGCGCTCAACAGCGCGCGGCTACGCATCTATTCGAACGCGGACCTCACCGGCGTTGAGCTGGGCGGCGCCTTGAAGAACGTGATCGCCATCGCCGCGGGCATCTCCGACGGGCTCTGCCTGGGGCGCAATGCGCGCGCCGCCCTCGTGACGCGCGGCCTCGCCGAGATCGCGCGCCTCGGCGTCGCGATGGGCGGGCAGCCCGAAACCTTCAACGGCCTCGCGGGCCTGGGCGACCTGGTGCTTACATGCACCGGGGACCTGTCGCGCAACCGCGAAGTCGGCGTGCGCCTCGCCAAGGGCAAGCGCCTGGACGTGGTGCTCGCCGAACTCGGGCACGTGGCCGAAGGCGTGCACTCGGCGCGCGCCGCGGCGGAGCATGCGCGCGCATGCAAGGTCGAGATGCCGATCACCGAAGCGGTGTGCGCCGTGCTCTTCGAGGGCCGGCCGGCTCAGGACGCCGTGCGCCAGCTCCTCATGCGCGATCCTCGGCGGGAATGAAGAAGAAGACTCCGGCCAGGAACGAGAAGAAGATCGCGTTGGCGGGAATGTGGAAATTGAAGTCGAACGCCGCGTGCACGATGAGCGCGAGCATGCCGAGTCCCGCGCCGACCTGCAGGTAGCCGAAGCTGCGCGACAGTCGCCCGGAGAGGAGCGTGCGCCAGCGCATCAGGTAGGCCGCGAAGAGCAGCGCCACGGCGGCGATGCCGGCCACGCCGAGCTCGAGGAAAGCCTCGGCGTAATCGTTGTGCGCATGGTCGATGTAACCGGGAAAGCTCTCCAGCTGGTAGCGGCCGAAGACGTCCGCGAAGGTGCCGAGCCCGCTTCCGAACGGCAGGAAATCGAGCGCGGCGCCGAGGGTGCCGGCCGCGATCCGCGCGCGCCCCGCGTAGCTCAGCGAAATGTCTTCGGCGCTGAAGCGCTCGAGCACCGGCGTGAGCCCGATGTAGGTGCCCAGCAGGAGCGCCGTGACCGCGATCACCCCGAGGATCACGCGCGCGTGGATCGAGCCCGCATTCCACACCAGCGCGATCGCCGCCGCCGCGAGCATCGCGAGCCCGCTGCCGATTCCCGCGCGCGAGCGCGTGAAGAGCAGGGCGAGCACCAGCGCCAGGACGAAGATCGAAAGCAGCAGGCGGCGCGCGAGCTTCACGTCGCGATTGCGCGGATGATCGCGCAGGATCTCGCCCTTCGGCCCCAGCGGCGGCAGGACCTCCGCGGCCCAGAGCGCCATCAGGACCGGCAACGCCATCGCCATCAAGGCGGCGAAGTGGTTGCGGTTCACATAAGTCCCGGTCGACCCGCCGCCGCCGTACGGGTTGCCCAGTTGCAGGAAGGAGCCCAGCGGCGCGCCCAGCTGCATGATGCCGAGCGTGGCTTCCGCAACCGCGACCATCACGAACAGGAGCACGAGGCGGCGCGCTTGATGACGGTCCAGGTGCTGCACCAGCACGAAGATCGCGAGGCACGGAATCATCGCGAGCCAGGCGTACTCGGTCGCCCTCGCGTTCATGCTCACCGCGTGGGTGCCCTCCGCGGGAAGCGCGCCGGCCGCGGTGAGCGCGCCCACGTAGGCCTCGTGACCCGGAAGCGCTTGCCACCAGGTCCACGGCAGCGGCACGAGCTGCGCGAGCGGCGCGGCGACGAGGATCGCCAGCGCCGCGCAAAGCGACGCGGGGACGCTTCGCAGCCAGGTGCGCGAAGGATGGACGGCGACAGCGACAAGGCCGACGAGCGCGGCAGCCTCGAGCGCCAGCAACGGCAACGGCCGATTCCCGCCGCGCACGAGCGGCGCGAACACGAGCAGGAATACGGAGATCGGAAAGAGCGTGAGGCCCGCTCCGTTCAACTCGGGCTGACCGGCTGGCTTTCGCGCAGGCTGCGCATCGCGGCCAGGCCCGCCGCCGCTCCCCCGAGGACGGGTAGCGTCGCCGCGAAGGCGGCGGCGCCCCCGGCCGAAGCCGCCGTGGCCGCGCCCGCGGGCGTCGCGAGGATCGATTGCGGCAGCGCGGCGAGCGTCGCGCAGGGCTTGCCGGTCACGACCTCGAAACGCTCGTTCTCCTTCAGCTTCACCTCGCAGCCGTCGTCGTAGATCACGATGGCGCCGGACTTGTTCGTGGTGATGACGCGCGTGCCCTCGGTAAGGCGCAGCGCCTCGCGTCCGGCGCCGAGCCCCGCCTCGCGGCTCACCAGGACGTTGCCCTGCACCTCCTTCAGCTGCGCGACCGCGGGCCGCGGCTCCTCGGCGAAAAGCTGCGGCGAGGCGAGCAATGCGAGCACGACGGCGGCCGGGATCTTCATGTCGATTCCTTTACGCGAAGCGAACTGCGCTTTCCATGGTATTTCGCCGCGGCGGCGAGGGTCAACCGCGCACTCATCGCAACGCGCGCACCGCGAGATCGTCGAACCACGCCGCGCCGGTCAGGTAGGCCGGGCTCTCCTCGATGCCGACCGGCTCGAGCTGCAGCAGCTGGCCGCGGCAGGACGGCTCGATATCGAGCCCGAAGCTGAATTGCCGCCACTCGCTCGATCCGGTGAAACGCTCCGAGCTCGCGAGCACGGCTCCCGGGACGCCCTCGGTCACGCAACGCACGGTCCAATGCACGCCGCGGCCCGCGCGCATGCCGTCGGAGCGCCCGACCCCGGCGAGCTCGTAGCGGCCGGGCGCGAGCGCGAGATATTGCGCGATCGGGATCCCCACCTGGCGCTTGCCGTTGAAGCTCACCCTGAGCGAGCGCTTTCCCGCGCCGCCCGTGCTGCGCGCCATCTCGACGGCGTGCCCCACCTCGCGCTCCGGCTGGCGCGCCGGCATCCAGTCGAAGCCCACGCCGCTCGGCGTGAACTCGAAGCTGCCGTTGAAGATGAAGCCGATCTCGTTCAGGCGCTCGCGCGGCAACGTGTTGAGCCAAACCTGGTAGGCCTCGTCCCAGCGCTCCGCGACGCGCAGCTGCTCCACCAGGCACGCGGTTTCCGCGGGCTTCGCCGTTCCCGCCGTGACGCGCCTCATGAAAAGGGGCACGAGGACCGCCGGATCCACGCCGCGCCGGCACGACGCTTCGATAAAGGGCCCGAGCCATTCGGGATTGCGCAGGGTGATCGCCTCGAGCGCAGGCGCGCGATCCTTCGCGGCGAGCATGTCGGCGATGACCGGAAAGGCGCGCTCACGGGTGTCGGGATAGTGCTCGACCAGCCGCCCGAGGAGCGCCAGCGCATCGGAGGTCTTGCCTTGGGCGAGGAAGAACACCGACGCGGCGCGCAGGACTTCCCGGTCGAGGGGTGCCAGCCGATGGGCCGCCGCAAAGGCGCCGGCGGCCTCGTCGAAGCTCGAGCGGCGCTGCGCGTCGCGGGCGATGATGAGGAGCGCCATGACCTGCGCGGGACTTTCGCGCAGCTGGGCGCGCACCACGTCGAGATCGGCGGGCGCAGCGCCGATCTCCACCGCGGCAAGGGACGGCAGCCGCGGCCGGCCCGTGTCCTCGTAGAGGACGACGTTGACGTGGATGATGCGCCAGAGGATCACAAGCGCGACTGCGCCGAGGACAAAGTGCCGTGGCCATGCGCCCGTCATGGTTGGGGCACGTTCGGGAAGAGCGTGAGGCGCGCGATCCGCGCCTGGCCGTCGCGCAGCACGATCTCCATCTCGACGTCGATGTCGCGCTCGAGGCTTGCCGAAGCATCGACATACTCCGCCTGCAGCGTCGCCTGGCCCTGCGCGTGCGCCGACGCCGGCGCATTCTGCCAATCGAGCTGCTTCACGTGGAGGCGCCGCTCGCGCGTCGCGCGGAAGAAATCGCCGTAAGCCTGGCGCATGCGCTGCGCCTGGACGTTGCCGGCCTCCCTCGGATCGAGAAGGGCAATGAGCTTGTCGGTCTCGCCGGCCTCGTAATAGCCGATGAGGCGCGCCACCACGATCTCGATCTCGGCGCTGCTGGGCCGCGCCTCGCGCGCCGCGGGCTCGGCGGGCGGCGCTTGTGCGAGCCTCGTCGCCGGCGCGGGTGCAGCATCCACGACCGGGCCTTCGCGCGTCGCGCTCTCGGCTTCGGCGACGGCCATCGGTGCGGGAAGCCGCGTGCCGCTCGCGCGGCGTTCGGGCTTGCTTTCGACTTCGGGCACCGCGATCGGGTCGCGCCAGAGGGGTGCGAGGAGGGTCGCGCGGCTCGCCTGCGCGAAGGACTCCGCCTCATGCGCAGTGTCGCGTGCCGGGCTCACGTTGGCCCCGAGGAAGCGCGGGCGCTCCGCGTTCGCACCGATGTCGCGGCCAATCGCGGCGCGATGGAAGGCAACCGGATCGCCCGAAAACCCGCTCACCCACGCATCGAGGAGGACGAGGGTCGCCACCACGGCGCCCAGCGCCAGCATCGCCCTGGCCACGCGCACCGTCACGCCCGGCGTCCTGCGCGTGCGGCCGCGGACTCGCGGGGCGCGCCGCGGGCGAGGCGAAGGCGTCGCGAAGACGTTGAGCGCCTTGTCGTAGGCGGCACGCGCGCCCTCGTCGGCGAGCACCGCGTACGCGCGATTGGCGCGCTGCGCCCAGTCCGCCGGCCACGCCTCGCGCGCCACCTCGGCGCGATCGGGATGGATCAGCGCCATCAGCAGGTGATAGCTCTCCTTGACCGCCTCGCGCTTCGCGTCCGCGGACAGGCACAGCATCTGGTAATGGCTCGCGCCTTCGCGGAAGCACACCTCGCGAATGAAGGCCACCGCCGCCGTGCGCAGCTCCTCACGCTCGTGGGTAGGCAGATCGTGCGCGAGCCCGGGCGCGAACTTGCCCTGCGCGAACCGCAACACGTGGTGGCCGCCCTCGAAGCTCGCGCGCCCGGCGCCGAATTGACTGCGGTTGCCCTCGGGCTCCTTCAGGAAGGCCCTCAGCTGCGTGACAACCGATGCGGCACCCGCTGCGTGCGCCGGCGGCATCGCCTCAGGCCTCGACGGTCTTCTTCGCGGCGATGGAGGGCTTGGGCGCGTACTGGTAGTAGTACGAGTTGTAGCCGTAGAGGTCGTGGTACGAATCGATCTTCGTGAGGATCACGCCGAGCGGATGCACGCCGGCCTGCTGCAGGCGCCTGAGCGCCGCCTTGGCGTGGCCCTTGCGCGTGCGTCCCGACTCGATCACGAATACCGCGTTGTCGACCTGGTTGCTGAGCACGATGGAATCGGCGATGCCGAGCACCGGCGGGCCGTCGACGATCACGTGCGCGAAGTGCTCCTCGGCCTGCGACAGGAGCGAGAGCATCTTCATCCCCGAGAGGAGCTCGACGGGGTTGGGCGGCAAGGGCCCGGTCGTCATCACGAAAAGGTTGGGAATGTCGGTGCGGTGGACCATCTGCAGCACGGTCGCGGTGCTCGACAGGTAGTTGGAGAGCCCGCGCGTGTTCTCCAGCTTGAGCATCTTGTGCAGCACGGGGTTGCGCAGGTCCGCGTCGATGAGCAGCACGGGTTTGCCCATCTGCGCGAAGTTGATCGCCAGCGCGAGCGCGGTGGTGCTCTTGCCCTCGTTCTTGGAGCTGCTGGTCACCACCAGGCGGCGCGGCGCCCCGCTCGCGGTCGAGAACTGCAGCGCGGTGCGCACCGAGCGGTACGCCTCGGAAAATGCCGACGTCGGATCGAGGTGCGGACCGAGCGCGATGCCTTCGCGGTTGGCCTCGGTCGCCTTCAGCTTGGGAACCACGCCCAAGACCGCGGCGCCGGTCTCGCGCTCGACGTCGTCGGCGAAGCGGATCGAGTCGTCGAGGTGCTCGAGGACCCACGCCACGAGGAGCCCGATGATGAGGCCGATGACGAGCCCCATGGTCACGTTCCTGCCGAGGTCGGGCTTGAACGCATAGGCCGGCACCTGCGCCTTGTCGACGACCGAGATGTTGTTGATGCCGACCCCGCCCGCCACCCCGATCTCCTTCAGGCGCTGCAGCAGCCCGTCGTAGAGCGTGCGGTTGGTGTCGACCTCGCGCTTGAGGATGCTGTAGCGGATGCTGCGGCTTTGCAGGTCGAGGAGCTGCTGCTTCGCCTCGCCCAGGCGCTGGATCAGCATCAGCTCCTGCGCGCGCGCCGCGCGGAAGTTGGCCGCGGCGGCCTTGCGCACCTCGTTCACCTCGGCCTTCACCTGCTTGTCGACCTCGGCGATCTGCCCCTGCAGCTGCTGCATCTTCGGGAACGCGGGCTTGTAGATCGCGAGGTTCTCCTGGTACTCGGTCTCGAGGCGCGCCTTGTTCTGCCGCAACGCCTGCAGCGGGCGGTTCTCCTGGATCACCGGCAGCGAATCGGGGTTGTCCTGCGCCTGCTTCAGCACCACTTCGGCGCGGATGCGTTCCTGCTCGGCCTTGGCCACCGCGGTGTTGAACTCCTGCAGGTTCTGGTTAAAGACGTTCTGCTTCTCGTCGGGGCTCATCACCTCGAGGTCGCGCGAGTACTTGACGAGGTCGCGCTCGGAGTCCTCGAGCCGCGCCTTGGTCTGCGCGAGCTTCTCCTCGAGGAAGGTCTTGGCGTACGCCGAGGCCTCGAAGCGCCGCTCGAGGTTGATGTTGATGAACGACTGCGCGAGCGTATTCACCGCCTTCGCGGCGAAGAAGGGATCGGTGCTCTCGAAATGCAGGCGCACCAGGCGCGAGCGGCGGATCGGCTCCACCGTGAGCGAGGACTGGAACGCGGCCACGAGCGCGTTGTCGTCGCGCGTCGCCGGATCGAGGTCCACGGGCTGGGGCCCCTTGCGCAGGCGGTTGAAGAGGTCTTCGAACACGGAGCCCGCGTGCTGCGCCTCGGGCGCCGCGGCGCCCTTCGCCGGCTGCAGCGACACGCTTTCCGGCGGCGGGTTCTTCCTCAAGCCGATCTCCTCGACGGCGCGCTCGGCGAGCGTGCGGCTCTTCAGGAGCTCGTAGTTCGTGTAGTAGAAGTCCGCATTCTCGTCCGGCGCCTCCATGGGCTGGACTTCCTTGTAGTCGAACACGCGCGGCAGGAATTTCTCGATCTGGATCGTGGTGGACGCGCGGTACACCGGCGGCGCGAGATAGGTGCGCACCACCGAGAAGAGCGCGAACACCGAGAAGATGATGAGGATCGTCCACTTGCGCTTGAGGAAGATGCGCAGCAGGTCGCGCAGGTTGAAGGTCGCCTCGAGCCGGTCGCCGGCTGCCAGGCTGCCCGCGATCTCCGGGAATCCGGGGCGCTGCAACACCAACGCCATGTTGCCCTGGGAGGATCGATCCGATGAGGTCACGGGCGGCGGCCTTCAGCGCGGCACGAATGGCGAGAACGGGTTGATGGCGTCGAGCACGTCGCGGAAGATCGAGTCCTTCAGGGCAGCGCGCGCCGGGGAACGGTTCACCACGATCACGTCGTCGTTCACCACTGCGGGGTCTTCGGCCTCGCCGCGGCGGATGCGCTCGACGTCGAAAACCTGCGAGGCGCGCTTGCCGTTGGCTCCCGCGCGGAACAGCATCACCTGGCTCATGTCCGAAAGGCCACCTTGCCCGCCGGCCATGGCGAGCGTGCGCAGCAGCGTGGTCTCGCCGCGCAGCGGGTAGATGCCGGGCTTGTTCACCGCGCCCTCGATGGTCACGCGCTGGTTGGTGTATTCCTTGATGAAGAGGCTCACCTGCGGGTTCTGAAGGTAAGCGTCGGCGAGGCGCAACGCGATCGCCGTCTCGGCTTCCTGCGCGGTGAGGCCGCCGACCTCGATGTTGCCGATGAGCGGCAGCGACACGAATCCCATGGAATTCACCCGAACCGTGCGGCCCAGCTGGTCCACGCCGAAGACCTGCACCTCGAGGAGGTCTTCCGTGCCGATTCGATAGTCGCGCGCCGACGTCGGGCGCGGCGCGCCGATCATGCGCGGCTCGGCAATGGCCGGCGGCGCGTCGCGCACGATGGCGTCGCTCATCTTGAGCGACAGGTTGATGGCGTCGAAGCGCGGGGCGTCTTCGGCGCGCGGCGTGCCCGCACAAGCGAGCAGGGCGCAGAAAATGAAGGCGATGGAGGGCATGGTCTCCCGGTAAACATCGCGCGTGGCGCTTTTCATTCGAGCTCCCTCTGATCGGCGGCGCGAGGCCGCCTTTCGTGTGAAAAATCGCACTTTCCCGGCCATTTGCGGGCAACCGCCGGAAATTTTCAAAGTCCGGCTAAAAATCTTTACGAATTATGCACCTATGATGATCGCTCCAATATGGGAATTATCACAGAAAGCAGCCCGGCGTTTGCGGCAGTATTACGGTTAAAACCTCGTCGCAGGGGCCATTTAGCGACCTTCCGCCCGCCCCGAAACTGGACGCAGCTTATTGAATTTATGAAGATTTCATGTCTCCCTGCAACGCCCTTGGGCACCCGGCCCGACGCCGGCACGGGGGGGCCGACGCTTACGCTTGTCGTGGTGCCGGCCCTGCGGCCCTGGATCAGGCGATTGCCATGACCGCCCTTCCCAAGGGACGGCTGGTGGCGCGCGAAGGCGTGATGTTTCGCGAAATGGCGGGCGAGTCGGTTCTCCTAAGCCTCGACAGCGAGACCTATTTCGGGCTCGACGAGATCGGCACGCGCATGTGGAACGTGCTCGTGGGCGCGCCCTCGATCGAGGCGGCCTACGACGTTCTCGCCGACGAGTTCGAGGTCGACGCCGCCGCCCTGCGCGGCGATCTCTCGACGTTCATCGCGACCCTCGCGGACGCGGGCCTGGTGGCGCTCGATGATCCCTAGGCTCGTGCGCTTCGCGCGCCTGGCGGCCTGGGAGCGGCGCGTGCTGGTCGAGGCCCTGGTCCTCCTGCCGCTCACCGCGCTTCGCATTCGCCGGCTCGGCATGATGCGCGCCCTCGAGCCCGGCCCTGCGCCGGCGCCCGCCGCGCCGCGAAATGGCGACGAGACGCAGCGCGCGCGGCGCATTGCGCGCCTGGTCGATTGGGTCGCGCGGCACGGGCCGTATCGCGCGTCATGCCTGCCGATGTCCCTCACGCTGCAGCGCCTGCTGCGTGCGCGCGGCATCGAGGCCCGCCTGCGCCTGGGGGTAAGGATGAGCGGCGAGCGTCTCGAGGCCCATGCCTGGATCGAGCGCGACGGCGAAGCCCTCATGGAAGCCGCCCACATCGGCGAGCGCTTCGCGGCGTTCGCCGAGCCCGTCGTGCCGCGGATGGGGGAGTTGCGCTGAGCGGAATCGTCGGCATCGTGAACCTCGACGGGGCTCCCGTCGCCCGTGAGCGCTTGCGGATGCTCACCGCCGGGCTCGCGTTTCGCGGCCCCGATGCCCAGGAGCATTGGTGCGAGGGCGCGGCTGGGCTGGGGCACGCCATGCTTCTCACCACCGACGAGGCGCGCGGCGAGCGTCAGCCGGCGAGCCTCGACGGGCGCGTCTGGATCACGGCCGACGCGAGGATCGACGCGCGCGACGAGCTCGCCGCGGAGCTCGCCGCCCGGGGACGTGCCGCGCCGGGCGAAGCCAGCGACGCGCAGCTCATCCTGCATGCCTACCATGCGTGGGGCGAGGATTGCGTCGCGCACCTCATCGGCGACTTCGCCTTCGCGATATGGGACGCGCCGCGCGCGCGGCTTTTCTGCGCGCGCGACCATTTCGGCGTGAAGCCCTTTTTCCACGCGCGCGTCGGCGAATGCGTGGTCTTCGGCAACACGTTGAGCTCCCTGCGCAACCATCCCGCGGTGTCGAGCGCGCTCGATGAGCTCTCGATGGCGGACTTCCTGCTTTTCGAAGGGTTCCAGGATCCCGCGGCGACCGCGTTTCGCGCCATCCGGCGGCTACCGCCCGCCCATTGCCTGGTCGCGGACCGCGACGGGGTGCGCGTTCGCGCCTATTGGACGTTGCCGCTCGATGCGCAAGTCCGGTACCGCGCCCCGGGCGATTACGTCGAACATTTCACCGAGTTGCTGCGGGTCGCCGTGAAGGATCGATTGCGCGCAACGCGCATTGGCGTCGAGCTGAGCGGCGGCCTCGACTCGACCAGCGTCGCGGCGACGGCGAAGTCCGTTCTCATCGACGCCGGCCGCGCCTTCGAGCTGAATGCGTTCACCGTCACCTTCGAGCGGCTCATCACCGACGAAGAGCATCCGTTCACGCGGATGGCGGCGCAGGCGCTGGGCATCCCGCTACATGGTTTCGCCGCCGACCGCGACGGGCTCTACGAGGGCAGCGATCGCCCGGAGAATTGGCTGCCCGAGCCAGCGCACGCTCCCGCGAGCGCCGCGACTCTCGATTCGTTCCGGCGCGCGGCGAGCCTGTGCCGCGTGATGCTCACCGGTTGGGATGGCGATACGCTCTTCAACGAGTCGCCCAAGCCCTATTTTCGAACCCTCCTCGCGAAGGGGCGCTGGATGCGCCTCGCGGCGGGCGTGGTGACGTACGGGTTGTCGCAGAGACGCCTCGTCCCCCTTACCGTGCGCGAATGGCTGGCACCGCGCGCGCCGAACGACGCCGACTTGCGTGCGCCGTATCCAGCGTGGATCCAGCCGGAGGTCGAGTCGCGGCTCGGCCTGCGCGCGCGCTGGGAAGCCGCGGGCCGCGAGTCCGGGCCCGGCCACCCCGTTCGCCCGTATGCGTTCCGTTGCCTCGACCTGATGCTGCGCCAGTCGAATTTCTTCGAGTACAGCGATGCAGGCGTCACCGGCGTGCCTCTCGAGCATCGCCATCCCTTGATGGACCTGCGGCTGCAGCGTTATTGCCTGTCGCTTCCGCCCTTGCCATGGTGCGTGAAGAAGGAGATCGTGCGCCGGGCGATGCGCGGGGTCCTTCCGGAGGCCGTGCGCCGCCGCCCGAAATCGCCGCGCATCGGCTGGCCCGAGATGGAATTGCTGCGACGCCCCGAGTCGCGATGGGTCGACCGCTTCGTCCCCGCGCGCGAGCTCGAGCGCTTCGTCGATCGCTCGCGCATCCCAACGGTGTGCGGCGAAGGCGATCGCGAGGCGCGCTGGCGCGACCTGCGGCCCTTGAGCCTCGACGTGTGGCTGCGCGGCCTGCAACCGTCGGGCTCCTGAGCAAAACGAATAGACTAGGGCGAAGACACCGAAACGACGCAGGGGAACACGTCATGAAATCGCGAGACACGAGCACCAAGCCGCCCCGCAAGCCCTACCTTGCCCCCGTGGTGCGCGTCTACGGAAACATCCGCGCCATCACCCGCGCGCTGGGCAACGCCGGTGCCTCAGACGGCGGCACCACCACCCAGATGAAAAAGACGCGTTGAGGCCGCGGGCCTGAGATGGCCGCAAGCTACCGGGTCTGCGGTCTCGGGCTGCAGTTCAACGTGCCCGTGGCCGGCCTGGAGCGCCTCCCGGCCCACCCGCGCGTCGACGTTCGCGTCACGCTCGGGGCCCTGCCGGCCGCCATCGAGGCGGCCGCACGCAACGCGCGCGACTACTACGTCGAATCGCTCCTCGACGAACGCGGTGAGCCCTGCATGAGCGTCGCCCGTCTGCAGGATGGCGCCTATTTCCGCCTCGCGTACAGCGAGGGCGTGACGATCGTGGTGGACGCGCGCGGCAGCGAAGTCTGGGCCGCCTGGAAAGAGGCGCTCAGCATCGAGGATGCCGTCTCGTTCGTGACCGGTTCGGCGCTCGGCTTCGTGCTTCGCCTGCGCGGCATCACCTGCATCCACGGCAGCGCGATTCGCGTGGGCGACTCGGCGGTGGCCGTGGCCGGGCCCTCGGGCAGCGGCAAATCCTCCACCGCCGCGGGATTCGCGCGGCTCGGGCACGCCATCCTGAGCGACGACATTCTCGCGCTGACCGAAATGCGCGCGGGCTTCGTGGTCGAGCCGGCGTTCCCGCGCGTGCATCTGTGGCCGCAGTCGGCGCGGTCGATGTTCGGCTCGTGGGATGCGCTGCCGCGCATCGCCCCCAACTGGGACAAGCGCCACCTCGATCTCGAGGCGCACGGCTTCGCCTTCGAGCGTGCGCCGCTGCCGCTCGCCGCCATTTACTTCCTCGACGAGCGCAGCGCCGCCGACGGCATTCCGGTGATCGAGCCCGTGAGTCCGGGCGATGCCCTGATCGCGCTGGTCTGCGATTCGCACGCCACGGAGTTCGTCGAGGCGACCCAGCGCGCCGCGGAGTTCGACGTGCTCGCACGCGTTCTCGCCAGGGTTCCCGCGCGCCGCGTGATGCCGTGCGCGGACCTCGCGCGCATTCCCGAGCTTTGCGAGGCGATCGTTCGCGACTTCGGGCGCATCACCGGCGCGCAAGCCGCGGCTGCCTGAGCCTTCGCGATGTACAGCATCAACGGTTACGGAGACATGATCACCGACGCCGTGCGCATGGGCGCCTATGCGCGCGCCCTGCGTCAGGTGGTGAAACCCGGCACAGTCGTGCTCGACATCGGTACCGGCACGGGCGTCTTCGCCTTGCTCGCCTGCCGCATGGGCGCGCGCCGCGTCTACGCGATCGAGTCGAGCGACGCCATCGACCTCGCGCGTGAAATCGCACGCGACAACGGGTGCGCGGGCTCGATCGAGTTCATCCAGGGTTTGTCCACGCAGGTCGAGCTTCCCGAGCGCGCCGACGTGGTCGTGTCGGACCTGCGCGGCGCGCTGCCATTCTACGGAAGGCACCTGCCCGCGATCGCGGATGCCCGCCGCCGGCTGATGGCCCCGGGCGGGACGCTCGTCGCGCGACGCGACGTCATGTCGGTCGCATGCGTGGAGGCGGCGGACCTCCTCCGCGACACCACGCGGCCCTGGTCGCACCAGCCGTTGGGATTCGACATGCGTGCCGCCCTCAAGCTCGTCACCAACCAATGGCGCCGCGTCTCGGTGAAGCGCGAGCAGATGCTGAGCGAAGCCGCGGGCCTGGGCAGCATCGATTACGCGACGGTCGAGACGCCGAACTTCGCCGCCACCATCGTCGCCACGGCATCGCGCCGCGGAACCGGCCACGGCATGTGCGCGTGGTTCGACGCGGACGTCGCCAACGGCGTCGGCTTCTCGAACGCGCCCGGCGAGCCGGAGCTCATCTACGGCCAGGCCTTCTTCCCCTGGCCCGAGCCGGTGGACCTGGAGTGCGGCGACGAGATCACCTTCGGCCTGCGCGCCGACCTGGAGGGCGACGACTACTCGATGTCGTGGAGCACCGCCATCGTGGACGGCGGCGGGCGCTCGCGCCGCAAGGCGCAGTTCCGCCAATCGAGCTTCTTCGCCGCGCCGCTGTCGCCCGAGCGCATCGCCCGGCTTTGCGCCACGCACGTCCCGCAGCTGAACGACGACGGGCGCGTCGACATCCTCGCGCTCGAGCTGATGCGCGAGGGCATGTCGCTCGACGAGATCGCGCGCCGGCTCGCGCGCCAGTTTCCCGAGCGCTTCACGCGCTGGGAAGACGCCCTCACGCGCGCGGGCGAGCTCTCCGCGCGCTACGGCCGCTGACCATGGCGAGCGCGCTCGGTCTCCTCGCCACGAAGGTGCGCGGCGCGGCGCATGAGGCACGCTACCTTCCGCGGGCGGCGCGGCTGGTGTGGGCCGCTTCGCGAAGGTGGACGCTCGCCTGGGTGTGCCTGCTGCTCGCGCAGGGACTGCTGCCCGCCGCGATCGTCTACCTCACGCGTGAGCTGGTCGACGCAATCGTCGCCGCGGCCATGGTTCCCGGCGACGCGAATCGCACCGGCGCGGTGCTTCTCATCGCGGCGGTCATGGCCGCGGCGATCCTCGCCGGCGAGCTCCTGCACGGCGCTTCCGCTTGGGTGCGCAACGTGCAGGCGAAGCGCGTGGAGGCCCACATCAACGGCCTGGTGCACGAGAAGTCGACGACGGTCGACCTCGCCTTCTACGAAACGCCCGACTATCACGACCATTTGCACCGCGCCCGCGCCGAGGCGAGCTACCGCCCGGTCGCCCTCCTCGAGAATGGCGGATCCCTCATCCAGAGCACGATCACGCTCGCCGCCATGGCGGGGGTGCTGGCATCCTACGGTGGGTGGCTGCCGCTCGCGCTCCTCGCGAGCACGCTGCCCGCCTTCGTCGTGGTGCTGCGCTTCGCGGTGCGCCAGCACCGGTGGCGCCTGGCTGCGACCGCCGACGAGCGGCGCGCCGCCTATTACGACTGGCTCATGACCACCGGGGAGAGCGCGGCGGAGCTGCGCATCTTCGGGCTCGGGGCGCGCTTCCGGTCGGCATACCGGGAGCTGCGCTCGCGCCTGCTGCGCGGAGAGCTCGCCATCGCGCGCGACCACGGCGTGGCCGACCTCTGCGCGAGCGCGCTCGCGTTGCTGGTCGCGGGAGCCGCGCTCGGATGGGTGGCGCTGCGCGTGATGGCGGGCGCGGCGACGCTCGGCGACCTCGCGCTCTTCTACCAGGCGTTCAGCCAGGGGCAGCGCCTCATGCGCTCGCTCCTGGGGAGCGTCGGGTACGCCTACTACAACGTGCTTTTCCTCGGCAACCTTTTCGCGTTCCTCGATCTCGAGGCGCGCGTGGCCGATCCTGCCCATCCGCGCGCGCCTGCGCAGGTCGCCCACGCCGCGGGAATGAAGATCCGCTTTCGCGGCGTTTCCTTTCGCTATCCCGGAAGCGAGCGCACCGCGTTGCACAGCCTCGATCTCGAGATCCCCGCGGGAGAGGTCGCCGCGATCGTCGGCGCCAATGGCGCGGGCAAGAGCACCCTGGTCAAGCTTGCCTGCCGCTTCTACGATCCGCACGAAGGCGCGATCGAGCTCGACGGGATCGACGTGCGCGAATTCGCGCGCCCCGACCTGAACGGCCTGGTCACCGTCCTCTTCCAGGAGCCGGTGCACTACAACGCCTCGGTCGCGGAGAACATCGCGCTCGACTCGGACCCGGCCCCCGCAGCGCGCGCGCGGATCGAAGAGGCGGCGCGTGCCGCGGGGGCGGAAGCGCTCATCGCGCGCCTTCCCCGAGGCTACGAGACGCTTCTCGGCAAGTGGTTCGCGGGCGGGGTGGAGCTCAGCACCGGGGAATGGCAGCGCCTCGCCCTGGCGCGCGCCTTCATGCGCTCCTCGCGCGTGATCCTCCTCGACGAGCCCACCAGCGCGATGGATTCCTGGGCGGAGTTCGACTGGATGCGCCGCTTCCGCGCGCTCGCCACCGGGCGCACCGCCGTCATCGTCACCCATCGCTTCACCACCGCGATGCAGGCCGACGTGATCTACGTGATGGACGAGGGCCGCGTGTCGGAATTCGGCAGCCACGACCAGCTGCTGCGGCGCGGCGGCGCCTACGCGCAATCGTGGCGCGCGCAGATGAGGGCCGAGCATGGCGCGCCGATCGCCTGAGCGCGGCCTCGACGGCGCCGAGGCCGAGATCCTGCTCTGCTGCGCGCGGGCGAGCCTCGATCCGCGATCGCGCGCGCGGCTCGCGAGCCTGGTCGGCGCGCGGCCCGACTGGGGCCTGCTCATCGCGCTGGCCGACGAGCATGCGTTGCTGCCCCTCGTCTACCGCCACTTCGACGAGATCGCGCCTGAGCTCGTGCCCCGCGACGTCATGGTCGAGCTCTGGGGACGCTACGAGCTCACGGCGCGCGGCAACCGCGCCATGGCGCGCGCGCTGGTGGCGATCCTCGGCGCGCTCGACGCGGCCGGCGTCGAGGCGCTTCCCTACAAGGGTCCGGTGCTCGCGGTCTTTCTCTATGGAGACGTGGCGCTGCGCTCGTTCTGCGATCTCGACATCCTGGTTCGCGCGCGCGACGTGCCGCGGGCGAAGCAAGCATTGCGAGGCCTCGGATACCTGCCCGAGTATCCGCTCGAACCGCCGGTGGAAGCGGCGTTCCTGCGCGCCGCGTCGCAATACCATTTGATACTGGCCGGACCGGACGAGGTCATGGTGGAGCTGCACTGGAAGACCGATGCCGATTTCCCGATCGAGCGCGGCGACGACGACGCCTGGTGGGCGCGCCTCGCGCGCGCCGGCTTCGAGGATCGCACCGTGCGCGCGTTCGCCGCGCACGAACTGGTGCTGGTCCTGTGCCTGCACGGCTCCAAGCACGGATGGATGAGGCTCGCGTGGCTGGCCGACGTGGCGGAGGCGATGCGCCGACATCCCCACCTCGACTGGGATTGGATGCTCGCGCGCGCGCAAGGCCTCGGCTGCATGCGGCGCTTCGCGCTGGGGCTGCATCTCGCGCACGAGCTTCTCGGCGCGCCCCTTCCGGCGGCGCTCGCGCGGCGTGCGGCCGCCGAGCCCGGCGTCGCCCGGCTCGCGGCGCGCATTCGGGGAATGCTTTTCGCGCGCGATGCGCCGCCGCCCGGCGCATTGCAGGCGCTTCGCTTCAACCTGAGCCTCTACGAGCGCGCGTCCCATCGCATCGCGCACGTGGTCAACACGGTCTGGGAGCCGAGCCTCGTCGAGTGGATGCGCTGGCCGCTGCCGCGCGCGTTTTTCTTCCTCTATCCGCTGCTGCGCCTTGCGCGTTTGAGCGTGAAATACGGTTTCGGGACGCGCGTTCAGGAGCGCGCCGCGCCGGCGAAATCGGCCTGACGCCACGCCTCGTACACCACGACCGCCACCGCGTTCGACAGGTTGAGGCTGCGGTTGCCCGGGCGCATCGGCAGGCGCAGGCGTCGATCCGGCGCGAAGCCTTCGAGGAGATCGGCGTGAAGGCCCGCGGTCTCCGCGCCGAAGACGAAGGCGTCGCCCGCCTGATAGCGCACCTCGTCGTAGCGGGCGATGCCGCGCGTGGACACCGCGAAGACGCGCTTGCCCGCCAGCGCGTTCAGGCAGGCTTGCCAATCCGCGTGCACCGTCATCTGCGCGTACTCGTGGTAGTCGAGCCCCGCGCGCTTCATGCGCTTGTCGTCGATCGAGAAGCCGAGCGGCTCGACCAGGTGCAGGCGCGCGCCGGCGTTGGCGCACAGGCGGATCACGTTGCCGGTGTTCGGCGGGATCTCGGGATGCACCAGGACGACGTCGAACACGCTATCTCCCGCGCGGATCGGGCGTGCGCGCGATCGCCCACGTGCTCACGCGCGCGGCGCCCGCGGCCTTCAGCGCGCGCGCCAGTGTTTCGGCGGTGGCGCCCGTCGTCAGCACGTCGTCGACGATCGCGACGTGCTCGCCTTCCAGCCGCACGTCGCAGCGAAACGCAGCGCGCAGGTTGGCGAGCCGCGCCCGGCGTCCGAGCCCGGGCTGCGGGGCCGTGTCGCGCGCTTTGGAAAACGCGTCGGGTGAATGCCGGATGCCTAGGTGCGCGCCCACGATCTTCGCCGTCACCACGGCCTGGTTGAAGCCGCGCTCGCGAAGACGCCGCGGCGTGAGCGGCGGCGCCACGAGGAGCGCCGGGCGCTCGGCCGCGGCGGCGCGCCGCGCGAGCTCGAGCGCGAGCCAGCGGCCCACCGCGAGATCGCCTGCGTACTTGAAGCGCTGGATGAGCCGGTCGAGTGGAAAGCGGTATTCGAATGCGGCGAGCGCCGTGTCGAAGGCCGGTGCGCGCCGCAGGCACTCGCCGCAGATGCCGGTTCCGGCGAGCGGGATCGCGCAGATTTCACACGCATGCGCGAGGTGCGGCATCGACCGGGCGCACGCATCGCACACCAGCCGGCCCGAGGCGAGCGTCGCACACAATATGCAGTCCTGCGCCATCAACGAACCGAAGGCCGCTGAAATTTTGGGCAGCCGCAAGGTCGGAGCGCCGAAGAAAGTTGACATCATATGAAAAAACAATAATTATCAGGGCGTTAAGAAGGCCGCCCCCCATGGATACCGACGTCAAGTTTCACGCCCCCGCGAAGCCCGCCGCGCCCGCTTTCGAGAGCCTCCACGCGCGCGCCCTCGATCTCTACGCGCTTCCCCTCAACGACTTGCTGTTCAAAGCGCATACCGTCCACCGCGAGCATTTCGATCCCAATCGCGTGCAGCGCTCGACGCTCCTGTCGATCAAGACCGGCGGATGCCCCGAGGACTGCGGCTACTGCCCGCAGGCGGCACGCTATCACACGGGTGTCGAGAGCCAGGAGCTCCTGCCCCTCGAAGCCGTGGTCGGCGCCGCTCGCCTCGCCAAGGAGCACGGCGCGAGCCGTTTCTGCATGGGCGCGGCGTGGCGCGGGCCCAAGGCGCGCGATCTCGCCCCGGTGCTCGACATGGTGCGCGAGGTGAAGGCGCTCGGCCTCGAGACCTGCTGCACGCTCGGCATGCTGAAGGACGGGCAGGCCGAGCAACTGCGTGACGCCGGCCTCGACTACTACAACCACAACCTCGATACGTCGCCCGAGTTCTATGGCGAGATTGTCACCACGCGCGACTACCAGGACCGGCTGGACACGCTCGAACGCGTGCGCGCCGCCGGCGTCAAGGTCTGCTGCGGCGGCATCGTGGGCCTGGGCGAGTCGCGTGAAGCGCGTGCCGGCCTCCTCGCGCAGCTGGCGAGCCTCGAGCCGCAACCGGAGTCGGTGCCGATCAACGATCTCGTGCAGGTCGAGGGCACGCCGCTCGACGGCGTGGACAAGCTGCCGTGGATGGAATTCGTGCGCACCATCGCGGTGGCGCGCCTCCTCATGCCGGCGAGCATGGTGCGCCTGTCCGCGGGCCGCTCGTCGATGAGCGACGCCGTGCAGGCGCTGTGCTTCTTCGCGGGCGCCAACTCCATCTTCTACGGCGAGAAGCTTCTCACCACCGGCAATCCCGACGTGGCGCGCGACGACTCGCTTTTCGCCGCGCTCGGCATCGCGGCGAGCTGAATTCCGTGAGCCGCCTCGCGGGACGGCTGGCCGAGGGCCTCGCCGATCTGCAAAGCCGCGACCTGAAGCGCGCGCGCCGCGTGATCGACTCGCCACAAGGCGCATGGGTGAGCGAGGGCGGACGCGCGCTCGCCAACTTTTCGAGCAACGACTACCTCGGCCTCGCCAACCATGCGCGCCTGCGCGCGGCGGCGCATCGCGCGATCGACGAGCACGGGGTCGGCGCCGGCGCTTCGCCGCTCGTCTCGGGAAACCTCGCCGCGCACGACGCCGCCGAGCGGCGCTTCGCGCAGTTCAGCGGGCTTCCCCGCGCTCTTCTCTTCGGCAGCGGTTACGCCGCCAACCTCGGCATCCTGGCGGCGCTCGCCGGGCGCGACGCGCACATCTTCTCCGACGAGCTCAATCACGCGTGCCTCATCGACGGCGCGCGCCTTTCACGCGCGCAGGTGACGCGCTTCCCCCATGGCGACCTCGACGCGCTTGCGGCGCTCATGCGCGAATCGCGCGCGCAAGTCCGTGTGGTCGCAAGCGACGCCGTGTTCAGCATGGACGGCGACATCGCACCGGTGCCGGGCCTGCTTGCGCTTTGCGAGGCGCACGACGCGTGGCTGGTACTCGACGATGCGCACGGCATGGGCGTGCTGGGAGCCACGGGACGCGGCACGCTCGAGCACTTCGGCCTGGGATCGCCGCGCATCATCTACATGGCGACCCTCGGCAAGGCCCTGGGAGGCTACGGCGCCTTCGTCGCGGGGGCGCCGGAGCTGATCGAGTGGCTGGTGCAACGGGCGCGTACCTACATCTACTCGACGGCGCTGCCGCCGATGTGCGCCATGGTGGCGATCGCGGCTCTCGACCTCCTCGACGCGGATCGCGAGCTCCTCGCGTCGTTGCGCTCGCGCATCGCCGAATTCACCGCGGCGTGCGCCGAAGGCGGCATCGCGACCTTGCCTTCGGCCACCGCCATCCATCCGATCGTGATCGGCGATGCCCACGCGACGCTCGAGGCCGCGGCGTGGCTGCATCAACGCGGGTTCCTCGTGCCCGCCATCCGCCCGCCGACCGTTGCCGAGGGCACTTCGCGCTTGCGCGTCTCGCTGAGCGCGGCGCACACGCGCGTGGAAGTCCAGGCGCTGGTGGCCGCCTTGGTGGAGCGCCTGGCCGCGTGACGGCGCACGTCTTTCCGGTGAAGCGGGACGTACGGCGCGCGTTCGAGCGTGCCGCGACGACATCCGACGCCGGCGCGGTGCTGCAGCGCGAGGTCGAGAGGCGCCTTTTCGAGCACCTCGATCCGATTCGCATCGCGCCGCGGCGCATCGTCGAGCTGGGCTGCGGCACGGGGCATGCGTTCGAGCCGCTCGGCAAGCGCTATCCGCAAGCCGAGCTGATCGGCCTCGATTTCTCGCGCGCCATGCTGGCACGCGCGCGCGCGCGCACCGGCTGGCTCGCCCGCACGTTCGGACCCCGCGCTCCGCGCCTGCTGTGCGCCGACGCCGAGCGCATCCCGCTCGTCCACGGCAGCGTCGATCTCGTCTTCTCCAACCTCGCGTTGCAGTGGTGCCGCCCCGAAAACGTGTTCGCGGAAACTGCGCGCGTGCTGCCGGCCGGCGGCCTCATCATGTTCTCGACACTCGGCCCCGATACGCTGAAGGAGCTGCGCTCGGCTTTCGGCGCGCTCGACGGCGCGCCCCACGTGCATTCCTTCGTGGACATGCACGACCTCGGCGACGCCCTGGTGAACGCGGGTTTCGCCGACCCGGTGATGGAGATGGAAGTGATCACCGTCGAATACGCCGGCGTCGACGCCCTTGCGCGCGACCTCCGCGCCGCGGGCGCCGGCAACGCGCTCGCGCAACGCTCCCATGGGCTCACGACGCCGCGGCGCTGGAAGCGCATGGCCGAGCGCTATGAGTCCGAGCGGCGCGGCGATTGCCTTCCGGCCACGTTCGAGATCGTCTACGGCCACGCCTGGAAGGCGGCGCCGCGGCGCTCCGCCGACGGGCGCCAGGTGATCGATTTCCACGGGCGCGGCGCGCCATGAGGCGCGGCGTCTTCGTGACCGGCACCGACACCGCGGTGGGCAAGACCCTCGTGTCGTGCGCATTGATCCACGCCTTGAAGGCGAGCGGCACGGATGTGATGCCGATGAAACCGGTTGCCGCCGGCGCCTCGAGCGTCGACGGGCACGGGATCCACGAAGACGGCGCGGCGCTGATGGCGGCCGCTGGCTGTCCCGAATGGTTGCGCGCCGACGTCGTGCCGGTGCTGTTGCGCGAGCCGCTGGCCCCGCATATCGCGGCGCGGCGCGAGGGGCGGCGCATCGCGCTCGCGCCGATTCGCGACGCTTACGCGCGGCTCCTTGGGCACGGCGCCTTCATGGTCGTCGAAGGTGTCGGCGGATTCAAGGTTCCCCTCGACGATGATCTCGACACCGTCGATCTCGCGCGCGCGCTCGAGCTGCCGGTGGTGCTCGTCGTGGGCATGCGCCTGGGCTGCCTCAACCACGCTCTTCTGACCGTATCGGCGATCGAAGCCGCGGGATTGAAGCTCGCGGGTTGGATCGCCAACGGCATCGACCCGAAGATGGCCGCGGTGGAAGAGAACGTCGCCGCGCTGGAAGAGCGCATCGCCGCCCCGCTCATGGGCCGCCTGCCGTTCGCCGAATCTCCCGATGCGCGCGAGCTCGCCCGCCACCTCGACGTGCGGACGCTGGCAGTCCCATGAGCGCGTATCTCTTCGACCTCGACGGCACGCTCACCGACCCGCGCGAGGGCATCACGCGCTCGATCGCGCATGCGCTGGAACGCATGGGGATCGCCCCGCCGCCGCTCGCCGAGCTCGAGTTCGCCATCGGCCCGCCGCTGCGCGCCTCGCTCGCGCGGCTCATCGGCACCGATTCGCGCGAGGCGGTGGAGAAGGCCCTCGCCCACCGCGAGCGCTTCGCCGACGTGGGATGGTCCGAAAACGTCTCGTACGACGGCATCGACGAGCTCCTGCGTTCGCTCGCCGCCCGCGGCGCGATGCTGGTGGTCGCCACCTCGAAACCCGCGATCTACGCGCGGCGCATCGTCGATCACTTCGCCTTGGGTGCCCACTTCCGCGAAGTCCACGGCTGCGAGCTCGACGGCACGCGCGAGGACAAGCGCGACCTCATCGCGCACATCCTGCCCCACCACGGATTCGAGGCGGCGCGCGCGGTGATGATCGGCGACCGTGGCGTCGACATGCGCGCCGCGCGCCACCATGGCCTCGCCGCGGTGGGCGCGCTGTGGGGCTTCGGGACGCGCGAGGAGCTCTTGTCCCACGGCGCGCAGGCCCTGTGCGCGGGTCCCCGGGGCCTGCCGCGGCTTCTCGCGGACCTCGCCGCCGCGCACGCACCAATTTGACGAGGAGCGCGCGCCGCCCGCACTAGAGCGGTGCGAGGGTCCGCCCCCCGACTCCGCCTCGCCTTGTGACGCCGCATTGGCACGCTTGCTGCTGGAAGTTATTCGGTCTCTCTCGGAGCGAATAACAATGAGCCTTTTCCGGAATCCGTTCGATTCGCGACCCGGATGGGGCTGCGCGTGCGGGCGACACGCGAGCACCGCCGAGCATGAGGCCGGCAGCCCCGGCGCCGAGGAGCTTTCCGCGCGCGCGCTGCGGGCCGCCGCCTTGAGGGCGCTCTTTCCGAAGGACGCCGAGCGCCGCCGCTTCCTGCGAGCGGTGGGACGGCCCACGGCGATGGCCGCCCTGGCGAGCCTCTTCCCGTTCGGCGCGCTCGAGGCGATGGCGCAGGACAAGGGGAAGATCGAACGCAAGGACGTCAAGATCGGATTCATTCCGATCACCTGTGCCACGCCGCTCATCATGTCCTCGCCGCTGGGGTTCTACGAGAAGCAGGGCCTCAACGTGACGCTGGTGAAGACCGCCGGCTGGGCGCTCATCCGCGACAAGGTGATGAACAAGGAGTACGACGCGTCGCACCTCCTCGCGCCGATGCCGCTCGCCATCTCGCTCGGCGTGGGATCGGGGGCCCTGCCGATGAACGTCGCGACCATCCAGAATTCCAACGGCCAGGCGATCACGCTCGCCCTCAAGCACAAGGACAACCGCGATCCGAAGAACTGGAAGGGATTCAAGTTCGCCGTGCCCTTCGAGTTCTCCATGCACAATTTCCTGCTGCGCTATTACCTGGCGGAGCATGGGCTCGATCCCGACCGCGATGTCCAGATTCGCGTGGTGCCGCCGCCGGAGATGGTCGCCAACCTGCGCGCCGGCAACATCGACGGCTACCTCGGCCCCGACCCGTTCAACCAGCGCGCCGTGTACGACCAGGTCGGGTTCATTCATCTGCTCACGCGCGACCTGTGGGACGGCCATCCGTGCTGCTCGTTCGGCACGCGCAGCGACTGGGTCAAGGAGAATCCGAACACCTTCGCCGCGCTCTACCGCGCGGTGCTCAATGCCGCGGCGATGGCCGCGGGTCCCGAGAACCGCACCACGATCGCCGAGGCGATCGCGCCGGCCAACTATCTCAACCAGCCGGTCCCGGTGCTGGAGCAGGTGCTCACCGGCAGGTACGCTGACGGGCTCGGCAACGTGAAGAACGTGCCGAACCGAATTCGATCCCGTGCCCTGGAACTCGCTCGGCGTGTGGATCCTCACCCAGATGAAGCGCTGGGGGTATCTCAAGGGAGACGTGCGCTACAAGGAAATCGTCCAGCAGGTCTACCTCATGACCGAAGCCAAGCGCCTCATGAAGGCCGAGGGCATCATGGCGCCCGCCGAGATGCCGAAGAAGATCGTCGTCATGGGCAAGCCCTTCGACGCCGCCAGGCCCGAGGCCTACGTCGAAAGCTTCGCGATCCGGAAGAGCGCGTGATGTCGCTGGCCGGCAAGGCGGCCCTCGTCTCGGCGCTGTTGCTCGCGATTTGCCTCGGCGCATGGCACGTCGCGACGCTGCCGAAAGCGAGCGCGGACGCGGCCATGGATCCGGAGTACGCCAGGCTCATGGGACTCGACAAGCCCAAGACCGACGGGCTTCCCACGCTCGCGCAACTCGGCGCCGCTTCGTGGAAGCAGCTCGCCCATCCGTTCCACGACTCCGGCAGCAACGACAAGGGCATCGGCATCCAGCTCGCCTATTCGCTCGGGCGCGTAACCCTGGGCTTCGCCCTCGCCGCGCTCGTCGCCGTACCGCTCGGCTTCGTCATCGGCCTGTCCCCGCTCGCGCACCGCGCGCTGAACCCGTTCATCCAGGTCCTGAAGCCGATCTCGCCGCTCGCGTGGATGCCGCTCGCGCTCTATACCATCAAGGACTCGGCGGCCTCCTCGATCTTCGTGATCTTCATCTGCTCGGTGTGGCCGATGCTGATCAATACCTCCCACGGTGTCGCGAGCGTGCGGCGCGACTGGCTGAACGTCGCGAAGACACTCGAAGCCGGTACCGTGCGCACCTGCTTGCAGGTGATCCTGCCGGCCGCCACCCCGGTGATCCTCACGGGAATGCGCATCTCCATGGGCATCGCGTGGCTGGTGATCGTCGCCGCCGAGATGCTGGTCGGCAACCTCGGCATCGGCTACTTCGTGTGGAACGAGTGGAACAACCTGTCCCTGTCGAACGTGATCTTCGCGATCCTCGTGATCGGCGTGGTCGGCATGCTGCTCGACCTTCTCTTCGGCGCGTTACAGCGCGCCTTCGCCTACGTCGAATGAGCATGGCGCCCTTCCTGCAGGTGCGCGGCCTCTCGAAGACGTTCACGCGCGGCGCGCCGCCCGTCTTTTGCGAGGTCGCCTTCACGCTCGATCGCGGCGAGTTCGTCTGCATCATCGGCCACTCGGGGTGCGGCAAGACCACCATCCTCAACATCCTCGCGGGCCTGGACGCCGCCACGTCCGGCGAGGTCGTGATGGACGGGCGCGAAGTCGCGGGCCCGAGCCTCGATCGCGGCGTCGTCTTCCAGGGCCATGCGCTCATGCCATGGCTCACGGTGCGCGGCAACATCGCCTTCGCGGTGAGATCGCGCTGGCCCGATTGGACGCGCGACGAGGTGCGCGCGCACGTGCAGAAATACGTCGACCTGGTGCGCCTCACCGGCAACGAGGACAAGAGGCCGGCGGCGCTCTCGGGCGGCATGAAGCAGCGCGTGGGCATCGCGCGCGCCTTCGCGATCCAGCCGAAGATGCTGCTCCTCGACGAGCCCTTCGGCGCGCTCGATGCGCTCACGCGCGGCGCGATCCAGGACGAGCTGGTGGCGATCTGCGCCGAAACGCGGCAGACGGTATTCATGATCACGCACGACGTCGACGAGGCGCTGCTGCTGGCCGACCGCATCCTCCTCATGACCAACGGGCCCGGCGCGCGCATCGCCGAAAGCCTCGTCAACACCCTGCCGCGCGCTCGCACGCGCCACGACATCCACCACCATCCGCGCTACTACCAGATCCGCAACCACGTCCTCGACTTCCTGGTGCACCGCTCCAAGTTGCTGCAGCAGGGCATCGCAGACGTCGCGGCCAACGACTCGTTCGCAGCCGCAACCCAGGAGGAAACGCCATGAAACGCTCCGCAGCCGAAAGCGCCGCGGTCGCCGCGGTCGCGACGCCCAAGCCCATGACCCGCAACGACGTGACCGACCTCATCTACTCGGCCAAGGTGCAGAAGGGCATCACCTGGATCTCGGTCGCGAAGAAGCTGGGGCTTTCCAAGGAATGGGTCACCGCGGCCTGCCTGGGCCAGATGACCCTCACGAAGGAACAGGCCGAGAAGGTCGGCAAGGTCTTCGGCTTGCCGGTCGAGGCCGTGAAGCTCCTCCAGGCGGTGCCGTACAAGGGATCGCTGCCCACCGCCATCCCGGCCGATCCGCTGATCTACCGCTGGTACGAGATCGTGAACGTCTACGGCACCACCATCAAGGAGCTCATCCACGAGGAATTCGGCGACGGCATCATGAGCGCCATCGACTTCAAGATGGACATCGTGCGCGAGCCCGATCCCAGGGGCGACCGCGTGGTGGTCACGCTCAACGGGAAATTCCTTCCTTACAAGACCTACTAGCCTGAAAACGCGGCGCTCAGCAGTGCCACGCCGTGGGCCCCGTGGCGGCGCGCCTCGGCGAGGTCGGCGCGCGTGAGCCCGCCGATCGCGAAGAGCGGCATGGGCCGGTCGCGCGCAAGCTCCGCGAAGCGCGCCCAGCCGAGCGGCGCCGCGCCCGGGTGCGACGCGCTCGCCTTCACCGGGCCCACCACCGCGTAATCGACGCCGATACGCTCCGCATGGTCGAGCTCGCGCTCGTCGTGGCATGACGCGCCCACCAGAGTGGCGTCGGGACGTTCGGTGGCGGCCATCAGCGCCTTCGCGGTGAGATGCACGCCGCGGCACTGGGGATAGGAGCCGCAGTCGCTATTCACCACGATGCGGGCGCCGAAAGGTTGCGCGCGGGCGAGCGCGCGCGAAAGGATGTGCTGCACCTGCTGGAAGTTGCAGGCCTTCTCGCGCACCTGCACCAGGAGCTTTTCCCGCATCGCGAGATCGGTGAGCTTGCCGATCCATCCGTCGACGCCGAGCCCGGCGCAGTTCGACAGGGCCATGATCGACGGCAGCGCGAGCGCGGCGAGCACGGGCGCGTTGGCGGGCAGCATGGGCGAGACGTCCGGCGCCTCCACGCGCTGCCATTTGATGTCCTGGTCCTCGAGGCGTTGCGGCTCGCCGTCCCACGCGCTGACCCTGAAGAAATGCAGTCGCACCGTCGCGTGGGTGTATGCGTGTAGGCGCGTGATCCAGGGCGAGGATTCGCGCACCCCGATGCCGAGCTCTTCGCGCAGCTCGCGCGTGAGGGCGGCGCGCGCCTCCTCGCCCGCCTCGATCTTGCCGCCGGGAAATTCCCAGTAGCCGGCATAGGGCTTGCCCGCGGGACGTTGCGCGAGGAGGAACTCGTCGTCGCCGCGCATGATGACGGCGGCCGCCACTTCCGTGATCTTCAATTACTTCTTCTTTCCCACCCAGTCCCGCGCGAACTGCCACGCCACGCGCCCGCTCCTGAAGCCGCGCTCGAGCGCCCAGAGGAGCGCCGCCTTGCGCGACTCGTCGGTCGCCTTGCCGCCGAGCGTTGCGACCCAGTGGTCGGCGATGTCGAGGTATTGGTCCTGGTCGAAGGGGTAGAACGACAGCCACAGGCCGAAGCGCTCGGAGAGCGAGATCTTCTCCTCGGTGGTCTCGCCGGGATGGATCTCGCCGTCCACGTGCTTCGCCTCGAGGTTCTCGTCCATGAACTCCGGCATCAGGTGGCGGCGGTTCGAGGTGGCGTAGATGAGCACGTTCTCCGCGGAGCCGGCGATGGAGCCGTCGAGCGCCACCTTGAGCGACTTGTAGCCGGCGTCGGAAGCCTCGAACGACAGGTCGTCGCAGAAGATCACGAAGCGCTCCTTGCGCTCGCCCACCAGGTCTACGATGTCGGGCAGGTCCACCAGGTCGCGCTTGTCGACCTCGATCAGGCGCAGGCCCTTCGCGGCGAACTCGTTCAGCGCGGCCTTCACGAGCGAGCTCTTGCCGGTGCCGCGCGCGCCGGTGAGAAGCACGTTGTTGGCGGGGCGCCCGGCCACGAACTGCGCGGTGTTCTCGCGCAGGCGCCGCTTCTGCTCGTCGACGTCCTTCAGGTCCGCGAAGCGGATCGCATGCGGATGGCGCACCGCCTCGAGGTAGCCGCCGCGCGCGCCCTTGCGCCAGCGGTAGGCGCTGCCGGCCTTCCAGTCGGGCGCGCCCGGCGCCGCGGGCACGAGGCGCTCGACGCGCGCGAGGAAGGACTCGAGGCGCTCGGCGATGCGCTTCCAGTCGTCGGTCATTTCAGGGTGAACACGAGGAGCCAGTAGTACGTGAGGGATTCCAGGTGGGCCTCGCGCGCGACCGGCGCCAGCGCCGCACGCAGCTCCTCGGCGGCGGGGAAGTTCTTCAGCACCTCGTACTCCTCGCCGCTGAGGATCTTGCGCTTCTGGTAGGTGTTGCCGCCGGCGTCGCGGCGCGAGATCGGCGTGGAGCTCGATCCCACGAAGAGGTTGTCGAGGATCACCACGCGCGCGCCCGGCTCCACGCGCGCGGCGAGGTTGGCCACGAAGCGCTCGATGTCGCTCTTCTTCACGTGCGACCACCAGAAGCCCGCGAAGGCGGCGTCGCAGCCCGCGGGGACGCCTTCGAGCGTCACCGCGTCGGCCTTGAAGAACTCGACCCTGTCCTTCGCGATCGGCTTCTCGCGCGCGATCTCGAGCACCGCGTCGTTGATGTCGCACGCGTGGACCTTCTTCGCCGCAGTGGCGATGAACTGCGTCCAATAGCCTGTGCCGCACGCCACCTCGAGCACCGTGCGCCCGGCGAGGAGCGCGGGAATGCGCCGTCGCAGCCACTCGAGCTCGTCCTGGCGCTCGGCCTTCTCGTAGATCTGCTCGTATTCGGACGCGCGCTTCGCGTAGTACTTCTCGAGCTGCGGGGTGGTGCTGCGTGGGTCGGCCATGGCTCGCTCCGTGCCTGCCGCGTCAGCTGCGGTAGTCGGCGTTGATCTTCACGTAGTCGTAGGAGAAATCGCAGGTCCACACCGTCGCGGCCTCCACGCCGCGATCGAGGCTCACGCGCATGGCGATCTCCGCCTGCTTCATGACGCGCTTGCCCTCCCCCTCGGTGTAGGTCGCGGCGCGCGCGCCGTGCTCGACCACCGTCACGTCGCCCAGCTGCAGCCCCACGCGCGCGGGATCGAGGTCCGCGATGCCCGCGTTGCCGATCGCCGCGAGGATCCGCCCGAGGTTCGGGTCGGACGCGAAAAACGCGGTCTTCACCAACGGCGAATGGGCGATCGACTTGGCGACGCGCATGCATTCGTCGCGGCTCGCCCCCCCGTCGACGTTGATGGTGATGAACTTGGTGGCGCCCTCGCCGTCGCGCACGATGGCCTGCGCGAGGAGTTGCGCCACCTCGGTCACCGTGACCGCAAGCCTGCCGAATTCCGCGGTGCCCTCGCCGACGATCTCCGGGTTGCGCGCGCGCCCGGTGGCGGCCAGCACCAGCGTGTCGTTGGTGGAGGTGTCGCCGTCGACGGTGATCGCGTTGAACGATTGGGCCGCGACGCGGAGCGCGAGGTAGCGCAACGCATCCGCGCCGACCGCGGCGTCGGTGGCGATGATGCCGATCATCGTCGCCATGTTGGGCTGGATCATGCCGGCGCCCTTCGAGATGCCGGTGACGGTGATGGTGCTGCCGTCGATCACCACTTGCCGCGACACGGCCTTCGCCACCGTGTCCGTGGTCATGATCGCCTCGGCCGCCGATGCCCAGTTGCCCGCCCCGAGGTCGGCCACGCAAGCCGGGATGCCGGCCTTGATGCGCTCCAGCGGCAACGCCTCCATGATGACGCCGGTGGAAAGCGGCAGGACCTGCGAGTTCTCGATGTCGAGCGCGCTCGCGACCGCCACGCATGTGGCGCGCGCGTCCTCGATGCCGGCCTCGCCGGTGCCCGCGTTGGCCACACCGGTATTCACGACGATCGCGCGGATCGGGTCCTTGTCCGCCAGGTGCTCGCGGCACACGATCACCGGCGCCGCGGCGAAGCGGTTGCGCGTGAAGACCGCGGCGACCCGCGTGCCCTCGTCGAGCGCGACCAGCAGCAGGTCCTTGCGGTTGGGCTTGCGGATGTGGGCGCGCGCAATGCCGAGGCGCACGCCGGATATGCTCAGCAGATCTTCGGGGCGCGGCGGCTCGAGATTGACGGCCATGTCGGGGGTCGGATCCAATTCAAGCGCGCGATGGCCGACTCTGCCGCGGGCCGTCCACGAAATTGGCTCCGACCCCTCGCGATGCTTGTCGTGCGCGATTCTACAGGCTAAGCCAACTTCCCGTGACACTGCTTGAACTTCTTGCCCGAGCCGCAGGGGCATGGGTCGTTGCGGCCGACCTTCTGCGTCGAGCGCACGAAGGGCTGTACCGGATCGGCGGCCGGCGCCATGCCGCCGGCGATCGGTGCGCCGCCCGCCGCAGCCTCGGGCGGCACCTCTTCGTCGAGGGCCTGGCCGAAGTCGGCGTGCTGGTATTGCACGTTCTTCAGCGCGTGCGCGGCTTCCTCGGCCTTGCGCTCGGCTTCGCGCACCTCCTCCTCGGATCGCACCTGCACCGCGAGGAGGTGGCGCGTGACCTCGCGCTTGATCGAGTCGAGCATCGCGCCGAACAGCTCGAAGGCCTCGCGCTTGTACTCCTGCTTGGGCTGCTTCTGCGCGTAGCCGCGCAAGTGGATGCCCTGGCGCAGATAGTCGAGCGCCGCGAGGTGCTCGCGCCAGTGCTGGTCGATCGACTGCAGCATCACCGCGCGCTCGTAGTTGTGCAGCGTCTCGCCCTCGATGGGCGCGAACTTGGCATCGTAGTCGCGCGCGGCCTCGTCGATCACGCGCTGGGCGATCTTCTCCTCGTCGAGGGTCTCGTCGGCCCTGGCCCACTCGGCCACCGGGCTCTTGATGAAGAACTCGCTCTCGAGCTTTTTCTCGAGCCCGGGCAGGTCCCATTGCTCCTCGACCGTTCCCGGCGGGACGAACTCCGCCACCGTGGCGGCGAGCACGTCGCGGCGGATCGACTGGATGGTCTCGACGATGTCCTTCGACTCGAGGAGCTCGTTCCTCTGCGCGTAGATCACCTTGCGCTGGTCGTTGGCGACGTCGTCGAATTCCAGCAGCTGCTTCCTGATGTCGAAGTTGCGCGCTTCCACCTTGCGCTGTGCGTTCTCGATGGAGCGCGTCACCATGCGCGCCTCGATGGCTTCGCCCTCCGGGATCTTGAGCGAGCGCATGATCGACTGCAGGCGCTCGCCGGCGAAGATCTTCAGCAGCGGATCTTCGAAGGAAAGGAAGAAGCGCGAGCTTCCCGGGTCGCCCTGGCGTCCCGAACGGCCGCGCAACTGGTTGTCGATGCGCCGCGACTCGTGGCGCTCGGAGCCGATGATGTGCAGCCCCCCGGAATTCACCACCTGGTCGTGGAGCTTCTGCCACCCGGCGCGCATCTCGGCGATGCGCCGCTCCTTGTCGCCGTCGGGGAGCTCGGCATCGTCCTTCACCTTCTGGATGTCGGGCTCGGGGTTGCCGCCGAGCACGATGTCGGTGCCGCGGCCCGCCATGTTGGTGGCGATGGTGACCATCTTCGGACGGCCCGCCTGGATCACGATCTCGGCCTCGCGCGCGTGCTGCTTGGCATTGAGCACCTGGTGCGGCAGTTTCTCGCGCTCGAGCATCGAGGAGATCAGCTCCGAATTCTCGATCGACGTGGTGCCGAGCAGCACCGGCTGGCCGTGCTCGTACTTCTCCTTCACGTCGTTGATGATCGCCTGGTATTTTTCCTTGGAGGTGATGAAGACCTGGTCGTTGCGGTCGCTGCGCACCATCGGGCGGTGGGTCGGGATCAGCACCGTCTCGAGGTTGTAGATGGTGGAGAACTCGAAGGCCTCGGTGTCCGCCGTGCCGGTCATGCCGGCCAACTTCTTGTAGAGGCGGAAGTAGTTCTGGAAGGTGATCGAGGCGAGGGTCTGGCTCTCGTTCTTGATCGAGGCGCCTTCCTTGGCCTCCACCGCCTGGTGCAGGCCCTCCGACCAGCGCCGGCCCTGCATCATGCGCCCGGTGAACTCGTCGACGATCACCACCTCGTCGTTCTGCACCACGTAGTGCTGGTCGCGGTGGTAGAGCGCGTGGGCGCGGATGCCGGCGTAGAGATGGTGCATCAGCATGATGTTGGTGGGATCGTAGAGGCTCGCGCCCTCCGGCAGGAGCCCGGCGCGCGTCATGATCTCCTCGGCGTGCTCGTGGCCGGCTTCGGAGAGCGTCACCGTGTGCTGCTTGAGATCGACCCAGTAGTCGCCCGGGGCCTCCTCGCCCTCCTGCTTCACCAGCTGCGGGATGAGGGTGTCGATCTTGCGGTAGAGCTCGGTGGAGTCCTCCGCCTGGCCCGAGATGATGAGCGGGGTGCGCGCCTCGTCGATGAGGATCGAGTCGACCTCGTCGACGATCGCGTAGTTCAGCCCGCGCTGGAAGCGCTCGCCCACCTGTGTGGCCATGTTGTCGCGCAGGTAGTCGAAGCCGAACTCGTTATTGGTGCCATACGTGATGTCCGACTGGTAGGACTTCTGCTTCTCGTCGGGCTCCATCTGCGGCACGACCACGCCGACGGTGAGGCCGAGGAAGCGGTGGATGCGTCCCATCCATTCCGCGTCGCGCTTGGCGAGGTAGTCGTTCACGGTGACGATGTGCACGCCCTTGCCTTCGAGCGCATTCAGGTAAGAAGGCAGGGTGGCGACGAGCGTCTTGCCCTCGCCGGTGCGCATCTCGGCGATCTTGCCCTGGTGCAGCGCGATGCCGCCCACCAGCTGCACGTCGAAGTGGCGCATGCCGAGCACGCGCCTGGAGGCCTCGCGGACCACCGCGAAGGCCTCGGGCAGGACGGAATCGAGGGTCGCCCCATCGGCGATCTTCCTCTTCAGCTCCGGGGTCTTGGCCGCGAGCTCGGTGTCCGAGAGCTTGGCGATCGCCGGCTCGAGAGCGTTGATGGATTCGACCTGCTTGCGATACTGCTTGAGCAAGCGGTCGTTGCGGCTGCCGAAGATGGCCTTGAGAGCGGTCGTGAGCACGGGGAGTGGAGTCTGAAATGCGAAAACCGGCCCGAGCGGGCCGGCAACCGTGAATTATAGAGGAAAGATGGGGCCGGGCCGGCGGGCCACAAGCCCCCGTCGAACTAGCGCCGCCGGGTGTTGGATACGTTCAGCAGGACGTCGCTCTTGCCGAGCGAGAGGAACTTGTTGGGGTTCAGCGGGATGCCCTTCTCGCGCACCTCGAAATGCAGGTGCGGCCCGGTGGTGCGGCCGGTGGCGCCCACCAGCGCGATCTTCTGGCCCTTCATGACCACGTCGCCCACGCGAACCAGGCTCTTCGAAAGGTGCGCGTAGCGCGAGGTGAGGCCGTTGTCGTGGTCCACGTCGACGATGTTGCCGTACTCCGGAACGTAGGCGACGGTGGAAACGACGCCGCCCGCGGCGGCCATGACCGTCGTGCCCGGCGAGGCGATGATGTCCACGCCCGTGTGGAAGGTCGAGCGCCCGGTGATCGGATCGAGGCGGTAGCCGTAGTTGGAAGAGTAGTAGCCCGCCTCCACCGGCATGGTGGTGGGAATGGTCTTCTGCGCGAGGCGATCGTCGAGGAGGAGCGAATCGAGCACGCCCAGCTTGTCGCTGCGGTCGTCGAGCACGCGCGAGATCTCGGCGAGCATCTGGTTGAACTCGCCCACGCTCAGGTCGTGCCCGCCCGCCACCGGCGAAGGCCCACCCTGGCCGGGCTTCTCGTCGAAGCGGAACTCGTTCTGCTTCACCCCGGCGGCGCGCGCCAGCCGCTCGCCGAAGGCGTCCAGGCGCATGATGCGGGCCTGGAGCTCTCCCACTTTCACCGCGAGCGAGGAGAGGTTGTCTTTCATTTCCGCTTCGCTGCGCTTCACGTCGTCCTCGTGCAGGGCGGCCAGGAGGGTGCGCAGATAGGGGTTGCGCAGATCGACGGCGAACTTCATGGTGACCACGTAGGTCGCCATCGCCAGGAAGAATCCGGAAAGCAGGATGCCGAACGCGATGAGCAGAACCTGCGTCTGCGAGAGCGCGACGGTCCGGCTCTTCGCGAGACTGTCCGAAACGAGAATAATGTTCAACCGAACCTCCCCTTCGTTCCCCATGGCCTCCGAATCCGTCTCCCGACTGCTCGACGAAAACGCCGACCTCAAGCCGCTGGCAACGCGGCTCGCGTACATCAGGCGCCTGCAGCGGCGCTATCGAAGTCTTGCACCCGAGCACCTCGCCGAAGCGAGCCGCGTGTGCGCCATTGACGGAACGACTGTTGTGATTTGCGCAACGAGCGGGCCTGTTGCGGCGGCCCTGCGCCATTACGCACCCCGCCTGCTCGAGGGGTTGCGCGAAGCCGCGCGGAAATCCTCAAAACATGCAAGGGATCAGGAGCTTACTTCAATTCGTATCGAAGTTCAAGTGAACGTCCCGGCAGCCAAGAAGCGGATCGTGGCGCGCGGCGAGATGCCGGTCGAGCGCCTCGCCCAGCTCGCCTCGAAGCTCTCCGACTCGCCCCTCAAGGACACCCTGGAGAGAATCTCCCAGCCCGATCACAGCAAGAGGACACGCTCGAAGATGTAGAGCAGCGCAAAGGCGATACCGAGGAGGAGGATCACCTGCACCGCGAGCCATGCGATCTTCAGGTAGCGCGTGTTGCGCGTCACCGCCCACGCGCCCACCAGGCCGATCAGCATGAGGCCGGTGAAGATCCCGACGATGCGCAGGATGAAAATGGTGTCAGGTACGACTTTTCGGACGAGCGCAGAGCAAGTGACGACGAAAAGTCGTACCTGACACCATTTTCAGCTCTGCAACTGGAGCTTCGCGAAAGCCCGCGGCAACGACTCGATCCTGTCGAAAGTGACTTCTTCCCAGGCGCAGGTGTCGGCGATGAGCTTGCGTACCAGTTGATTGTTGAGCGCGTGGCCCGACTTGTGCCCGTAGAAGGCGCCGATCAGCGGACGGCCGAGCATGTAGAGATCGCCCACCGCGTCGAGCGCCTTGTGCATCACGAACTCGTCGTTCATGCGCAGGCCCTCCGCATTGAGCACGCGGAAATCGTCGATCACGACCACGTTGTCGAGCGAGCCGCCCAGGCCCAGGCCCCGGGAGCGCAGCATCTCGACTTCCTGCGTGAAGCCGAAGGTGCGGGCGCGCGCCACGTCGCGAACATAGGAGACCTCGGCGAAATCGATCTCGACCTCGGAGACGGTCGCGTCGAACACCGGGTGGCTGAACTCGATCGCGAAGCCGACCTTGAAGCCGTCGAAGGGCTCGAGGCGCACCTTCTTGTCGCCTTGCTCGAGCTCGACTTTCTTCAGCACGCGGATGTAGCGCTTGGCGCCGGCCTGCTCCTCGATGCCCGCCGACTGGATGAGGAAGACGAACGTCCCCGCGCTGCCGTCCATGATCGGCACTTCCTCGCCGGAGACGTCGACGTACGCGTTGTCGATGCCCAGCCCCGCGAAGGCCGACATCAGGTGCTCGACCGTGGAGACGCGCGCGCCATCCTTCTCGATCACCGTCGCCATCGTGGTGTTGCTCACGTTCGACGCACGCGCGGGAATCGCCGGATTGCCGGGAAGGTCCGAGCGGCAAAAGACGATGCCGGTATCGATCGGTGCGGGGCGCAACACCATGACCACCTTCTGGCCGGTGTGCACGCCGACGCCGGTGGCGCGGACGGAGGTCTTGAGGGTTCGTTGTCGGATCAAGGGGTTGGGCGCGCGGGACGCAATCCGCGACTTCTAAATTTCCCAATTGTATCATGCGCTTAGCGGAGCCGCGCAGAATGAAAAGCGGGCCCTGACCACGGGCCCGCCGAAGGCGATGCAGCGCAACGGCGGGAGACACGCCGTTGTGCCTGGGGAATCCTCTCCCCGGCCCTCTCCCAAGGGAGAGGGGGAAGCTAGTCCGCCTGCTTGCGCAGGAACGCCGGAATGTCGAGCATCTCGACCCCCGAATGGCGCATCGCTTCCACCGTCACGTCGCGCCGGCGGCGCAAAGCCGTCGGCTGGTCGAGCTCGTCGTAGTTCACTCCACCCGTCGCGTCGTCCGTCCCGGTGCGCGCAACCACTTGCATCATCGGCACCGGGTTGCGTTGCGCGGCCTGGCCGCCGAGCCCGGTCGCGACGATGGTGACGCGCAGCGCGTCGCCGATCGCCTCGTCGATCACGCTGCCGTAGATCACGGTGGCGTCCTCGGCGGTGAACGAGCGGATCGTGTTCATCACCTCGTGCACCTCCTTCAGCTTCATGGTGTGGCTCGCGGTGATGTTCACCAGCACCCCGCGCGCGCCGGACAGGTGAATGTCCTCGAGCAGCGGCGAGTGCACCGCTTGCTCGGCGGCCATCTGCGCGCGCTCCGGTCCCGACGCCGTCGCCGAGCCCATCATCGCCACGCCGTTCTCGCTCATCACGGTGCGCACGTCGGCGAAATCGACGTTCACCATGCCGGGGCAGTTGATCACTTCCGCGATGCCCGCCACGGCGCCGTTCAGCACGTCGTTCGAGGCGCGGAATGCGTCTTCGTAGGTCACATCCTCCCCGAGGACCTGCATGAGGCGATCGTTGGGGATGATGATGAGGGAGTCGACGTGCTGCTTGAGCTGGTCGATGCCCACCGCGGCGACCTTCTGGCGCTTGCCCTCGAACGCGAAGGGCTTGGTCACCACCGCGACCGTGAGGATGCCCATCTCGCGCGCGATCTCGGCCACCACCGGCGCCGCTCCCGTTCCGGTGCCCCCGCCCATGCCCGCCGTGATGAAGAGCATGTCCGCGCCGGTCACCAGGTCGATGATCTGCTGGCGGTCTTCCTCGGCGGCGAGCCGGCCCACCTCGGGATTGGCGCCGGCGCCGAGCCCCTTGGTGACCGTGGTGCCGAGTTGCAGCGTGGTCTTGGCGAGATTGCGTTTGAGCGCCTGCGCGTCGGTGTTCATGGTGATGAACTCCACGCCCTGCACTCCGTTGTTGATCATGTGGTCGACCGCGTTGCCGCCGCAGCCGCCCACCCCCACGACCTTGATCACCGCGTCCGGTGTCGTCGTTTCCAACAGCTCGATCATCGTCGTCTCCTTTGTTGTGACTCGCTTGCCTTGCTCTAGAAATTGCCTTTGAACCACCCCTTCATGCGTTCCAGCACCTCTTTGAAACCGGCTCCCTGCATTTTTGCGTGGCGGTCGCGCTTCACCTGGTCGAGCCCGGCCATGAGGAGCCCCATCCCGGTGGAATAGCGCGGATTGCGAACGACCTCGGCCAGCGCGCCGCTGTACTGCGGAAGGCCCACGCGCACCGGCATGTGAAAGACTTCCTCGCCGAGCTCGACCATGCCCTTCATGAGCGCGGAGCCTCCGGTGATGACGATTCCCGACGACAGCAGCTCCTCGAGTCCCGAGGAGCGCAGCTCGCGCTGGATCAGCGAATAGAGCTCTTCCACGCGCGGCTCGATCACCTCGGCGAGCGTCTGGCGCGAGAGCTCGCGCGCGCCGCGCTCGCCCACGCCCGGCACCTCGATCATCTCGGTCGCGCTCGCCAGCTGGCGCAGCGCCACCCCGTGCAGGATCTTCAGCTCCTCGGCGTCCTTGGTCGGGGTGCGCAGCGCCATCGCGATGTCGTTGGTGATCTGGTCGCCGGCGATCGGGATCACCGAGGTGTGCTTGATGGCGCCGTCGGTGAACACCGCGATGTCGGTGGTGCCGCCGCCGATGTCCACCAGGCATACGCCCAGGTCGCGCTCGTCGTCGAGGAGGACCGCGTCGGCGGAGGCGAGCGGCTGCAGCATGAGATCGCGCACTTCCAGCCCGCAGCGGCGCACGCACTTCATGATGTTCTGCGCGGCCGACACCGCGCCGGTCACGATGTGCACCTTCACTTCCAGGCGCATGCCGCTCATGCCATGGGGCTGGCGCACGCCGCCCTGGCCGTCGATCACGAATTCCTGCTCGAGGATGTGCAGCACCTGCTGCTCCATGGGGATGTTCACGGCGCGCGCGGTCTCGATCACGCGGTCGATGTCGTACTGCTGGACCTCCTTGTCCTTGATCGCGACCATGCCGTGGGAGTTGAAGCTCTTGATGTGGCTGCCGGCGATGCCGGTGATCACTTCCTTGATCTTGGCGTCGGCCATGAGCTCGGCTTCCTCGAGCGAGCGCTGGATCGCGTTCACCGTGGACTCGATGTTCACGACCACGCCCTTCTTCAAGCCGCGCGAGGGGTGGCTGCCCATGCCGATCAGCGCGAGCGTGTCCTCGGGCGTGATCTCGGCGACGAGCGTCACGATCTTCGAGGTCCCGATGTCGAGGGCGACGAGGAGGTTGCGAGTATCGCGGGCGCGTGTGGCGATCATTTGCGTTGCATGGCAAAACCGTTGGCATATCGAAGGTCCGCGTGCCGCGTCTCCACGCCCTGCGCGGCGAGCTGCGGCCATGCGGCGATGAAGCGCACCAGGCGCGGGTGGATGTCGCCGCGGCCCAGGTCGAGCGTGAGGCCCGACTCGAGGACGACCTGCCAGGCGCCGCGCGGCGACAGGCGGATCTCGGTGACGGCGCTCGACAGGGGCTCGACCGCGCCGCGGATCGCGGGGAATTCGCGCACCATCTGCGCCGCCGAGCCTTCCGGGCCCTTGAAGCGCGGCAGGAAGCCCTCGTAGCGCGCGCTGAAGACCTCGCCGCGCGTGCTCACCAGCGCCCCCTCGCCCCAGCGGGCGAGGGGCTCGTGCGTCTCGAACGTGACCTCGATCGCGTCGGGGAAGCGCCGGCGCACCGACGCGTCGCGCACCCACGGGATCCTGCGCGCGGCCTCGCGCACCGCGCCGAGCGTCGCGCGGCTCGGGGCGACGCCTTGCACGCCGAGCGCGAAGGCGTCGAGGTCGGCGCGCGCGATGCGCTTCAGGTCGCCGGCGAAGAGCACCGTCCTCACCGGCTGCGCGGAGATCGCCTCGAATCCGTACCACGCGCCGCCGGCGAGCGCGGCAAGGACCACGAGCGCCGCCGTGGCGGGCAGCATGCGGCTCGCGACGCTCGAAGGAGCCGCTTTCATCCGGGCCTCCCGGTATCGAGGCGCGCGCCCTCGAGGATCTTCACGCACAGGTCGGCGTACCCCAGCCCCGCCGCCTTCGCCGCCATCGGCACGAGGCTGTGGCCGGTCATGCCCGGCGAGGTATTCATCTCGAGGAACGAATACGAGCCGTCGGCGGCGAGCATCACGTCGGCGCGACCCCAGCCGCGGCAGCCGAGCACGCGGAAGCTCTTCAGCGCCACGGCGCGGATCTCGTCCTCGAGCTCGGCGCGGATTCCCGCGGGGCAGGTGTACTTGGTGTCGTCGGTGAAATACTTGTTGCGGTAGTCGTAGTTGCCCTGAGGGGCCTCGATGCGCACCAAGGGGAGGGCGATCTCGCCGCGCTCGCGGTCGGTGATGATCGAGGCGGTGAGCTCCTGGCCGGCGATGAACTCCTCGGCCATGACGAGCTCGTCGTATTTCGCCGCGACGCGGTAGGCCTCTGGAAGGTCCGAGGGCGTGCGCACGATCGTGAGACCGATGGTAGAGCCTTCGCGCGCCGGCTTCACCACCACCGGCATGCCGAGGAGGTCGATCACCTTGTCCCAGGCGCTGGAGGCCTTCACCATCGCGAAGCGCGGGGTGGGCACGCCGGAGGCGTCCCACACGAGCTTGGTGCGCCACTTGTCCATGGCGAGCGCCGATCCCATCACGCCGCTGCCGGTGTACGGAACGCGCAGCGTCTCGAGCGCGCCCTGCACCGTGCCGTCCTCGCCGAAGCGCCCGTGCAGCGCGATGAAGGCGCGCTTGAAGCCCTCGCGCTTCAGCTCGAAGAGCTCGCGCTCGACCGGGTCGAACGCATGGGCGTCGACGTTCTTGCTGCGCAGCGCCGCCAGCACCGCGTTTCCCGAGATGAGCGAGATCTCGCGCTCCGCCGAGGGGCCGCCCATCAGCACCGCGACCTTGCCGAGCGCGTTCATGCGTCGTCCCCCACGATGCGCACTTCGCGAACCAGCTCGACCCCGGTCTTCTCGAAGACCGTCACCTGCACGTGGTCGACCATCGACTCGATGTCGCGCGCGCTGGCGTTGCCGAGGTTCACGATGAAATTCGAATGCTTCGGCGACACCTGGGCCCCGCCGATGGTGAAACCCTTCAGCCCGCACGATTCGACGAGGCGCGCGGCGTGGTCGCCGGGCGGATTGCGGAAGACGCTCCCGGCATTGGGCTGGTTCAGGGGCTGCGAGGCGACGCGCTTCTGCAGGAGCTCCTTGATGCGCGCCAGCGCCTCGCTCTCGACGCCCGGCGCGAAGCCGAACACTCCGGACACGAACCACTCGTCGTTGCCCGACCGCAACGCCACGTGGCGATAGCCGAGCTCGTAGTCGGCAGGCGAGCGATGACGCAGCCGCCCGGTTCGATCGACGGTTTCCACCGCGATCACGTGGTTCCACGTTTCTCCGCCGTAGCAGCCCGCGTTCATGGCGAGCGCTCCGCCCATGGTGCCGGGCACGCCCGCCATCCATTCGGCTCCCGCGCCGCCGTGCTTGGCGATGAAGCGCGCGAGATGCGGCGCCGGAACGCCGGCGCCGGCGCGAAACGCGAGCGTGCCGCGCGGCGTGGCGACTTCCGATTCCACCTCGATGCCGATCAACGCGTGATGGGTGAACACCACCGAGCCCGCGAAGCCGCCATCGCGCACCAGGAGGTTGCTGCCCAGTCCCACGAAAAGCACCGGCTCCGCCGGCGGGCGCGAGCGCAGAAACGCCGCGAGGTCGAGCATGTCGGCAGGCTGGTAGAAGGTGCGCGCCATGCCGCCCGCGTGCCAGCTCACGTGCCTCGCCATGGGCTCGTCGCGCCTGAGAAGGCCGCGCAGCTCGGAATTCATGCGGGGGCCGTCGCTCATGTCCATTCCATCAGCTCCGCACCGCCTTCACCGTCGCGCTCGCGGGAATGGCGAGCTCGGGGGCGAGGTTGGCGATCGAGCCGGCGCCCATGGTGATGACGACGTCGCCGTCGCGAACGCGCGAGAGCACCGCGTCGCGCATCTCGGCGGTCTTCTCGACGAAGAGGGGCTCGACCTTGCCGGCGAGGCGCACCGAGCGCACCAGCGAGCGGCCGTCGGCGCCCACGATCGGCGCCTCGCCCGCGGGATAGACGTCGGCGAGCATCAGCTCGTCCACGGTCGACAGCACCTTCACGAAGTCCTCGAAAAGATCGCGCGTGCGCGTGAAGCGATGCGGCTGGAAGGCGAGCACCAGGCGGCGTCCCGGAAAGGCGCCGCGCGCCGCCGCGAGTGTGGCCGCCATCTCGGCGGGGTGATGGCCGTAGTCGTCGACCAGCGTGAAGTGGCCGCCGCGCGCGAGCGCCACGTCGCCGTAGCGCTGGAAGCGCCGGCCCACGCCGGTGAATTCCGCGAGACCCTTGGCGATGGAGGCGTCCGCCGCGCCGACTTCGCGCGCCACCGCGATCACGGCGAGCGCGTTCAACACGTTGTGCTCGCCGGCAAGGTTCAGCATCACCTCGAGGGGCGCCAGGTCCTTGCTGGCGGACACCGCCTTGAAGCGCATGCGCCCCGCGTCCCAGCGCACGTTCTCGGCACGCAGGTCGGCGTCGCCCGCCTTGCCGTAGGTGAGCATCGGGCGCGTGACCGACGGCATGATGGCGCGCGCGTGCGGGTCGTCCTTGCAGATGACCGCGAGCCCGTAGAACGGCAGATGGCCGAGGAACTCGACGAACGTGGACTTCAATTTCTCGAAGTCCCCGCCGTAGGTCTCCATGTGGTCGGCGTCGATGTTGGTGACCACCGAGATCACCGGCTGCAGGTAGAGGAACGACGCGTCGGACTCGTCGGCCTCCGCCACCAGGAACTCGCCCTTGCCCAGGCGCGCGTTGGTGCCGATGGAATTCAAGCGCCCGCCGATGACGCAGGTCGGGTCCAGGCCCGCTTCGCCGAGCACCGCGGCGATGAGCGACGTGGTCGTGGTCTTGCCGTGCGTGCCGGCGATCGCGATGCCCTGCTTGAAGCGCATCAGCTCGGCCAGCATCATCGCGCGCGGCACCACCGGGATGCGCGCCTCGCGCGCGCGCAGCACTTCCGGATTGTCGGCCTTCACCGCGCTCGAGGTGACCACCGCGTCGGCGGCCTCGACGTTCTGCGCCGCGTGCCCGATGACGATCCTGATTCCCATCTGGCGTAGCCGCCGCACGGCGGAGCTCTCGGCGATGTCCGAGCCCGAGACCGAGTAGCCGAGGTTCGCGAACACCTCCGCGATGCCCGACATTCCCGAGCCGCCGATGCCGACGAAATGGATGGCCTTGACCTTATGCCGCATGGGCAAGCTCCACGCACAGGTCGGCGCAGCGTTTCGTCGCGTCGGGTTTGCCGAGTGCGCGTGAAGCACGCGCCATCTCGGCGAGACGATTTCGATCAAGCTCGCGCAGGAGCTGCGCGAGCTGCGCCGGTCGGGTTTCGAGCTGCTTCAACGCAATGCCCGCGTCGCGCTCGGCCAGGAAGCGCGCGTTGGCCGCCTGCTCGTCGGCCACGAACCACGGCAGCGGAAAGAGGATCGATGCGATGCCCGCGGCGGAAATTTCGGCGACGGTGATGGCGCCGGAGCGGCAGATGAGCACGTCGCACCACGCGTAGCGCGCCGCCATGTCGTCCACGAAAGGCAGCACCTCGCCTTGCACTCCGGCCTTTTCGTACGCCGCGCGCAGTCCCTCGTAGAGCTTCGCGCCCGCCTGGTGCACGACCTCGGGGCGCTCCTCGGGGCTCATCGAGGCGAGCGCGGCGAGCACCAGGTCGTTCATCGTCTGCGCGCCGAGGCTGCCGCCCACCACGAGCAGGCGCAGGCGTCCCGCGCGACCCGCGTAGCGCTCTTCGGGAGGCGGCAACGCGGCGATCTCTTCTCGCACCGGCGTGCCGAGCCAGAGGACGCGCTTCGGTTTCGGCAATGCGTTGGCCCACTTCTGGGCGACCCTCATCTCGAACGCGCCTTCCATGCCGACCACGACGCGATCGGCCACGGGCGCCAGCACGCGGTTGGCGATGCCGGCGACGGCGCCGGGCTCGTGCACCACGAGGGGCCTGCCCCAGAGCGCCGCCATCATGCCGCCGGGAAAGGCGACATAGCCGCCCATCGACAGCACCACGTCGGGACGGATGCGGAAGATCGCGACGCTGGACTGCCAGAACGCGACCAGGATGCGCACCGGCAACACGAGCCACGCCATGGCGCCCTTGCCGCGCACCCCGCTCATGTTCACCTGCACAAGGGGATACCCCGCGTCTCCGACGAGCTTGTTCTCCATGCCGCCGGGCGTGCCCATCCAGTGCACCTTCCAGCCGCGCGAGGCGAGCTCCTTCGCGATCACGAGGCCCGGGAATATGTGCCCGCCGGAGCCTGCCGCCATGATGAGGATGGTGCGGCTCATAGCGAGCCTCCCCTCATCAGGTAGCGGTTCTCCCAGTCGATGCGCATCAGGATCGCCAGCGCCATGCAGGTGACGACGATGCCGGTGCCGCCGAACGAGAGGAGCGGCAGCGTGAGGCCCTTGGTGGGAAGCAGCCCCATGTTCACGCCCATGTTGATGAAGGCCTGCGCCGCGAGCCACACGCCGATGCCCTGCGCGACGAGCGCCGCGTAGTAGCGCTCCAGGCTCGCCGCCTGCCGGCCGACGGCGAACGCGCGGTGCACGAGGAAAAGGAAGAGCGTGATCACCGTCGCCACGCCGGCGAAGCCCAGCTCCTCGGCGATCACGGCGAGGAGGAAGTCGGTGTGCGCTTCCGGGAGATAGAAGAGCTTCTCGACGCTCGCGCCCAGGCCCACGCCCAGCCATTCGCCGCGGCCGAAGGCGATGAGCGAATGGGAAAGCTGGTAGCCCTTGCCGTACGCGTCGGACCACGGGTCCATGAAGCCGAGGATGCGTTGCAGGCGATAAGGCGACGAGACGATGAGCACCCCGAAGGCCACGGCGAGGAGCCCCGCCAGCCCGGCGAACAGCCGCCAGTTGAGGCCGCCCAGGAAAAGCACCGCCATCGCGATCGTCGTCACCACCACCAGCGCGCCGAAGTCCGGCTCGCGCAGCAGCAGCGCCGCGATGAACGTCATCACGGCGAACATCGGCAGGAAGCCCTTCTTGAAGTCGTCCATGAAGGCCGCCTTGCGCACGGTGTAGTCGGCGGCGTAGAGCACCACGAAGAGCTTCATCAGCTCGGAGGGCTGGAAGGTGGCGATGCCCAGCGGGATCCAGCGGCGCGCGCCGTTCACCTCGCGCCCGAGCCCGGGGATGAGGACCACGACGAGGATCGCGGTACCGGCCATAAAGAGCCACGGCGACGCCCTCTGCCAGAGCCAGAGGGGGATGCGAAACAACGCCGCGGCAAACGCCAACCCGACAATCAGGTAAATCGAGTGGCGCACGAGAAAGAAACCGGGGCGAAACCCGGTGAAGCGCTCGGCCTCGGCCATCGCGATCGAGGCCGAATAGACCATCACGAGCCCGAGGGCGGCGAGGAGCGCGGCCGACCAGACCAGCGTCTGGTCGAGGCTCGAGTCGCGGCGGCCGGGGTTGTAGAGCATCAGGGCGTCTTTACCGCTCGGGCGGCGGCGGCGAACACGTCGCCGCGGTGCCCGTAGTTGCGGAACATGTCGAAGCTCGCGCACGCGGGCGAAAGCAGCACCGCATCGCCGGGCGACGCGAGGTGGAACGCCGCCCGCACCGCTTCCTCCAGGGTCGTGGCGCGGGTGAGCGGGACACCGGTGGCTGCGAGCGCGGCTTCGATGGCGGGCGCGTCGCGGCCGATGAGGACCACGGCGCGCGCGCGCGCCTTCACCGCGGGCGCGAGCGGGCCGAAGTCCTGGCCCTTGCCCTCGCCGCCGGCGATGAGCACCACCGGCTCGCGGAAGCCCTCGAGCGCGGCCACCGTGGCGCCGACGTTGGTGCCCTTCGAATCGTCGTAGAACCTCACGCCGTTCGCCTCGGCCACCCGCTCCACGCGATGCGGCAGGCCCTTGAATTCGGCGAGCGCCTGCGCCAGCGGCGCGCGCGGCGCGTCGATGGCGCAGAGCAGCGCGTGCGCGGCCATCGCGTTCGCCGCGTTGTGCAGTCCCTTCATCGCCATCGCCTCGAGCGCGATGAGCTCGGTGTCGCCGCGGCGCAGGTGCGTCGCGGCGCGGTCGAGCCCCCACTCGCGATCGTTGCCGGGCACGCCGAGCCCGAAGGAAAGAGCGCGCTCATCGCCCATGCCGCGGCTCCATGGGTCGTCGCGATTCACGACGCGTGTCGCCGCGTGGCGGAAGATCCTCTGTTTCGCCGCCGCGTAGTCCGCCATGGAGTCGTAGCGATCCATGTGGTCCTGCGTGAGGTTCAACATCGCCGCGGCGTCGAGCTCGAGCGTCGCGGTCGTCTCCAGCTGGTAGCTGGACAGCTCGATCACGTAGAGCTCGGCGTCCGCGGCCTGGGGCGAGTCGAGGGCCTCCAGCACCGGCAGCCCGATGTTGCCGGCGACGACCGTGCGATAGCCCGCGGCGCGCCCCATCGCCCCGGCGAGCGCGGTGACGGTGGACTTGCCGTTGGTGCCGGTGATGCCTATCACTCGGCCCTTTCCCCGGCGGCCGAGCTCGCGCGCGAAGATCTCGACGTCGCCAACCACTTCAATCCCGCGACCGAGCGCGGCGCGAAGGAGCGGCTCGCGCAGCGCAATGCCCGGACTCGCAACGACCGTGTCCACGCCCTCCAGGAGCGCCGCGTCGAAAGCTCCCAGCGAAACGGCAACGCCCGGGTGCTCCGCACGGAGCGCTCCCAGGGCCGGAGGCGCCGCTCGCGTATCGGCGGCGCGCAGCCGCGCACCGCGCGCCGCGAGCCAGCGAACGCTCGAAAGCCCCGTGTCACCCAGGCCGACAACCAGGACACTCTTGCCTTGCCATTCGTCATGGGTCATCTGCCTTTCTCGTCGAGGTCAGCGCAGCTTCAAGGTGGAAAGGCCGAACAGGACCAGCATCATCGTGATGATCCAGAAGCGCACCACGACCTGGTTCTCCTTCCAGCCCTTCAATTCGTAGTGGTGGTGCAGCGGCGCCATGCGGAAGACGCGCTTGCCGGTGAGCTTGAAGCTGGCCACTTGAATCATCACGGAGAGCGTCTCCACCACGAACACCCCGCCCATGATGAGAAGCACCACCTCCTGGCGCACGATGATCGCGATCATCCCGATGGCGGCACCCAGCGCGAGCGCGCCGACGTCGCCCATGAAGACCTCGGCGGGATAGGCGTTGAACCAGAGGAACGCGAGGCCCGCGCCCGCGATCGCGCCGCAGATGATGGCGAGCTCGCCCACGCCCGCGATGTAGGGGAACGCGAGGTAGCGCGCGAACACGACGTTGCCGGACACGTAGGCGAACACCGCGAGCGCCGAGGCGATCATCACCGTCGGCATGATCGCGAGCCCGTCGAGGCCGTCGGTCAGGTTCACCGCGTTCGAAAACCCCACCACCATGAAATAGCCGATGACCACGAAGCCCACGGTGCCGAGCGGCAGCGCCACCGTCTTGAAGAACGGCACGATCAGCTCGGTCTGCTGCGGCAGCTTCGCGCTGTAGGCGAGAAACGAGACCGCCGCGAGGCCGATCGCCGACTGCCACGCGAGCTTCGCCTTCGCCGAAAGCCCCTTCGGATTGCGGTGCACGACCTTGCGCCAGTCGTCGACCCAGCCGACGATGCCGAAGCCCAGCGTGGTGACGAGCACGATCCACACGTAGCGGTTGGCGAGGTCCGCCCAGAGGAGAGTCGTCACCGCCACGGACACGAGGATCAAGGCGCCCCCCATGGTCGGCGTACCCTTCTTCACGAGGTGGGTCTGCGGGCCGTCGTCGCGCACCGCCTGGCCGATCTTGTAGGCGGTGAGCTTGCGGATCATCGCGGGGCCCACCACGAACGAGATCGCGAGTGCGGTCATCGCGGCGAGCACCACGCGCAGCGTGATGTAGGTGAAGACATTGAAGGCGCGCAGCTTCGCGTCCACCGAGAGCCATTGCGCGAGCTCATACAGCATGGCCGCCCCCGTCTCCCGCGAGCGCGTCGGCGATGCGCTCCATGCGCATGAAGCGCGAGCCCTTCACCAGGATCGCGGCGCCGGCGGCGGCCTCGCGCCGCGCGGCCCGGGTGAGCGCCTCGACGTCGTCGAAATGCAGCGCCCCCTGGCCGAAGGCCTGCACCGCATGGCGGCTCGCCTCGCCGAGCGCCATCAGCGCGTCGATGCCCGCCGCGCGCGCGAAGCTCCCCACCTCGGCGTGCATCGCCGCGGCGTCCGCGCCCAGCTCGCCCATGTCGCCCATCACCAGCACCTTGCGCCCGCGCTCCTCGGCGAGGACTTGCGCCGCGGCCTTCATGGACTCGGGATTGGCGTTGTAGCTGTCGTCGATCACCAGCGAGCCGCCGGGGCCGCGCCGGCGCTGCTGGCGGCCGGCGACACCGCCGAACGCGGCGAGCCCGGAGCGCATCGCCTCGACCGGGATCTCGAGCGCCACGGCCGCGGCGCATGCGGCGAGCGCGTTGCGCACGTTGTGCTCGCCGCGCACCTGCAGCGCGACCGTGAAAGGGCCCAGGGGCGTCGTGACCGTGATGCCGGGGCCCGAAGGCACGGCCCGCACCGTCGCGCCCTCGCCCAAGCCGAAGGTGATCGTCGGGCGCCGCGCGTTGAGGCCTTTCCAATACGCGCTGAACGCATCGTCCTGGTTGACGAGCGCGATGCCCGAAGGCGCGAGGCCGGCGTAGATCTCGCCCTTGGCGCGCGCGATCGCCTCCACGCTGCCGAGGATGCCGACGTGCGCGCGCTGCGCGTTGTTCACCAGGGCGATCGAGGGCCGCGCGATGCGCGTGAGGTAGTCGATCTCGCCCGCGTGGTTCATGCCCATCTCGATCACGGCGAAGCGATGGGCCTCGCGCAGCTTGAGCAGCGTGAGCGGCATGCCGATGTCATTGTTGAGGTTGCCCTCGGTGGCGAGCACCGCCGCACGCGTGCCGACATGGGCGGCGAGGACGGCCGAGATCATCTCCTTCACGGTGGTCTTGCCGTTGCTCCCGGTGAGCGCCACGAGCGGCAGCGCGAAGCGCGCACGCCAGTGGGCGGCGAGGCGGCCCAGCGCGATGCGCGTGTCGGCCACGACCACCTGCGGCAGCGGCGTGCCGGGCGCGATGTGGCGCGAGGTGAGCGCCGCCGCGGCGCCGCGCCGGAACGCTTCCTCGACGTACTCGTTGCCGTCGAAGCGCTCGCCGCGCAGCGCCACGAACAGATCCCCCGCGTTCACCGCTCGGCTGTCGGTCGTCACGCCGGCGTAACGCGCATGTCCGTGGGCCGCACCCGCCACCGCACGCGCCGTTTCGCCCAGGTCCATCATGTAGCCGGTGCCCACGTAGGCGTCTGCATTCATCGCGCCGCGTCCTGCCACCCGGCAAGCGCCGCGCGCGCCACCTCGAGGTCGCTGAAGGGATGCCTCACCCCGGCGATCTCCTGGTAGGTCTCGTGCCCCTTGCCCGCGAGGAGCACCACGTCCCCGGCCCGCGCGTGGCTCACCGCCGAGAAGATCGCGACCTGGCGATCCTCGATCGACTCGGCGTCCGCGGAAATGCCGGCGCGGATCTGCGCGATGATCGCGTCGGGATCCTCGCCGCGCGGGTTGTCGCTGGTGACGATCACCTGGTCGGCGAGGCGCGCCGCGGCCTGGCCCATGAGCGGGCGCTTGCCGGGGTCGCGATCCCCGCCGCAGCCGAAGACGCAGACCAGGCGATGCCCGGCGGCCACGGTGGGGCGCAGCGCCTCGAGCGCCTTCTCGAGCGCATCGGGCGTGTGCGCGTAGTCGACGACCACCAGCGGGGCCGCGCCGCCGCCCACGCGCTGCAGCCTTCCCGGCACCGGCTCGAGCGCGCCCAGCGCGCGTCGGGCCTGGTCGAAAGTCACCCCCGCGGCGATGAGCGCGCCCATCACCGCGAGCAGGTTCGAGACATTGAATGCGCCGAGCACGGGCGCGCTCACTTCGCCCGAGCCCCATTCCGAATCGACGTGAAATCGTACGCCCGCTTCCGAGAGATTGATCTTTGATGCCGCGATGCGCGGTTGTTCCCGTGCCTCGTGCCTCGTGCCTCGCGCCTGGCCGTACGTGATGACGTCGCCGGAAAGGCGCTCGGCGAAGGTGGCGCCCCATTCGTCGTCGACATTGATCACCGAATGCGCGAGGCCGCGCGCCGAGAACAGGCGGTATTTCGCCTCCGCGTACGCCTCCATCGTGCCGTGGTAGTCGAGATGGTCGCGCGTGAGGTTGGTGAAGATCGCGGCGTCGAACTTGACGCCCGCCACGCGGTCCTGGTCGAGGCCGTGGCTCGAGACTTCCATCGCGACGTTGCGGGCGCCGCGGCGCAGGTAATCGGCAAGCAGACGCTGCAGCACGATCGCATCCGGGGTGGTGTTCTTCGCCTCCGTGCGCTCGCCCACGAGGCCGTTGCCCAGCGTGCCGACGACCGCCGAGCGCCGCCCGAGCCCGTCGAGCGCGGAGCCGATCCACTGGGACACCGAAGTCTTGCCGTTGGTGCCGGTCACGCCCGCCATCCACAGCGACTGCGAGGGATTGCCGAACACGTGCCCGGCGATCTCGGAGATCTTCGCGCGCAAGTCCTGCACGCCGAGGTTGGGCACCTCCCAGCGCTCGTCCCATTCGAAGCCCGCACGCTCCCACAGCACGGCCGCCGCGCCGCGCGCGATGGCCTCGGCAATGAAGCCGCGCCCGTCACGGAAGGTCCCCGGGTAGGCGACGAAGATCGATCCCAGCTTCACCGTGCGCGAGTCGGCGGTGAGGCCGGCGAGCGGAACGCCCAGCTGCGCGAGCCGGTCGAGGAGCCGCGTGCCCTCGGAGCGCACGAATTCGGCGGCCGCGATCATCCCTCGTCCTTGGTGGGGCCGGAAGGCGCGGGCGGCGGCGCCATCACGTTCAACGTGCCCGGCGCGTCCGGGGGCACCGACATCATGCGCAGCGCCGCGCCCATCACCGAGGAGAACACCGGGGCGCCCACGTCGCCGCCGTAGTACTTGGCGCCGAGCGGCTCGTCGATCATCACCGCGACGATGAAGCGCGGGTGGGTGACCGGGCCGAAGCCCACGAACGACGACACGTATTTGTGCTCGGCGTAGCCGCCGGCCTGCGCCTTGTGCGCGGTGCCGGTCTTGCCGGCGACGCGATAGCCGGGGACCTGCGCGCGCGGCGCCGTGCCGCCGGGCATCGCGGCCATCTCCATCATGCGCGTCACCTGGTCCGCGGTTTCGCGCGTGATGATGCGCTTGCCGATGGGATGCGCATCCTGTTTCAGGAGCGAGAGCGGCAGCAGCTCGCCGCCGGTGGTGAAGACCGTGTAGGCGCGCGAGATCTGCAACAGCGACACCGACAGGCCGTGGCCATAGGCCATGGTCGCCTGCTCGATCGGACGCCACTGCGACCAGGGCTTCAACTGCCCCTTCGCCTCGCCGGGAAATCCGGACTGGGGTGCCACGCCGAAGCCCAGCTCGCGATAGAGCGTGCCCAGGGTCTCCGCGGGCATCTGCAGCTGGATCTTGGCGCTGCCGATGTTGGACGACTTCTGGATCACCTGCGCCACGCTGATGAGGCCGTTCGGATGCGAGTCGTTGATGGTCCAGCGGCCCATGGTCATCGCGCCCTGGCCGGTCTGGATCATGGTGCTCGGCGTGACGATGCCGGCCTCGAGCGCGGCGGCCACCGTGAACGGCTTCATCGTCGAGCCGGGCTCGAACAGGTCGGTCACCGAGCGGTTGCGCGTCTGCCGGCCGGTCACGTTGGCGCGGTTGTTGGGGTTGTAGTCGGGCTGGTTCACGAGCGCCAGCACTTCGCCGGTGCGCGCGTCGAGGATCACCATCGAGCCGCCCTTGGCGCGGTTCTGCTCCACCGCGCTCTTCAGCTCGCGGTGCGCGAGGAACTGCAGGCGCTGGTCGATGGCGAGCGTGACCGCCTCGCCGTCTTTCGGCGCGCGCAGGCTCTCGACGTCCTCGACGATGCGCCCCTTCCTGTCCTTGATCACCTTGCGCGACCCCGGCGTGCCGGCTAGGCGCGACTCCGCGGCGAGCTCGATGCCTTCCTGCCCCTGGTCCTCGATGCCGGTAAATCCCACCACGTGCGCCATCACTTCGCCCGCCGGGTAGTAGCGGCGGAACTCGCGCTGCTGGAAGACGCCCGGGATGCCCAGCGCCATCACTTTGGCCGCCTGGTCGGGCGAGATCTGGCGCTTGAGGTAGACGAACTGGCGATCCTTTCGGGCAATTTTCTGGCGGATCTCGTCGGGCGCGATCGCGAGCGCCCGGGCGAGAGCCTGGATCCTGGCGTCGTCCACGTCGTCCAACTCGTCGGGCGTGGCCCAGATCGACTCCACCGGCGTCGAGATCGCGAGGGGCTGGCCGTTCCTGTCCTTCACCGGCCCGCGCGAGGCCGGCAGCTCGAGCACGCGCCCGTAGCGCGCCTCGCCCTTGGCCTGCAGGAAGTCGGTGTGCATGCCTTGCAGGTAGAAGGCGCGCGCGCCGAGCATGGCGAAGCCCGACATCGCCGCGATCAGCACGAAGCGCGAACGCCAGCCCTCGAGCTTCAGGCGCAGCTGCGGGGTGCGCTTCTCGAATTTCATCGCGGCGCCTCGCCCGTCGCGCGCGCGTCGAGCGTGACGATCACGGTGTTGGAGGGATCGGGAAGGCGCATGCCGAGCTGCTTCGCCGCGACCGATTCCACGCGCTTGTTGGTGGCCCATGTGCCCTGCTCGAGCTGCAGCTGGGTGAACTCGTCGTCGAGCCTTTTCGCGCTTCCCTGCTCGCTCTCCAGCTCGTTGAAGAGCCTGCGGGCCTGGTGCTGGGACGTGATCACGCTCATCGCCGCGAGGACGATGAGCACGAGGAGCGCGGCGTTGAGGCGCGTCATCCGTTCTTCTCGGCCACGCGCAGCACCGCGCTTCGCGCGCGCGGGTTGCGCGCGATCTCCGCATCGCTCGCGCGGATCGGCTTCCCGACCGCGTGCATCTCGGCGGGCGGCAGGTCCGCGGCGCGGATCGGTACGCCCTTGGGCAGCTTGTCGCCGCTGGAGCGCTCGCGGATGAAGGTCTTCACGATGCGGTCCTCCAGCGAGTGGAAGCTCACCACCGCGAGGCGCCCGCCGGGCTCGAGGAGCGCGGCGGCCTGCGGCAGCGTCACCTCCAGCTCTTCAAGCTCTTGATTGAGGTGAATCCGTAGAGCCTGAAAGGTCCTTGTCGCCGGGTGTTGCCCCGGCTCGCGCGTGCGAACCGCGCGACCCACGACCTCGGCAAGTTGCCGGGTGGTCCCAACGGGCCTTGCAGCAACAATCGCTGCTGCAATCCGCTTAGCAAACCGTTCTTCGCCATATCTGAAGATCACCTCCCTGATTTCCTTTTCGTCCGCGCGCTCGAGCCACTCGGAAGCGGTCTCGCCGCGCGTGGTGTCCATGCGCATGTCCAGCGGCCCATCCCTCATGAAGCTGAAGCCGCGCGCCGCATCGTCGAGCTGCGGCGACGACACGCCGATGTCGAGCAACACGCCCGCAACGTGCCGAATTCCGCGGGCGGCCAGCGCCTGAGTCATGGTCGAGAACCTCGCGTGGATCAGCTCAAGACGCGGATCTTCGAGCGCGCGATCCGCATGCGCCGCGGGGTCCTGATCAAAAGCGAGAAGTCTTCCGCGAACACCGACACGGGCGAGGATGGCCGCGGCGTGCCCGCCGCGGCCAAAGGTGCCATCGACGTAGGTTTTGTCTTCACGGACGTTAAGGGCAGCAATTGCTTCTTCGAGTAGGACCGGGACATGGGAAACCTCGCTCACGGGGGAAGGGGAAGGACGACCGGTACCGCGCTCTCTTGGGGGAGCGGCGTCGGACCCAGGGTCGTCAGCCGCGTCACAGAGAGAAGTTCTCCATCCCCGGAGGCACGTTCGGACTGCCTCCGGACCTCAGGGTCTCGAGCTGCTGGTTCCACATCTCGAGATCCCAGATTTCGTAGTGGCTTCCCTGCCCGACGAGCATCACCGGGCGCGTGATGCGAGCGAAGTCGCGCAACTCGGGAGGAATGAGGAGGCGCCCGGCGCCGTCGAGCTCGACGTCCTGCGCGAAGCCCACCAGCAGGCGCTTCCACAGGCTGAACTGGCGATCGAGGCTCGGAAACGACATGACCTGCGCGCGGATGGGCTCCCACGCCGGCGCGGGGTAGAGCAGGAGGCAGGCATCCGGGTGCGCGGTGAGCACCAGCTTCACCGTGCCACCTTGCGTCAGTGGATCCCGGACCCGCGTCGGGACCGCCATGCGGCCCTTTGCGTCCAGGTTGACTTGCGCCGCCCCTTGGAACACTTTTCCCCCCACGTTTTCCCACTTCCGCACACTGTAGTGAAGCAGCTACAACCCGTCAAGGGAAATAACTGGCAATTTTTTCTTGTGCGACAAGGGGTTAGCGCGGGTTTCTCGCGCCAAACCTGAGACAGCCAAAGTTAATTAAATCAATGGCTTGGAAAACGGAATGAAAGTAATGTCACAAGAGTGCAGCGCGCCCCGGGGAGGGGCGTCGGACAAAAAAAGAAGGGGCACCACGGGAGTGGGATGCCCCCTACGCAAGACTTGGGCCTATTGCCGTGCGATGAGAACCACGTTCACCGTGGCGTCCCGGGCCATCGCGACCTGGGCCTGCTCGCGCGTCATCAGCAGCGCGATGAGGTCGAGCTGGTGGATGTACTTGGTGCGCTGGACGTATTGGCGCAGCGGCCTCAAGCCCTTCTGCGCCTCCTCTTCCACCCGCCTGGCCACCGCCTGGGGCAGCCCGTCGGTGCGCACGTAGATCGACTGGTACGGATCGACGGCGACCGTGTCCGTCGGCTGCGCCTGCGCCGCGCCGGCGAGGGCCGCGGCGGCCGCTGCAAGCACGCACTTCGCATGGATCGAATTCATGTGAGGAGCCTCCTCGTCGCGGATTCCTTCGGAGCGGGAACCCAAGCGCTGCCGCGCGACGCTGGGGACGGCGCAGCCGACCCCCGCAAATTACGGCCGGCCGGCGCAGGCGGCGAGCGCATTGCGACGAAATGCGTAATGGCGGGGGCGAGCCGGGGTTTCCTTGATAAGATCGGTCGAGCTTTCCCCGGCAATCGAGTCATGGCACGCGTCGAAGAGCTTTCGGTCGAAGAGATCCGCAAGCGCTACCTGCAGGACCAGGAACCCATCTCCCAGCAAGTCCTGAACCGCCTGCAGCGCGATTCGCGGCAGGGCGTGCAGCGCCTCTACGCGAGCCTCGCCAAGCGCTTCGAGAAGGAGCGCGGCGAGCGCGTGCGCCTGGACGCGATGCGCCACTTCGAGAAGGTCCTGTGGAAGTCGGGCATCCGCGACATCGCGGGCGTGGACGAAGCGGGCGTCGCGCCGCTCGCGGGGCCGGTGGTGGCCGCGGCGGTCATGTTCCCCCCCGACACCGAGATCGCCGGCGTGGACGATTCCAAGCGCCTCGATGCGCCGACGCGCGAGAAGCTCGCCGTCGAGATCCGCGCGAAGGCCTCGGGTGTGGCGGTCGGCATCGCCTCCGTCGAGGACATCGACCGCGTGAACATCTATCACGCCTCGCTCCTCGCCATGCGCCGCGCGGTGGAAGGCCTGCCGCGCGCGCCGCAGCATGTTCTGGTGGATGCGCGCACGGTACCCGGCATCGGCATGCCGCAGAACGCCTTCAACAAGGGCGACGGGATCAACTTCACCATCGCGGCGGCCTCGATCATCGCCAAGACCGCGCGCGATGCGATGATGGCAGCGCTCGATCGCGAATACCCCGGCTACGGCTTCGCCGCGCACAAGGGCTATCCCACCCCGGACCACCGCGAGGCGCTCCTCCGGCTGGGACGCTCGCGCGTGCACCGCCTTTCGTTCCCGGTGCTGCACGAGTGGTTCGGCGAATACTCACCGGGCTTCTATGCGCTGAAGACGCAGCTCTGCGCGGCGCAGACGCGCCTCGCCCTGGAAGAATTCGACAGCGCGCTGCGCGAGCGCGTGGACGAGCTCACCGAAGCCGAGTGCAGGAAGCTGCGCCTCCTCGCGGGGCGCCGCTGGAAGGCGATCGCCGCGTAGGAGTCGTCCGGCATCCGGCGCGCCGCGACCGGGCGCCTGCGGCACCCCTCAATAACGGCAGTTCGATCCCGCGAAGCAGGCTCCGCCACTGCAACCGTCGAACGCGATCCAGGGCGTCGACGTCGATGAAGTCCTGTCGCAGCTCGCCATCGAGCTCAACGTGAACGTGGGCGCCGCGGGCAGCGCGGGCAGCGCGGAGCAAAACATCACGCTGCAGAAGGCCCGACGCGCTCCAAGACAAAAGGGCCCCGCAGGGCCCTTCGTCTCGCGCTGGCGCGGGGTTCAGCCGCCGCCGCCCTTGCCGTTGCCTTTGCCCTTGTCGCTGCCGTTGCCCGCGCCGGCGCCGTGCGCGGTGGTCACGCCGGTCGCCGCGCCGCCGTTCGCGGTGACGACGCCCGAACCGGGACCATGACTCGCCGCATTGGCGGCGCCGAGGCTCGCGCCTCCGCCTGCCGCGGTCACCATGCCCCGTCCCGGAGCGCTGGCCGAGCTGGCCGCGCCGTGGCTCTGCGAAGGCGAGGCGGAAACCCCGGCCGCGGTGACGATGCCTTTGGAGGATGCGGAAACGCCCTTGGTAGTCCCCGCGCCCGCCGGGGTCGACGTGGTCGTCGTCGCGGTCGATTTCGAAGTCGTCTTGGGCAGCGCCGCGATCTTCGCGTGGGTCGACTTGAGGCCGCTCACCACGGGGCCCAGCTTGGTGCCCGAGGCTTGCGCGATCTGCCCCCACCCCATGCCGTCGGCGCGCATCTGCAGGATGCCCTTCAGCGTCGTGGTGGTCGTGGTGCCGTCGGGGTTCTTGACCGTCACCGATCCGCCGTTCAGCGCCGCCTGCAATTGGTCGGCCGTGGGATTCGTGATGCCGAGCCGCGCGAGCGAATCCTGCGCGAGCGCGAGCGCGATCTTCACGTTGCCCCAGCCCATCTTGCCGGTCGGCGGATCGTAGGTCGCGATGGTGGTAGTCGGCGTCCCGCCCGGCGTCGCCGGCGGCGTCGTGTAGGTGAGCGTCGCGTTGGTGCCAGTGCGAAGCGCGTTCACCAGCGCGAGCGAATTCGCGTCGGAGCCGGCGAGTGTCGAGAAGTTGGCCGCGATTTTCCCGGCGACCAGGGTCTGACCGCGATTGGCGGCGGTCGCATCGAGCGTCGTCGCGAGAGTGTCGACCTCGGCGGACGACGTCTGCGCGCCGGCCAGGGGCGAGAGCGCGATCATGAGGGATGTGCACAGGACATGCATGCTTCGTTTCATTTCGATGCCTCCGTTATCACGTGGAACCGACCAGCTTCTCCGTCTGCAGGATCACCTCGGTGGCCGTCGCCCCGTCACGCAGGATGCCACCGTCTTTTTTGGCAGTGACCGTCATGCGCGTGGTGGCGGGCGTGAGCGCCTCGAGATCGATCTCGATGTCGCGGTCGCCGGCTTTCGCCCGGATCGTCTCGGTCGACCCGCTGCGCTTCGTATCGACCACCTTCACCTGCATCCGGTGCAGTGCGCCGAGCGTGGCTCTCTTCACCTGCACCTGGGGCGTGGTGAACGTCTTGTAGACCATGCCGCTCAGCGTGTGCGAGACCCCGGTCGCCATGCCCACGCCCAGGGCGGTAAGGCCTACGGCGACGCAGCCGTTGAGCGCGAATGCCGACAACGCCAGGAAAAGTCCGATCGCGATTCGCTTCATGAATCCTATGATCCGCTTCGGCGCCCAAAGTTATGTGAGCGGCGTCACAAAGCGACAAAAATAGGGGTTTCGTCGCCACGTGACGACGCGCGCGCTTCCGTGTGACGCGCATCGTCATCCCGGGCGCCGATAGCGCTCTGCCGCGATCCTGCCCCAGTGGATGCCGTCGGCGCGCATCTGCAGCACGCCGGGAAAGGTCGCAACGGGGCCGGCGGGCGTGGGGATGTCGCCCCCCAGCAGCGCGGCGTGCAGCTGCACGAGCGTCGGACGCACGATGTCGTGGCTTTGCAGCGCGTCGCGCGCGAGCATGAGGGCGAGCTTCACGTCGTTCCAACCCATCTGGCCGGTGGGCGGCTCGATGCGGACGATCTCCGGCATGAAGTCGGTGCCCGGGTCGACGGGCGCGACGAGGTGCACCGGCACGCCTTCGTGCAGCGCGCAGACGAGCGCGAGGATGTTGTCCTCGGAGCCCGCGAGCTTCACGAAAGCCGCGGCGATTCGAAGGGCGGCAGGATCGGGATCGCGCGCCTCGGCCGCGAGCGGCGCCAGCGAGAGGAGGACGGATCCGGTGACAAATTGCATCGCGCGTTTCATTCGTGGTCTCCCACGTGCGCCGGACGATGTCTTTTTTAGGGGTGCTGCAAGCCCATATTGATCAAGGGGCGCGCGCTTGGATGTGAAGAAAATCACATTCCCGCGAAAATGACCGTTTCGTCGCCGTTACGCGACAAAACGCCTGAATGAGAGTGAAGCAAGCCGATAAGCGGGATTCTGTTACGGCCCTTTCGGGCTATGACGGTCATTCCTCTAGGCCCGGCGTTGCCGCAGGGCTCGAGCCACCTACCCGCAGACTCGGTGGGCCACGTCGTCGTCTGCCTACTTGATGTTGCTCCGCGTAGAGATTGGCCGTTTCACCCTTTCCGGTTGCCCGGGAAGACTCGTCTCTGTTCCTCTAATCCTCACCTCGCGGTGGACGGGAGTTACCCGCTACGCTGCCCTCTGGAGTCCCGACTTTCCTCTGTGCAACCGAAGTGGCACAGCGACCGCCTGGCTTGCTTCACCCGGCCATTTTACCCCGCCGCGCTATTCGATCCTGATGTTCGCCTCGTGGATGGCCTTCGCCCACTTCTCGGCTTCGGCACGCTGGAACGCCGCGAACGATTGCGGCGTCGTCGGGATGAACCTCGCGCCCTCGCTCTCGAGGCGCTTCTCGATCTCGGCGGAGCGCATGATCTTCTGCACCTCGGCATTGAGGCGCGCGACGATCTCGCCCGGCGTGCCGGCGGGCGCGAAGAGCCCGATCCAGTTGCTCACCTCGAATCCCGGCAGCGACTCCGCCACCGTGGGCACGTCGAGCGCGGAGGTGCGCGCCGGGCCGATCACCGCGATGGCGCGGAGCCTTCCCGCCTTCACCTGCGGCAGGACCGTGGGCATGGTGGCGAAGATGAGTTGCGTCTGCCCGCCGAGAAGGTCGGTGATCGCCGGCGCGTTGCCCTTGTAGGGCACGTGCACCATGTCGACCTTCGCCATCGACTTGAAGAGTTCGCCGGCGAGATGGCTCGTGGTGCCGAGGCCGCCCGATGCGTAGCTCAGCTTGCCGGGCTCCGCGCGCGCGAGCGCGATGAGCTCGGGCACCGTCTTCGCGTTCACCGAGGGATTCACCACCAGCAGGCCCTCGGCGTCGAGCACGTGGGCGATCGGCACGAAGTCGCGCAGCGTGTCGTAGGGCATCACCTTGAAGAGGCTCTGGTTCACCGCGTGGGTGCCGATGTTGCCCATCACCAGCGTGTAGCCGTCGGGCGGCGACTTGGCGACGAAGTCGGCGCCGATGTTGCCGCCCGCGCCGGGCTTGTTCTCGATCACCACCGGCTGCCCCCAGGTCTCGCCCAGCTTCGCGCCGATGGCGCGGCCGAACGTGTCCGCGATGCCGCCCACCGGGAAGGGCACCACGATCCTGATGGGCTTGGACGGATAGGGCTCGGCCTGCACTGCAAAGGCGAGCGCGATTCCCGCGAAGGCCGCGAGTGCGCTACGCATGACTCACCTTCAGCATGTTGTCGTAGTTCACCTTCTCGTGCGCCTCGACCGGGTCGGCGCCGGCGCGGATCGCGGCGATGACGCCGTCCTCGGTCGCCTTCACTTTCTGCGCGAAGGCGAGGACCTCGGCGACGCGCTCCATCGGGATCACCACGGTGCCGTTGTCGTCGGCCACGATGAAGTCGCCGGGACGCACGCGCACCCCGCCCAGCTTCACCTCGATGCCGTAGCCCGCGCACGACGAGCGCCCGCGCACCGACTGCTGCGCGATGCCGCGCGCGTACACCGGCATTCCATAGCCCTTGTATTCGTCCACGTCGCGCACCACGCCGTCGGTCACGCAGCCGGCGAGCCCGTGATGCTTCGAGGTGGCGCCGGCCACGCCGCCGTAGGCGTTCACCTTCGGATTCTCGGACGCGTCGATGACGAGCACCGAGCCCGCGCCGCCCTTCACGATCGCGCGGAGCGTGCCGAGCACGGTCGACTCCTCGGCCTTGCCCGCGGCGACGAGCTTCAGCGTGGCCGCGGGGCCGGCGATCTTCATCGTCGGGTAGATCGGCAGCACGCCCTGCGGAGCGCCCTCGATGCCGAGGCGATCGAGCGCGTCGGAGATGTTGCACGTCGACACATTGAGGAATTGACTGACGATGCGGCTATCGACCGTGGCCATGGACCTTCTCCTTCGAGCGGAAGTGCTGCGCGTCATCATAGAACGACTCTCTCGCGGTGTCGGGATGCCAGCCGGGAACGCCCAGCACCGGCATCGGCGCCATGGCCTTGGGCGAGGCGAAGTTGGCGCGCTCGCGGAAGTGCGCGGCGATGAGCGCGTCGGCCCGCGCGAGCTGCTCTCGCGCGGGGAGCGCGATGAGATCTCCGGCGGGGATGAAGACCGTCTTCGCCACCATGCCGAGATAGGGCGTGAGGGCCTGCTCGCAGAGCGCGTGGCCGAAGGCGAAGAAGCGCATGTGCTGCTCGAGCTCCGGGCGCCGATCCCAGAAGAGCTGCTTCCACTCGAAGTCCTTGACGAGCCGCAGAAGGTCGGGTGCGCTCGACGCGACCACCACGCCGCCCTCGTCGAAGAGCGTCAAGGCATCGCGCAGGGGACTCCTCCTCTTCGACTCCTCTTCGCCGCGCTCCTCGAGGATTGCCGCATGCTGCGCGTTGATCGCGGCCTTGGCCTTCGGCCAGGCGAGCCAGGCGATCGCGTTGAAGAAGTCGTGCCAGCTTTCGGGGCGCGTCTCGACTTCGCCGGTGGCGGCGATGCGCAGCTCGTAGTAGCGACGCTCGCGGTCGCCATGCTCGCGCGGCTTCACGAATCGCAGCGCCATTCCCCGCGCGGTGACGATTCCCGACGCCGCGGCGCTGAGCTCGTCGTGGCTGGGCCAGCGATCCTCGGGCAGGCGTTCCAGTGCCGGCGCGATCGCCGCATACAGCGGCGAGCGCATCCGCTCGCGTGCGAGGAGCCAATCCAAGGGGCGGCTAGCCGGCGAGTCGCCAGCCGATCGTTTGCCCGGCGCGCAGCGCCACCACGGCCTCGGATCCGAAGGGATACTCGGCGGGAACCTTCCACCTCGATTTCTCGAGCTTGACCTTGCCCTTGTTGCGCGGCAAGCCGTAGAAGTCGGCGCCGAAGTGGCTCGCGAACGCCTCGAGCCGGTCGAGGGCGCCGGCGGTCTCGAAGGCCTCGGCGTAGAGCTCGAGCGCCGCGTGCGCGGTGTAGATGCCCGCGTGGCCGCAATCCATCTCCTTGTTGCGGCGCGTGTGCGGCGCACTGTCGGTGCCGAGGAAGAAGCGGGGATTTCCCGAGATCGCCGCCTTCACCAGCGCGCGCCGGTGGGGCTCGCGCTTCAATACCGGCAGGCAGTAGTGGTGCGGGCGCAGCCCGCCGGCGAAGAGCGCGTTGCGGTTCATGAGGAGGTGATGCGCGGTGATGGTGGCGGCGACGTTTTCCGGCGCGCGCTCGACGAAGGCGGCGGCCTCGTGGGTGGTGATGTGCTCGACCACGATTTTCAGTTTCGGAAAGCGCTTCACGAGCGGGGCGAGGGTGCGCTCGAGGAAGACCACCTCGCGATCGAAGACGTCCACCTCGGGGTCGGTCACCTCGCCGTGCACGAGGAGCGGCATGCCCACGCCCTGCATCGCTTCGAGCACCGCGTCCACCTTGCGGATGTCGGTGACGCCCGAAGCGGAGTTGGTGGTCGCACCCGCCGGGTAGTACTTCACCGCCTTCACGAATCCCGCGGCGTGCGCGCGCTCGATCTCCGCGGGCTTCATATCTTCGGTGAGATAGAGCGTCATCAACGGCTCGAACGTGGACTTCTTCGGCAGCGCGGCCAGGATGCGCTCGCGGTACGCCTTCGCCTCCCTCGTCGTCACCACCGGCGGCTTCAGGTTCGGCATCACGATGGCGCGCGCGAACTGCCGCGCCGTCGCCGCCACCACCGACTCCATGAGGTCGCCGTCGCGCAGGTGCGCGTGCCAGTCGTCGGGGCGGGTGATCGTGAGGGATTCGGACATCCGGGGGTGATTATAAATGTCGTGTCAGGTACAACTTAAAAAGTGGTGTCAGGTACGACTTTTGTCGGAATTCCGACAAAAGTCGTACCTGACACCACTTATTTTTTCAGCTCCAAAGCGAGCGCGTAGAGCTCGTTCCTCTTGCCGCCGGTGATCTTGGTGGCGAGGGACACGGCCTGCTTGAGGGGAAGCTCGGCGAGGAGCGTCACGAGGACGGCGCGCGGATCGACGCCGGGGGAGCGCTCGACGGGGCGGCCCTCGATCACCAGCACGAACTCGCCGCGGCGCCGATCTTCGTCCGCGGACACCCACGCGCTCGCTTCGGCGAGCGGCAGGCGCGTGATGGTCTCGAAGCGCTTGGTGATCTCGCGCGCGATCACCACGTCGCGCTCGCCGAACGCCTGGTGCAGGTCGGCGAGCGTGGTCGCGATGCGATGCGGGGCTTCGAAGAGGATGATCGCCCACGGCCCCGCGGCGAGCGCCTCGAGCTTCTCGCGGCGCTCGCTGCCCTTCACCGGCAGGAATCCCGCGAATACCGCGCCCTCGAACGCGAGGCCGCTCGCCGAGAGCGCCGCCGTCATGGCGCTCGCGCCGGGCACCGGGATCACGGCGAGGCCCGCGGCGCGCACCAGGCTCACCAGCTCCGCGCCCGGATCGCTCACCGCAGGGGTGCCGGCATCGCTCACCAGCGCCACCGCCTTCCCCGCGCCGATCTCGCGAGCGAGCCCTTCGGCCGCGCGCCGCTCGTTGTGCTCGTGCAGCGCCACGAGCTTCGCCGAGATCCCGAAGTGGTTGAGCAGCCCGCGGGTGTTGCGCGTATCCTCGGCCGCGACGGTGTCGGCGCGCCGCAGCACGTCGAGCGCGCGCAGCGTGATGTCGCCGAGGTTCCCTATGGGCGTCGCCACCACATATAATCCGGGTTCCAATGCCGCGTCCGGTGGGTGCGCCACGCGCGGCGTCTCCGGGTCGATGGCCGCCTTCCTGATGTCGCGTTTCAGCGCGCTTCTCCTCGTCTTCCTCACCTCGTTGGTGTCGCCGGCATTCTCGGCCGAGCGCGCGGCGGGCACAACCTATTTGTCGCAGGCGGCTCCCGGAGGCGAGGACGAGATCGATCCGGCCACGGGCCTCGCGCGCTCGAGCGTGGTAAAGCCGCTGGTCGGCGTGCCAGCCGTGCCCGATCCGCGCCGTGTCAGCGCCCCACCCAAGGCGCACATCGCCCTCATCCTGCCGATCACCTCGCAGAGCCTCGGGCGCCTCGCCGACGCGGTGCGTCAGGGGTTCCTCGCCGCCGCCGAAGCCGGCGGCAAGGAGGCGCCGCCGGTCATGTTGACCGCGATCGAGAACGAGGGCGTGGCCCTCCTCGAGGCGTGCCGCGCCGCGCAGGCCGCGGGCGCCGTGCTGGTGGTGGGCGGCATCACGCGCGACGGCGCCACCGCGCTCGCGCGAAGCGACTGCCCGCGCCAGCCGGTGCTCGCGTTGAACGAGCCCCAGGCCCCCGCGCACGAGATCCCGGTCTCCCTCTACACGTTCTCGCTTTCCCTCGAGGCCGAGGCGCGCCAGGTGGCGCTCCTCGCGGTCGCCGACGGCTGGCACTCGGCGATCGTGATCACCTCGGCCTCGCCCCTCGCCAAGCGCGTGCAGGAAGCCTTCGAGCGTGAATGGTCGCGCGCCGCGGGCCAGGTCACCGCGCGCCTCACCTTCAGCGGCACCGCCGAGGACGCGCCCCTGGTGCGCGAGCGCATGGCGAACGTGCGCGCCGACATGGTCTTCATGGCGCTCGACCAGCCCGAGGCGCGCGCGGTGCGTCCGTACGTCTCGGGGATGCTGCCGCTCTACGCGACCTCGATGAGCATCAACCCGCGCGCGGAGGCCATTGTCAACGTGGACCTGCAGGGCGTGCGTTATGTGGAGATGCCGTGGTTCGCCCAGCCCGATCATCCCGCCGTCATGATCTATCCCGTGCCCCGTTCCATGTCCGTGGAGCAGGAACGCCTCTATGCCTTCGGCATCGATGCCTATCGCATCTCGATGCAGCTCCTGCAAGGCGAGAAGCGCGCGCCCATCGACGGCGTCACCGGCAAGCTCGGCCTCGAGCCGCCCACGCATTTCGCGCGCACGCTCACGCCCGCCGAGGTGGACGGCGGGCGCGTGATCCCGATGCGCGCCCCATGACGGCGGCGCAGGCCGCGGGCAGCGCCGCGGAGGAGGCCGCCGCCAACTTCCTCGCGCGCCACGGGCTCGAGATCGTCGCCCGAAACTACCGCACGCGCCTGGGCGAGATCGACCTCGTCGCCCGCGATGGCGAGGTGCTGGTGTTCGTCGAGGTGCGCATGCGCTCGAGCGCGCATTTCGGCGGCGGCGCGGAAAGCGTAAGCCCGCACAAGCAGGCGCGCCTCGTCGCCGCCGCACGACAATATCTCTCGCGCCTGCGCCGCGAGCCGCCATGTCGCTTCGACGTGATCACGCTCGATAGCGGGTCTCCCGAGTGGCTGCGCGCGGCTTTCGAGGTTTCCTGACGGTAGAATTGCCGAGTGACGCCCACAAAGAGCATTGTCCGCGGATAGAGCCTTGACTCGCGAGTAGCGAAACACGAATGGACCACGTAGCCCACCTCAAGCAGCACTTCATGGAAGGCATCGAGCTGCGCCAGCGCATGGCTGAGACCATGCCGCGCGAGATCGCGCGCGCGGGAGAGGCCCTCGCGCAGGCGTTGAAGGGCGGGCGCAAGGTGCTTTCCTGCGGCAACGGCGGCTCGGCGGCCGACAGCCAGCATTTCGCCGCCGAGATGACCGGGCGCTTCGAGCGCGAACGCGCGGGCCTTCCCGGCATCGCGCTCACCACGGACACCTCGGCCTTGACCGCCATCGCCAACGACTACGGCTTCGAGCGCGTGTTCGCAAGGCAGGTCGAGGCGCTCGGACAGCCGGGGGATTTCCTTCTGGCGATCTCGACCTCGGGCAACTCGAAGAACGTGACCGAGGCGATCAAGGCCGCGCAGGCGAAGGACCTCGTGGTCATCGCCCTCACCGGGCGCGACGGCGGCGCCATGGCGAAGATGCTTCGCACCCGCGATTTCCACCTCAACGTCGCGCACCCACGCACCATGCGCGTCCAGGAGATCCACCTCCTCGCCCTGCACTGCCTGTGCGAGGTCGTCGACAACGTGATATTCGGAAAGAGGAAATGATGCGCAAGTTGATCGGCCTTACCCTCGTCGCAACCGCCATGCCGCTCCTGCAGGGCTGCTTCCCGCTCGCCGTCACCGGCGTGGGCGCCGCCGCCCTGATGGCGAGCGACCGGCGCACCACCGGCACCTACATCGAGGACGAAGGCATCGAATGGAAGGTGATCGGCAGGGTGCGCGATCGCGCCTCCGGCGCGCACGTGAACGCCACCAGCTTCAACCGCCGCGTGCTCCTCACCGGCGAGGCGCCCACCGAGGACGTGAAGAAGCAGCTCGAGGAGTCGGTGCGCTCCATCGAGAACGTGAAGGAAGTCACCAACGAGCTGCAGGTGGCCGGCGCCTCGTCGATCGCCGCGCGCGGCAACGACGCGTTGGTCACCTCCAACGTGAAGGCGCGCATGGTGAACAACGGCAAGTTCTCGCCCCAGCACGTGAAAGTCATCACCGAGGCGGGCGTTGTCTACCTGATGGGCGTGGTCACGCCGCAGGAGGGTGACGCCGCCGTCGAGATCGCGCGCACCACGAGCGGCGTGAACCGCGTGGTGAAGGTCTTCGAATACATCGGCAAGTAATGGCGCCGTTCATCGGCCCGCGGGCCACGCTCGTTCGCGCGCGATTACAGCTGTATTTCCCCGAGTGACGCAGGTCACTTCGCCGTCCGGCGCGCGCCGACACACTCCTCCCCACGAAGAACAGGCAAAGGGAGATCATGCGGTGGCGTTTGGAAGGAGCAGGCGAAGCGTTGCACTCACCCATTCCGTGGGTCGCGCTCACCGCCGCCCTTGCGCTGGCGGCCGCCGGATGGATCGCCCTCGAGCGTAGCCGCGTCGACGAGGCGCGCTCGCAGTTCGAGAGGCGCACCGAGACCGCGGAAGCGGCGATCCGCTCGCGCATGCTCTCCTACGAGCAGATCCTGCGCTCCGGCGCGGCGCGCATCGCCTCCTCCCCCTCGATCTCGCGCCAGGAATGGCGCGACTTCATCGCGCACCTCGGGCTCGAGGAACGCTTCCCCGGCATCCAGTCGATCGGCTACGCGTCGCGCGTGAAGCCCGAGGAGCGCGAGGCGCACGTGAAGCGGCTGCGCGCCGAGGGCCTCGCGGACTACGAGATCCGACCGAGCCCCGAGCGCTCCGACGCCTTCCCGGTCGTCTTCAACGAGCCCTTCTCGGGAAGGAACGCGCGCGTGCTGGGATTCGACATGGCGTCGGAGCGCACGCGCCGCACCGCCATGGAACGTGCGCGCGACAATTCCGATGTCGCCATCTCCGGCAAGGTAGTGCTCGCCGGCGAAGCCTTCCGCGGCACCCAGGCGCAGCAGCCCGGATTCGTGATGTACGTGCCGGTCTACGGCAAGAAAGTGCGCGCCGCCACCCCGGACGAGCGCAACGAGGCCCTCGCCGGCTTCGTGTTCAGCCCGTTCCGGATGCACGACCTCATGCGCGGCATCCTCGACGACGGCGTGCTGCAGGTGCTCGACATGCAGGTGTTCGACGAGCCGGCGCCGCGCGCGGCCACCGAGTTGATCGACACGCGCACCGCGTGGCGCGTCACGCCCGCCGAGGCCGAGCCCGCCTTCTCGCGCCAGGTCGCCTTCCCGATGCCCGGGCGCGTCTGGACCATCCAGTTCATCTCGCGCCCCGAGTTCGACGCGACGTTGCAGCGCTCGCGTCCCTGGGGCGTTCTCGGCGCGGGAATCCTCGCCAGCATCGTGCTCTTCTTCCTCACCGTGGCGCTGGTCGCCGCGTGGAACCGCGCGCACCACCTGTCGATGCGCGACCCGCTCACCGGTCTCTACAACCGCCGCTACCTCGAGGAGACCATGGGCCGCGAGCTGCCGCGCGCGCGCCGCATGGGCGAGAGCGTCGGCGTGATCGTGCTCGACATCGACCACTTCAAGAACCTGAACGACACCTTCGGCCACGACGCGGGCGATTTCGTGCTCGAGCGCACCGGGGAGCTCTTGCGTGCGGCCACGCGCAACAGCGACATCGCGTGCCGCTTCGGCGGCGAGGAGTTCGCGGTGATCCTGCCGGGGGCCACGCTCATCACGGCGCGCAACCGCGCCGAAGCGATCCGCGCCGCGCTGGAATCCCTCACGATCGAATTCGACGGCAAGGCCATCGGCCCGCTCACCGTGTCCGCGGGCGTGGCCTCCATGCCGCCCCACGGCCAGGACTGGACCTACACCCTGCAGCAGGCCGATCGCGCCCTCTACACCGCCAAGCAGGCGGGCCGCAACAAGGTGGTCGCCGCCGTCAACGACTAAAATGGGGAAATGACCCCAGCCTTCGAAAGCAAGATCTGCGACCCCTCCCGCCTCGCCGCGCGCGTGGCGGTGCTGGCGCGTCCGCTCGTCTTCACCAACGGCGTCTTCGACATCCTGCATCGCGGGCACGTGACCTATCTCGCCGAAGCGCGCGCCCTCGGCGCATCGCTCGTGGTGGCGCTCAACTCGGACGCCTCGGCGCGGCGCCTGGGCAAGGGCGACGACCGCCCCATCAACGCGCTCGAGGACCGGCTGGCGGTGATCGCGGCGCTCGAAGGCGTGTCGCTGGTCACGTGGTTCGACGAGGACACGCCGCTCGCGCGCATCCTCACCTGCAAGCCCGATCACCTCGTGAAAGGCGGCGACTGGAGCGCCGAGCGCATCGTCGGCGCCAAGGAAGTCGAGGGCTGGGGCGGGCGCGTGCACTCGATCGCCTTCCAGCACGACCGCTCGACCACGAAGCTGCTTTCCAGGATCCGCACGTGAACGATCGATTCCCCGCGGGCCTCGCCGAGCGCCTCGCCGCGATCGTGGGAGAGCGCGGGCTCATCGCCGCGGAGCACGAGCGCCGCCCCTACGAGACCGATTGGCGTGACCAGTATCACGGGCGCGCCGCCGCGGTGGTGAGGCCCGCCAACACCGACGAGGTGGCGCGCGTGGTGGCGCTCCTCGCGCAGTACGGGATCGCCATGGTGCCGCAGGGCGGCAACACCAGCCTGTGCGGCGCCTCGGTGCCGGACGCCTCGGGAACGCAGGTCGTGATCAACCTCTCGCGCATGAATCGCGTGCGCGCCGTGGATGCCGCCAACAACACGATGACCGTGGAAGCCGGGTGCGTGCTCGAATCGCTGCAGCAGGTGGCCGACGCGCACGATCGCCTCTTTCCCCTGTCTCTCGGCGCGCAGGGCAGCTGCGAGATCGGCGGCAATCTCTCGACCAACGCCGGCGGCACCGCGGTGCTGCGCTACGGCAACACGCGCGAGCTGGTGCTGGGGCTCGAGGTCGTCCTCCCCGACGGGCGCGTGTGGAACGGCCTTCGCGGGCTGCGCAAGGACAACACCGGCTACGACCTGAAGCATCTGTTCGTCGGCGCGGAGGGCACCCTCGGCATCATCACCGCCGCCGTGATGAAGCTCTTCCCGAAGCCGCACAGCCGCGCCACGGCGTTCGTGGCGGTGGAGCGGGGAACGCATCACCGGCTACGAGCTTCTCGCGCGCGTGTGCGTGGACCTCGTGCTGAAGCACATGCCCGGCACCCGCGATCCGTTGCCGGCGCGCCACTCCTGGTACGTGCTGGTCGAGCTTTCCGACAGCGCCGCGGGCGATGCGCTGGGCGCGATGCTCGAGGAGTCTCTCGGCGCAGCGGCCGAGGAATCCCTGATCCTGGACGCGATGATCGCGGCGAGCCAGGCGCAGCGCGACGCGTTGTGGCAGATGCGCGAGAACGTCTCCGAGGCGCAGAAGCAGGACGGCGTCTCGATCAAGCACGACGTCGCGGTGCCGGTAAGCAGCGTCGCGGAATTCATCGCGCGCGCCGATGCGGCCCTCGCGGCGCGCTTCCCCGACGTGCGCATCGTCGCTTTCGGGCACGTCGGCGACGGCAACATCCACTACAACTGCTCCAAGTCCGAGCGCCAGGAGGCCGCCGCGTTCTTCGCCCAGGCGGCCGAGGTGAACCACATCGTCTACGAGGTGGTGAACGCTCTGGGCGGCTCCATCAGCGCCGAGCACGGCCTGGGCGTCATGAAGCGCGAAGAGATCAAGCTCTACAAGAGCCCGCTCGAGCTCGAGATGATGCGCTCCATCAAGAACGCCCTCGACCCCCACGGCCTCATGAACCCCGGCAAGGTCCTCTAAAAAGTCGTGTCAGGTACGACTTAAAAAGTCGTGTCAGGTACGACTTTCTTCATGACAAGCCGGGGCGCTCCTGGCGGGGATTACGCATCCACTCGGTGATGGTGGTGACCGCCTCCGCCTCCATGCCGATGAAGCCGTGCCAGTGCAGCGCCTCGCACGGATCGCCGCGCGCGCCGCTGCCGCCTTCGAGGATCACCAGCTTCTTCGACGGCGCATGCGTGAGGCCCTCGATGATGCGTGGGGTTTCGCGGGCGCTGCAGGACGGGCATGCGTCGTCGCGGTGATGGACGACCAGCACCGGCACCTGGATCGCGGCCAAGTCGAGCGACGCCACCCGCAGCGGCGACGTTCGGCTGCCGCTGGTGACGCTCGACGTGAGCACGACCCCGGCGAGCGCGGAAGGATCGATCGCGATCGCGGCCGCCGCCGCTGAAATCGTCCCGCGGCTGGTGCCGACGAGCCACACGGGCTTGCCCAGGTCCTGGCGCAGGCGCTCGACCACCCTGCGCAGGTCCGTGACGTGGTCGGCCCCGGCGCGAAAGTTGGCGTCGAGCTCGGTACGGTCGCTGGGCTTGCCGACCACCGCGACGTTGTAGCCCGCCGCGGCGAAGAGATCGCGGCTGCGCACGAGGAAGTTCGCCGACGCGGGAACCCCGTCACGCATGCCGATGCCGCCTTCGCCGCCCGGCAGCAGCACCACGGTGGCGCTCGCGCCGGGGCGCTCCATCAGCCAGTAGCCCACGCGCACGCCGGGGCGCGTATCGATGTGGACGAGGCGATCGGCCGCGCCGGCGAGCGCGGCCATGAATGCCAAGAGCCAGGGTGCGACGCGCATCATTCACGCCACCGCTGCGCCTGCATCCGCACGACGTCGGGGAAGGACTTGGTCTCCTGGTAGCGCTCGCGCAGCCAGCGGCTGTCGTTCTCCTCGCGCGCGGCGAGCGCGGCGAGCGCCCCGAGCGGCGCCGCGGTGCCGAGCGCCGCCGCCGAGGGCTCGAGGCGCTCGATCGTGGCGAGGAGATGGTCGCGCAACCGCGTGTGCGTGCGCGCGATGGGGTCGACCAGCTCGCCCTCGAAGCCGAAGCGGCACGCCTGGAAGCGGTTGTAGCCGTACACGCGGTACACGGGCCCGGAGTCGTCGTTGCGGCGATGGGCGAGGAGGTCCGCGGCGAGGGTCTGCGCATAGGCGGCGAGCTCGGCGGCGAGCTTCACGGTGAGCGGCGTGTCGCAGATGCGGATCTCGACCGTGCCGTACTCGGGCTTGGGCCGGATGTCCCAATAGAAATCCTTCATGCTCGCGACAATGCCGTAGCCCAGCATCTCGTCGTAATAGCGCTTGAATTCCTCCCACGTGCGCACCGCCGGCATCTGCCCCGACAACGGGAACGAGGCCACCGCGTGCAGGCGCGACGTTTCGAACGACGTGTCCTCGCCCTGCGAGAAGGGCGACGCCGCGGACAGCGCGATGAAATGCGGGACGTAAGGGGCGAGATGGTGCGTGAGGTAGACCGCCTCGTCGCCGTTCGCGACCCCGACGTGGATGTGCTGCCCGAAGACGGTGAACTGCTTGGCGAGGTAGCCGTAGAGGCTCGACACGCGCTGGAAGCGCTCGGTCGGAAAGATGCGCCGCTCCGCCCACTTGTGGAAAGGGTGCGAGCCGCCGCCGGCGATCGCCAGGTTGAGGCGGTCGGCCGCGATCACGATGGCGTCGCGCACGCGCTCGAGCCCCGTGAGAAGCTCGGCGTAGCGCCGGTTCACCGCGGAGTTGACTTCGATCATGCTCTCGGTGATCTCGGGCTTCACCTCGCCGTCCAAGTCCATCTTCTCGAGGCGCGCGAGGAGATCCGGGGCGCCGCGCACGAGGTTGTAGTCGTGGCGGTTCAGCACCATGAGCTCGAGCTCGATGCCGATGGTGAGGGGCTCGGAGGACTTGAAATCGAGCGGCATCGAGCCTCAGGCGCCGGGGGCGCGCGCCGCCTGCCTGTCGGCGGCAACCCCCGCCTCGCCGCTGGGCGCGGTCTCGCCCGCGAGCGTGAGGCCCCACTGCGCGAGGATCGGCCCGGCGATCTCCATCACGATCACCGCGGAAAGGAAAACGGCCGTGAGGTTGGCGCCGAACTCCGGAAATTGGCGCGTCACGTCGTGATGCAGCATGAGCGCCAGCGTGGACATCGGCATGAGCGCGAAGGCGAGGCCCACGGCCTGGCGCGTGCGCAGCCCGCCGATGGGCGCCACGGCGAGCACGCCCACGAGCTTGCCCAGGAAGCGCGCCGCGGCCATCGCGAGCCCGGCCGCCCCGCCGGTGGCGAGCGCGCCGGGCGGAAGGCTCGCCCCGGTGATCACGAACAACACGATGTAGAGGAGCCGGCTCGCCGGCGCGAGGTTCACGTTGAGGAGGTCGTAGTTGCGCGCGTCGTTGCGCGTGAACAGGCCGAAGGCGAGGAGCGAGAGGATCACCGAGAGCTTGAGCATCGACGCGATGCCCACCGCCGCCACCACGATGCCGGCGATGAGGGTGAAGTGCAGGTCCTTGGTCTTCTCGACGCTCCTCGCGACGAGACGCGCGAAGCTCGCCACCACGCCGCCCAGGATGAGCGAGCCCAGGAAGAGATAGGCCGGGTGCAGGAGCGCCGTCTCGACGTCCATGCGCGATTCGAGGTGCGCGGTGGCCAGCAGGATGGTGGTGATGATCGAGGCGAGGAGGCTATTCAACGCGACGAGATTCAGCGCGCGTTCCGTCACCTGGCCTTCGGCGCGCGCGTCCTGCACGATGAGCATCACCACCGCGGGCGAGGTCGCCATCGCGATGGCCGCCGCGATGCCCGCCTGCACGGGCGCGAAATCGAACACGAGCAGCGTTGCGAACACCGCCGCGAACGTGAGGAGGCTTTCGGCGAGGCCGGCGGCGGCGAGCGTCCAGTCGCGCTTCATCCACTGCAGGTCCATGCGCCGGCCGAGGTCGAAGAGCACCAGGCCCAACGCGAGATCGACGAAGATGCGCGCCTCGTCGAGGAGGAGGTCGAGGCCGATGAGGCGCGCGAGGGGCGCCATCACGAAGCCCACCGTCACGTAGCCGATGATGCGCGGCAGCTTCACGCTCCTCGCCATCTCGCCGCCGAGCATGCCGGAGACGAGCAGCACGCCGAACAGCAGCGGGAAGCTCAGCTCGAACGGCAGCGTCGGCAGGAAGCCCAGATTCATGGACAAAGTAGAATGGCGCGAACCCGCATTGGGCATTGGCCGTGAGCAAAAGTTTCTTCCAGGACACCATCGCGCTCGTCTACGACTTCGACGGCACGCTCTCGCCGCAGCCGATGCAGGAGTACACGGTGCTGCCGAAGATCGGCGTGGAGCCCGCGCAATTCTGGGCGATGGTGAATCGCGAGGCGCGCGACACCGAGAGCGACCGGATGCTGGTGTACATGCGCCACATCCTCGAGGCGCTCGACCGCGCGAAGGTGGACGTGAAGCGCGAGGACTTCGCGGCGATGGCTTCCGCGATCGAGTACTTCCCCGGCGTCACCACGTGGTTCGCGCGCATGAACGCGTACGTGAAGAAGCGCAGCCGGGGCACGGTGAAACTGCAGCATTACCTCATCTCCGCGGGGCAGAAGGAAATCCTGGACGGTGTCTCCATTCGGAAACACTTCAAGCGCATCTACGCCTCGGAGTATCACTTCAATCACCATGGCGTCGCAACCTTTCCCAAGCTGCTGGTGACGGACACGCTGAAGACGCAATTCCTGTTCCGCATCAACAAGGGCCTCGAGCTGGTGAGCGAGTCGATCAACGAGCACATGCCCGAGGCCAGGCGCCCGATCCCCTTCGCCAACATCATCTACGTGGGCGACGGCATGACCGACGTGCCGTCGATGGCGCTCACCAAGAAAAGCGGCGGGCACACGGTGGCGGTGTTCGACGCGAAAAGCGACAAGCAGCGCGCGATCTGCGTGAAGCTCCTCGACGCCGGGCGCGCCGACTTCATCGCCGCGGCCGACTATCGCAAGGCGAGCAAGCTGTCGCGGCGCGTGCAGCTGCTGCTGGACGCGATCATCGCCGACGTGGCCTACCGGCGCGAGGCGTTCGAGGTGCGGCGCGAGAGCCGGCGGCGCAAGTGAGCGCCCTCACCTTCCAGGCGCTGCGGCGATTGGCCGACGGGCGCTTCCATTCGGGCGAGGACATCGCGCGCGCGCTCAACCGCTCGCGCGCCACCTTGTCGGAGGCGCTGAAATGCGCGCCGGACCTGGGTGTGGAGCTTTTCAGCGTGCCGGGGAAGGGTTATCGGCTCGCGGAGCCCATCGAGTTTCTCGATGCCGCCGCGATTGCCTCACGCCTGCGCGCCATGGACGCGCGCGTATCCCTGCAGATCGTCGACGAGGTCGAGTCCACCAGCACGCGGCTGCTGCAGCTCGCCGAGGACGGCGCCGCCTCGGGCACCTGCCTCGCCGCCGAGTGGCAGCGCTGCGGGCGCGGGCGGCGCGGGCGCTCGTGGGTGTCGAGCCTCGGCGGCTCGCTCACCTTCTCCATGCTGTGGCGCTTCGAGCGCGGCGCGGGTCACCTGGGCGGCCTGTCGCTCGCGGTGGGTGAGGCGGTCGCGCGCGCGCTTTCGCAAAGCGGCGTGGAGCGCGTGCAGGTGAAGTGGCCCAACGACGTGGTCGCCGATTTCCGCAAGCTGGCCGGCGTGCTGGTCGAGACCAGCGGCGAGATGCAGGGGCCGAGCGTGGCGGTGGTGGGCGTGGGCGTGAACTACCGGCTGGGCGAGCGCGTGCTCGACCTCATCGACCAGCCGGTGACCGACGTGGCGCAGTGCTCGCCGACGCTGCCTGCGCGCGGCGAGCTCCTCGCGCGCCTCGTCGGCACGCTCGCCGCCTCGCTCGAGGAATTCGATCGCGTGGGCTTTTCCGCTTCGCGCGATGCATGGCGCTCGATGCACGCCTACCAGGGCCGGCGCGTGCGCGTCCTTCCCGGCCGCGAAGCCGCCTTCGACGCCGAAGTGACCGACGTCGCGCCCGACGGCGCCCTCGTCGTCTCCACGCCCGATGGGCGCGTCGTCCACCTCTCCTCCGCCGAGATCTCCCTCCGTGGTAAATAAGTGGTGTCAGGTACAACTTAAAAAGTCGTGTCAGGTACGACTTAAAAAGTTGTACCTGACACGACTTTCCGGGGCGCCATGATCCTCGCGATCGACGCGGGCAATACCCGCATCAAGTGGGGCGTGCACGACGGGAGCGCGTGGAAGTCTCTCGGGGCCATCGCCACGGCGGATGCGGCGACGCTTTACGATGCGTTGCGCTCCGTCCTGCCGGTCGACAATGCGATCGCCTCCAACGTCGCGGGATCCGAGGTGGGCGAGAAGATTGCCGCCGCGGTCAGGCGGGGTGGAACGCAGATCGTGTTCATCCAGCCCGAACCCGGTCAATTGGGCGTGCAGAACGGATACCGCGACCCCCGGCAGCTCGGGGCGGACCGCTGGGCGGCCCTCATCGCGGCGCACCACGCGGAGCCGCCCGGCAACAAGCTCGTGGTGAATGCCGGAACCGCGCTCACCATCGATGGCCTCGCCGCCGACGGACGCTTTCTCGGCGGGCTCATCGTTCCCGGCCCCGCCCTCATGCGCCGCGCGCTGGACCACGGCACCGCGGGGCTGCGCCTCACGGAGGGAACGCTGCAGGATTTCCCGGGAAGCACGCCCGACGCGATCACCAGCGGCGCGATCCAGGCGGCGGCGGGCGCGGTCGAGCGTTTCGCCCATATCATGGCCGCGCGCGGCGCGCCGCCCGGCCGTATCATTCTCTCGGGGGGCGCGGCGGCCGAGATCGCAGGCTCGCTTCCCATCACCACCACCCATCACGAAAACCTGGTGCTCGACGGCCTCGCGCTGATCGCGCGCAACTCCTGAACGTGTCGCGCTTCCTCTTCTTCCTCCTGCTCCTCGCCACGCTGGGCCTGGGCGCGCACCTGTGGCTGAGCGCCTCCGCCGAGCGCACCGACTTCTCGACGCGCGAGCGCAACCGGGACGACGTGCGCATCGTCGCTGTCACGCCCCCCACGGTAGCCGCGCGCACCGCCGAGGAAACGCGCAGGACCCTGCAAGGCCTGGCCGGAGCCGCGTGCGTCGAGTTTTCCGGCATCACGGCTGCCGACGCCCCCAAGGCGCGCGAGGCTTTCGCGGCCCTCAAGCTCGGCGAGCGCGTGACCGAGCGGCGCATCGAGGAGATCACGCGTCACTGGGTCTTCATCGCGCCGGTGAACGACCGGCGTGGCGCGGAGGCGACCATGGCCCAGTTGCGCCGCCAGGGTGTGAGCGAAATGTCGATCCGCCCCGACAACGCCATCTCGCTCGGCGTCTTCTCCACCGAGGAGGCCGCGCGCCGCTTCGTCACTTCCCTGGAAGCAAAGGGCGTGAAAGGCGCCGAGGTCGGTCCCTTCGTGAAGGAGATGCGCGAGATCGTGATGCTGATCCGCGACCCCGACACCGAGGCCGTGGCTCGCCTCGCCCTCGTCCAGCGCGAGTACCCGAACACCCTGCTGCGCGCCGTCCCCTGCCCCGCCGACGCCAAATAAGTGGTGTCAGGTACAACTTAAAAA